>ERZ772956.2-NODE-2-length-332827-cov-9.733082_pt1 | contig 332827 bp, 287 predicted proteins | sample MGYA00580683_ERZ772956 | MGnify/ENA primary metagenome ERZ772956 (study PRJEB29015, sample SAMEA2738077) | human oral metagenome | biome: human oral; feature: human-associated habitat; material: saliva | place: China | collected 2212 ... | reverse complement strand
CAACTCATAATATTGGATTATGGATGCCAATTTGCATGTGTATTGGCATGGGGGCCGGGGTGATCCTTGGAAGTATAAGTAAGGAAGGCGAAAACGAAAATTTAGAGAATAAGCAATAATTAAATCCTTTTGAAGAATAATAGTTATATCATGTTACCTATATCCGTTCATTAAGCATGCACTGGTACATAGTTATCTTTACAAATATTCTTTAATGATTGAAATTTAGAGAATAAATATAGATGGAAGCAGCATTGATTTTTGTGCTTAAAAAATATATAATTTAAGTACGAAAAGGCGGCAATTGATATGATTCAGATATGTTTGCAAGATATTCAAATCAGAGACTGAATTTATATTTGTCTATTTTGTATAATTAAGAATAATACGGAAGCAGTAAAAGGAGAAGAGCTATGAAGTTTAAGATGATTCACGAGAATTTAAATGTAACGGATTTGGATCGATCCATTCGATTCTATAATGCAGCACTTGATTTACACGAGGTGAGACGAAAGACCGGAGACGGTTTTATCATTGTCTACTTAAAGAGTGACGTCGGTGATTTTGAGTTGGAACTTACCTGGCTGAGAGACCATCCTCAGGCCTACGATTTGGGAGAGTGTGAATTCCACTTGGCATTTCAGGCGGAAAATTTTGAGGAAGCACATAAAAAGCATAAGGAGATGGAATGCATTTGCTTTGAAAATGAGGCTATGGGAATCTATTTCATTCAAGACCCAGATGGCTACTGGCTTGAAATTTTACCGTAAATTTGCCGATTTGTAGCGAATGGGCTCTTTTTCAGAGAGAAAATAGTTTGCCTCGCTTACAACTATACAACTAGAACGGATGTTAGAAATAAGAGGCATATTATCGGGAAATCCGGCATGTGGTTTAGGGCATTTGTGGAGATATGATTATGGACAAGATAAAAACTGAAAATTACTACAGAGCATTAAATAATGAAAATCTCTGTTCCTGTAACTATTGCAGAAACTATTATAAGGAGGTCAAGGAAACATATCCGGAATTGTCAGATTATCTGGCAAGGATGGGAATAGATATTGAAAAACCACTTGAAACAATGCCTCTAGAACCGTTTGAAGGATCTATTGAATACATTGCTGTTCAATATATAGCTATGGGAAATGCCACTAATTTTAAAAACGAAAATATTGAAAGTGTTCACATCTGCATTGCGGATTCACACCCTACAACTGATATAGACGAGGAGCACTATGTCATTGAAATATATCCTATTAGATTGAAGTGGACTGTATAGACAAATTCAAGTTTATCGAGGCAATATACAACTAAATAGCATTTATGAGAGGCAGAATTCTTATTCTGTCTTTTTTATGATTTATGAAGTCTATGAAATACTGTATATTTAGCTAAAATTGTATTTATAACACAAGAAAAATTACTACGAATTAATATGAATTTAATAGGTACTTGGTATATAATTATAGGTAGGAAATGTACTTAACTATTAGGAGGTATAAAAAAATGCTGTTAGATAGTGATAGATATGAAGCAGTTATAAACTATGGTAAAGATGCTGGAAATCATGATATAGCTTTTCAAATCTGGGATAATCTTGTCAAACAAAAAGGTGTTAAGTATAGATACTTCGAATATGACGATCCAAAATATTTGGAATTTTACAAGTCAAAAAAATAAAGAGAGAAGGAAAATATATGTCTATAACATTATATGTTCACTTAAATGAAGAAATTAATCACGCGTTTGATGTTGAGAAATTTAATGAAGATATCAATACAAAATATCCCGGCACCAATATTGAAGTAAGTACTACTGCCAGGACCTTTGATATTTGCTGGGAGAACTATTCCAAACCATATCAATTTGAACTAAAAATTGATAAAAATCGTTGTACGTTTGTAATAGACTACTTTAATTCTGATAAAGAATTATATGAACTTGCAAGATTTATAGCCTGGCTTAGAAGTCATTTTAATAGAGAAAAGAATGTGATATTGCTTTATGAGATAAATTGTAGACAAATGGATTTGTCATCCGATAAGACAATTGATGATATAAAGAGGTGGCTAGAAGAAATTTTTGGTTAATATATGTAACTATTGTATAAAATATATGAAAATAATATAGGTTTTACGATAAGAGGTTTTTCCTGACGAAAAAAATTATGTAGAAGTTTTGGAAGATAAATTATTTACTAAAAATTGGAGGTTAATAAATGTATATATTGGAATTATATCAAAATAATTATTCAAAAGATTTAGTAGCATTTGATTCTTTAGATGAGGGAAGGGACTTTGTATCTAAAATACCCGGATACACTATAGAAAAGGAAGATGGTCTAGAAAATGAATATTTCAATCCTAAGAACATACCAGATTATATGGAAATTATCTATAATGGAAATATTGTTCCCTTGTCCAGGTTTATGTTTGAACCTGAAGAGAATGTTGAAATTATTTGGAAAGAAATTTCTAACCTATCAGTCACAAAAGATAAAATTATAGAAGGATACTCAAAGATAGATGCTTATATAATCGACAACGAAGAAGTGAAGTCTTATATTGAAGAAAGAGAAGTTAAATATAGTTTGATAAAGGAATTCTTAGAAAGTAAGGGATATGAGGTAGGAAGAAGCTTTTTCGGAAGTGAAGATGGTGAAGCAATTATATACAGAAAAAAGGAAAGCGAAGAATGGCACTTCTTGTGCCACCTAGATCCATCACTATTAGATATAAAAAATTTGAAGATTAATCTTGAAGAAATACTAGTTGAAGGCCTCATATAAAGCCTGTACAAGAGAAGGTTATATAATAAGGAGATTATAGATGGAAAGAACAAAAGTAATGGGAAAAAATATAGGGGTCATCGTACTTTCTATCATAGTACTAATAATAGGCGGTATTGCAGAAAACATAGCTAAACAATGCCTTTCTGGCCAGTATTTACAACTTATAATACCAGCTCTTGTAAGGATTGCAGTTACCATTGTCCTAGCCTGGTTTGTATCAGGAAAGCTACTAAAAATCAACCCAAATGAACTTGGGATTAAGTTTAGGAAGATAGATATAAAATTGATCCTGATTTCTATTGCCTTGCCAATCCTAGTTCTTCTTTTCTATGCCTATATACTTCCAGGTAAAGCATATATAGCAAGGCCGGGAAGATTTTGGATATCCCTGATAGGCGCTTTTTTTAGTCTAGGTATTACAGCAGGAATATGTGAGGAGCTAGTATTCAGGGGTATGATTTTTAGGTATATGGAGAAAACCCTTGGCTTAAAGCTTGCAGTGATTATACCAGCAATCTTATTTGCCTTTCTCCACATCATGAATATGCAGACCTTTGACCTTCTAGACCTAGTACTATTAGTCCTGGCCGGCTCGTCTGCTGCAGTCATGTTCACCTTTTATGCAGTTAAATCTGCATCCATCTATCCAGGAGCATTAGCGCACACACTATGGAATACCCTTATAATTGGTGGAGTATTTGGAGTAGGGGATATAGTAAATGGGATGAGCAACGAATCATATATTATCATTCCAATTAAGTCTACAAGTAAGCTACTTACAGGAGGCAATTTCGGTGTAGAAGCAGGCCTACCAGCAATTATGGGATATATAGCAGTTACCTTGCTCATAGGATTTTTTATAAAGAAGGAACAAATGAAGCTTGGTAAGTAGTAATAGTTAATGTGAATTCTAACTAACAAGTTAGGGGGGATTGGATTTGCATAAAAATACAATTAAAGAAGTAAGACTCATATCCAATAATTGCTCTACATTTTATAAGCCAGCTTATGACGAAGAAGTGCAACAAGAACTTACCATTAATGATAAGGGAGAGGTAAGCTTAATTGGATATGACCATGTTATTTACAAGCAAGAACTAGAAAAAATGAGAACTGAGGAATTTAAAATATCTGGAAAAGAGGCTGAAAAGTTGCTCGCTGGATTTACAGTTTTTTTCGATTATAAAGATACAGTTATTAAGGCTACAGATTTTGGGATTTGGGACCTAGAGATAAGAGGTAAGAACGGTAAGGTGAGCATATATACCGGGTCACTTTGTACGAGGATTGATTACGAGGGACAAGACCTTTCTGACCTTGTTCGTGATGTGCTAGGTATTGAGGACTTGTTTGTATTTGATGGGAGGAGCAAGCCAGACCTTATAAATAGAATTACCTTAGACTATCTTAGAACTACAATAATAGAACCTAGCTATGAATGGGAATATGAAGAAGAGGACGAGGAAGAGAGGGAAGGCTTAACCTGGAAATATAGTGAACGATTAATTATTGATAGAAGGTCGGATACTCTTGAGCATATTCAGCATATTACAAGTGGACGTAAGGTTACTCGCAAAATTGAGTTTGAAGAGATGGTAAAAACTTTATTGGATAGCTTTGACCCAGTAACCTTATTTTCTTGTATTGAAGGGAACCCAGAAGATATTATAGACACTTTGGATGTTGAGAAGGACTATATTATCACCATAGACTGCAAGAATGGAACAAGCCGTACAATATGTGGTAGTTTTGATAAAAAAGGTCTACCAGATGACTTCGGAGACTTTATTGAAAAGGTAATTGATTTAATGTATTATTATGGATTTGGAGAAATTTTCTCTAAATCAAATTACAATAGGGTTATAAGACGTAAATCAGACTACATTTATTGTAGTGTAAGCTTTAGTGGGGGATATAAGACCTACTATTATATTACGGATGATGATAGCATAGAGGTTGGGGACTTGGTTATTGTTCCAGCAGGTAGGTATAACCATGAGACAGTTGTAGAGGTAGAGGAAATTGAGTATTTTAGTGAAGAAGATGTTCCCTTGCCTATAGAAAAGACAAAGAGGATTATTAGAAAGATATAAATCAAATATAGATAAGGATAGATATAAATATGCATGATTATGAAGAAATAAAACCAAATTACTTAGCCATTAAATTAGGCCTACCTCTTATGGTAATATTTGCCTGTGCCTTATTTTTATTCAGTTTGGCACGTAATGACGATAATTATACAAGCATAGATACTAAGGGGGAAAGAATTAAATACAGTATTTACTATAAGTACGATGGCAAGATATATGCCATGATTCCAAGTGGAGGATACTACCAAGTAGAGGGTGCAGATGTAAAAACCTTTAAGCTAGTTGATTCTGACCCTCTTTATAATAATAGCGTAGGTGTTGATAAAGACCATGTATACTTTGGAAACCAGAAAATAGGTGACCTAAATGCCAAGACTATTAAGTATATAGGTAATGGCTACTATAGTGACGGTAAAAATACATATTTTTGCTCGAATAATTCTGTAAGAAATCCAAACTTACCAGTAATTGTAGAAGCATTTCAGTCAATAGTCTACACTCTTACTAATGACAAAAAGCCGCAATCCTACATATATCCATATCAAAAGCTTGAAGGAGTGAAGGATATTGTGAAATTTGATAAGCTCAGTTTTTTTGCAAGGTCGGGTAATAGGCTTTACTATATGGGAAAGGCTTTGAAAAATGCAGATCCTCATACTATAAGGACGGTCTCAGAAAAGGGAGAGTTTTTCTGTGATGCAGAAAATGTATATTACAAGGATGAAATTTTACCTATAGAAAACTATGGTCAACTGGAGTATTTGGAAATTCCACAGGAAGATTATTTCCTATACGACAAAAAGACTGGTCATGTCTTTAATAAAACATATATGTTTGACAAAGACCATGCCCCATATAAGTACATTGGGAATAACAGCAAGCATGCCCATAGTATGTTTTTTACATCAAAGGATGGACTATATTTCTACAACTCAAAAAAACAGAAAATAGAAAGGTCTGGGGACAATCCATTTAGTGGAGATGTAAGGGCCTTAACTGATAATGTTTTTGCAGACAATGACAGGCTCTATTACCTAAATTCCTTTGAAGAAGTTAGGTATGGCAAACACCGAATACCAAGGGCCTATATTAAACATACAATCCTAGTAGCTTTTGATAAAAAGGATGGATGGAAAAAAGTTGGGGATATAGACCATGGAATAGTAGGAACACTTTGGGAGAAAAATGGTCAATATTACTATTTTGATAACCTAGGCAATAGCCAGCTTATAAAGGATACGGTATATAAGGTGAGGGATAAAAAAGTCCTTGATCTTATGCTTTCAAACATTAAGGGTGAAAATAATGATAATATCACAGATGATTGGGTCAGAAGTGCCATAGAAGATAAAAAGATGGAGCCTATTTCAGGTGAAACCATATCTGATGCAGGTGTAACTGTTTATGGTACTAAGAGTAAGATTTTAAATATAATTTATTGTACTTTAGGTTTTGCTCTATTAATCTTAAGCAGAAGGTATTACTGGAAGTCTAGAAAATATTTTTCTTGATTAAGACCCATAAGGAGGCCTTTTAACAAACCATTTCATCATTAAAACTGTATTTTAAAGGTAGGTCTAAAAGAATTGCCTAAAATAAAAACAGTTTATTATGCTTATTTTGTGGTATTTATTAAATATGCTGACTATTCTGTAAAATAAAATTATATGAAGAGTACATATCTATTAAGAAGCAGGTGATCAAATAGATGGAAAGAAGAGCTTCAAGAAGCATTTTCTGAGCTTAGAAAGAAGACATTTATAGAGAAAAAAGTAGATTATTAGATAGGTAAGGTGTACATTCAGAGATTAAAAAAAGAGTAAAATAATGATAGAGGAGGTAACTTATGAGCATTACAAAATCATTAGAAAAGAGAAGAACATATTATAATATAGACAATAATATACCAGTTCTAGAAAAGGAAATCGAAGAGAAAATCAAGGAGGTTACTGAGCTGGTTCCAGATGCATTCAATATGAAGAGTGCAAGGGTAGTAATTGTATTTGGAAAAAAACACGACCTCTTATGGGATGAAATATATGAGGTATATGGAGGTAATGTATCTAGAGAAAAGATAGATTCATTTAAGGCAGGAGCAGGTACAGTCCTATTTTTATACGACGAGGAAACTGTAAAGGGCCTACAAGAAAAGTTTAGTACATATGCAGACAACTTTCCGGTTTGGGCAAATCAGGCAAATGGAATGCTACAGCTTGCAGTATGGACTGTTTTAAGGGAACTAAAGGTTGGGGCTTCACTTCAGCACTACAATCCAGTGATAGATGATAAGGTGAAGGACTTGTTTAATATACCTAGCCAATATAGGTTAGTGGCCCAAATGCCTTTTGGAGGAATAGTCAGTGAGCCCGAAGAAAAAGATAAGGAAGATATAGACCAGAGGGTAAAGATTGTAAGATAGGTCTAAGATAGTTCAAGTAAAGATTATGAAAAATAATAGGTATTAAAACTAAAAACTGAGGGGTCAGCTTATAACAGTAAATTCTTAATGATCTACTAATTTTAGCTGGCCTTTTTAAAAACAATATGTATTTAAATATATAAACAGATAAAATATATGATATAATAAATAATAACTAAGGAGGAATATGATTATGAACAAAAGAGTTGATAATATAATTATTGGATTTGGTAAGGCAGGAAAAACATTGGCCAATTACCTAGGAAGCAAGGGTGAAAAGACTATATTGATAGAAAAATCTCCTAAGATGTATGGTGGAACTTGCATTAATGTTGGGTGTATACCGTCTAAATTCTTAGCAACTAAGGCTGATAGAAGACCTTTTAGTGATATAAATAATCGAGACTATTATAAAAAGTCTGTGGTGGACAAAAAGAGCTTGATAAGTAAGCTAAATCAGGTTAACTATGACAAGGTTGCAAGTAATGAGAATGTAGAAGTAATAGATGGACTTGGTTCTTTTATAGACGACCATACTATCAATATAAAGACTGATGGTGGTGATTACCAGGTGTATGGTGAAAGGATATTTATCAATACAGGAGCAAGACCATTTGTACCTGGTGTAGAAGGCCTAGAAATAAAAAATAGGATCCACTCTAGTGAAACGCTGATGGATTTAGAAGAATTTCCAGAGTCACTAGCAATATTGGGAAGTGGATTTATAGGCCTTGAATTTGCGGCGTCATATGCTAAATTTGGTACAAAGGTTACGATAATAGATATGGGAGACAAGATCTTGCCAAGAGAAGATGAGGATGTGGCTCAGGAAGTATTTGAATCCTACAAGTCACTAGGGGTAGACTTTATTTTCAATGCTGTTATTGATAAAGTTGAGCAGGATGAAAAAACCGTTAGAATTGAGTATTCTGTAAATGGTAAAAAAGATGAGATAGCTACAGAGGCCCTTTTAGTTGCTACAGGAAGAAGGGCAAATACTGAAGAACTCAACTTAGGAGCAGCAGGCATAAAGGTATCTGAAAAAGGCTTTATAGAAGTAAATAAACACCTGCAGACTAACAAGGACCATATATTTGCCATGGGAGATGTCAATGGCGGACCTCAGTTTACATATGTATCTTTGGATGACTACCGTATTGTTAAAAGCTATCTAGACGGCAAGGGTGAATATACTAGGGATGACAGACAGCCAATAGCTTTCTCAGCATTTTTACATCCAACATTCTCCAAAGTTGGTCTTAGTGAAAGGGAAGCAAGAGAGGCAGGATATAAGGTTAAGGTGGCAAAGCTGCCTGTAACTGCAATTCCAAAGGCAAAGATTCTAGGAAACCAGACTGGTATATACAAGGCAGTTGTAGACGCTGATACAGACCAGATTTTAGGAGTTGTTCTCTTTGGAGAAGAGTCCCATGAGGTTATTAATATTGTTGTATTAGCTATGATTATGAAACAGCCGTATACTTTGTTGGCTAATCAGATTTTCACTCATCCGACTATGGCTGAGGCACTTAATGATTTGTTTGGGATGATTAAGTAGAGGAATGTTGGCGCATGAATGAGAATAAATATTATAAAGAATTTATAAAAAAGTTAGACAATATAACGGAAGATAATAATATAACAGATGATAAAATAAATAATCAGGATTTACTATATATTTTTTGTGAGTTTATATCTTCAAATCCTTATTTTAAATATAATGGAACTTATTTAAGAGATTCAATTGTTTTATTTGATGAGAAAATTTCAGGTTTTTTGGAAAAAAAGAAGATTATTAAATCTTTCATAGATGAGATTAGTAAAAAATATGAATCACTGTATGGATGGCACCTAATTATTGATAACTACTATGTTATTACACAAGATTTAAAAATTAAATTACTATTGGATTTCAATATAAATGATTATATAAATAAGTATATTAATGAATTTAATTTTTCTCAATACGACACGGATTTTTTCCTCATAAGGTATTTGAAGATAAGTATAGATGAATATACAAAAACTACGTGTATAGAAAGAGAAGTACTTGAAAAACAAAAAATAAAAGATATTCAAGAAGATAATTATAATAAAATAGTAAATAGAATTCTTATATCGCTTGAAAGACTGATAAAAGAATAAATAATAACAAAATAGGTGATAAGTATGGACAACACTAATAATACAATAATTAATGATGAAGACCTAAATGAATTAATAATGAGTGATTCTAATATTTTCTCAGCAATATACTCTTTAGAATCATATATTTTTGAAAAAAATTTATTGAATAAAGATGATTTAGATTTATATTACAAGTTACAGGATAAATATGATGACACAATCATTAAAAATACAATAAAAGCATGTAGAAGTAAGTTAGAAACTGTTTTAACAAAGGACGATTATTTTGGAGTTGAAGTATATTTTAAAATAAAAAAAATAGAGGGTGATAAAATTAAATTTAGGCCTCTTCATACGGCAGATTTGATAACGCAGATTTGTATAGTAAGTATGTTAAATGTAATTATGTTCTCGAAGAATAAAAATGGTAAACGACAACTTTCTGATGTTAGTCAATTATTACCAAGTAATTTTTATGGAAATTTACCGTCTGCTGAATATGAAAATATTTTCTGTGATTGGCGAGTTATGTATAAAAAATATACAGATGATATAATGAGAGAATATGAATTAATAAAAAATAATAATTCATATAAATATGAAGTAACACTAGACTTAAAAAATTTCTTTCCCTCAGTGAATCCTGATTTTATTTACAACTTTATTATGGATAAAATAGGTCATATTTATTCAAAAAGCAATAAAGAAAAATTGGAAAATATTCTTAAAAAATTACTGTATTTCAAAGTATTGAATCTGAATGATCAACGTGATATAAATGAGTATTTTGTAGACTCCAATACATATAATGGTTGTATACCAAAGGTTGGAAGTGAAATAATGAATATTGGAATTCCTCAGGGTCTTCCACAAGCATATTTTTTTGGTAATATTGCGATGATTCCAATTTCTTATGAGTTTAATAAAATGTTTCCTGGTAAATCATTTTATTATGTTGATGACTCTGTTATATATACAAATAGTGGTAATGCAGAGCCAGTGAATTTCAAAAAAAGCCTAAAAAAATTAAACGATAATATAAATTTTAATATTAATAATTATATTAAAACAAATAATAATACCAATGCTGTAATAAAAAAAACAATCAATTACAAAGTTTTAGTACACGAAAATGAGAAAAGTTATTCAGCTCTAGTAGATAGTACTATAAAAATGAGTAAAATATTTTTGGGTGGTGTTGGGCTTGAAGCTTCAAGGGTGGCTTTTGAGATTAATGATACTTTGACTGAAAATCAAGATACGAGCATACTTGAAAAGATAGTTAAGATGTGTGATGCTCTTAATATTGAAATAACAAATGTCAAAAAATATATTGAGAGTGAATCACTTAAAAATACAGATAATAGTGAAAGTATTGATTCATTTAAAATATATTTAAAATCTCTAATTCGTTATAAAAAATTCTTTACATATAGGAAAAGAATTTTAGAGTTCAGAAAATTAGAGGATATTAATAATATAAAAAAAGAATTTAAAGATAACTTTCTATTTAAAAAAGAAGGTGGTGTTGGTAAAATAGATGCTGAAGAAATTCGCATAAAATTCTTTGAAATTTATGATGAAAGTATATTTATGCCAGAAGCAGCCTTACTAATCAGTGTGATGAATAAAAATGAAAAAAATGAGTTTGTTAATGAAATTAATAAATTTGAAGATAAATTAAGCGACCTATCTTTAAATGTAAGATATTTTAATATGTGTTTTTCAAATATAATAGATATTGTTGATTTTCGCTATTGTTCCTTAAAAAAAGTAGCAATGGTCAAATTGGGAAGTTTTATAAAGACGCCTGAGAAAATAATAAAAGAACAATTTAAATTAATAATATCGCATAATAATGATATATGGTTAGGTTACAATGAACATACTTATAATTGTGAAATATTCAAATATTCAAATACTTATCGAAGATTAATACTAAATAGTTATATATCACAAATTTTAAATATAGATTTTTCTGATCAAGTAGAAATTGTTAAACTTGATAAAAGACCATTAAAATACTATGAATTAAGAATTTTAACATACATCAGGAATAAATATATAGCCATTGAAGATTTTTTTTCTTTCATGAATTCTATATTTAATAATATGATTGAAAATAGTTATGAAAAAGTTGATTTTCAATTAGTCGAAGTATTAGATATATTCAAGGTACATGTAAGAAGAGCTGATCTTATAGATAATTTAATATTAGTACATAAATATGTATCCGGTATATGGAAAAATGGTTCTAGATTTTTATATTTTTACACTTTACATAACCAAGAACATTCTGTGGAGTTAATAAAATCAAGCCTTAATATATGTAAAATGTTTGATTTTTTTCAAATAAGTTATATGGATTATTATATTTTGTTTTTAGCATGTTATTTGCATGATATTTCAATGGTTATACAACCAGATATAAATTGTTTTTTAGAAAATAATATAGATTCAGATGAAGCATATAGTTCTTTTCTTAAGTTTAAACAAGAATTAAATTCTAATAACAGTAATAGTGAGTTTATTTTTGATAATAAACATAAAATTAAAAAATTAATGAGTGATGCTTTTGTTAGAGTTAATTATTACTTTGAATCTCTTGCAAGAGACTCACATGTTTTGTCAAGCGCTAAATATGTACAAAATAGTTGTGATTTGAATTTTCTTAGTACTGTGGAGAGGGGTATTGTATCTGATGTTTGTGCAGCACATGGAGCAAATTGCGTGGATGTTTATGGGTTAAGATCGAGTTTAAATTACAGTGATGTTAATGTAAAGCACATAATGATTATACTAAGACTTGCTGATTTAATGGATATAGCAAAGGAAAGGGTGAGTCTAAGTATATTAGATAATAATATTAAAAACATGCCTGAGATATCCCAATACCATTGGATTACACACTCTGCTATTGATAAGTTTGAAATAACTTCAAAATATGATTTAAAAAAACATGAAAGAAATGACGATAGTTATTTTCAATCAGTTCTAAAGCGGGAAAATTTTTTGGAAACTATTATTGTTCAAATTGATTTAAATGTTTCTAATCTAACTAGCGTTACGGACAATAAGTGTAAAAATGCGTCGTCTAAACTTATAATGGACAAAAAGCAAATAGAAATAATAGTAGATAGTGAAAATACCACTTGTAAAGGTAAATGTAATTTTTTATGTAAATGGATATGTCATAAAAATCTGTATTTACTCGATGAACTATATTCAATTAAACAATATATTGATCGTGTTCCAAACTTGAATTATACGACAGATATTAAAATTATATTAAATTTTGAAAATGCAAAGCCGCTAAAAAGGGAGTATTTCGACATAGTAAATAGTCAAATACACTGATTATACTATATTTGTAGGTTAACCATGACCATTGAAGAAAAAATATTCCAAAGAAAAGGGCTTATACCCAAGCAAATGCTTGAATGCTGCTTTATTAAAACAGGTTTAGGCTTCATCTGGGAATCTGACTTTATGGATGGGGACTTACACACAATCCTTGTTGTATCAGATAAGTACCCTGTATCAGGTAAGGTAATAGACAAGATGGCTGATGAGGAATACACTCCAATCCGCATCTAGACTAGGACTGGGTCCTATATAAATTCGGTAAGGATAGCCTACGAAGACTTACTTATTGATCTTTCAAAGGACTGTTGTGAGGATGTCTTATTTACAAGCGACCGTGCAAATTGATTAACGGCCTACATCATGGAAAAATATCACGCATATCCAGATTTTACGTTTGGACAGAAGAAATATAAGACTTACGATACCTTTAGACATAAGGACAATAAAAAGCGGTTTGCACTAATAATGGATATAAAATGGGATAGCATACTAAAGTATGGAAATAAGAATAAGGTTGAAGTGGTTAACCTTAAAATAGATCCGGAAGAAATCAAAGACCTAGTATCTCTGGAGGGAATATATTTAGAATACCATATGAACAATAAACACCGGATAACTATTGTATTAGATGGAACACATTCTGATGAATTCCTTACGTTCCTAATAGACAAGAGCTATAAGCTAACAAAGAAATCTAGAAATAATGTAAAAAAAGTGAAAATATATAAGGGTAATAAAATATATATATGTGTATTTATTTTCGTATCCTAAAGATAGAATTAAATTTACGACCACCAGCATAGCCTGGTGGTTTTCCTATTTTTTCACTAGAAATCGACCCAAATTTAGAATATAATTATACTTATAAACGTATATTACAATTAGAAATAAAGACTAAGAGGACCTTTAAGGAGGGATATAAGTGAAAATTAGAGGAATTATATTTTACATTTTTCTAGTGATATTTACAATTCTATGCGAGACCTACCTATTCCTAAATAGGAATGCCTGGTTGGGACTAGGTCTTGTCCTTGCAACATCAATAGTATGTGGTATATATAGGCATAAAACAAAAAGAGGTGGAAGGGCTTTTTTAGGCATGGTCATCCTATCAGTTTTGGCAACCTTTATAAGCCTACCAAAGGAAAAATTGGTACCTGCTACCTATGAGGGAGCCAAGGAAACTAGCCAGATAAGTGTAGCTGAAGGGAAGCTGACTGGTGTTTACAACAAGGATGAATCCGTGGAAGTATTTGCAGGTATACCGTATGCAAAGGCTCCTGTTGGTGACCTAAGATGGAAAGAGCCACAAGACCCCGATAAATATGAAGGACTTTTAAAGGCCGACCACTTTAAGCCTATGGCAATGCAAAAGAGACAAAATAACCTTATTTCAACAGCTAGTGATGTATTATTCTACCATAATGTAACTAGGACTATAAAAAACAGGTATCTTCCAAAGATGAGTGAAGACTGTCTATACATAAATGTTTGGAAGCCTGTTGGAGACAAGAAAAACCTACCAGTAGTATTCTATATACATGGAGGGTCATTGACTACAGGCCAGTCTTGGTGGCAAGACTACAATGGTGAGTCATATGCTAAGAAGGATGTAATTTTTGTGACATTTAGCTATAGGCTGGGTGCCTTGGGCTTTTATGCTGATGAAAATTTAGCTAGAGAGTCAGCAAATAATACGACTGGTATGTATGGATTTTTAGACCAGGTCAAGGCACTTGAATGGGTAAATAAGAACATAAAAAGTTTCGGTGGTGATCCCAACAAGATAACTATAGCAGGTGAGTCTGCAGGTTCGTCTTCAGTTAACGCTATGTGCGTATCGCCACTAACAAAAGGCCTATTTAGGTATGCTATTTCAGAAAGTTCATCTATAACTGGTAAAAAGCCTCCACATTCATACAAGAACTTTGCAGACGCTATCAAGCAGGGCAAAACCCTTAGGGATGAGTTAGGAGTATCTAGTCCTGTAGATTTAAGAAAGGTTCCTGCAGAAAAGATTGCAAATACGAGTACCCAGTATGGTACCCTAAATGCTATGACCAATGATGGTTATGCCTTAAAGAAGTCGCCTTATGAATCATATTTAGCAGGTGAACACAATGAAAAGGCCTTATTGACAGGCTATAACAAGAAGGATGGAGATCTTTTTATGCTTGTAGATAAAAAGACCAATAAGGATACATATAAAGAGAGTATTAAGGCAATATATCCAAGGGCCTATAGGGAAATTATCAAGGCATATCCTGCAAATACGGACGAGGAAGCAGAAAATAACCAAAGGAAAATTTATAATGCGGCTACCTTTGGTTATGGCCATGATGTTTGGTCTAGGCTAGCTGTTAAGAGGGAGCCTGTCTACAGGTATTATTTTACTAAGGAAAATAAGTCTATCGGATCAAACCATACTGGCGAGCTACCATATGCCTACGGTAACTTGTGGACAGCACCCTACCTATATGATTGGACTGACAGAAGCCTTTCTAATACTATGGTGTCCTACTGGCTTAATTTTGTGAAGACAGGAGATCCTAATGGTGGTGGGCTTCCTAAGTGGGAACCATATACCAGTGGAAAAGTAATGGAATTTGGTAGCGAGGTCGGTATGATAGAAGATCCAAATGAAGGCCTTTATAGGATTTTTGATACAGGCTTATAAAGTTAGTTATAAATCAAGCGAATATTCAAGCGATATATAGTCTTTGTTTGATACAATAAGGAGTAAAATAGATGACAAAAGAGGAAAGAGCGATAAAATGGTTTAGTAAGGTGGATCAAAATCAGGAAATTGATCTGAAAACTAAGATGAAAATATGCGATATGGCTGCTATGATAATGCTGTTAATAATATTTTTAGTATTGGCAATAGAACTCTCCCTTCTGGTTGGATTGGGTGGAATAGATGTAATAAATGCCGCTACAGATTTTCTTAATAGTATTTACCAGGGAAGACATACAAAGATGACTAGGATATCAGTAATTATAGCTGGAGGGCTAATCTGTCTACCCCTATTTATATTACCTATTGGACTTGCAATCATTTTTAGGAACAAGTTAATTAGATCTCAGATAAATAAAATTAAATAAGCTTACCCATCTTATAGAATATAGTGAGTATAACAATATTAAAAAAGCCGGGCATTGTCCGGCTTTTTAATATATTAGCATCATAAGAAAAATATTAACGATATTCTGGAGTCCACTTAAAATCACGTACGGCTTTTGCCATATCTTTTTCTTTAGATTGTGCAAGTCCTTGCTCCTGTGCTTTTTTAGCTACTGCTTCAGCTACCTTTAAAGATACTTCTGCGACATATTTAAATGGTGGTAATACAGGTGCTCCTGGTTTAGTCATATCTATAATACCACTCAAAGAATGAGCAGCTTCACCGATCATTTCATCAGTTAAAAGGCTAGCTTCTGAAGCCAACATTCCAAGTCCTAGTCCTGGGTATATTAGAGCATTGTTAGCCTGACCAATTACATAGTCAACTCCCTTATAAGTAACTGTGTCTGCGGGTATCCCTGTAGCAACAAGAGCCTTTCCATCTGACCAAGTAATCAAATCCTCAGCCCTTGCTTCTGCCAATTTAGTTGGGTTTGAAAGAGGAAAAATCATAGGTCGGTCTGCATTTTGACACATTGCTTCCACAATTTCTTTAGTGAAGGTATTTGGTTGGGTAGATGTTCCCACCAAAATAGTTGGTTTAACAGTCTTTACAACCTCTAAAAGGCTAGTAAGCGTGTCTGTATTGTCAAAGTCAGCACGATTTTTTGCAAAAGGTCCCTGTTCTGGTGTTAAATCATCCATATCATCAAACAAAAGACCCTGTTTGTCTACCATAAAGAAACGTTTATAGGCTTCTTCTTCTGAAAGACCAAGAGTGACCATTTCACGATGGACCCTAGAGGCAATACCTGCACCAGCAGTTCCACCTCCAAAGCAAAGGTAGGTTTGGTCTGTCAGCTTTTCTCCGGTAACTGCAAGAGATCCAAAGATCCCACCTAGTGTGACTATACCAGTACCTTGTATATCATCATTGAAGGTAGGAATTTGTTTGCGGTATTTTTCAAGTATATTTGCAGCATTAGATCGGCCAAAGTCTTCCCAATGAAGGTAAAGTTTAGGGAAGAGTCTTTCTGCAGTGTTAACAAAATTATCGATAAAATTATAGTAACGATCACCACGTATGCGTTCATGACGATTACCTAAATAATTTGGGTCATTGCGTAGTTCTTCACGGTTTGTTCCAGCATCAATAACCAATGGTAAAACCATTGAAGGGTCGATACCGGCAGCACCAGTGTATACCATTAGTTTTCCGACTGATATATCTACACCATTTGTTCCCCAATCTCCAATTCCTAGAATTTCTTCTGCATCTGTTACTACAATAAGTCGTATTTCTCGACCACCGGCAGCATTTATCAAGCTTGCTTCAATATCTTCAGGATGATTTATATCTAGATAGCCTGCATATTGTGGATCAACAAAAAAATTACTATATCCTTCTATAGTTTCTGCAATTGTTGGATCATATACTATAGGATTAAACTCTTCTAAATGATGAGAAAACAAGTAGTAGAAAAGCCTGCGATTGGTATTAAATATTTCCATAAGGAAAAGTCTTTTTTCTAGATCACTTGACTTTGTCTGCAACTGAGCATAAGTTTGAGTTGCTTGTTCTTCTATAGTTTGAACATACGGTGGCAAAAGACCTATTAGTCCTAGCTCTTTTCTTTCTTCCATAGTAAAGGCAGTACCCTTATTAAGGAATGGATCGTTTAAAATTTTATGTGCACTCATATAGTCCACCTCCTTTAATAGAATTATACAACTTTTTATTGATTAAAAAAAGAGTCTTAGGGTAAAAATTATATAATGTAAATATTACTATTTTATTTATTTTTTTAAATAAGTACTGTTTTTGAATTAAGACAGGTATGACAGGGACTTCAACACTTATTCCAGGTTTGAGTCTAACAGTTGCGGGAGCCCTACTAAGAAGAAAGAACAAGTAATTTTGGAATATAAAACTAGAATATAAAACTAGAATATAAAACTAGAATATAAAACTGGAATATAAAAGAACGCCTCTATAAGTCAAACTATAAGACTTGTATGAGGTGTTTTTTTAATACAAAGAATTAATAAAAGCTCAACAATTAAACAATAAAGATAAAGATTTTCATTGACATTTATATTTATTAGGCTTATAATATCTATGAATAAATATATAAATATTCATTGGTTAGCAGGAGGTTAATGATGGCTAGAGCATTCACTGAAGAAGAAAAGTTAGAAATAAAAGAAAAAATCATGGAAACGGCCCTAGACCTATTTCATGACAAGGGGACCAAGTCTTTAAGTATAGGGGAGCTTACAAGGAGAGTAGGTATAGCCCAAGGTAGTTTCTATAACTTTTGGAAGGACAAGGAGTCATTAATTATCGACTTAATGGCATATAGGTCAAGACAAAAACTGACTGGAATAGAAGCTATATTTCCGCAGTCACTAGAGGATCCTATAGGCTTTTTATCTCAAGTAATATACAAGTACTCATTAGACCTAATGATAAAAATAAAGACTCAACCAATCTACGAGGATGCCTTTGATATATTTAAAAAAGACAAGCTTAGTGAGGTTGATAGAATAGAAAAACTATATGGAGATTTTTTAAAAAAGCTTGTAGACTACTGGAATGAAAATTCTGCTGTGAAAAATGCAGACCAAAGGGGCCTATCTAATGCTTTTGTGGGTAGCTTTTTACTCTGTTCAGAATACAAGCATTTTGATGATGATTATTTTGAAGGAATACTTGAAACATATATTGTATCTATAGTAAATAGGTATATTGATCTTTAAGGCATTAAAGGGGGATAAAAAATGATAGTAGACTTTATTAATCTAAAAAAAGAAGATATTTTGATTGCAGGTGGAAAAGGGGCAAACTTAGGTGAGATGACGGCTGCAAATATAAATGTACCAAGAGGTTTTGTATTGACAGCTGATTCCTACAAGGACTACTTAAGAAACAATAATATTGAACCTATTATTAAAAAAAGTATCGAAGACGCAGCAAATGATGAAAATAAGCTAATAGAGGCCGCAACATCTTTTCGTCAGCTTATTAAAAATGGAGAATTTTCAGAAGAGGTTCGAAAGGAGATAGAATATAAGTATTCCATGCTTGGTGAAAATGTAAGGGTAGCCGTGCGTTCTTCTGCCACAGCGGAGGACCTACCTGATGCCAGTTTTGCAGGCCAACAGGAAACATACTTAAATGTAAGAGGGATAGACGACCTCCTAGTCCAGATCCGTAACTGCTATGCATCCTTGTGGGGCAATAGGGCTGTATCCTATAGGCTTCACCAAGGCTATGACCAGTTGGCTGTTTCCATTGCGGTAGTAATTCAGGAGATGGTGGAGAGTCAGAAGGCTGGAGTTTTATTTACAGTTAACCCAGTAAGCAAAAAAGAAGATGAAATGCAGATTAATGCAAGCTATGGACTAGGCGAAAGTGTTGTAAGCGGTAGGGTAACTCCCGATACCTATGTGGTAAATAAGAAAGGCGAAATTTTAGACATAAGTATTGGTAGTAAGGCCAGTCAAATAATATACGGTGATAAGAATACTGTAGAAGTTGAAGTTGAGGCAGCTAAGAAAAGTGAGAGGGCCTTGAATGATGATGAAATCAGGGGCCTTATTAAGGCGGGTCTAAATATAGAGGACCATTATGCCATGCCTATGGATATAGAGTGGGCCATTAGAGATGGTCAAATATATATTTTGCAAGCTAGGGCTATAACTACCCTTAAAAATAATGAAATTGATGAGGACAAGGTTAAGGCCTACCTAAAGGATAAGAAGCTAAGTAAGGGAACACGTGAGAATCTGGGCTTTCTTTTAGAGAAAATGCCTTTTGCCTACAGGCCACTAGACTATGATTTTATGATTGCTATAAATGATCAAAAGGGCAAGATCTTTGCTGAAGGTGGCCTAGTAATAAATGCAAATCCACAGATGGACCAGGACGGTATCCAGACCCTACCAGATGGGTCTAAATCAATAAACAAAAATATCTTTAAAATTCTAAAGTTAGTAAAAAAGCTAAAAGACTTTGACTATTGCTCAGATATGTGTAGGGAATTCATGGCCCAGTATGAGGCTGACCTAAATAAAATCAAGGATATAGATTTTGATCAAATGAGCCTAGGTGAGGCTAGTAGTTTTTTGAAATATAGCTACCAGCTGACTAAAAAACTAGCCTATGATAGGTTTAAATATGCCCTTTTTCCAACTATGATAGTTTTTGATAAGTACAGTAAGATAATAAAGAAGGTTGACCCTAGTTACACCGCCTTTGACCTTTATTGGGGCTTAGATAATAAGACAGCCCTAGTTAATAATGAAATTTCTCTTATTGGCCAAAGGATACTCGAAGACACCCAATTAAAGGAAGCCGTTCTATCAGGTGCTAGCTATAATGACCTTCACGCAAAATTTGAAGGTTTTAGAAGAATGACTGATGAATTCCTTAAAAACAGTGGCTATAAGTCTGATTATAATTGCTATTGCCTTGAGGCAAAGACCTTTTTTGAAGAGCCAGACAGGATAGTAAATATAATAAGGCCAATGTTAAACCTAGACAATAAAAACGAATTAAATACTTCTAAAAAAGATTATAACGATCTTATGGAAAAGCTTAAGTCCATTTATGGCAATAAGTATAGCAAGCTTGAAAAAGACATTGAAAACTTTAGGTACTTCCATATAGTTCGTGAGGAAAGTCAGTACCTATGGGAAAGTCTATTTTTCTATGTAAGAAGGTGTGTTAGAAGGATAAATCTGCTTCTTCTTGACAGTGAAGACTATAGGAGTGGTGTTGCCAACCTATTTTTGAAGGACCTAGTAAAGGCTATGGATAGGGGCTACTTAAGTGATGAGGACAAGGAAAATATAAGGAGGAGGCAGGAAAATTTCCCACTAGCTACAAGGGTATGGGAGGAATCTAAGCTTCAAGTATTTGATGCCAAAGGTGATATCCTAAAGGGTGTAAGTGGAAGCACAGGAAGCGTACTTGGTAGGGTTTGTATTATACGAGATACAGATGAATTCTACAAGATGCAAAAGGGTGATATCCTAGTTTGCCACTTGACAGACCCAGAATGGACACCCTTATTTAAACTTGCAAGTGGTGTAGTTGCCGATACTGGAGGGGCCTTGAGTCATGCAGCTATCGTTGCAAGAGAGTTTAATATACCAGCCGTACTTGGAGTTGGTTTTGCTACTTCTAGGTTTAAGGACGGGGATATGATAGAGGTTGACGGTGATAAGGGAACAGTAAGAGGTATGTAATATGGTTTCAGATATAGAAAAAAAGGAGCTAAGGAGGAAGTCTATCCTAAATGATCCCATCTTGCCCCTATTAGTAAAAACATCCATACCTACTATAATAGGCATGCTGGTAATGGTAATATACAATTTGACCGATACATTTTTTGTCGGTATCCTTGATAATAAGTCAATGACAGCAGCAATAGGGATAGTCTTTAGCTTTATGGGCTTTGTTCAGGCCATTGGATTTTGGTTTGGTTATGGTAGTGGAAATATAATGTCAAAAAGAATCGGACAGGGTAGTGAGAAAGAGGCGGAGAAAATATCTTCTATTGGAATACTATTTGCACTAGGAGTAGGGATCCTTATAGCCCTAATTTCATGGATACATATATCGCCACTTGCTAGCTTTATAGGAGGAAGTGCATCAGAGAGTCTGATGGGATTTACTGTGGACTACCTTAAGGTAATAGTCCTAACCATACCGTTTGCCCTATACTCCATCACCCTATATAACCAGCTAAGGCTTTGCGGTAATGTTAAGGATGGTATGCTAGGCCTACTTTCAGGCATGCTGGTAAATATGGTCTTAGATCCTATTTTAATGTTTGGTCTAGGATTTGGATTTATCGGGGCTGGCTATGCTACCTTGATAGGACAAGTAGTGAGTTGTGTTGTACTCACAGGTCTGTCTATGAAAAACGGGAATATTAGGGCAAGCTTAAAAAATGCAAGGGTAAATAGGGAGAGGGTCTACCATATTTTGGCGGGTGGAATGCCAAATTTTTTGCGTCAATCTATCACTAGTGTAGCCCTGATTCTTCTCAACATATCTGCAGCAAGATACGGTGATGGACTCCTTGCAGCCTTGACTATTAGTTCAAGAATCCTAGCCCTCGCATATTTGATAATGATAGGCTGGGGTCAGGGATTTCAGCCAATTTGTGCTATGAATTATGGGGCAAACCAGTATGATAGGGTGAAAAAAGCCTTTAAACTGGCAGTTTTAGGGGCAACTGTTTTTTTAATTATATCTGCCCTAGGTTTGTATATATTCTCAGAAGAGCTAATTATGACTATGACAAGGGATAGCCAGGTGATCCTATATAGCAAGAAGTTACTAAACCTTCAATGTATAAGCCTACCACTATTGGGGTATTTTGCCCTGGCTAGCATGCTTATGCAGAATATAGGCCAGTATTTCTGGTCCTCTCTTATTTCTGTCTCACGTCAGGGTATCTTTTACATACCTCTTTTATATATACTTACAGGGGCCTTTGGTCAGGTCGGTATTTTCCTACTACAGCCAGTGGCAGACTTTATGTCTTTTATATTAGCCCTAGTGGTAGTTTGGAAAATAGGACTTGGGACTAGAAGTAAAGACATGGAATATGATAAAATCAAATATAATCAGTAATAAACTGGTAAATATTTGAAGGGACAAAAAAATAATGAAAAATAAGATCAAATTCCATAGTATTTATTATAGATTTTACTTGTTTATAATCTTGCTTACTATAGGAGTAGTAAAATTTATATCAAATGGTAAGCCTATAAGCTCTCTTTTTCTTGGTTATAATTTTACTATTAGCCAGGACCAGTTAACATATATTACACTAGGTTTGACCCTAGTCATTGTGGTAATATTCTCTATTTTTGGCTATAAAATATATCTATGTAAGGATGGGATACACCTGAGAAAAATTGACCTCCTAGTGGGGTGGGATGAAATAGATAGCCTAAGCCACGTTTGGATCAATTCTTTTTCTGTTAGAAATGGATTAATACGATTTTATAATAGAAAAACCCTGGTTATCTATAGGAAGGGATACAAAGCAATTTGTGTATATAATATTTCCCTCTTATCCTTATTTGCTGCTAAAGTATATTGCAACAGGATAAAGACTAATATCTTATTAGCCAGTCTTGCAACAATGCTTAATGTAGGCTTTGGTGGATGGGTACTTTATCAGTTCTTTTTTGCTGGCCTAGACAGCATGAAACTTTGGATATTTTTCACTTGGATGGGCTTATTTTTTATTAAGACATTGACTCTACCACTTATAATGACAAGTTTAGAGAATAAAATTCATGGAGGCTACCTCTACCATGATACGGCCTACGAGAAAGATAGGTCTGCCGTGATTCATTTATAGTAAATCAGGAAAAGAACTTATAATTTAACATAAATTCTACTTACGAGAATTTTTAAAAAATAGTATAATGTAGTTAATAAATAATTCAAGGTAGATTACATTTTTTGGAGGTAGAAAAGATGAGACAGTATATAGTAGACGCATTTGCAGATAAGGTGTTTTCTGGTAACCCAGCAGCAGTTTGTGTTATGGAAGAATGGCTTTCAGAAGATCTTATGATGAACATAACAAGAGAGAACAACTTATCTGAAACAGCCTTTGCGGTTAAAGTTGATGAAGGCAAGTACCATCTTAGGTGGTTTACACCAGGTGGGGAAATTGACCTTTGTGGACATGCGACACTTGGAACAGCATTCGTAATCATGAATTACTATGACAGAGACCTAGACCGGGTTTCTTTTGATACCCTAAGTGGGGAATTGATAGTTATGAGAGATAAGGACCTTTATGAATTATATTTTCCTAAGTATGACCTTAAAGAGGTTCCAGTTACACAGGCCATGACAGATACTATTGGATGCCAGCCTCTAAAGGCATATATGGCCCGTGACCTACTATGTATAATTGATGATGAACAGGCTGTAAGAAACTTAAATCTTGATATGGAAAAGGTAAAGGAGCTTGATGGACTTCTTCTACACGTATCTGCACCTGGTAAGGACTTTGACTGTGTATCAAGGAGTTTTGCCCCTAAATTAAATGTACCGGAGGACCCTGTTTGTGGTTCGGGACATTGCCATATCATCCCATATTGGGCTGATATATTAGGTAAAAATGACCTAGTTGCCTATCAGGCATCTAGTAGGGGGGGTACCCTATATTGTAGAATAGAGGATGACAGGATTGCTCTTGCTGGTAAGGCTTGTTTATATTCAATAGCTGATATAAATGTATAGTAAATAAACAACAAGGAACGCTGTAGTTAGTTAAATAATAAAATTATAGGGAGATTTATGGAAAATTTGAACTTATATCCTTGGGTAATTAGCCTAGATAAGGAAAAAACTATTGAATACTATATAAATAATGATCTTTCAGAAGATAAGGACCTAAACCTAGCTTTAAAGAAGCATTTAGATTCTGACACTCTTAACTTTATAGAGGGCTTTGGTGTAGATATAAATAAGGCCAGTGTATGCTTTATTCCAAGTATATTTGATAAAGAGGATATAGGAATATTATCTAAAGACTTTTATAAGTTAGGTTTTATGTTTGCTGGCCAACTGGATGCAGTTCCTAGTGTTCAGTGGGATTTTTACTTTGATGAACTTGATGATGAACCACCAATTTTTGAAATAGATGAAACCAGTCCAAAGAGAATAGAATTTGATGATTTTATAGCATTTCATACTTCTAGTGACAAGATGGGGGTCTATAAATTCAGTCCAGGAGTAGCCTATGATGAATCTTTTGAAGGTTGGAACTCAGGTTTTGTGTATTGCAACGCTGTATTTCCTATTGATTAACTTTATAAGAAAAATTTAATAAATGATTATAAGTAATGCTGTCTGTGAAATCAAATACTCAAGAAAAGATTTTCACCTTTTCATGTGGTTTATTTGTAAAAGATATTTATTATTGAAGTTTACAATATGGATATTGTATAATTAAGTCATAAAAAATAATGTATATAAAATAAACTTGTGGGGGGTGTAAGTATGAAGTCTATGTGGAATAATTGGTTAAAGCAGGCAGTTTTTCTTTATTCTGTATTATACACGTTTGCAACAATTTTAAATAGCATGCTGTATCTTTTAAAGGGACATTATGAAGATCCTAATGGTAATTGGCATGAATTGGATAGGGCTATTATCGTCTTTATTATTGTCCTAGCCTATATTCTGGTTAAAAATTTAAAAATTAGCAATTATTGGGTCAAGGTTTTAGTAGTATACATTCCAACACTCATACTGGTATTTGTATATATTTGGTTGACAGGATTTAGAGAAGCCTTGGCGAGTTCTGCCTATAGGGATATATTCATAAATTATACGACTGGTTATCTAGCCGTTTCAATAATTGGATGGATTAAGAACCGCATCAAAAATAGGTCTTTAGACAGAAAATAAGTATTGGGGGAGTTAGTAATATGGAAAATAATCTGACTGATAAATATAAAATATTAAATCGTGACCAAATTAAGTACATAGCTATGTTTCTAATGCTATTGAATCATATATCAATAATATTTCTAGAGCCGGGTACCTTTTTGTCAGAGCTTTTTTTGGACTTGGGTTACTTTACTGCTATTACCATGTGCTATTTTTTAGTTGAAGGATACCAATACACTCATTCAAAAAAGAAATATGCAAGCAGGTTACTTATATTTGCCTTAATATCTGAGATTCCATTTTGCCTAGCCTTTACTGAAGAGGGTATTATAGGATTTCATGGACTAAATATGATATTCACCCTACTACTTTGTTTTGGAATTATATTTGTAGTTGAAAAAGTATCAAATAAGGTTTTAAAGTTTGTATGTATTTTAGGGCTTATTATACCATCTTTAATATCAGATTGGGCCTTATTAGCACCAGTATTTACACTTTTATTTATTTGGAGCTATGGGTCAAAGAGTAAGATAAAGATTACCTTTATTATATCTATGCTTTTGTTTGGCCTAATGGAAATTTTAAATAGAATTGATATAATACCCCTAAAGGAAAATTTGATATTTGCTCTGGGGAATATGTTTGGTATTTTACTTGCAGGAATTGCAATCATATATTTATATAATGGCGAACGAATGGAGAGGGGAAGAGACTTCTCCAAGTGGTTCTTTTATGTATTTTATCCAGGACATCTATTGATATTAGGCTTAATCAGGATATATTTTATATAATTATATATGTAGTTATCAGCCTATAAATCAAATGAAAATTCGTATTATAGAAAAAACAAACAGACTATTTTAAACGTTTTTACAAAAAGTTAAAAAAATATTCGATTTTTTTCTTTAAAAATTCTTATTTTTGTAGTATCATATATAGGTACTTGGTATAAGTAAAAAAACTTTAAGGCTGGATAGTCTCTGGTAAAGGATTATCTGTAAAGTCTATAAGTAAATTTGAATTTAATTGAAAGAGGAATATAGTATGACAAGAAATGTTGGTACAGTAGCGCGTGGAGTACGTTGCCCAATAATTCGTCAGGGTGACAATTTATCAGAGATTATAGTAGATTCAGTAATAGAAGCTTCTAAGACTGATGGTTTTGACCTAGGAGATAGGGATGTAGTTGGTATTACAGAATCTATAGTGGCAAGAAGCCAGGGTAACTATGCTTCTATAGATGCAATAGGTAAGGATGTTAAGGCTAAGTTCGGTGGGGAAACTGTAGGTATTATCTTCCCAATCCTTTCTCGTAATAGATTTGCTATCTGCCTAAAGGGTATGGCTATGGGTGCTAAGAAGGTCGTTTTAATGCTTTCATATCCAAGAGATGAAGTTGGTAACCAGTTATTGACAGAAGACCAGCTTGATGAAAAGGGAATAGATCCATATTCTACAGTTATGACGCTTGAAAAATATAGAGAATTATTTGGTCAGAATATCCACCCATTTACAGGTGTTGATTATGTTGACTACTATAGTGAAGTTGTAAGATCAACTGGAGCAGAGGTAGAAATAGTTTTTGCTAACCATGCTACTGAAATATTAAACTATACTAAAAATGTAATAAACTGTGATATCCACACTAGAAAGAGAACTAATAGGATATTAAAGGCTGCAGGAGCTACAGTTTATGGTATGGATGAAATTTTGACAGAATCAATAGACGGAAGTGGATATAACACTCAATACGGTCTATTGGGATCAAATAAGTCAACAGAGGACAGCGTAAAGCTATTCCCTAATGAATGTACTGACCTTGTATATGATATCCAGGCCAAGTTATTAGAAAAGACTGGTAAGCATATAGAGGTAATGGTATATGGAGATGGTGCTTTTAAGGATCCAGTAGGACAGATTTGGGAACTTGCTGACCCAGTGGTATCACCAGCCTATACTAAGGGACTAGAGGGTACACCTAATGAATTGAAGCTAAAGTATCTAGCAGACAATGACTTCAATGATTTATCAGGTGAAGCTCTTAAGGAAGCTATATCTGAAAGAATAAAGACTAAGGATGCTTCCTTGGTAGGAAAGATGGAGTCTGAAGGTACTACACCAAGAAGACTTACTGACCTAATTGGTTCATTATGTGACCTTACAAGTGGTTCAGGTGACAAGGGTACACCAATAGTACTTGTACAGGGATACTTTGATAATTATACAAACAATTAATCGAAAATAAATTATAAATTGGACTAGTATTTAGGCTGGAAGGTCTAGAGGCTAGTCCTTATTTTTATATCTTATTATTAGATTAGAATATCAAAATATTAACAAAAGCCTTGTTTAATAATTTGAATTGTGCTAATATTAAGTAAATTAATCATTTAGGAGGAGATAATATGGCAAAAATATTAATTAGTCCAAGCAAGTATATCCAGGGACCGGGAGAGTTGAATAGACTAGGTCAGTATGTTGAAAAACTTGGTAAAAAGGCCCTAGTACTTATAACAGAATCAGGCTATAAGAGGGTAGGACCAGGCATAGAGGAAGGATTTAAGTCTTCTGAAGCTAGCATGGAGGTTTGCTATTTTAATAGAGAATGTTCAAAGGTTGAGGTTGATAGAATCATTGACAAGTATGTAAAGGATGATGATTGTGATATTATTGTCGGTGTTGGTGGTGGTAAGGTTGCTGATACAGCCAAGGCAGTTGCCTACTATACAGGCAAGCCAGTAGTTGTATGTCCAACAATAGCATCAACTGATGCACCATGTAGTGCTCTATCAGTTTTATATACTGAAGATGGTGTTTTCGACCAGTATCTATTCCTACCAAAGAATCCAGATATTGTTATGATGGATACTGAGGTTATATCAAAGTCTCCAGTCAGGTTAACTGTTGCGGGCATAGGAGATGCCTTAGCTACATATTTTGAAGCTAGAGCATGTAAGGCTAGTGGAGCTATTTCTTGTGCAGGAGGCAAGACAACAGAGGCTGCTATAGCTTTAGCTAAGCTATGTCTTGATACACTTTTAGAAGAGGGCTTGAAGGCCAAGATTGCCCTAGAAGCAGGTGTATGCACAGAGGCAGTTGAAAAGATAGTTGAAGCGAATACCCTATTAAGTGGGCTAGGCTTTGAGTCTGCTGGTTTGGCAGGTGCCCATGCCATCCACAATGGTTTGACTGCCCTTGAGGAATGTCACCATATGTACCATGGTGAAAAGGTAGCCTTTGGTACACTAACTCAGCTTGTATTGGAAAATGCCCCAACTGAGGAACTAGAGGAAATATACAATTTCTGTATAGATATGGGTCTACCGGTTACACTAGAAGAATTGGGTGTTAAGGAAATAAATAAGGATAGGCTATTAGAGGTAGCTAGACTTGCATGTGCAGAGGGTGAGACAATTCATAATATGCCTTTTGAGGTTGATGAAGACAAGGTATGTAGTGCAATAATAGCTGCAGATGCTATGGGTAGGTTCTTCTTAGGCCTATAGGTAGGTCTTTTAGGTAGCTAGATAATCTACTTGTTATAAATATAAAATTAAGTGGGATAAGACCTTATAGGTTTTATTCCACTTTTTAAAATTATGTACTATAATAGAGGTAGGATATATAGGGCCAGCCAATGAGGTCACAAATTAGGCCCATATACTTCCTATATATGTTGATATATAAGTTTATTTGATGTGGAGGTTATTGTTATGAGTCAAGATAAGAATTTAAAGAAGTACAAGTGTAGACCATGTGGTTTTGTATATGATCCTGAAAAGGGTGTGCCTGCCTACGGTATTGAACCAGGAGTTCCTTTTGAAGATCTTCCAGATGACTGGGTATGTCCAAATTGTGCAGCTAGTAGGTGGATGTTCGAAGAAGTAAAGAAAGATAAATAGGACCAAGTTCGCCCTATATAATTAACATTATGGAGGGGATAATGAAGTTAGTAATTGATTTATTCGCTGCCTTTGCTAAGATAGGCAGCTTTACCTTTGGTGGTGGCTATGCCATGTTACCAATGATAAAAAAGGAGATAGTGGAAAAGCATGGTTGGGTCACTGACCAGGAAATTTTAGATTATTTTGCAATCAGCCAGGTGACACCAGGTGTAATAGCTGTAAATACAGCAACCTTTGTTGGCTACAAGATAGGTGGACTAGTGGGTGCTATCGCGGCAACCCTAGGTGTTATATTCCCATCGATAGTAATTATAGCAATAATAGCAGCCTTTTTGACAAATTTTGCCAGCCTACCAGCAGTAGTTCACGCCTTTAATGGTATCAGGGCATGTGTATGTGTTCTTATATTAAATGCAGTATATAATATGGCCAAAAAGTCTGTAATTGATATACCGACAGCTATCATATTTATCCTAGTAGCTATTGTAGCAATAATGAGTGTAGTTTCACCCTTTATACTAGTGATTCTAGCAGGTGTATTAGGATTTATTATCCAGTATTTTAAGCTAAGAAAGAAGGTGGACTAGGTGCCAGGAATTTTTAAGTTAGTCTACTATTTCTTCACTACAGGCTTATTTGCTGTAGGGGGTGGCCTTGCAACCCTACCATTTCTATATGATATTGGTAAGAAGACAGGTTGGTATACAGCAGTAGATGTTGGTAATATGGTTGCTATAGCCCAGAGTACGCCCGGTCCAACTGGTATAAATATGGCTACATACGTTGGTTTTAAACAGTTTGGAGTCTTAGGAGCAATTATAGGTCCGGTATCTTTGGTCCTGCCATCCCTAATTATCATAATAATAGTCTATAGGATCCTGGACAAGTTTAAGGAATCACAGACCGTACAAAGTGTTTTCTATGGACTAAGACCGGCCTCAAGTGGTTTGATTTTGGCGGCTGCCTTTAGTGTTATTCAGATCTCCCTATTGGATATGGCCAATAAGGGATCTATAATGGGGTATTTTAGGTGGCCAGCCTTGGCTTTAGCAGGACTTATATTTTTATTGCAGTACTACAAGAAAAATATACATCCAATATTTTTAATAGTCTTGGCGGGTATTATTGGTTTTGTATTTAAGATATAATATCAGATATGCGGTATGATATAAGTAATGTGACATAAAAAATGTGACATTAAAATTATAATTTTAGAATTGCTATATTAAAAGGGGTCATACCCTTTTGCATAAAAAATAGAGAAGGAAGCCTAATGATAGTCTTCCTTCTCTATTTTGTTTAATAGGTTTATTAAGGTATTCTAATGTGCTAATTTAATATGCAAAACTACCTGTCTGCATTCAAGTCGTAGTCAACCAAAAGGTTGGCCTTTATTAGTATTGGTCTAAGAGCAGTGTATAGAAGCATAGCTATTACAACTGTAGTTATAGCATTGAAGAATGTTGCTCCTGCACTAAACTTTGCTAGAACGCTAGCAACATCAGCTGGTTGACCTAATACATATATCTTATAAAAGTATCCTACAATTGGGTCTGCAAATACATTAAATGCCATACCTATTATTGATCCTGATAGGGCATACCTGAATACTTTTTGTGGATCGTTAGTATGGTTAATTCTACCAATCTTGTGGGCAAATAAGCCAACAATAAGGCCTATGCACAGCTTAAGTACAAAAGTCTTAGGCGCTACTAGTATATAAACCGGGTCCATTATGTCAGCAATTGTCATACCGATAGCCCCAGCAAGTCCACCATATACACCACCTAATAAAAGAGCAGCAAGTACAAGAAAGACATTGCCAAAGTGGATTGATGTTGCATCTCCTCCTGGAACAGGTATCTTAATCTGTAGGTAAGTAAATGTTACAAAGCAAAGAGCGGCAAGTATTGCAGACTGTGTCAGCTTTGCTAGATTCTTATTTTTCATAAATCCTCCTTTAAGTATTAAAATATAATTACAAATACAATTCTATCAATTTAAGGCTTATAAAGTCAACTATTAGGCGTCATATGATAAAAAAATACACTTTGAACCCATACAATTTTAATTATCTTTTAAAAACTATTATCATAAATAGACCTTTAGCAAATAATTTTAAAAAGGTCTATAATATTCCGGTTTATTTGGTATAATATATATGGAAGATTCAGGTTGGTCAGACAAGCACTGGTCAATCAATAATATATAAGGGAGAGGATAAACATGGATAGAAATGACAAGTGTTGGTGTGGTAGTGGACAAAAGTACAAGAAATGCCACATGGATTTTGATGACAAGATAAAAGAATATGCTATGAAGGGCCATATAGTACCTGATAGATTTAATATAAAGACACCTAGAGAGATAGAGGCAATAAAGGAGAGCGCCAAGGTAAATACAGGGGTTCTTGACCACCTAGAGGGAAAGATTGTTGCAGGTATGTCTACTGAGGACATAAACAAGCTAGTTCACAACTATACTATAGAGCATGATGCAATACCAGCCCCTCTTAACTATGAGGGATTCCCAAAGAGCTGCTGTACCTCTATTAATAATGAGGTATGCCATGGGATACCTTCAGAGGATATTATCCTGAAGGAAGGAGATATAATTAACGTAGATGTATCTACCATAAAGAATGGTTATTTCTCTGATGCATCCAGAATGTATATGGTAGGTCAGGTAAGTGAAGAGGCTAAAAAACTTGTTGAGACAACTAAGGAGTGTCTAAATGCAGGTTTAGACCAGGTAAAGCCTTGGGGCCATATAGGTGACATTGGAGCTGCTATCCAGGAATACGCTGAATCTAGGGGCTATTCAGTAGTTACTATGTTCGGAGGACACGGTATAGGAAATGAATTCCATGAGGAACCATTTGTGTCTCATGTAGGAAGAAGGGATACAGGTATGTTAATGGTGCCTGGTATGGTATTTACAATAGAGCCTATGATCAATATTGGTAAGCCACAGGTCTACGTAGATAAGAAGAATGGATGGACTTCATATACAAAGGATGGAAGCCTATCAGCCCAGTGGGAGCACCAGATTTTGGTCACTGAAGATGGGTATGAAATAATTTCAGCTTAATTTATAAAAATGATTGACAGGGACGGATTTTTGTATTATACTATTTGAGTAGTGAAAAGAAGTAGAATCCGTTCTCACCTTACGGCACGGCTAGTAGGGTTGTATAAGTTTAATCAGTAGTTAATTTTGCTGTTTTATTTTAGAACTTATGACGGATTTTTATATCCGTCTTTTTTTCGTACTAGAGAATTTCTCAGTGAGAAATTTTATTTTTTAGAAAGTTGAGGTGTTCTAAGATTAGTAAAGAAATAGCTATCAATGAAGAAATAAGAGTTAAGGAAGTCAGATTGATTTCTGAAACAGGAGAACAGTTAGGTATAGTTACTTCTAAGGAAGCGAAGGAGTTGGCAAGTTCCAAGAATTTGGATCTTGCAATGATATCACCTAATGCAAAGCCTCCAGTTTGCAAGATTATGGACTACGGTAAGTACAAGTATGAGCAGGCTAGGAAGGAAAAAGAGGCAAAGAAAAAGCAAAAAGTAATCAATGTAAAGGAAGTAAGACTTAGACCAGGTATAGGTGATCATGACCTTAATACTAAGGCAAACCAGGCAGCTAAGTTCTTACAGAAGGGTGACAAGGTTAAGGTTGAGCTTAGGTTCAGAGGAAGAGAGCTTGGTCACAAGGACATTGGTAAGGAAGTAATGTTAAAATTTATTGACATGTTGAGTGAGTTTGGAGAACCAAATAAGGCCCCTAAGTTCGAGGGAAATAATATGGTTGCAATTATAGATCCAAAGAAATAGATAAATATTGAGAGGAGGATTTTGTTATGCCAAAGATGAAAACACACAGAGGTGCAGCAAAGAGATTAAAGAGAACAGGAAGCGGAAAGCTAAAGAGAGCAAAGGCTTATAAGAGTCATATACTTACAAAGAAATCACCTAAGACTAAGATGAACTTGAGACAGTCAACTTTAGTAAGTGATGGCGATGCAAAGAGAATAGCACAATTATTACCATACAAGTAAGATTAGTATTTAGGAGGGTTAGAAATGGCAAGAGTAAAGAAGGGTATGAATGCCCATAAGAGACATAAAAAGGTATTGAAGCTTGCAAAGGGATACCAGGGATCAAGAAGTAAGCTTTTCAAGACTTCAAATCAGTTTGTAATGAAGGCATTAAAGAATGCTTATATAGGTAGAAAGCAGAAGAAGAGAGACTTCAGAAAGTTATGGATACAGAGAATTAATGCAGCATGTAGAATGAACGACATGTCTTATTCTAAGTTCATGAATGGTTTAAAGAAGGCCGGAGTAGAAGTTAACAGAAAGATGCTTTCAGAATTAGCAATAGCTGATCCAGAAGGATTTGCAAAGCTAGTTGCAGTTGCAAAGGAAAACCTAGCATAATTAAGAAATGTGAGACGAACCGTTTTGGTCGTCTCTTTTTTATATGTGTTAAATGAGGTGTGCCTTATATGAACTCATCTTCCGGCACAATGCATACTCACATCCTAGAATTAAACTAACCTTAAAGATATAAAGGACCCAATACTGGGTCCTTAAAAAATAAGCTTTAGTTTTAGTCCTTCTTAAAATGGTCCTTTGCCTTTGCTGCCAAGCCTGCAGACATAATTATACCATTTTTTACTGTTTCCTTTGCCGTGCTTATATCATTGCTGATATCTGCAGCAACCTCACTTACCTCCTTAGCGTTATCAGTAACAGAATCTACATTTTCAAGAATTGCAGGTATCTTGGATATTGCTAGACCGACATTTGTAGAGTTCTGAACTAGGAGAGCATCTACACTACTTATGAAGGCTGTAAGCTTTTTTAAAAGTAATATAAGTGCTATAAGGGTTGCACATCCAAGAAGGGCCAAAAGAAATAAAATTGTGTCGATATTTATTGTTATAGTCATATTACACCACCAATCCAATACTATTATTTATCTTGATAAAAATCCATTATAATTAATTATATATTATAAGAAGACTAAATAAAAGCCATAGATTAAAATTTGTATTTATAAATTTATTTCATATCCTTAAAGTTATCATGAAAGGAGATTAAGTATCTGATGTAAAATATATGGTTCCAAATAGTAAGTTCGATATATATAGGAAGGTTTTAATGCATAAAAACACATCTAATTAATAAAGGTAGATAAAGGAATCAAGAAAAGTTACAAAAATAAGTTACAAAATGTAACTTTTATTTGTTCTATACAAGACAGTTATTTCAACGTGTACAGCATTTACAACTAGGATTAAGGTTAAAAAAAGGTTGCTTTTTTGTAATTTTTGTATTAGAATAAAGAAGTCGGAAGTATTAAAGTAACAAAAATAATACAAAAAGTTACAACGGTGTAATTAATACTCTAGGACAAAAATGAATATAATTATTCAAAAAGAAGGGATAGATAAAGTTGAGATTTTTGCTTTATTATCCATACTAAGGAGGATATTTATGAAAAAAATATTGGGAAAGATAGTCTGTATGGCTTTTATATTAATTTTTGCATTTGGTGGAAGTATGTCAGATGCTAAGTCAATACTAGCAACAAGCGGCTGGTCTACACAAAATGGTAGACACGTATATGTAGGTTCTGATGGAAAAAACCTAATGGGATGGAATAGAATCAGTGGTTTGTGGTTCTACTTTAATTCTTCAGGTTACATGGTAACAGGAACTCAGAACATAAATGGCAAGACGTATCAGTTTAACAACGATGGAAGTTATAGTAGGGAAGTGCCCGCTACAAAGACAAGCACTTATACAACTTCAACTTCTAACGGTAAGGTTAAGTACTATGACAAGAGTGGTAACTACCTAGGTACAGGTAAGAAATATATCTCTAATGCAAGTGCCTATACAGGAGATACTACAACTGCATCAGGACAGAGACCGAGATGGGGTACCATAGCGGTAGACCCAAAGGTTATACCACTAGGATCAAAAGTTTATGTACCTTATTACGATAAGGTATTTATAGCTAACGATACAGGTGGTATCATAAGGGGTACAATGATCGATATATTCATGAATTCAGCAACTAATATGAGAAACTTTGGTAGAAGAAATATCGAGATAGTAGTACTTGATAAATAAGAGCACAGAGGTAAATAACTCGATGATATTTTATTTAGATTTCAAGTTGTAAGATAAGTTTTATCCTGATTTTAATTAGCACAGGCTCAAGAAATTTAAAGTGTAAGATATTAAGAGAGACCTAAAAGAAGTATAAAAATAATTTAAAGACCCTAACCGGTAAGTCATTATGACTAAAAGGCTAGGGTCTTTATTATTAGTCCAATTTTAAAAGCAACTTAAAATCTATATTTTAATTAGTATCTTATCTGACCTCAAGCTTATTTGTAGCAAATATCATCACAACATTGTGGACAGATATATTTTTAAACTTATACCTAAGGTCAGGTGGTATCCTCATAGTGTCACCCTTCTTTAAAAGGATGGACTTACCATCATCGGTTTGGACGGTAAGGCTGCCCTTTTCTATATGGATTACATCGTCAGAAATATTTTTTCCTAAGGGCTGGTAAGACGTCTCTGAATGAGCATGAAATACAATTCTCACAAGGTTTATATTTAGTGTAGCCGTCCTAGTTGTAAGCAACTGAAATTCCAAATTATCCCTACAAGGATATACAATAGTTGAAAGGCCATCTGACCTTCTAACCAAGTTTTCTAAAATAACAGGCTCTTCAAATAAAGAGGAAAGACTAGTGTTCATAGTTTCAGATATAGCGTTTAGGACACTTAGGCTAGGGTTACCAACCCCTCTTTCCAATTGGCTAAGCAAAGCAGTACTAATTCCCGACAGCTCAGAGAATTCTTTAATAGTCATATTGTTGCTTTTTCTGTATTCTACAAGTCTGTTACTGAGTTGAATAATTTCCATGGTAGCCTCCTATAGTGTTAAAATTTTATATAATATCATTGACTTTTACATATTGACAAGGGTTAAAATCATTGGCTACGAACTATAGACAAGGATTAAAATCATCGACTATACATTATTGGCAAGTGATTAATATATTGATTAGGAATAGTAATTATATTATAACATTTTAAAAGGAAAAAGTGTAGAATTTCTAGAAAAAAATATTGTACTAAATCAAATTGTTATATCTTTTCATATGTGTTAAAATTAAATGTAATGCATAATAGGTAGAAATAAACTAAAGGGAAGGTATTATGATAATTTTGGGAATAGACCCAGGTCTGGCTATTATTGGCTATGGCTTGGTTGAATATAAAAATAACAAATTCAGGACAATAGACTACGGGGCTATAACAACTCCAGCAGGTATGAGTACTGTGGAGAGGCTGGAGAGGATATACAAGGGTATGAACCAGCTCTTTCATATGTATGATATTGATGAAGTCGGCATAGAGGAACTTTTCTTCAATAAAAATGTTAAGACGGCCATTACAGTAGCCCAGGCTAGGGGGGTTATACTCCTATCCTGTCAGCATCATGCAAAGCCGACTTATGAGTATACACCCCTACAGGTAAAGCAGGGCGTATGTGGCTACGGAAGGGCCGACAAGTCTCAGGTGCAGAAAATGGTGACCTCTTTCTTGAGTCTAAAGGAAATACCAAAGCCAGATGACGTCGCTGATGCCCTGGCTGTGGCTATCTGTCATGCACATTCTAACAGAATGGGTAAGGAATTGAGTAGGTTTGAAAAATAGGAGTGGTATAAATGATTGGATATATTAAGGGAACAGTTGAAAATATAGGAATTGACTATGTGCTAATTGAAAACAATGAAATAGGCTATAAGTTAAATGCTTCTGGCAATACCCTGTCCCAGTTAAGTGAAGGTGACAGGACTAAGATGTATACAAAGATGATAGTTAGGGAGGATGATATTAGCCTTTGTGGTTTTTATTCTAAAGAAGAGCTAGATATGTTTAATCTATTAACATCAGTGTCAAAGATAGGAACAAAGCTAGGACTGGCTATTCTTTCCTTTGCTACACCGTCCCAGATCCACCTATATATTTCGACTTCTGATACCAAGACCCTATCAAAGGCTCCGGGGGTTGGAAAGAAGACTGCAGAGAGAATGGTATTAGAGCTTAAGGACAAGCTAGGTAAGCTAAATATAAGTGGGGAAGACCTAGGAGGAAAACCAGCTATGTCGATACCAACTACTAGTGATGGAGAGGCTATTGATGCCCTAGTTGCCCTAGGCTATACCGGTCAGGAATCGAAGGTGGCTGTAGACTTTGTCAAGCAGCCAGGTATGGGTGTTGAGGATATAGTTAAGAAGGCCCTAGAATATATTTTGAAGACAAACTTCAAATTCTAATAGGAGGTAGAGGGTATGGATGAAGAACGTATAATTACTTCCAGTATGAAGGAAGAAGATTTTGATATAGAAAACAGTTTAAGACCCAAGTCCCTAGATGAGTATTTGGGACAGGAGAAGTCAAAGGAACAGCTAAGGATATTTATAGATGCTGCAAAATCGAGGAGCGAGTCTCTGGACCATGTATTACTTTATGGACCTCCTGGACTTGGTAAGACAACACTTGCCAGTATAATAGCGAATGAAATGGGTGTTAACCTAAGGATTACATCTGGTCCAGCCATAGAAAGGGCTGGAGATTTGGCTGCTATTTTAACAAATTTACAGGAAAATGACGTCTTGTTTATAGATGAGATTCACAGGATAAATAGGAGCGTGGAAGAGGTCCTATATCCAGCTATGGAGGACTTTTGTCTAGATATTATTATAGGTAAGGGACCGTCTGCTAGGAGCATTAGGCTAGACCTACCTAAGTTTACCCTTATTGGGGCTACAACCAGGGCAGGTATGTTGACAAATCCGCTTAGGGATAGGTTTGGTGTTATTTGTAAACTAGACTACTATAAGGAAGATGAGTTAGCTGAGATAGTGCGAAGGTCATCTGGCATATTAAATGCAGGGATTATGGATGACGGTGCAGTTGAGATTGCAAGAAGGTCTAGGGGTACACCTAGAATAGCAAATAGATTACTAAAGAGGGTTAGGGACTTTGCCCAGGTCAAGGCGGACGGTCATATTACAGACCAGGTAGCCCAGGCTGCCCTAGAGTTACTAGGAGTGGACTCCTTAGGTCTAGACTTTGTTGATAAGAAACTTTTAATGACAATAATAGAAAAGTTTAATGGGGGGCCTGTAGGTCTAGATACCCTTGCTGCATCTATAGGAGAGGATAGAAATACTATTGAAGATGTATATGAGCCCTACCTACTACAGCTAGGCTTCATTAATAGGGCACCTAGGGGTAGAATAGCCATGCCAATGGCCTACCAGCATTTGGGTATACCATATGAGGAAAAGAAGAAATAGTAATTGAGGTGAGATATGAAGACCAGTGATTTTAAATACGACCTACCAGAAGAGCTGATTGCGCAAGTTCCAATAGAGGATAGGTCAAGCTCAAGGTTGATGGTTGTTGATAAGAAGACAGGCCAGATAGAGCACAGGGTTTTTAAGGATATTATAGATTATTTAGAAGAGGGTGACTGCCTAGTTTTAAATGATACTAGGGTAATCCCTGCCAGGCTAATAGGTGAGAAGGTTGGGACTGGTGGAAAGATCGAGTTTTTACTATTGAAAAGAAATGAGGATGATAGTTGGGAGACTCTTGTAAAACCAGGTAAAAGAGCAAAACTAGGAGCAAAATTTTCCTTTGGTGGAGGCAAGCTATTTGCTGAGGTAGTAGATATACTTGTAGATGGATCAAGGTTGGTCAAGTTTGACTATAATGGTATATTTGAGGAAATTCTGGACGAGCTAGGTAATATGCCACTTCCGCCATATATAACAGAAAAGCTAGAGGATAAGGATAGGTATCAGACTGTATATTCAAAGCATAATGGATCGGCTGCAGCACCCACAGCAGGTCTACATTTTACAGACCAGCTACTTGACCAGATTAGGGCCAAGGGAGTAAAGACTGCCTTTGTAACCCTGCATGTTGGGCTAGGGACCTTTAGACCAGTAAAGGTTGACGATGTAGGTAAGCACAAGATGCACTCGGAATTTTATATGGTAAGTCAAGAGGCAGCAGATATAATCAATGAGGCAAGAGTCAAGTCAAAGAGGATTATATGTGTGGGTACTACTAGCTGTAGAACTATAGAGTCTGCCGCAAAAGAGGATGGAAGTCTAGAAGCTAAGAGCGACTGGACAGATATATTTATTTATCCAGGCTACAAGTTCAAGGTATGTGACAACCTAATCACCAACTTCCACCTACCAGAATCGACCCTGATAATGCTGGTAAGTGCCCTATCAAGTAAGGATAATATATTAAGGGCCTATAGGATAGCTGTAGAGGAAAAATATAGGTTCTTTAGCTTTGGTGACGCAATGTTCCTAAAATAAGTAGGATTGTAAGTTCAAAGACATGTAAGAGTAAGAGCTAAGACATGTAAAAAATATTGAAATAGTAAGACTATGAAAGGAAATATATGTACGCAGTTAAATATGAATTGATAAAAACCTGTAAGCAGACTGGTGCAAGATTGGGTAGACTCCATACACCACATGGTGTAATAGAGACCCCTATTTTCATGCCAGTTGGAACCCAGGCAACAGTAAAGGCCATGACTCCAGAGGAATTAAAGGAAATAGGGTCCCAGATAATTTTAAGTAATACCTACCACCTATATATGAGGCCAGGCCATGACCTTATAGAAAGAGCCGGTGGACTACACAAGTTTATGAATTGGGATAAGCCAATATTGACAGATAGTGGTGGCTTCCAGGTATTTAGTCTTGGGCCACTAAGGAAGATAAAGGAAGAGGGAGTAGAGTTTAGGTCCCACCTTGATGGGTCAAAGCACTTTCTATCACCTGAGAAGGCAACAGAGATTCAGAATGTCCTAGGGTCTGATATAATTATGGCCTTTGATGAATGTGCCCCTTACCCGGCGGACAGACAGTATGTTAAAAATTCATTAGAGAGGACAACTAGGTGGCTGGAGAGGTGTAAGGCAGCCCATAAGTATCCTGAAAAGCAGGCCCTGTTTGGTATAGTTCAAGGTGGTATGTATAAGGACTTAAGAGAGCAGTCTGCCAAGGAGATTACAGCAATTGATCTACCAGGCTATGCGATAGGGGGCCTAAGTGTTGGAGAACCTAAGGATATGATGTATGAGGTCCTTGATTATACAGTGCCCCTACTACCAGAGGACAAGCCAAGATATCTGATGGGGGTGGGATCACCAGATGACCTACTAGAGGGTGTCTTAAGGGGGATAGACATGTTTGACTGTGTTTTACCTACTAGAATAGCTAGAAATGGCACTGCCATGACAAGCCAGGGCAAGGTAGTGGTTAGAAATGCATCTTATGCTGAGGACTTTACAAGCCTAGATTCAGAATGTGATTGCTATACGTGTAAGAATTACACCAAGGCCTACCTAAGACACTTGATAAAGTGTAATGAAATATTAGGGGCTAGGCTTCTTACAATTCATAACCTACACTTCCTATTAAAGATGATGGAAAACGTAAGAGAGGCCATCAAGGAGGATAGACTTTTAGACTACAAAAAGGACTTCTTTGAAAAATATTATGGTAAATAATATCTAGATGGTTTATAATATAACATATATGATTTAAATAAAAGGAGGGTATAAAATGCCACAGAATCAGATGATTATGGGAATTGGTATATGGATATTGATTTTTGTAATATTCTATTTCATACTAATAAGACCACAGAAGCAGAAGGAAAAGAAACTTAATGAGATGAGAAATTCTATTGAAAAGGGTGACACAGTTATTACAGTTGGTGGTATAATTGCCAAGGTAACAAGGGTTGAAGAGGATAGAATTATACTTGAATTAGGTCCAAATAGAACTAAGGTACCATTTGAAAAATGGGCTATAGGAAGAGTTGTTGAAAAGGCAGCTAAGGATGAAGAGGCTGTTGAAGTTGAAGAAAAGCTAGAACAGTAATACCAAGAGGTATGTGAAAAATACTACTCAATTTGCCATGTATATGGTATAATGAGATAAGAAAATTATTTTGGAGGGATTATCATGGAGAAAAAACATGTAAAAACTCTTTCAAAGGCTACTTTAAAGGAAAGTGCAGCGAAGGGCGGATGTGGTGAATGCCAGACTTCTTGCCAGTCTGCTTGCAAGACTTCTTGTACAGTTGCTAACCAAGAGTGCGAAAGATAGTATTCGAAAAGTAGAAGACAGCCTTTATGGCTGTCTTTTCGTATCAATAGAAATAGGGGGGTTAAAATATGAAACTTAAAAAGAGACTTGGATCTCTAGTATTGTCACTTACTATGTTGGCTTGTAGCTTGGCAACTGCCAATGCCCTGTCATATAGTGAAATACAGCAGATTAGGGGAACTGATAGGTATGCAACAGCCAGTGGTATTGCTGGTGAGTATGGCCTATATGATTCAGTAATATTGGTAAATGCCGACAAGAACAAGTTGGCAGATGGTTTAAGTGCCAGTGGTTTAGCAGGTGTAATCAATGCACCTATACTTTTGGTACACAGGGATAGTATACCTAATGAGACTCAGCTAAGAATGGAAATAGCTAAGAGGGTATATATCATTGGTTCTGATAACTCTATAAGTAGTGATATAGAAAACAAGCTAAGGAGTCAGGGTGGATTCTCTGTTAAGAGAATAGGTGGTCAGAATAGGTATGAGACTAGTAATAATGTTGCTAATGAAATCCTAAATATAAAGGGATCAGTTGGCAAGGTATTTATAGCTAACGGAAGTAAGGGTGAGGCAGACGCTATGAGTATATCTGCAGTTGCAGCCAGAGATGGTGAACCTATCCTGCTTACAAACGGAACTAGTATAAGTGAAACATCAAGATCAATAGCAGAATCTACAAAGAATGTTTATGCTATAGGTGGTGTTGATTCTATATCATCTAGACTAGTAAGCTCACTAGGTGCTACAAGAGTCAGTGGTACTAGTAGATACTTAACTAATTCACAGGTTATAAGGACCTTCTACAGAGAAACACCATTTAAGTACATCCTAAGTGATGGCTATAAGTTAGTTGACGCCTTGACAGGTGGGCCTCTAGCCGGTAGAAATAATGCACCAATAGTACTAGTTAGCGAAAGAAGCGACAAGTCAGTACTAAGAGGTGCTACATCTTTAGTATCTTTGGGAGGAATCAGTCAGAGCGTACTAACTAAGTGTGCGGCTGAGACAAATAGGTAAAAATATGAGATATAACAAGCAGAAATATGAAGGTAAATTAGATTTAATAGTTTTAATTGTATATTCATTGTTTTTGTTTGGCCTTATAGAGACAATCAACAGGCGAAGTTTTATTAAATTTATAGACTTCGCCTTAGATTTTCCAATCCAGTTTTTTATAAACTACTTTTTGATTTTTATGATACTTGGAGTATCAATATTTTTAAAGAGGAAGGTATTTTACTATTACATAGCCAGTAGCGTGCTTTTGATACTGGCTATTAGTAGTTCTGTTTTATATAGCTTGAGAGGCATGCCCTTGTCACCTTATGACCTTGTATCATACAAGGAGGCCCTAAATATTGCTAATGTTTTTTTAGATGTCAAATTTATGGTGGCAGGGATTGCTTTTTTACTACTGGTTATAATATTTTCAGTTCTTATATTCAAGAGGTTTAAGACTGAAAATAGGATTAGGAATAAATTTGACCTAGTGGCACTTTTGCTTGTGGCAACTGTATTTTTTATAGTTGTTCCCCAGCTAAAGACGGCTAAAATTGTTACTGCCATAGCCTGGGACCCTGGATTGTCTTATGAGACCAATGGTCTAGTTTTCTCCTTTGCAGATGAGACCCTTATGTCTATAAGGAAAAAACCAAAGGGATATAGTCAGGCTACTATAGAGGCTATCAGATCAGATTTGGATAAGGAAGCTAAAAAGGACAAGAGGCTAATTAGGACTGGGGATGACAGGCCGGATGTAATCTTTGTCCAGCTGGAAGGCTTCATGGATCCTACAAGGCTAAAAGATTGCAATTATAATATAGACCCAATGCCAAACCTAAGGAAGATGATGGATAGGTACACGTCCGGCCTAATGAATGTGCCGGTTACTGGTGGTGGTACGGCTAGGACAGAGTATGAGGTCATGTCAGGGAATAATTTTGAATTTTTAAACCAGGGTGAGATTCCCTACCAGACATTCTTGGCAAAAAGACCATCAATATCTATAGCAAGCAAAATGAGGTCAGAGGGATATAGGGCTGAGGCTATTCATAACTTCAATTCTAGCTTCTATAACAGGAGAGAAGGCTATGAAAATATAGGTTATCAGAAGTTTATCAGTCTTGAATCAATGACGGATGTTGAATATACCCCTATGTGGTGGCCAAAGGACAAAATATTGACTAGGTATATAATGGGTGAATTAGACCAGAATAAGTCTAAGTCTATGATTTATACCATATCTACTCAGGGCCATAGCAAGTATCCTACCAGCAATATGGACATGGAGTACAAGGTCAAGCTAGTGGATTCAAAGTTACCTAAACAGGACCAAAACCAGATTAATTACTATGCCAACCAGGTATATGAGATGGACCAATTTATCAGGGACCTAAAGGCCAGCCTAGATGTAAGGAAGAAGAACTATGTCCTGGTTGTGTACGGAGACCACCTACCTGCCCTGAATATAATTACACGCAATATGTCCGGTGTAGATAAATTTTCATCGCTTTTTGCAGTGATAGATAATATGGGAATCAAGAAAAGGTCTATTCCGAATGACCTTCAGGCCTACCAGCTATCTACTATGGTAATGGAACTTGCTGGACTTAAGTATGGGCCTATGAATATGGTACATGCCTACCTGAAGGACAAGTCTGACTACCAGGAAAAGATGAAGCTAGTCCAGTATGATATTTTATTTGGTAAGAGATACTTCTTAAAGGATTCAGAAGAGCCTATAAAAAATAATAAGATGCAGTTAGGTACTAGGGATATGAAGCTTGAGTCTGTAGAGAAAAAGGATGGCAAGGTCTTTATTAAAGGTCAGGGAATAAACAGAAACACAAGGTTATACATAGGGGGAGAAGAAGCCCAGGTATACTTTGTAGATGATAAGACCTTACTATTGAAATCACCTAACTATAGGGGTAAGAAGATAGTATACCTTGAAATATTGGATAGCGATGAAAAACCAATTTATAGGTCAAATACCTTGGTGTATAAATTTTAGGGATCCATAGGATTCTTAAAATTTGTGAATTTTTACTTGACCTGGGAGTTTTATGGAGGAAGAAATGAGGAAAAATAGCAAGATACATCCATCGCCCCTGCATATTTTATCGCCCGGGCAGATGATGGTAGCAGGCTTTGGTTTTTTGATTTTACTGGGTGCTGTACTTTTGACCAGCCCACTATCATCAGCTAATGGAACTAGTACAAGTTTTATTGATGCCCTGTTTACAGCAACATCCGCTGTATGTGTGACAGGTTTGGTAGTAGTTGATACCAGCATCCATTGGTCTATATTTGGGAAGGTGGTAATTATATTATTAATCCAGGTTGGAGGCCTAGGATTTATGACCTTGGGTACACTAGTAGCCCTTATTTTCGGAAAAAAAATCAATTTGAGACAAAGAATACTGATAAAGGAAGCCTTGAATCAGGACGATTTGTCAGGTAGTGTCAAATTGATTAAAAAGGTCCTGAAATATACCCTGGTTATAGAGGGGCTAGGAGCTTTATTATTGTCTTTCGCCTTTATACCACAATTCGGCTTTTTAAAGGGTATAGGTTACTCGATATTTACATCAATATCTTCCTTTTGTAATGCGGGTTTTGACCTGATGGGAAGTATTTCAGGAGAATACTCATCTATAGTGAGTTACTACAACAGGCCACTGATAGTATTTACTATTTCGGCTTTGATAATTCTAGGTGGTATTGGTTTTCCTGTCATAATTAATATTGTAAATAAGAGGCATTTAAAAAAGCTAAGCCTAAATTCTAAGATGGCCTTGGTGACTACGGCTATACTAATCGTGGGTGGTTTTTTGATGATATTCTTAGGGGAAGTTGGCCATGCCTTACACGGTATGACCTTGTGGGAAAAGTTCCAGGTGGCATTTTTCCAGTCAGTTACTACTAGAACGGCTGGCTATGCTACAATAGACTTGACCCAGTTTAGAGAATCAACTTTATTTGTGATGATAATACTGATGTTTATAGGTGCATCACCAGCATCTACTGGTGGTGGTATAAAGACAACTACAGCAGCAGTTTTATTTATAGCAGTAAAGTCATTTATAAAAAATGAAAATGAAATAACAGTCCAACACAAAAGGATAAATGTATTTACCTTTAGGAAGGCCTTGGGAATATTTATAATTGCTATTAGCATAGCTGTTTTGGGTGTTTACCTTTTGAGTATAACCCAGGACCCAAAACATTTTGATATCTTATCTTGCTCCTTTGAAGTTTCTTCAGCCCTGGCGACAGTAGGCTTGTCCCTGGCAGGTAGCTACCATTTAAACGGTGTTGGTAAGGTGATAATAATGGTCTTGATGTTTGCCGGTAGGGTGGGCTCATTGACTATATTTACAGCCTTTATAAGTGAAAACAAGAGGAAGAGGGTAAGGTACCCTGAAGCCAAGGTATTAGTTGGCTAGGAGGATATAAGATGAAGCAGTTTATAGTAATAGGTGGGGGAAGGTTTGGAGAAGCTACAGCCAGGACCCTAACAGAATCAGGACAAGAAGTAATGGTAGTAGATATGGATGAAGATGTGATCCAACAAATATCTGATGAAGTAGAAAATACTGCCATACTTAATGTTACAGATGAGCAGGCTATGAAAAGCATAGGCTTAAATAACTTTGATGTGGCTATAGTTGCAATTGGTGGAGACCTGAGGGCTTCAATTATGGCTACCCTAATAGTCAAGGAAGCTGGTGTACCCCTAGTTATCAGTAGGGCCAAGGACAGTCTACAGGCAGATGTATTAAAAAGGATAGGTGCTGATAGGGTTGTTTTTCCAGAGTCTGATATGGGCGTAAAGATTGCTAAGGCCTTGACCTTTGACAATGTTGTTGATTTCATGCAGTTGGATAATACACATTCAGTATTTGAGGTTACAGTTCCGAAGCCATGGGTAGGAAGTAACCTGATTGACTTGATGGTAAGAAATAAGTATAATATCAACGTTGTTGGTGTCAAAAGGGGTGATAGCTTCCAGGTTCCCCCTAGTCCTAGCCAGAACTTTGAGGACGGAGATATCATAGTAATAGCTGGTCAGACTAAGGCAATAGAGGAGATTGCCCTTTTGATCAGCGGCGATTCGTATATAAAGAGATAGGAAGTTTGGTATGGCTTATATAAAGAGTAAGGATAATGAAAAATTTAAAACCATTAAATCTTTGCTAGCCTCTAAAAAGAGGTATAAGGAGAAAAAGTATTTAGCCGAGGGACTTAGGACTGTAGAGTTGGCCCTTGAACACGGGGCAGACATCGACATGGTAATTTTAAGAGAGGGGTCTGAATTTGACCTGGACCTAAAAGACCTTAGGGTTCACACCCTATCAAAAGACCTTTATGACCAGGTTAGTGATACAGAAAATTCTCAGGGGATAATGGCAGTGGTCAAGATGAGGGACCTGTCCAAGGGAGACTTTGACCCAAGCAGGTACAGGAGGGTCCTGGTTCTAGATAGGCTTCAAGATCCAGGAAATGTTGGGACTATCATCAGGACTGCCGATGCCATGGGCTTTGACCTAATCTGTATGACTAAGGGATGTGTGGATGTATACAATCCCAAGGTAGTCAGGTCGGCTATGGGGTCAGGTTTTTATATGGACCTACTAATGGAGAGTCAGGAGGCTATACTATCTATCTTAAAAGAGGCAGGCCTGCAAATAGTGTCAAGCTCCCTGGACACGGATAACTATTATGATGAGGTTACTTATGCAGACAGGTGTGCCCTTGTCCTTGGTAATGAAGCAAATGGGATAAATGACTTTTGGGTGGAAAATTCCGACCTATTAGTCAAGATTCCCATGTATGGTAAGGCGGAATCCTTTAATGTTGCCATATCTGGAGCCCTATTGATGAGTAAGATGATAAAGAGGGAGAATAAATAGTATATATTATATATAATTCTAGCTGTTTTTTGGTTGAGTCCAAAGAACAGCTATTTTTTTATATTTTTCACCCATAAATAAATATTGATTTTAAAAGGCTATATCCCTATTATAAGGACATAATGAATTTTGTAATAAAACGATAATAGAAGAGGTTCATAAATATTGAAAAATAAGTCTTGCCTAATTAAGTATGAAGTATTATAATATACTATATAGAAATGGTATATCATATTAAACAATAATATGACGCAATATTTAAAGGGTAAGTATGTTATGAGGTAGGTGATTATTATCCAACTGAATGAGAGGCAATTGAAGATTATTGCTATAGTAAAGGAAAATGAACCTATTACAGGAGAAAAAATTGCAGAAAAGCTAAGAGTAACTAGGGCAACACTAAGGTCTGACTTGGTTGTCTTGACAATGACAGGTATTCTAGATGCTCGTCCAAAGGTCGGCTATTTTTATGTGGGTGAGGGAAACTTCTCTAATGAAAATACATCCATGAAAAATACAAAGGTATCCTCAGTTATGGGTGTACCATTGACTGCGAGACAAAGTGACTCTGTATACGATGTAATAGTAAATATCTTTTTGGAAGACTCTGGTGGAGTTTTCATACTGGATGAGGACGACTACTTGTGTGGCGTGGTTTCCAGGAAGGATTTGTTGAAGGCTACTGTTGGGGGTTCGGATGTCAATAAGCTACCTGTAGGTATGATAATGACAAGAATGCCTAATATAGCGACCGTTGAAGAAGATGAGTCAATTAATTTGGCGGCTGCCAAATTGATGAAGAGAGAGGTTGACAGCCTACCTGTTATCAGGTACGAAGACGATGACAAGCAAAAGATGAAGGTTGTGGGTAAAATATCAAAAACTATAATAAATAGACTATTTGTCGAACTGACTGAATAGGTCGACACTAGTTTATGGGAGGTAATATGGAAAACAATTCGATCATATATATTGTATCAGATTCGCTGGGAGAGACGGCTAGGTCGATAGCCAAAGCCTGTATCTACCAGTTTCCAAACCATGAGAATTGGGATATTAAGAGATTTTCTTATATAAACAATAAGGACTTGCTAAATGAAGTCTTTGAAGAAGCAAAAGGAAAAAGGGTCCTAGTTATGTACAGCTTAGTAAATCCTGAGCTGGCAGAATATGCTAAGGACTACTGTGAAAGAGAAAATATAGAGTATATGGACCTATTAAGTCATATATTGAGGAAGATGAAGAGAATTTCAGGTGTTGAGCCACTTGGAGAACCAGGTATTATTAGAAAGATGGACAAGTCTTACTTCAATAGGGTAGAGGCCATAGAATTTGCTGTTAAATACGATGATGGTAAGGACCCTAGGGGCCTACTAAAGGCGGATGTAGTCTTGGTTGGTATATCTAGAACATCAAAGACACCGCTAAGTATGTATCTTGCCAACAAGCACCTGAAGGTGGCAAACGTTCCTTTAGTTCCAGAGGTACCCATTCCAAAGGAATTGGCTGAAGTGGAAACTAAGAGGATAATAGGTCTAACGAACTCACCTGAAAAGTTAAACACTATAAGGGTTGAAAGATTAAAGTCAATGGGCCTATCTGGCACAGCCAACTATGCTAAGCTTGAAAGGATACTTGAGGAGCTAGACTACTCAGAAAAGGTTATGAAAAATTTAAAGTGCCCTGTGATAAATGTGGCTAACAAGGCTATAGAAGAAACAGCCGGCATAATTTTAGATTTGTTAAAAGAAAATGGTGTAGCCATTCTAAAAGACTACGAAGTATAACATTAGGAGGAAGAAATGAGTAAGAAGTTTGTTTACAGTTTTGACGAAGGTAACAAGGAAATGAGGGGCTTGCTAGGTGGTAAGGGTGCCAATCTAGCAGAAATGACTAATATAGGTCTTCCTGTACCACAGGGATTCACTATAACTACAGAAGCATGTAATGACTACTATGACAACGACCACAAGATCGTTCAGGAAGTTCTAGACCAGATTGACGAAAAGTTAAAGCAGCTAGAAAAGGAACAGGGCAAGACTCTAGGATGTGAAACTAATCCACTACTTGTATCTGTAAGATCAGGTGCTGTTTTCTCAATGCCTGGTATGATGGATACAATCCTAAACCTAGGTCTTAATGACACAAGTGTTAAGGGTCTAGTAGCTGCAACAAATAACGAAAGATTCTCATACGACTCATACAGAAGATTTATACAGATGTTCTCAGACGTTGCTATGGAAGTTCCTAAGTACAAGTTTGAAAACGTTCTTGATAGAGTTAAGGAAGCTAAGGGCTACGGTTCTGACCTTGACCTTACAACTGAAGACCTAAAGTCAATAGTAGAAGAGTTCAAGAAGATCTACAAGGCTGAAATCGGTGAAGACTTCCCTCAGGATCCTAAGAAGCAGTTAATGCTAGCTATAGAAGCAGTATTCAGATCTTGGAACAACCCAAGAGCCATAGTATATAGAAAGCTAAATGATATACCAGGAAACCTTGGTACAGCTGTAAACATCCAGTCAATGGTATTCGGTAACATGGGTATGACATCTGGTACAGGTGTTGCCTTCACAAGAAACCCATCTACTGGTGAAAACAGATTATTTGGTGAATATCTAATAAATGCCCAGGGTGAAGACGTTGTTGCTGGTATTAGAACTCCACAGAGCATCGATACACTAAAGGAAGAAATGCCAGAAATCTACAACCAGTTCGTAGAAATTACTCATACTCTTGAAGCTCATTACAAGGATATGCAGGATATAGAATTCACTATAGAAAATGGTAAACTATACATACTACAGACTAGAAATGGTAAGAGAACTGCTAAGGCTGCTATAAATATAGTAGTTGACCTAGTAAATGATGGCGTAATCGACAAGGAAGAGGCTATCATGAGAATTGAGCCTAACCAGTTAGACCAGTTACTACACCCAACATTTGATGCAAAGGCTATAAAGGATGCTCAGCAGTTAGCTAAGGGTCTTCCAGCATCTCCAGGTGCTGCTGTAGGTAAGGTATACTTCTATGCAGAAGATGCAGTAGTACAGGCTAAGGCTGGAGAAAAGGTACTTCTAGTTAGACAGGAAACATCTCCAGAAGATATAGAAGGTATGGTAAGTGCAGAAGGTATCCTAACTGCAAGAGGTGGTATGACTTCTCATGCTGCAGTTGTTGCAAGAGGTATGGGTAAGTGCTGTGTAGCAGGTTGTGGTGAATTAAGAGTTGACGAAGCTGCTAGAGAAATCAGAGTAGGCAACCTTGTAATCAAGGAAGGCGAATATATGTCAATAGATGGTTCTTCAGGTTGTGTATACCTAGGCCAGATACCAATGACAAGTGTTGAAGTTGGAGGAAGCTTCGGTGTATTCATGTCTTGGGTTGACGAAATAAGAGACATGATGGTTAGAACAAATGCAGATAATCCAAGAGATGCTAAGAAGGCTATAGAGTTCGGCGCTGAAGGTATTGGTCTTTGTAGAACTGAGCACATGTTCTTTGAAGAAGATAGAATACCAGCAGTTAGAAAGATGATACTTGCTGACAATGTAGAGGACAGAGTAAAGGCTCTAGACAGCCTACTACCATTCCAGAGAGAAGACTTCCACGGTATATTCAAGGCTATGGAAGGAAGACCTTGTAATGTTAGACTTCTTGACCCACCACTACATGAGTTCTTACCTCATGAAGATGGAGCTATAGCTGAATTGGCGAGCCAGATGGGAGTTTCAGCTAGTGAACTTAAGAAGAGAGTTCTTGACCTAGATGAGTTCAACCCAATGCTTGGTCACAGAGGTTGTAGACTTGCTGTTACATACCCAGAAATCTGTGTAATGCAGGCTAGAGCAATAGCACAGGGAGCTATACTAGCTATGAAGGATGGCGTGGATGTTAAGCCAGAAATAATGGTTCCATTAATCGGTACTGTAAACGAATTAAAGATGTTAAGACCAATAATAGAAGAAACTGTAGATGCTGAATTAGAAAAGGCTGGTATGAAGCTAGACTATACAGTAGGTACAATGATAGAAATACCAAGAGCTTGTTTAACTGCTGACGAAATAGCAGAAGTAGCTGACTTCTTCTCATTCGGTACAAACGACCTTACTCAGATGGGCTTCGGTTACTCAAGAGATGACGCTGGTAAGTTCCTTGGAGAGTATGTAGAAAAGGGTGTATTAGAAAAGGACCCATTCCAGGTACTAGACCAGAGAGGTATAGGTAGACTTGTTGAAATGGCAGTTAAGCTAGGTAGGGAAACTAAGCCAGAACTTAAGCTTGGTATATGTGGAGAACACGGTGGTGAACCATCATCAGTTGAATTCTGCTACAACCAGGGTCTAGACTATGTATCTTGTTCACCGTTCAGAGTACCAATTGCTAGACTTGCAGCGGCACAGGCAACTGTAAGGAAGAAAAAAGGTGACGGACATAGAGACAAATAAGTCGATACATCCTATAATAAATAATTAATAATTACTTTCTAAAATTTTTAGCAAACCCACTCGATTTCGAGTGGGTTTTTGCTATATATATTGGTTGTATAATATGGTTGTATAATATAAGAGGAAAAATAATTTTTAGAAAATTTTCATGTGTATTTTTTTGAAAAAAAGGTTATAATAAAGATAACTTATATAGGTGAAAGGAGATTCTTATGGACTACAAGAAATTATATAATGAATGGACGACATCTTCTTATTTTGATGAGGATACAAAAAGGGAATTATTGGCCATAAAGGACGATGAAAAGGAAATTGAAGACAGGTTCTATCGTGATTTAGAGTTTGGTACAGCGGGCCTTAGGGGAGTTGTAGAGGCTGGTAGAAATAGGATGAATATCTATACTGTCAGAAGGACTTCTTATGGTTTGGCCAACTATTTCTTGAAAAATGAAGAAGGGGCTGCTGAAAGAGGTATAGTAATAGCCCATGATAATAGAAATATGTCTAGGGAATTCTGTATAGAGGCAGCAAGAACTATAGCTGCAGCGGGTATGAGGGTCTACTATTTTGATGATCTTAGAACGACACCTATGCTTTCATATTCAGTAAGAAAGCTAAACTGTATAGGTGGTATAGTTATTACAGCCAGCCACAATCCACCAAAATACAACGGATATAAGGTATATGGGGATAACGGAGCCCAGATAATGCCTCATGTAGCGGACGAGGTTTTGGCAGAAATAGAAACTATAAAGGACTTTTCTACAATTCCAGCCTTCAAGAAGGAAGATGAGGCTAGGATGACCTTACTAGGCCCATCAATAGATGATGATTTTATTGATGCAGTTGAGGCCAATGTAATTAGAAAAGATATCATAGAAAGATATGCAGGAGAATTCAAGGTTGTATATTCACCTCTTTGTGGTACTGGTAGGGTGCCAGTTCTTAGGGTCTTAAAAGATAGTGGTTTTAAGAATGTCCTAGTTGTACCAGAAGAAGAAATGCCAGATCCAAACTTTGCTGGTATTCTGACTCCTAACCCAGAGGAGAGTGTTGCCCTTACAAGGGGTATTGAGCTTCTAAAGAAGGAAGATGCAGACATCCTTATCGCAAATGACCCAGATTGTGACAGGGTTGGTGTTGCAGTTAAGAATTCTGCTGGTGAGGTTGTATTGTTGACTGGTAACCAGATTGGTGGACTACTTGCAGAATATACAATATCAGGTCTTAAGGAAAAGGGAAGATTGGCTGACAATGCCTGCATAATCAAGACAGTAGTAACATCAGAATTCGGAGCGGATATAGCCAAGTCAATGGGCGTAGATGTTGTGAGTATACTAACTGGTTTTAAGTTCCTAGGGGACAAGATGACTCAGTACGAAAAAGACCACTCTCATACATTTGTAATGGGCTATGAAGAAAGCTATGGTTACTTGATAGGTGACCAGTGTAGGGACAAGGACGGTGTAGTAGCTACTCTTATGATCTCTGAAATGGCCCTATACTACAGGAGTAAGGGTAAGACCCTATATGAAGGCCTAATGGACCTATATGCCAAGTATGGTTACTACAGGGAAAAGACTACTTCTATCTACCTAGAAGGTATAGAGGGAAGTGACAAGATAAAGAGGATAATGGAACATTTCAGGTCTACAAAGATAGATGCTGTAGATGGTGTGAAGGTGGCAGAGACTCTAGACTTTGGAGCTGGTGTAGAGGGCTTCCCTAAGTCGAATGTGCTTAAGTACATCCTAGAGGATGGGTCTTGGATAGCCCTAAGACCGTCAGGAACGGAACCAAAGATTAAGGTTTACATAGGAACGCATGACAAGGAAGACCAGGTAGCACTTAAGAAGTTAGACGGAATTAATGACTACTTCTTGGCCATTGTTGATTCAGTGAACTAGACAAATCAAGCCATTCCATGATATAATTATTAAGATAAACATATTAATTACAATTTTTGGAGGATATAAAATGGTAACAGCTAGTGATTTTAGAAAAGGTGTAACGTTTGAAAAAGATGGTCAGCCATGTCTAGTAGTTGACTTCCAGCACGTTAAGCCAGGTAAGGGTGCTGCGTTCGTTAGAACTAAGTATAAAAATTTAATAACAGGAGCAATTAGAGAAGAAGCTTTTAACCCAAGTGATAAGTTCCCTAAGGCGAATATAGAAACTAAGCAGATGCAGTATCTATACAATGATGGAGAGCTATACTACTTCATGGATGAAGAGACTTATGACCAGATTCCTTTGAACTACGAACAGGTAGAAGATGCTATCAAGTTCTTGAAGGAAAATGAAGTTGCTACTATAAGATTTTACCAGGGAGCTCCATTCCAGGTTGAAGGTCCTAACTTTGTTGACCTAGAAGTTGTTGATACAGAACCAGGAATCAAGGGCGATACAGCAAGTAATGTTACAAAGGCTGCTACAGTAGAAACTGGTGCAGTTATTCAGGTACCATTATTTATAAATGTTGGTGACAAGGTAAAGATAGACACAAGAACAAGTGAATATTTATCAAGAGTAAATTAATTTAGTGCTATAGAATACCTGTTTGAAAGAGCAGGTATTCTATAGCTATATTTTTTATAAGGAGGGGTGATCATGGCATCAATAAACGATGTGATCAGAGAAAGTATCAGGGCCTTTGAAGAAAAAATAGGCTATGAATTTAAGGACAAGTCCTATATACAGACAGCCTTGACACATTCTTCTTTTGCCAATGAGCACAAGGAATTCAACTACAATGAAAGACTGGAATTTCTTGGGGACTCAGTTTTAGGCTTGGTGGTAAGTGACTACTTATTTAGGGCTAGAAATGACCTACCAGAAGGAAAGCTAACAAGGTTAAGAGCGAATGTAGTTTGTGAAGAATCTCTTAGTGCAGTAGCTAGGAAAATAAACCTGGGCGACCACCTATTTTTAGGTAAGGGAGAAAAGGCTTCAGGTGGCAGTGATAGGGACTCAATCCTAGCAGATGCTACGGAGGCAGTGATAGCTGCCATATACTTGGATGGTGGTTTTGACCAGGCAAAGGACTTTATACTATCAAACCTAAGAGATACAATAGCAAAAAATATTGATGGAAATATCTTCAGAGACTACAAGACGATTCTACAGGAAATCATACAGGGTAATAATGGTAAGATTTCATACAAACTAGTAGGAGAAAGTGGACCAGACCACAACAAGGAATTTGAGATGCAGGTCAAGTGTGGTCAGGAGACAATCGGTATAGGCAAGGGAAAGAACAAGAAGGAAGCAGAAAAAGAGGCTGCTAGGGATGCCCTAGTTAAGATGGGAGAACTATAGATGAGGGGCAAAAAGATAATACCCATATTTGTACCCCACCAGGGATGTCCCCATGATTGTATATTTTGCAACCAGAAAAAAATAACAGGTATATCAACGGATATGACTGGTGATAAGGCTAGGGAAATTATAGAAGACTGCCTAGCAACGATTAAGCCCGATGTAGATGTGGAAATTGCCTTTTTTGGGGGTAGTTTTACGGCCATAGACAGGGATAAGCAGATAGAACTTTTGAGTGTGGCCAAGGACTATAAGGATAGGGGACTAGTCAGTGATATAAGGATGTCTACAAGGCCTGACTGTATCGATAGGGAGGGCCTAGACCTAGTAAAGTCCTATGGGGCTACAATTATAGAACTAGGGGTCCAATCTATGGATGAAGAGGTATTAGTAGAAAGCCTAAGAGGTCATAATAGCAAGATAGTCTATGAAAGTGGGGCCCTAATTAAGGAGGTTGGACTTAAGCTAGGTCTCCAGCAGATGATTGGCCTACCTGGAGATACTGAGAAAAAGTGTATCAGGACAGCCAAAGAATTCACCAAGATAGGGCCAGACTTTGTAAGGATATATCCAACTCTGATAATAAAGGAGACTGGCCTTGAACAGAGCTACAGGGGTGGATACTACAGGCCATTTAGCCTAGATGAGTGCGTAGACATAGTAAAAAAGCTGATGGTCATATACCACACTAATGATATAGGTGTTATTAGGGTAGGCCTTCAGGCAACCGATGATATCCAGCTGGGTATTGATGTAGTTGATGGTCCCTACCATCCAGCCTTTAGGGAGTTGGTAAAGTCTAGGATGATAAGAGACTATCTAGATAGTCTAATTGATAGAGAATTTAAGGACCTCGTAGTCTATTCGGACAATAAGAATATATCAACCATAGTAGGTGATAAGAGGTCTAACAGGATATATATAAATGAAAAATACAAGGCTAGGTTTAAGACTGGTCTAAGGAAGGGTCTACTTGATGGGATTATAGTAGAGATAGACTCAAAGACAGTCTCAGAAATTAGCTTTGAAGAGATGTATAAGTTTTTAGGTAAAAGGTATGGTTTATACTAGTCGGAGGTAATAGTGTATTTAAAAAAGTTAGAATTAAAGGGATTTAAATCCTTCCCAACAAAAACAGACATATACTTTGACAAGGGTGTAACTGCGGTAGTAGGACCAAACGGTAGTGGTAAGAGTAATATCTCAGATGCTATCAGGTGGGTCTTGGGAGAACAAAGTGTCAAGAGTCTGAGGGGAGAGAAGATGGAAGATGTTATCTTCCTAGGAACTGACTCTAAAAACCAAATGAACTATTGTGAGGTGGCCATTACCCTAGATAATTCTCAGGCTGAGATTGACATAGACTCTGAAGAGCTAGTCATAAAGAGAAGGGTATACAGGAGTGGTGAGTCGGAATTTTATATAAACAATAAGACATGTAGACTTAAGGATGTAAGAGAGACCCTACTGGATACAGGTATAGGTAAGGACGGCTACTCTATAATCGAGCAGGGTAAGGTAGAAGAGATACTTAGCAATAATCCTGCAAACAGGAGAAAGATATTTGACGAAGCCTGTGGTATATCCAAGTTTAGGTACAAGAAAAATGAGGCTGAAAGAAACCTAAAGAAGTCAAGTGACAACCTAGCAAGGATAGAAGACATCTTTTATGAAATCGAAAATCAGGTAAAGCCATTAGAACGTCAGGCTAAGAAGGCTGAAAAGTACCTTGAGGTAAGTCAAGAATTGAAAAAGCTAGAGCTAAATGATTTTATTGACCAGACTAGCCAGATGGATGACCTTATAAGGGATATGTCTGAAAAGCTAGCAGGTCTTGAAAAGGAATTAGACCTGACTGATTCTGAAAGGTCTAGTATAGAGGGTCAGATAGAAGAGTTAGATGCTAGTCTAAATGAGTGTGATGCCCTACTAGAGGAGTTAAATTCCAACCTTGTTGATATAAACTCTGAACTAGCAGGTAAGAAGTATGAAATAGAAATTTCCCAAGAAAAGATAAATAGTCAGCTAAGAGAGATATCAATAAAGGAAAATGAAATATCAGGACTTGAAGCCTCTATAAGGGTGGATAGGCTTGAATTAGATAAGGCTAATAAGAAGGTATACCAGACCTCTTATGAGATTGAGGAGGCCCAGAAGGAAATAGACAAGGTCTACCAGGAAAAGAGGAAGGCTGAGCTAGAGCTAGAAGCAATAAACGAAGAAATGGAGTCTAACAAGGCCCTTTCCCTAGATATACTAGAAAAGAAGCAGGAACTATCTGCAAACTTTGCTACTAGTCAGGCCAATCTTGATAATCTAAGGTCAAGTAGGCTAGGTCTAGAAGAAAAAGTAGTCTTGCAGGAAGAGGAAATAAAAGAACTTGAAGACTACCTTGAGGGGAAAAATTCAGGTGCTGGAGACCTTTTAACTAAGATGGAGGCCTTGGACAAGGACCTTGACCAGGCTCAGGCTAAGCTAGGAGACTTAGAAAAAAATATAGGCCAGCTAGCTAAAAACGATAGGAACCTAAATATGGACCTAGGCCGTATCAAGTCTAGGAGAAATACATATATAGATATGGAAAACCACCATGAAGGCTTCAACAAGGGTGTAAGAGAAATCCTAAAGAACAAGTCGCTTGAGGGTATTTGTGGAGCTCTGGGTGAATTGATTATGGTGCCGGCCAAGTATGAAAAGGCCATAGAAGCAAGCCTAGGTGCTGCCATACAAAATGTGGTGGTTGAAGATGAAAGTGTAGCTAAGAGGTCAATTGAATATCTTAAGAAGTCTAACCTTGGTAGGGTAACCTTCCTACCTAAGACCACTATGAGGTCAAACAAGCTTGTCCTTGCAACCAATACTGGTGTAAGACCCCTAGGCCTATGTAGTGACCTAGTAGAATTTGATGAGGCCTATAGGAAGGTAGTAGAAAGCCTATTGGGCAGGGTTATCCTTATAGATAATATGACTGATGCCATAGCCTATGCAAAGGAAACTGGATATAGATTTAAGCTGGTAACATTAGATGGGGATATACTTAATCCAGGTGGGTCAATGACAGGTGGTAGTCTTAAGACTAGTGGCAATATCTTGTCTAGAAAGAGACTTATTGACGAGTTAGGCCAGGAAATTGAGTCAATTGAAGACCAGATAAACCAGTGTAAGTCTGAATTTGACCTACTGGGCTTAGAAAAAGACAGGCTCAGTGACCAGGCTGCCAAGATAAGGGAGAAAAAAGAGACCCTTTCCAAGGAAATAATAGGAGCTAATACGGAAATAAAGCTAGCAGAAGCAAAGCTTAGGGATAGAAGGCATGACTTAGATAATAGCAAGGAAGAAATTGCTAGGATAGATAAGCAGATAGAAAAGAACCAGGCTGACTTTGACCAGTGTAAGGACCAGCTAGAAGCCTTGGACAGGGAAGGTCAAGGAAATATGGACCTAATCCAGTCCTTAAGCGACAGCCTAAATGAGGCCAAGGAAAAGCATGATATCTGCCTAAAGCTATTCAATGATAAGAACCTAGACCTTGTTAGGGCTAAACAGATATTTGAAAATAACCTGGCGGAGGTTGAAAGAATAGAAAGCGGTATGAAGAAGTCTCAGGAAAATCTGTCGAGTTTACTTGAGTCAATAAAGGAAAATAACAATGAAATTAACGACTACGACCTATTGATAGAAACCTATACAAGCCAGATAGAGACTCTTAACCAGACTAAGGAAGACTTCTCAAGAAGGATTTTAGACAAGAAGGCTGATAGGGACGATATTAGACTATCATTAGATGAGGCCAAGGCTGAACTAAGGTCAAGAGAGAGGGACTTTAATGAACTTAGGGAAGACAAGTACAAGCTAGAATCTAAGTTGGATAGGTCTATAACAAGTAGGGACAACCTACAGGCTAATATATTTGAAAGATATAACCTAGACTACCAGGAGGCCCTAGAATATAGGGATGAAAACCTGGTAATTGACTATAAAGTCATGGAGGCTCTGAGGAAGAGGATTAAGTCCATAGGCAATGTCAACCTAGACGCCATAGAAGAGTATGCAGAGGTCAAGGAAAGGTATGAATACTATTCAGAGCAGAAGCAGGACCTTGAAGAGTCTATAGTTTCCTTGAACGCCCTAATAAGAGACCTTGTGGCAAGTATGGAAAGTGAATTCTTATCCAACTTCGATATTATAAATAAGAATTTCGTAGAGGTATACAAAAAGCTATTTGGTGGCGGAAGTGCCAACCTAAGGATTACAGATATGGATGATGTCCTATCATGTGATATTGAGATAACAGCCCAGCCTCCAGGCAAGAAGATGAAAAATCTTTCCTTGCTATCTGGTGGTGAAAAGGCCCTTACTGCTATATCAATCCTCTTTGCCATCCTTATATCAAAGCCAACACCTTTCTGTATACTTGACGAAATCGAAGCCCCACTAGACGATGTTAATGTCTATAGGTTTGGTGACTTCCTGAAAGAACTAAGTCAGGATACCCAGTTTATAGCAGTCACTCACAGGAGGGGAACTATGGAAGTTGCAGACTTTATATACGGTGTAACTATGCAGGAAAAGGGAATTTCATCAATTATAGGCATCAAGCTAAAAGAGGCCCAGGAAATGGTGGAAAATTCCTAGATAGATATATAGGAGGATTTTATGTTTAAATTTTGGAAGAAAAATGAAAACAAAAATGAAAACCCTGACCAGGAAGTAAACTTGGAAGAAGGGCTTAGTGAAGAAGAAATCCAGGAAGAAATCAGTGATCAAGCTTACCAGGATCAAGAAATAGATGAAGAAGTTTTCCAGGAAGAGACTAAGGAAGAAGGAAGAAAGGACCAAGGCACTAGTGAAGGGGCTTTGGAGGGAAAAATAGAGGAAGAAAATGACCAGGTGGAAGAAACTGAAGAAACTGAAGAAACTGAAGAAGCTGATGAAGATGAAGAAACTGAAGAGGCTGATTACCAGGCTGGACAAGAAAATACAGAAGATGAAACATTAGAAGAAGTAGATGGTGATGATAGCCAGGATCCTGCCCAGGAAGAAGGTCAGGAAAAGATGGGTATTTTTGCCAGGCTACTAGCAGGTCTATCAAAGACTAAGGATAATATAACAGGTAGGATAGACAGCCTTTTAAAGTCTTATACAAAGATAGACGAAGAGCTTTTAGAAGACCTAGAAGAAATCCTTATAACTGCCGATGTAGGTGTTACAACTACTATGGAAATAATAGACCGTTTAAGGGATATGATCAAGGAAAGAGGGGTAAAGGACCCTCTAGAGGTAAGGGATCTGTTGAAGGAAATAGTTGCCTCTATCCTAAAGGAAGGCAATTCAGAACTTGATATCCATCCAGGACCAGCAGTAATAGTAATGGTTGGTGTGAATGGTGTAGGTAAGACTACTACAATTGGTAAGTTAGCCCAGAGATACAAGAAAGATGGTAAAAAAGTTATGTTGGCAGCTGCAGATACTTTTAGGGCAGCAGCAACTGAGCAGTTGGATATTTGGGCCAAGAGGATAGATGTAGATATTATCAAGCACCATGAGGGAGCAGACCCTGGAGCAGTAGTATTTGATGCCATCAAAGCTTCCCAGGCTAGAAAGGTAGACCTGCTGATATGCGATACAGCAGGTAGGCTCCACAACAAGGCAAACCTAATGAACGAGTTGGGCAAGATATTTAAGATAATAGACAGGGAATACCCAGAGGCCAAGAAGGAGGTCCTATTGGTAGTAGATGCTACAACAGGCCAGAATGCAGTTAGCCAGGCCAAGACCTTTAAGGAAGTTGCCAATATAACAGGTATTGTATTGACTAAGCTGGATGGTACTGCCAAGGGTGGTGTAGTCCTAGCAGTTAAGTCAGAGGTAGATGTGCCAGTCAAGCTGATAGGTGTCGGTGAGAGGGCTGAAGACTTGCAGAGTTTTGATGCAGAGTCGTTCACTGATGCTATATTTGGTTAGTATATATAATTTAGAAATATGTTTTTAGGTTAATTTATGTAAAAAAGATAAAATAGGGGAAAAGCAATGAACAAACAGGAACTTGCAAATAGAATTTGGGAGTCAGCAAATAAAATGCGTTCTAAGATTGAAGCAAATGAATATAAGGACTACATTCTAGGATTTATATTTTACAAGTATTTGTCAGACCAGGAAATCAAATTTTTAAAGGAAAATGACTTTGATGATGCAGATATTAAAGATCTAAGAGAAGATGAAACTGAGACTTTAGAATATGTACAGAGAAATATTGGATACTTTATTTCCTATGAAAACTTATTTTCAACTTGGATATCTAAGGGGAGAGATTTTGATGTATCAGACGTAAGAGATGCCTTGTCCGCCTTTAATAGGTTGATTTATCCAACTCATAAAAAAGTTTTTGATAAGGTATTTGACACTTTACAGACGGGTCTTAGTAAGCTAGGAGATAGCTCAAATTCACAGACTAAGGCTATAAGTGGATTATTACAGTTGATTAAAGATATTCCAATGGATGGAAAGCAAGACTATGATGTACTTGGTTTTATATATGAATATTTGATAAGTCAGTTTGCTGCAAATGCAGGTAAAAAGGCTGGTGAATTCTATACTCCTCATGAGGTTTCTGTTTTGATGTCGGAAATCGTTGCAGAACACTTAAAAGGAGAAAAAGAAATAAAAATATATGACCCTACAAGTGGCTCAGGATCCTTGTTAATAAATATAGGTAATAGTATTTCTAAGTATATGCCTGACTCTAATAATATTAAATACTATGCTCAGGAATTGAAAGAAAACACATATAACCTTACTAGAATGAACCTAGTGATGAGAGGTATCAAACCAGATAATATTGTCACAAGAAATGGAGATACTTTGGAAGAGGATTGGCCATTTTTTGATGAAAATGATCCAGTAAATACATATGATCCACTTTATGTAGACGCTGTGGTATCAAATCCTCCGTATTCACAAGCTTGGGATCCTTCAAATAAGGAACATGATCCAAGATACTCCCGTTTTGGCTTAGCACCAAAGGGAAAGGCTGACTACGCCTTTTTGTTACATGACTTATTCCATATAAAACCAGAGGGTATTATGACTATTGTACTACCTCATGGAGTTTTATTCAGGGGTGGAGAAGAAGGACAAATACGTAAAAATCTTATAGAAAATAACCATATTGATACGATAATAGGTTTACCAGCTAATATATTTTTTGGAACAGGTATACCTACAATTATCATAGTGTTAAAACAGAAAAGAGAAAATACAGACACCCTAATAATTGATGCTTCTAAAGGATTTATAAAAGAGGGTAAAAACAATAAGTTAAGAGCTTCTGATATTAAGAGAATCGTCGATGCAGTAATGAATAGAGAAAGTATTGATAAGTTCTCTAGGCTTGTATCGAGGGAAGAGATTAGGAGTAACGACTACAATTTGAATATACCAAGATATGTAGATTCATCTGAACCTGCCGAAACTTGGGATCTATATGCTTCAATGTTTGGTGGTATTCCGATGACAGAAATAGATGGTCTAGAAGAATATTGGAAGGCATTTCCAACTTTAAAGTCAGCCTTATTTACTAATAGTGATATACCTTATGTTGAACTTGCTACAGAAGATATAAAAAATACAATTAAAAATCACGCTGATATTAAAACTTTTGAGAACGCATTTAAAGATGCTTTTGCTGATTTTCACCTATACCTAAAAGAAGAGTGGATAGAAAAAATGGAATATGTTGAAATTAGCAAGTCTGAAAATGTAATCAGTGAAAATATTTTCAAACGCTTAGACCAAGTACCCTTGATAGATAAGTATGAGGCATATCAAATATTAGATGATGAATGGGGAAAGATAGCAGTCGACCTAGAAATAATACAGACAGAAGGCTTTGCTGCAACAAAAAAAGTTGATCCAAATTTAGTCACTAAAAAGAAAGATGGCAAGGAACAAGAAATCCAAGACGGATGGGTTGGTCGTGTTATACCATTTGAACTAGTACAAAAAGAACTTCTATCAGATAGATACAAAGAACTGAGGGAAAAAGAGGCTAGATTAGCTGAGATACCATCATTATATGAAGAAATTATTGAAGATTTGACAGAAGAAGAAAAAGATGGTCAGGTATTAAATGATAATAATGATGCCTTTGTTCCTAAGGAAGTAACTAAAAAACTAAAGGAACTAAAAAAAGAAGCTCCTACAGAAGAAGTAAAATCCTTTATTGATAAGTTAGACAGGTATGAAAGACTATCAAAAGAAGAAAAAGACTTGAAAAAAGAAATTAAAAATGAAACAGCTAAACTTCACATGCTTACAAAAGAGACTATTGAAAATTTAACAGATTCAATGGTGTGTGAATTACTTGATAAAAAATGGATTGGAAACCTATTAGAAAGTATAAATAAGTTACCAGACACAATTGTAGACAACCTAGTTTCTAAGATTCAAGCACTAGAGTCAAAGTATAAGACAACATATTTTGAACTAGAAAAAGAAATCAAGGAGACTGAAATGAAGTTGGCCTCAATGATAGATGAATTAGAAGGTAATGAATACGATATGAAGGGCTTAAGTGAATTCAAGGCACTTTTGTTGGGTGAATAGTATGAAAGATAGAAAAAAGCCCGCAATTCGCTTTAAGGGATTTACGGAAGATTGGGAACAGCGTAAGTTGGGAGAGATAGCTGATAGAGTTGTTCGTAAGAATATAAATAACGAATCGACTTTGCCACTGACCATATCAGCACAGTATGGATTGATAGATCAAGTTACATATTTTAACAATCGTGTCGCAAGTCGAGATGTGAGTAATTATTATTTGGTTTTCAACGGTGAATTTGCTTACAACAAAAGCACATCTGATGGTTTTCCGTATGGTGCAGTTAAAAGACTTGATTTGTATAAAAAAGGTGTATTATCAACACTTTATATCGTTTTTTGTATCAAAAATAAAAAGAAAACTAATAGCGATTTTTTGACGTTTTTCTTTGATACAGACAGATGGCATAAAGGTGTATATGAAAGAGCAGCAGAAGGTGCAAGAAACCACGGTCTATTAAATATTTCGGCAGATGATTTTTTTGATATTGATTTATCTTTGCCAAAATCAGAGCAAGAACAAGCCGTTATTGGAGAATATTTTAAGCAACTCGACAACCTTATTACCCTTCATCAGCGAAAGTATGATAAATTGGTTAATGTTAAAAAGTCTATGCTTGAAAAAATGTTTCCTTGTGATGGTAAAATTGTTCCGGATATAAGATTTTCTGGATTTACGGAAGATTGGGAACAGCGTAAGTTGGGGGAAGTTGTTGATGTTTGTAGCGGAAGAGATTACAAACATCTATCAGAGGGTGATATTCCTGTTTATGGAACAGGCGGTTATATGCTTAGCGTTAATCAAGCCTTATCCTATGACGAGGATGCTATCGGAATTGGGAGAAAAGGCACAATAGATAAACCATATGTCCTTAAGTCACCTTTTTGGACTGTAGATACCCTATTTTACGCTGTTCCTAGAGATAAAATTGCATTGAATTTTGCTTTTGATATATTTCAAAACATCGATTGGAAAAAGAAAGATGAGTCTACAGGTGTTCCGAGTTTATCAAAAACAGCCATAAATGAAATTGATGTTCTCATTCCTAAATACGAAGAACAGCATGCACTAGGACAATTCTTCAATGACATTGATAACCTTATTACCCTTCATCAGCGAAAACTTGAAAAGTTGAAGAATATTAAAAAATCATGCCTTTTAAAGATGTTTATTTAGTATACATAGGGTTATTTTTGGCAAAATAATATAGAATAATGTAATATTAAACAAATAAAAATATAAAGTTAGAAAAAATAATAGTTGCAAATTGAAATACACAATATAAATTCTAAAAAATGGTATAAAAGTGAATTTATTGGACATAATATTGGAAAAAATATTGAAATAATAATTTATTGATTGATATATTTACTCATTTTTTGATAAAAAACGAATAAATATAGGAAAATTTCAAACTAACTTGGGAACAGCGTAAGTTGGGGGAAGTTGGAACAACCTATACAGGATTGTCAGGAAAAACGAAAGAGGATTTCGGACACGGTAATGGAAAATTTGTAACTTATATGAATGTATTTTCTAATACTGTTGGTATGCCAGATATGACTGAAACAGTTGAAATTGATGATAGTCAAAACAAAGTTCTTTTTGGAGATGTGCTATTTACTACATCATCAGAAACACCTGAGGAAGTGGGAATGTCCTCTGTTTGGCTTGGAAATGCTGAAAATATCTACTTAAACAGCTTTTGCTTTGGATATAGACCAACGGTTGAGTTCAATCCCTATTATCTTGCATATATGCTTCGTTCTTCCTCGATGAGAAAGAAAATAACATTTTTGGCACAGGGCATTTCAAGATATAATATATCCAAAAACAAGATGATGGATATTGAAATGCCTATTCCAAATAAAGAAGAACAAAAACAGATTGGTTCATACTTCCGTAACCTCGACCACCTTATCACCCTTCATCAGCGTAAGTATAACTATTTATTAAGGTTAAAGGGCTGTATTTTTTCAATTATGATAAAGACAACTTGGGAACAGCGTATGGTTTCACAACTGTTTAAAGTTACCCGTGGGTATGTTCTTGCGGCTACTCAAACAGAGACGGAGAAAACAGACGAAAAGCCTTATCCAGTCTATTCTTCGCAGACAAAAGATAAAGGTTTGATGGGATACTATAAAGACTATCTTTATGAAGATGCAATTACTTGGACAACTGATGGTGCTAACGCCGGAACAGTTAATTATAGAGCAGGAAAGTTCTATTGTACCAATGTTTGTGGCGTTTTACTTTCAAATGAAGTAAAGGCTAATCAGATGATAGCAGAAGCCTTGAACAATATTGCAAAAAGATATGTGTCTTATGTTGGCAATCCAAAATTGATGAATAATGTAATGGCTGACATTGTAATTCAGATGCCAATACAAGTAGAAGAACGAGAACAGTTATCTTTGTTCTTTACTAACATCGACAACCTTATCACCCTTCATCAGTGTAAGCTAAAATTACTAAAACAAATCAAACAATCAATGGAAAATGGACTTTTTATAAAAAATACAACAAAAAATCGGAAGGAGTTAGAAAATATGACCTTTAAATACGAATCAGACTTTGAGGAAACGTTAATAAACCTCTTATCTAACAAGGGATGGGAAAAGGATGTTATAAAATATCCCACAGAATCTGAGCTATTACAAAACTGGGCAAATATACTGTTCGATAATAACCGTGGTATCGATAGGTTGAATAATTATCCCCTGACTGAGGGTGAAATGCAACAGGTATTAGAACAGATTAACTCCTTGCGTACACCTATAAAACTCAATGAATTTATAAATGGAAAAACTGTATCCATAAAAAGGGATAACCCTGATGATTTAGAACACCTTGGCAAAGAAGTTAGTTTAAAGATATATGATAGAAGAGAAATAGCAGCTGGTCAGAGTAGGTATCAGATTGTTCAGCAGCCAGTATTCCCAAGTAAGTCAATAATATTGAATGACCGACGTGGAGACTTGATGCTTTTAATTAATGGTATGCCAGTAATTCATATTGAACTAAAGAAAAGTGGCGTTCCGGTCAGCCAAGCTTGTAATCAAATTGAAAAGTACTCAAAAGAAGGAATATTTACAGGTTTATTTTCTCTTGTTCAAGTATTTGTGGCTATGACTCCTAATGAAACTAGATATTTTGCTAATCCAGGTCCAGATGGAAGGTTTAACTCAGACTATTATTTTAAGTGGGCAGATTTTAATAATGAACCTATAAATGATTGGAAGGAAATCGCATCCTCGTTATTATCTATACCAATGGCCCACCAATTAATTGGTTTTTATACAATTGCTGATGAATCAGACGGTATATTAAAGGTAATGCGTAGCTACCAATATTATGCTGCAAATGCAATTTCAGATAAAGTAGCAAAGATTAAGTGGGATGAAAGCAACCAGCGTGGTGGCTTTATTTGGCATACAACTGGTTCTGGTAAGACAATGACAAGTTTTAAGTCAGCCCAACTTATCGCTGACTCACAAGAAGCAGATAAAGTTGTATTTTTAATGGATAGAATTGAACTAGGAACCCAGTCTTTGGGCGAGTACCGCGGATTCGCCGGAGAATCTAAGGGGATAAGTAATGAAGAGTCTAGTGTAAAGTCTACTGAAAATACTTATACACTTATTTCCAAACTGAAGAGTGATTCTTACCTTGATACCTTGATTGTAACTTCTATTCAAAAGATGAGTAGGATAAAGGATGAAGATGAAGGGCTTAAAGCTGATGATATAGAAAAAATCAATAAAAAACGTATTGTATTTATAGTGGATGAGGCACATAGGTCAACTTTTGGAGAAATGCTTCAAACTATTAAAAATACTTTTCCAAAGTCTGTTTTCTTTGGATTTACTGGAACACCTATACAGGATGAAAATGAAAAGAAAATGAGCACAACAATTTCTGTCTTTGGTGACGAACTCCATAGGTATAGTATTGCTGATGGTATAAGGGATAAGAATGTCCTTGGATTCGATATATATAAAGTCATGACCTTTAGAGATAGTGATGTACGTCGAAGTGTTGCAATGGAAAGGGCAAAGGTCAAGAATCGTGAAGATATAAACTTTGATGAAAGAAAAAGAGAAATATATTTTGATTATATGGATTCTTCAAAAATTAAAATGGCTGGCTACACTGGTGACGACGGCAAATATATCAAGGGTATTGAAGACTTTCTACCTAATTCACAATATGCAATATCAGAGCATAGAAACAAGGTTATAGAGGATATAGCGGATAAGTGGTTCGACTTAAGCCGAGGATCAAAATTTCATGCTATTTTGGCAACTAGTAGTATACCGGAAGCAATAGAATATTATCATTTATTTAAAGAAAAGTTGCCTTGGTTGAAGACAACATGCCTCTTTGACCCTAATATTGATGCCAAGGGTATTTCTGAAAAAGAACGCGACAAAGCACAATATAAACAAGATGGTCTAGTAGAAATTATAGATGATTATAATAAGAGATATGAACAAAATTTTTCCCTAGGAACACATGCGGCCTTTAAAAAGGACCTTGCTTTAAGATTGGCACATAAAGAATACTATAAGGCTATTGATAGGCAACCTGATAAGCAGCTTGACCTCTTAATAGTTGTAGACCAAATGCTCACTGGCTTTGATTCAAAGTGGGTGAATACTTTGTATATCGATAAGATGATGGAGTATGAAAACTTAATACAGGCATTTTCAAGGACTAATAGGCTATTTGGGCCAGATAAACCATTTGGGACGATTAGGTATTATAGAAAACCTCATACAATGGAAAGAAATATAAACCAAGCGGTAAGTCTTTATTCAGGAAATAAATCTATAGGACTTTTTGTAAATAAGATACACAAGAATATAGAAAAAATGAATGTATTATTTGCTGATATAAACGAATTATTCAAAAATGCAAATAGGGCGGACTTTTCAAAGCTTCCAGATGATAAAAGGGTTGTTGCCAAGTTTGCTTCTCTATTTAAAACACTAAATGAACACTTAGAGGCAGCAAAAATACAGGGATTTAAGTGGTCAAATCCTTCATGTGAAATTGAAAAAGAAAATGGTGAAAAAGAACTTGTTACACTAAATTTTGATGAAACAAAATATTTAATTTTAGTCCAGAGATATAAAGAAATACATCGTAATGATTCTGAATCAATTAAGGAAGATGTACCATTTTATCTTGAAGGATACATCACTGAAATTGATACGGGCAGAATAGATTCTGACTATATGAATAGCCGGTTTGAAAAATATATAAAGGTATTACATAAGGATGATATATCTAAGGAATTTAAAGAAGATGCATTAAATGATCTTCATAACACTTTTGCAACATTAAATCAAGAAGAACAGAAATATGCAAATATTTTTCTACATGACCTACAAAGAGGTGATGTATTCCTTAAAGAGGGTAAAACTTTTAGAGATTACATAACAGACTATCAGTTTAAGGCAAAGAATGACCAAATCCATAGATTTGCAGAGGTACTAGGTTTAGATGAAGAAAAGCTTAGGACCATGATGGACTTAAAATTGACAGAAAGTACCATAGATGAGTTTGGAAGACTCGAAGTCTTGAAAGCTACCAAGGATAAAGATAAAGTAAAGGCTTATTTCCAAAAGAAAGAGGGAGTTGAAATAAGCAAAGCTAGAGCAAATATTAAGGCTGACAAGTTGATTCGTGAGTTTATTTTAAAGGGTGGTATTGATGTCTAGTTAGTAATATCAGACAATCTAGTTATTTCAAAAAAATAATAGGGCATTTTCCTTGTCAACGTGAGCCATTTTCTATAAATGGGAGGATAAAATGAAAAATAAGGAAGAAAATATAGAGTTATTCTGTGATTATTACGAAAAATGGATTTCTGTATATAAGGAAGGCGCTATTAGGGATGTAACTCTAGATAAGTATAAAATGACTCAAAGATGGCTTAAAAAACTTGCTCCAGACTTGAAATTATCTGGACTCAACAGAATTTCATACCAACAGATTTTAAATGACTATGCTATAACTCATGAGAGACAAACAACTATGGATTTTCACCACCAGTTAAAAGGGGCCATTTTAGATGCTGTTGATGAAGGCTTGATTGACAGAGATCCAACTAGGAAGGCCATAATTAAAGGCAAGACTCCGAGCGAGAATAAGAAAATAAAATACTTAAACCAGTTTGAATTACATACGCTTATTTCTACACTCAACCTATCTTCTGAGATAAGTTGGGATTGGTTTATATTACTTGTTGCTAAGACAGGTTTAAGGTTTTCAGAGGCACTTGCCCTGACACCAAAGGATTTTGACTTTGCACATCAGTCAATTTCTGTAAGTAAGACATGGAACTATAAGGATAAAGGAGGATTTATGCCGACAAAGAACAAGTCATCAGTTAGAAAAGTTCAGATTGATTGGCAAATGGTAATTCAATTTTCTGAACTAATTAAAGGCTTATCAGAAGAGGAGCCAATATTTGTAAAAGGAAAAGTTTATAATTCGACTGTTAATGATATATTATCTAGATATTGCAAAAGAGCAAATGTACCTGTAATTTCAATTCATGGGCTAAGGCATACTCATGCATCAATACTCTTGTTTGCAGGAGTTTCTATTGCTAGTGTTGCAAGACGCTTAGGACATTCTAGTATGAACACGACTCAAAAAACATACTTACATATTATCCAGGAGTTGGAGAATAGGGACATCGATTTGGTAATGAGATCATTATCGGTATTAAACTAATATAAAGAATATAATGGCTTACGTTGGTAAAACCAAACACCAAAAAAGTGTAAAGTAAAAATACTTTACACTTTTTTCTTAAAATACTTGACTTTTTATAAACCTTGGTTTATCATATTACTTATGTAAAGTGTAAGACCTTTACAGATAGGAGGCAGTATGGATATTCAAAAGATGGTAGAAATCGAAATACTGTATAGTCAATACGGTCCCTTGTTGACAGACAAGCAAAGGGATATCTTGTCTATGTACTATGAAGAGGACTACTCACTAGGAGAGATCAGTAATATACTAGGGACATCCAGGCAGTCCATATTTGATTCCTTGAAGAGGTCGGAGAAGTCTCTTAGAGACTATGAGGCCAAGCTAGGTATGGTAAAAAAGTTCAAGAATATAGATGAAGAGATTAACAAGCTAGCTGATAAGGTAGAAAACTTAGGCAAGAAAAGTGGTAACCTTGAGGAATCAAGTCAGCTTATAGAATTAATTGACAAGATTAGGGAGTTGATATAATGATATTTGAAGGATTATCAGATAAACTTCAAAACGCATTTGGAAAACTTAGGTCTAAGGGAAAACTGACTGAGGCTGACGTTAAGACAGCCATGAGAGAAGTTAAGATGGCCCTTTTGGAGGCGGATGTTAACTTCAAGGTTGTAAAGGACTTTGTGAAGGTTGTACAAGAGCGTTGTGTAGGCGAAGAGGTATTGAAGAGCTTGACACCAGGTCAGATGGTGGTAAAGATAGTGAATGAAGAGCTGACAGCCCTTATGGGGGATGTACAGAGCAAGCTTACATATTCATCACAGCCACCAACTGTTATAATGATGGTTGGTTTACAGGGTGCAGGTAAGACTACAACTTCTGGTAAGCTGGGTGGTTACCTGAAAAAAGATGGTAAGTCACCACTACTAGTTGCCTGTGACGTATACAGGCCAGCAGCTATTAAGCAGTTGCAGGTTGTGGGTGAGAAACTAGACCTACCAGTATTTACTATGGGAGACCAGGTTTCACCGGTGGAGATAGCCAAGAAGGCCCTTGAGCATGCTAAGAGCCACTCAAATGATGTGGTTATTATAGATACAGCAGGTAGACTACATGTTGATGAAGTCTTGATGCAGGAATTAAAAGATATAAAAACTCAGGTAAACCCTCAGGAAATTTTATTGGTAGTAGACTCAATGACGGGTCAGGATGCTGTAAATGTTTCTGAGAGCTTTAATGAGATACTTGGTGTTGACGGGGTAGTTTTAACTAAGCTAGACGGTGATACCAGGGGTGGTGCAGCCTTATCAATAAGGGCTGTAACACAAAAGCCTATCAAGTTTATTGGTATGGGAGAAAAGCTTGATAACTTGGAACCTTTCTATCCTGATAGGATGGCCTCTAGAATACTTGGTATGGGTGATGTGCTAAGCTTGATAGAGAAGGCTGAATCAGCCCTTGATTTGGAAAAGGCCAAGGAGTTAGGTCAGAAGCTAAAGAAGAATGAAATGGACTTTGAAGACTTCTTGATGCAGTTGGAACAGGTTCAAAACCTGGGACCACTAGACAAGCTTTTGGAATTAGTGCCTGGTATGGGTAACCTAAAGGGTCAGATAGGTGACCTAGATAGCAAGGGTAAGGAAATAAATAGGACTAAGGCTATTATCCAGTCTATGACCCTGGAGGAGAGAAGGAATCCACAGATTCTAAATGCCTCTAGAAAGAAGAGGATAGCAAGAGGTAGTGGTACTAGTGTCCAGGATGTAAACAGACTGATTAAGCAGTTTAACGAAATGAAAAAAATGATGAAGATGTTCCAGTCAAGCGGAATGATGGGCAAGATGAAAAAGGGTGGTTTCCCTGGTATGCCTAAGTTACCTTTCTAGGTTAGCATATTCATTGTTTGAAAATAAATTATATTAATATTAAATTTTTGGAGGTATTTTGAAATGGCAGTTAAGATAAGATTAAGAAGAATGGGAACTCATAAGAGACCTTTTTACAGAGTAATAGTAGCAGATGCTAGATCGCCGAGAAACGGTAGATTTATTGAAGAAATAGGATACTATAACCCATTAACAGAACCTAAGCAGGTTAAGATTGACGAAGAAAAGGCAATCAAGTGGTTGGTAACAGGTGCACAGCCTACTGAAGTTGTTAAGAAGTTATTCGTATCAAACGGAATAATTGAAAAGTTTGAAGCAGCTAAAGAATCTAAGTAATTTTTGGTGGAGACGATAATATGAAACAACTAGTAGAAGGAATAGCAAGAGCTCTTGTTGACAATCCTGATAAAGTGCTAGTCGAAGAAATTGTGGACGGCAAGGATATCCTACTTAAGCTAAAGGTTGATGACTCGGATATGGGTAAGGTAATCGGCAAGAAGGGGAGAATTGCTAAATCAATAAGAACTGTATTAAAATCAGTATCCAACAAGAAGAAAGTAAATGTAACATTAGAAATAGTAGAGGATTAGGCTTGCCTAATCCTTTTTTGCTAAAAAATATATTTATCTTAGTGACTAGACTTATTTAAGAGGAAAGCATTAACAGAAGTGCTAGGAGGTAATTAAGTGACTGATAAATTAGAATATTTTAAGCTAGGTAAGATAGTGACTACCAGGGGCTTAAAAGGAGAAATTAAAATATACCCCCATACAGACAAGATAGATAGGTTCAAAGACCTTGAATACTTTTTTATAGCCAATGATAGGGAACACAAGTACCTAGTAGAAAGAGCTGTAACTGCATCCAACAATTCTATAGTTGTTAAGCTTAAGGGCTACGATACTATCGAATCAGTCCAGGCCCTGATTGGCAAGTTTATATTTGTCGATAGGGACAAATCATATCAACTGGATGAGGATGAACTTTTTATTGCTGATATGATTGGTATGGATGTGGAGACCCTAGATGGTCAAAAGGTTGGAAAATTAGTCGATGTTCTGCAATATGCAGCAAATGACGTATATGTGGTTAAGGGAGAGGATTCTAAGGAGTACCTTATCCCTGCAACATACGAAATTGTGCCGAATATTGACACAAAAAATAGGTTGATGAAGATCAAGCCTATACCGGGACTTTTGGACTAATGAGAATACACGTGATGACACTTTTCCCAGATATATTTGCTGCATACGTAGGGGAAAGCATGATAAAAAAAGCAATAGATAATGGAATTTTAGAGATTAATTTATTTAATATTCGAGATTTTTCGGAAAATAAGCATAAGAAGGTTGACGACTATCCATTTGGGGGAGGGGCAGGCATGGTGATGACTCCCCAGCCTATTATTTCCACATATGAGCATATAGTTGAGACTTACGGTCTAGACAAGCCTAGAGTTATATATCTTTCACCTAAGGGTAGGATATTTAACCAGGAAATGGCTAAGGACTTTGCACATTCTGATGACTGTATCTTTCTGTGTGGCCACTATGAGGGTATAGACCAGAGGGTTATAGATATGATAGTTACTGAAGAAATATCAATCGGTGACTATGTTTTAACTGGAGGAGAGCTCCCCGCCCTGACCATGATTGATGCCATATCTAGGTTGATACCAGGTGTTTTAAATAGGAATGAGAGCTTTGAGGATGAGAGCTTAGAAAATAATCTACTTGAGTATCCCCAGTATACTAGGCCCAGAGACTTTAGGGGGGTGGAAGTACCGCCTGTCTTAGTGTCAGGCAATCATGGTAACATAGACAAGTGGAGACTAGAAGAGTCTAAGAAGATAACGAAGGATAGGAGGCCAGATTTATGGGACAAGTACCAGGCCTCTCACAGGGAAGATAATAAAAAAAAGAGACGAACTCGAAAGGCGGATTAATATGGAAAATAGAAAAAAAGTTAAGGCGATAGGTATAGAGACCTTTGTCTTTCTAACGATATTTATTGGAGGATTTTCTTGGTTAGGTAGTGTGATGGGTGTAGGACCAATGTTTAAGACAATGATGGCTACAGCTCATGACCTCCTACTAAATACAGTATTTTTAATAATGGCTATGGCTGTTCTAGCGGGTGCTATCAGTAGTTTACTATCAGAATTTGGGGCTATAGCCTTGATCAACAAAATATTTGCACCTTTGATGAAGCCAATTTGGGGCCTACCAGGAGCAAGTATAACTGGTGTTGTTGCTACATACCTATCTGATAACCCAGCAATTATACCATTCGCTAAGGATAAGACATTTACACAGTATTTCAAGAAATACCAGGTACCAGCCCTTTGTAACATAGGTACAGCCTTTGGTATGGGTCTTATAGTTACAACATTTATGATAGCCCAGGGTAAGGAATATATAGCACCAGCCTTAATAGGTAATGTGGGAGCTATAATAGGTTCTATTATAAGTGTTAGATTAATGTTAAGACAGACTAAAAAGTACTATGGTGCCCAGGCCATGGAGCCATATGATGAAAGTCTAAGTGGGGCTGACATGGATAATCAGGCAGAGTTTAGGCTAGTAAGAGAAGGTAACCTATTCCAGAGAGTGCTAGACTCATTACTAGAGGGTGGTAAGAACGGTGTTGAAATGGGTGTAGCTATTATACCAGGTGTTTTAATCGTTTGTACTCTAGTTATGATGCTAACTTTTGGACCAGGAGAAAAGGGATATACAGGCGCTGCCTATGAGGGTGTAAAGTTGCTTCCATATATAGGACAGAAGATAAGCTTTATACTTGAACCACTATTTGGATTCAAGTCACCAGAGGCTATAGCCTTCCCAATAACAGCCCTAGGAGCAGTTGGAGCGGCTATCTCACTAGTACCAGAGTTTATTAAAAACGGGGCAATAGCACCAAATGATATAGCTGTATTTACTGCAATGGGTATGTGCTGGTCAGGTTACCTAAGTACTCATATAGGTATGATGGATGCCTTAAAGTCAAGAGACCTAGCAGGTAAGGCAATCCTTGCCCATACAATTGGTGGTCTTTGTGCAGGTATATCTGCCCACCTAATCTTTATGCTAGTAGTTCACTAGATATTGTATATTTGATATACTTTTGTAAAGAAATATTGATGAATCAGATTCTAAAATTATTGGTTGTTTGATATATAGAGTTGATGCTAATAAAAAAGCCTTCAAAGTCGTCAGACTAAGAATGTAAAAGTTACTGTTGGCGCTATATATCATACAACCTGTTTTTTTATTAATAATATTGGTATAACTGATTACTAAGATTTATATATTGGTATGTTTGTGTATATTAAATGATGTATATAATTACTTTTAGAATACTATTAAATATTAAAGAATTTCATTATGAAAAATCGATAAATAATTTATATCTAAAAGAAAAATAATCAATATATCTTGAAAAGTGTCAAATAATATGTTATATTCAAATGAGAATTTATTATTTTATGTATTTTTAATACTGTAAGTTCATATATTTTTTAAAGGAGATGAATTTTAATATGAACAGAGAAAAATTAAATACAGCATACTAGTATTAATTTTATCTACAACAGTTTTATTTACTGATTTCCGGGTTAACGCTTTGGAAGACGATTCACTTACAAATGGAATATCGTTTGGTGAAATAAAACCTATCGATATTGACAAAACTATTGAAAATGTAGTATCTACATCAAGGTCAGATTTATTTACTTATAGTGATTTAGTTTCTTTTGTAGGAGATTCGGTAAATTTATAAATGCAGAAGGTACAAAAGAAAAACCTGAATATGTAAGAATAAGAAATCTATCTTACTATACTAATACTATCTCAGGTTATGGAAATCTACTGAATGATTAATTCATAGAAAAGGGGGACATCACTAAATGAAAAAAAAGATTATATCTTCTTTGCTGTCAATAGCAATACTAAGTTGTAGCACAACTATTCATGCTAATGAGAATAAGATTGATGCAATAAATAAAAATGTACCGATTCAGGTAACGAGAATAGATGGTTCAAACCGATATGAAACTTCTATTAAAACAAAAGAACATCTAGATATTACTAATAAAGCAAAAAATATAGTTATAGCTAGTGGAGAGTCTTTCGCAGATGCATTATCAGGAGGATTGTTAGCCAGTGAATATAATTGTTCATTGGTACTAATCAAGAATAATTCTTCAAATGATCATTTGAAAGATAAATCTATCTTTCAAAATATGGACAAGATATTTGTAATTGGAGGAACATCAACAATATCAGATAAAACAATCCAGGAATTAGGAACTAAAAACGTGAAAAGACTTTCTGGTAAAACTAGATTTGAAACATCATATAAAGTCGATGATGAAATACAGAATTTAATCAAAATAAAAAATCCCGATAGAGGAATATATACAGATGTTATAGCTGTATATGATGGGTACAACTTTCCGGATGCATTAGCAGCTGTTCCATTCATGTATATGTATAACAGTAGACCGAATACAAACTACCTTTCTTTCTATCCGGACAATGTGAGTCCAGAAGGAAGAAAAACTGGTGCTGTAACCCTAGTTTTTGGAGGTAAATCATCAGTACCAGAATATGGATACGAGGAAACAAGATTTGCAGGAAAAAATAGATACGAGACAGCGACTCTTATTGCTAATGGATATAAGAATATACTAGGGATAGACATCAATAAAGTTATTTTAGTATCTGGTGAAAACTATGCAGATGCATTATCATCAACACCTATAGCAAGCATGGAAAATGCTGCAATATTGTTAAGTGGCTCAAAAAAATTGAATTCATATGCTAAGGAATTCATATTAAAAAATAATATAAAAGATGTTATTATTGTTGGTGGAGAAAATTCTATATCGAATGACGTGATTAAAGAGTTAAAAGATATAAGATAATCATAAAATAAAAATTGTTTACCAAGTATTATTTAGGGAGTATGATATATAGCGTCGGCGATAATTTTCACTTTCTTAGTCTAACGAGTTTGAAGGTTTCTTATTACTATCAGAGTCATATATCATATAACTATTTTGGATAGAGTGAACAAGTGAATCAAAAAATAGGGGTGGCATATTCATTTACCTGCGTTCAGAATATGCACCCCTATTTTTGTATCCACTAATTTAACGGTTTAAATCTACTTCACAAGGGCCTTGTGGAACTTCTTCTTACCCTTCTTTATGATTACGCCTTCTTTTAACTGGTCTAGGCTGATTTCTAGATTGATATCTTCGACCTTCTTGTCTGCTATAGTAAGACCGCCCTGCTGAACCAGTCTTCTGACTTCACTCCTAGATGGAACAAGGTCACATTCCAACAAAAGGTCTGTTACATTAATTGCACCATCTGTAAGCTTAGCTGGGTCGATTTCAGTAGTAGGCATATTAGAATCATCTGCACCACCAGCAAATAGGGCCTTAGATGCTTCCTGAGCCTTCTTGGCATCTTCTTCAGAGTGGACTAGTTTAGTCATTTCATAAGCAAGTAGTTCCTTTGCTTCGTTTAACTTGGCACCCTCCCAGGCTTCCATAGGCTTGATTTCTTCAAGCGATAGGAAAGTCAGCTTTTTAATGAAGTTTATAACATCAGCATCATCTACATTTCTCCAGTACTGGTAGAAGTCAAATGGAGAAGTCTTATTAGGGTCAAGCCATACAGCTCCACCTGCAGTTTTACCCATCTTAGTTCCGTCTGTCTTTGTAAGTAGAGGAATTGTCATTGCATGGGCATCTTGTCCTAGCTTTCTACGGATTAATTCAGTACCGCCAAGTAGGTTAGACCACTGGTCGTTACCACCTAGCTGGATATTACATCCGTATTCTCTAAATAGGTGGTAGAAGTCATATGACTGCATTACCATGTAGTTAAATTCAAGGAATGATAGTCCTTTTTCCATCCTGTTCTTGTAGCATTCAGCCCTTAGCATGTTGTTAACAGAGAAGTGTGGACCAACCTCTCTTAACATTTCTATATAGTTAAGCTGAAGTAACCAATCTGCATTGTTGACCATAATAGCCTTGTCATCGCTAAAGTCTATAAACTTAGACATCTGGACCTTGAAGCAGTCACAATTGTGCTGGATAGTTTCCGGTGTCATCATAGTACGCATATCTGTACGACCTGATGGGTCACCTATATATCCAGTACCTCCACCAACTAGGACAACAGGCTTGTTACCAGCCAACTGTAGCCTTCTCATTAAGGCTAGTGCCATGAAATGACCAACGTGTAGTGAATCTGCAGTAGGGTCAAAGCCTAGATAGAATATAGCCTTACCAGTATTTACTAGATTTTTAATTTCTTCTTCGTTTGTTATTTGGGCAATTAAGCCACGTGCTTGTAGTTCTTCAAAAACTCCCATTAGTACACCTCTTTCTAAAAATAATATTCCTAAACTAAATAAGTATATAATTTTGTAATAAGTCCACATATATTATACACTATATAAATACAAAATAAAAGTGGGGCAAATTATAAAAGGCTTCCTACACCTATGTAAGAAGCCTTAATGATTAATTTATATTAGGGCTCCTTTATTATCATTGGAAATAGAGCCACTAGAATTTGCTATGTGACCCTTAACTCTTATAATAATAAACGTAACCAAAAATTGCCATATTTAACTTGCTTGTCGAATTGTCTATACTGTTTCTTTTCATTTTGGTTACCTCCCTTAAAAATTTATTAGTAATTGTAACACTTATTACTGGTATTTGTCAATACAATTCCTAATATTTTCAATATTAATGTTACTTGTAAAAGTAAATTCCATATCATGGCGGAATTTACTTTTACAAGTAACAAAAATACAATAAATATCATTTAAACTATTGACAATACTATTATCTAAGGGTATAATATAATGGTTATTGAGTACGGGCGTACCTCTTTTACAAAGGTCAAGTATTTATGTACGTCTATGATATTAGGAGGAAGAAATGAACGAATTAATTAAGGCTATTGAAGCCGCACAGGTAAAATCAGATGTTCCTAATTTTGGACCAGGGGACACAGTTAAAGTACACGTTAAAATCGTCGAAGGTAAGAGAGAAAGAATCCAGGTTTTCGAAGGTCTTGTTATTAAGAGACAGGGCGGAGGAATCAGAGAAACTTTCACTGTTAGAAAGATATCTTTCGGTGTAGGTGTAGAAAGAACATTCCCAGTTCATTCACCAAAGATTGAAAAGATTGAAGTTACAAGATTTGGTAAGGTTAGAAGGGCTAAGATCAACTATATCAGAGGTAGAGTTGGTAAGGCTGCTAAGATCAAAGAAGCTAGAGGCAAAAGAAAATAATCTAGCATATACAAGTATGTATATTAGTAAATTAGGGTGTCTCAGGATGCCCTTTTTTAGTGTAAAGAGTCTGGGAACAATGGGGTCCTTGGATTGAAATAAAGGGCTTTCTCAAGCCCAGCTATGACAAAATGGTCATAGGAAGGAGGAAGTATGAGCTATAACGATGAATATTTGAGGGATGATAACCTAAATATAAACTGGTATCCTGGTCACATGAAGAAAACCAGAGAGCTAGTACAGAATAATTTAAAGCTAGTAGACGTGGTAATAGAACTCCTAGATGCCAGAATACCACTTAGCAGCAAGAATCCTGACATTGATAGGCTAGTAGGTGATAAGCCTAGGATAGTCCTGTTGAACAAGGCGGATATGTGTGAAAAGTCTGCCATAGATGCTTGGGTGGCATATTTCGCCAAAGAAGGTGTAAAGGCCATCCCAATTAATGCAATGACTGGTACAGGTGTTAATAAGGTAATAAGTGAGTGTAAGGCTGTTACTAGGTCAATGATGGAAGGCCTGGCTGAAAAGGGAAGAAGAGAGAGGGCTATCAGGATTATGATAGTTGGTGTACCAAATGTTGGTAAGTCATCCCTAATCAATAAACTATCTGGTAGAAGGTCAACTCAGACTGGAGATAGGCCTGGTGTTACCAAGGGCAAGCAGTGGGTTAAAATCAGGGGTGATATGGAGCTTTTAGATACTCCAGGTATACTTTGGCCAAAGTTTGAAGACCAGGAAGTAGCCTTAAACCTTGCCTTTACAAGGGCAATTAAGGATGAAATACTAGATGTTGAGACTCTAGGCCTAAGGCTAATTGAGAGGTTGATGGAGATTGCCCCAGACCTTTTGATGGAGAGATATAAGCTAGAATCTATTGGTCCACAGGGTATTGATACTATGGAAGCCATTGGTAGGAAGAGGGGCTTTATACTTGGCAATAGGGAGCTTGACTATACCAGGATAGCAACTACGGTCCTAAATGAGTTTAGGGAAGGTAAGATTGGTAAAATAGTATTAGAGATGCCTTCAATCTAGTTTGATAAATTATTCTCGGTGCTTGACTAGAAAAAAAATTAAAAATATAATTACTATAGGTAATATATTATAGAAATCCACCGATTTAAAAGTTATCGAATGGGAGGAATTAGATGAAAAAATTGGTAAATAAGGCCTCAAATTGGTTGGAAATAAATTTGGATAATTTGGAGTACAACTTTAAGGGAATAAAGAATAAGATACCTGAAGGCACAAAGATGTGTATGGTAATAAAGTCAAATGCTTATGGACATGGGGCAGTTGAAATAGCCAGGTTTTATGAAGAATTGGGCGCAGATTTTTTTGCAGTTGCCAGGCTAAATGAGGCTCTGGAGCTAAGAGACCATGGAATAACAAGTCCTATCTTAAATCTTGGTTATACAAATCCTATGACAATAGAGGATTCCATTAGGAATAATGTATCTATGACGGTATTTGACCTTGAATTAGCTCGTGAAATTGACAAGGTTGCTAGGGAAATTGGAATTAAGGCAAAGATCCATCTGAAATTAGATACGGGCATGTCAAGGTTAGGCTACGTAGTCCTAGATGATAAGGTTGAAGAGATAGCAGCTGAAATAAAGGAAATTAGTGAGCTAGAAGGCATAATACTAGAGGGTATGTATACCCACTTTGCCACTGCTGATGCCAGAAATAAGGAATTTGAGAATTTACAGACACATAGGTTTTCAGAGATGGTTGAAAAAATAAAGGATATGGGTGTAGAGATTGACTATATACACTGCTCTAATAGTGCAAAAATATTGGATTGTGATGAAAAATACGATATGGTTAGGCCAGGTATAATCCAGTACGGTGTCTACCCATCAAATGAGGTTAATTATTCTATAGATATTAAGCCTGTTATGGCCTTTAAGGCTAAGGTTTCCAATGTTAAGATACTAGATGCTGGTACATCAATCAGCTATGGTAGAGTCTACTTCACTACTGTAAGGGAAAAAATAGTAAGTATAGCAGCCGGCTATGCGGACGGCTTCTTGAGGGGGAGGAGAAATCCATATGTATATATCAATGGGGTAAAGTGCTCTATAGTTGGTAGGATATGTATGGACCAGTCTATGGTTAGGGTGCCTATGGATATGAATGTTAAGGTAAATGATGATGTCCTAGTCTTTGGTGATGACCTAGTTTCCGTGGATGATGTAGCAAGGGATTGTGATTCAATAGCCCATGAGGTTATGTGTATGATGAGTAGGCGTGTGCCTAGGGTTTACTATAGGCATGGTGAAATAGTATCTATAGTTGACTACTTATGAAGATAAGTAATGAATCAGTAAATTTCAATTACGGATTAGATAGGGAGGTTTATATGCTAAAGGATTTAGACCTAAGCCAAATAAATAAATTAAAGACCAAGGAAATAAAGGACCTGGCTGACAGGATTACCAAGGAGGAATACCTAGATTTCATAGAGGTTTTTTCAGCTGATGAGAGGAAGTCTGTCCAGGTCATATGTGACAAGCTGAAGAAGGTCCTAATCAGGCTTCAGGCAGAGGAAGAAAGGTTAGACCTCCTAAATTACTACGAAAATGAGTGCTATAAAAATGGGGCAGTATTTGTAGCAGGACTTGATGAGGTTGGCAGGGGACCCTTGGCTGGACCAGTAGTGGCTGCAGTTGTAGTCCTTAAGCCAAATGCCAGGATTTTAGGTATAAATGACTCTAAAAAGCTGTCAGAGGAAAAGAGGGAGTCTCTATACGATACAATAATAAACGAAGCGATAGACTATGGCATAGGCATGGCAGACAATAATGAAATAGATGAACACAACATCTTAAACGCAACCTATATAGCCATGAAAAGGGCTTTAGAAAAGCTAGAAGTAGATGTAGATTGTCTCTTAAATGATGCAGTAAGGATACCAGGAGTGGATATTCCACAGCTACCTATTATAAAGGGGGATGCCAAGTCTATATCAATTGCTGCGGCAAGTATAGTAGCCAAGGTTACTAGAGACAGGATGATGGTAGATTATGACAAGGAATATCCAGGTTATGGATTTGCTTCGAATAAGGGCTACGGCACTAGGGACCACTACCAGGGTCTAGAAAAATTTGGTAGAACAAAGATACATAGGAATAGCTTTTTGAAGAATCTTCAAGGTTGACCTATATATGTGTATATGGAGGTATGGATATGGAATACAAGGAAATGCTAGATAGGGCAAGAGAAAAGTATAATGGATCATGTAAGGTCTGTAGGGTATGTGATGGTGTTGCCTGTCGTGGTCAGGTTCCAGGTATGGGTGGTAAAGGCACAGGTAAGGCCTTTATAGAAAATGTTGAAGCCCTAGACAGGATTAAACTTAATATGAGAGTTATCCATAAGGTGGCTGAACCGGATATGTCTATAGACCTATTTGGAAAGAAGCTAGACCTACCTGTGATGGCAGCACCTATAACTGGTACGATACTTAATATGGGGGGCCTAGTTACTGAAAAGGAATATATTGAGCCTGTAATAGAAGGCTGTAAAAATATGGGTACTTATGCCATGGTAGGAGATACAGCAGTACCACAAATACTTTTAGACAATCTTGAGGTAATGGAAAAGTATGATGGGGCTGGTATTGTATTTATAAAGCCATGGGAAAATGCAAATATAATAGAAAAGATTAAAAAGGCAGAAAAGGCTGGTGCAATAGCTGTTGGTGTTGACCTAGATGCTTGTGGTCTAGTTACACTTAAGCTACATGGTACACCTGTCTATGCAAAGAATATAGATGAAATAAGAGAGCTTGTAAATTCAACGGACCTTCCCTTTATCTTAAAGGGTATAATGACTCCTGATGAGGCCCTTATGGCAGTTGAGGCCGGAGTTTATGGTATAGTTGTTTCTAACCATGGCGGTAGGGTCCAGGATTACACTCCAGGAACTGCGGATGTACTTCCTGAAATTGCCAAGGTAGTAGATGGCAGGGTAAAGGTATTCGTAGATGGAGGTATCAGGACTGGTGTTGATGTCCTTAAGATGTTGGCCCTAGGTGCAGATGCCTGTCTGATAGGTAGGCCATTTATAACAGCTTCATTTGGTGGTCAGACTCAAGGTGTTGAAATGTATATTTCAAGACTAAAGGCAGATCTAGAGGCAGCCATGGTATTGACTGGTTGCCAGGACCTTGCATCTATAGATGATAGGATAATATATAAGTAAGAATATATTGATGTGAATATTTTAATAAAAATTCGCAAATTGATATTGCAATTTACAATTAATAAATAAATACCTTATAAATGCTTTATTGATTTATGAAAGAGTGTATGTTTGTAAATGATGTGAGACATTTTTTAGAGAGAAAATAATAGAAATTTGGTATAATGGTTGGAGATTATTCTCCAACCATTATTTCCCTAATTTCAATAGAAGATAACCAACCTAAAACCTGCATAGGCAATCTGTTAGACTTATATAAATATCTTTTCATTTGTATAATCAAATCATCATATGAATAGAAGATTAAGTTACTGTAAAATCGTTCATTGTCGTTTCTATGACTACGTTCTACCTTACCGTTATGTCTAGGTGTTCTGGGGCGTATAAGTTTGTGCTCTATACCATTATTAGCACAGAATATATCAAAGGGATGTGTACGTTTAGTTTTCCTAAAATGCGTAAACTCAAATCCATTGTCAGTTTGTATTATTTTAGGTTTATATTTAAAGTGTTTAATAGCCATAATGTAAAGTGTAAAATATAAATGAACAATTAGTGGAATATAATAATGTACAAATAAGAAAAATAGATAAGTTGGTAGACTTGAAGAAGGAAATAGCTAATTCAATTTTTGCATTAAAAGATAAAAAGGTAGAGGAAGTACATCACATGCTTCCTCTTTCTCGTGGTGGAACTAATGACGAAGATAATCTAATGAGTCTTTATAAATCTTGTCACTCAAAGATTCATACAAAGAGTAGAGATAGATTTGGAGGATAGTTTTACGTGTGGAGGGGAGTCTTAATCTCTACGAGTGATTTCCCTACCAACGGTGCCGCTCTCTCACGCGCAAAAAAAAATGGTTCAAAGGGGGTATTAAAGAATATCATACGAAAAGTAAAATATTTATTCTAACCTATTGACAATAAAACTTGGCATGATATAATATAAATACCAAGTAAACTTGGCAAAAAGGATAAAGGAGAATGAATATGAAGAGAGATGAAGTTTTAGCGAGAAGTCGTGAGGAGTATAAATATCACGATGAGATGATGGTTGATATTTTTAAAAAAGCAGGTGAAGTTTCCAGCCAAATCGGATTAGCTGTTGCTGCCATCCTATTTGGAATTGAAGCTTTTTTCTTCAATTCCTTTAATTATGGAATACTAAGTATTTATTTTAGTATTGAAGCAACGAAAGAACTTGTAAAGTATGCAAAACTAAAAGAAAGAAAGCAATTGTTAGTGGGGATACTTATGGCGATTATAGGAATTGCCTTATTTGTAGCTAGCCTTATAACATTGAAGTAGTGATGGATTATGGATGATGAACTAGTTCTCAAAAATCATTTAAAAGAAGTCAGAAAAGAAAAAGGCTATTCACAACAACAGTTAGCTGATGAGGTGGGTGTTTCAAGAAACACAATCAGCTCAATTGAAACTGGTCAATTTAACCCCACTGCTAAATTAGCTTTGATACTTTGCATTGCTTTAGAAAAGAAATTTGAGGATCTTTTCTATTTTTAGACAAACATAGTTAAACTAAAATCTCCCTACAGTAAACAATATTGTTTATTGAAGGGAGACTTTATATTTAAGTATTAGGAGGTGATACTATCGCTAAAGATGGAACATACAGAGGTGGAAGACGAGTAAAATAAGGAGGGAAACCACAGCCTGCTGCTGAAAAAATAGAAAAAGGTAAAAAAGTAAAAATACTAATGAATGATATTCCAACATTTACGCCAAAAGAAATAGATGCTGTTGACTTACCAGATGTAGCAGTTCTTGATGGAACGGATATGCCAACATCTAGCGATTATCTATCAGCAAAACAAAAGAACGGCATATGATTGCCTATGTAGACTCACATATAGCGAGCATTTCAGTTAAGTGTTCAAGATCATCACGACAGACAATGGTTCTGAGTTTTCGAGGTTATCTGAACTTGAAGAATTAGCCGAGACTCTCGTTTTTTATACACATCCATATACGTCATGTGAAAAAGGAACTAATGAACGCCATAATGGCATTATACGAAGATTTATTCCAAAAGGTAAACGTATCAGTGACTTTGATGTAAACTATATTTCTGACATAGAAATATGGTGTAACAGCTTACCACGTAAAATATTAAATTATCGTACACCGGATGAAGTATTCGAAGATGAGCTTGACCTTATATATCGACAGACAGCTTCATGATATGGATTTTTAGTCATCAATGTTCAACTTATTATTGCAATTTACGGTTTAATTTAATGATAAATTTGGTCTTTATTTATTTTTAAAATCGTACATAAGACTATAGGTCTATTTAGGCTTATGGAGGTTTTATGAATAATTATGAGATTGGAATGATAGGAGAAGAGGCAGTAGCCCTTTATCTTGAAAGAATAGGTTGCAGGATTGTGGATAGGAACTACAGGACCAGGAGGGGGGAAGTGGATATAATTTTTGTTGAGAATGAAGTTTTGGTCTTTGGTGAGGTGAAGACCAGAAATAGTACATACTTTGGAAATCCTGCCCAAGCTGTTGATTCAAAGAAGATGGCCAGGATTATTTGTCTTGCCAAAAATTACCTTTCCTCAAAGGGAAGCTTGGATTGCCCAGTAAGGTTTGATGTATTTGAAGTATATTTCAGAGAAAAGAAGATAAAGCACATAAGAAATGCTTATACCATAGGAGGTAATATATGATTAACAAGATCAAGTCAGGTATGGTCATGGGTGTAGATGGTCTAATCGTCGATATTGAGGTTGATATATCAAAAGGAATGCCCTTCTTTAGTGTAGTGGGTCTTGCTGGCACAGAGGTTAAGGAGTCAAAAGAGAGGGTTAGATCGGCAATTTTAAATAGTGGCTATGACTTTCCCCTAAGTAGGCTGGTAATAAACCTGTCACCTGCAGATATTAAAAAGGATGGTGCCTACCTTGACCTCGGTATTTGTGTTGGTATACTTAGATCTAGGATTAAACAGTCAGATGACTACCTGGCAGAATCTGGTTTTCTGGGAGAATTATCCCTTGATGGTAGGGTAAAGAACATGAGGGGGATTCTTTCCATTGTAATAAGGATGAAAAAAGAAGGAATCAAGAGGGTTTTTATACCTATAAGCAACTATCCGGAGTGTAGAGGGATAGGAGGGATGGAAATTATAGGCATTGATAGCGTTAAGGAGTGTATAAAGCTATTAGAAATGGCACCTAAAGATAGGGAAGTATATATGTCCAGCAAATACGCTAACCTATATGGGGATAATAAAATTAATGGTCCAATCTTGGGTCAAGCCGAGAATAATGAAGGTGTCTTATCAAAAAGTGAATATAGTATTCAAGCGTCTAGAAATCAGGGAATCATAGATGAAAAGTATAGTGAGTCAGATATGAGTAGACCTGGAATTGTGGAGGATGACTTTTTTAATATTAGGGGCAATATTCTAGCCAAGAGGGCTGCCATGATAGCAGTAGCTGGAGGGCATAACCTACTTATGATAGGTCCACCCGGAACTGGTAAGACAATGATAGCTAGGTCTATTAGGACAATACTGCCTAGACCTAATACCCAAGAAGAATTAGAAATTACCCAGATATATAGTGCTGCAGGCCTCCTAAGAGAGGGGCAGGGCCTGATAAGAGTCAGACCCTTTAGACAGCCCCACCATACGGCTACAAAGATATCTATTATAGGCGGTGGTTCCAAGGCTAGCCTGGGTGAGATTACCCTGGCCCATAGGGGGGTCTTATTTCTAGATGAGGTAGCAGAGTTTCCCAAGCAAATACTAGAGGCCCTAAGACAACCTATTGAAGATTCTGTAGTAAATATTTCGAGGATCAACCACAGTGTGACCTATCCTGCCGCCTTTCAATTGATAGTATCAATGAATCCTTGTCCCTGTGGCTACTACAAAAGTCATAAGGAGTGTAGCTGTAGACAATACGAAATAGACAAGTATCTAGGAAAGATATCTGGGCCTATATTGGATAGGATGGATGTTTTTTGTGAGGTTGGAAAGGTTGATTTTGAAGAATTCGATGATAGGTCTAAGAGTATGACCTCTAAAGAAATCTTGCAGATTATCGAAGTGGCAAGGAGGATTCAAGCGGATAGATTTAATGATAGGGATTTCTATGTGAATTCTCAAATGACAAGTGAAGATATAGAAAGGTATTGTAGCCTGGACCAGGATTCGGCCATGGTGGCAGGAAGCCTATATAAAAAATATGGCTTGAGTAATAGGTCCTACACTAGACTGATAAAGCTAGCCAGGACTATAGCAGACCTAGAAGCAAGGGAGAGTATTTCTAGTCGGGATATTGTAGAGGCCTTTTCCTACAGGAAGGCTTATTATAAGTACTTTTGCTCCTATTAGTGGATAGATAGTTTCCATATAGGGGACTGGATATTGTAGAAATGAGATTTTTTAAGGAATAGTAGGTGTATAAGATTTGGAGGACGGGATATGGATAATTTTTTTATATGGGCCAAGGAAGTTGTAGGTATAGGATCTAGGGAAATGAAGCTTTTTTATGAAGAAAATATGGCAGAGCTAAGGTCTATATTTTCAGATGATACCAATATAATCTCAATTGGTAAGCTAGCTAGCCATACAGGAGTGGATAAGGCGCCTAGGCAAGACAGGCTTCAAGAACCAGAAGTATGTATAGGGGTTAGGTCATTTATAGATTGGATTTTAAGTATTGGAAATAGTTATTTTTCTAAAAAAGTAATGGATAAGATTAGGAAATATGGATATGACCAGACCCTTATAGATGAAATTAAAAATAATATAAGCTCAAGCAAGGTCTTATTAGTTACTTATGATTCAGAGGATTATCCTAGCCTGCTTAGGAATGTCTACGATCCGCCCTATATCCTCTATTATTATGGGGATATATCTATAGTAAACAAGTATCCCTTCCTATCGGTTGTAGGAGCAAGGAAGTGTACTGACTATGGGAAAAATGCCAGCAAGTACCTGGTCAAGGACCTATCAGAGGCTGGTATAGGCATAGTTAGTGGCTTGGCCCTGGGGATTGATTCTTATGCCCATAGCTACTGTATGGATGGTGGGTCTCCAACAATTGCAGTAATGGGGACTGCCATAGACAAAATATACCCAAGGTCTAACACCAGGCTCTTTAAAGAAATAATCGACAAGGGTGGTCTCGTTTTATCCGAGACAGGTCCAGGAGGCCAGACCTTTAGGGCTAGCTTTGCCATGAGAAATAGGATAATAGCAGGACTATCCAGGGGAACCCTGGTAATTGAGGCGGGAAAGAAGAGCGGGTCCCTAATAACAGCCACCTATGGACTTGATAACGGTAGGGAGGTTTACCTAGTGCCTGGAAGTATTTTTTCAGAACTTTCATATGGCTGCAATGAGATGATAAGTAAGGGGGGAAAAATAGTACAGACTAGCCGAGATATACTAGAAGATTATGAAAGCTTTTATTCTTTTGATTCGTTAAATAACAAAAAAAATAAGAAAAATGCTAGTAATATTGACTCCGTTTGTGATAATATTAGAAATGATAAGTTAGAAAGGCAACAATTTTCTGAACACGAGCAGACTATTTTAAAGCTCTTGTCTGAAAAAGGAGCCCTAGATATTGACAAGATTTCCCTCTACCTCAATATTGAGATAGGGGATGTCATATTTTATGTCAATAATTTGACTATGATGGATTATATTTTAGAAGTAGGCATAAATACCTACGAATTAAATAGGATCCTTATAATATAAATAAATGGAGGTGTTGTTTGTGCCAAAAGCTTTAGTAATAGTCGAGTCTCCAGCGAAGGCAAAGACTATCGAAAAATTTCTAGGCAAAAACCACTATGTTGTAAAGGCATCTGTAGGACATATAAGAGATTTACCCAAGAGTAGGCTGGGTGTCGATATAGATAATAATTTTGAACCCGAGTATATAAACATTAGGGGAAAGGGTCCAATAATAAAGGACCTTAAAAAGGAAGCTAAAAAGGCTTCGAAAATATATCTAGCAACCGACCCCGATAGAGAGGGAGAGGCAATCTCCTGGCACCTATCTTATTTACTTGAAATAGATCCTGAGAGCCAATGTAGGATAGAATTTAATGAAATTACAAAGGATACAATCAAGAAGGCCATCAAGAAACCAAGATCGATAAATATTGATTTAGTTGATGCCCAGCAGGCAAGAAGGGTCTTGGATAGGCTATTGGGCTACCAGATTAGTCCAATCTTATGGCAGAAAATAAGGAGAGGTCTAAGTGCTGGTAGGGTCCAGTCGGTCACTACTAAATTGGTATGTGATAGGGAAACAGAAATTGAGAACTTTGTACCTGTTGAATACTGGTCTTTAGACCTAGTTTCTGAGGTGGCAGGATGTCCAGTTGATTTTTCTTTTTATGGTATAGATGGTAAGAAGTTAGACCTGAACAATGAAGACCAGGTCAATGAGATCATTGAAAATATAAAGGAATCAAAAATTCTTGTTAAGAATATAGATACAAAGACTAGGAAGAGGGCTACAGTCAAGCCTTTTACTACCTCTGTACTTCAGCAGGAAGCTGTAAATAGGCTGGGCTTCACTACAAGGAAAACTATGAAGGTAGCCCAGGAACTATATGAAGGTGTAAGTATAAAGGGTGAAGGTAGTGTAGGTTTGATATCTTACATTAGAACTGATTCACAGAGGCTGTCTGAAGAAGCAAAGTCTTCTGCCAAGGACTTTATATTGAGCTCATATGGACAAAAGTACCATTCAGCAAGCAAGGACAAGAAGTCCAAGTCTAAGACTAATTCCCAGGATGCCCACGAGGCTATTAGACCTACATCTGTTTATAGGCACCCAGAAGAAATAAAGGCTTCTTTATCAACAGACCAGTACAAGCTTTACAACCTAATATGGAAGAGGTTTGTAGCTAGTCAGATGTCAGATGCCCTATATGAAAGTATGAGTATAGAGGCTACTATCGGACAATATACTTTCAAGGCATCAGGTTCAAAGCAGGTTTTCGATGGTTTTACCAAGGTATATGACTATTATGATAGGGAGGATAAAATCCTACCAGAAATCAAGCTTAATGATAAACTACCAGTTAAGGAGGTAGATCCTAAGCAACACTTTACCCAGCCACCACCAAGGTATACAGAGGCAAGTCTGGTAAAAACGCTTGAAGAACTAGGGATTGGTAGACCTTCCACATACGCACCTACTATAGGTACTATCCTAACTAGGGGCTATGTAGAAAAAGAGGGGCCTGCAATCAAGCCAACAGAGCTTGGGAAGATAGTAACAGATATTTTAGAAGAAAACTTTGAAATGTTGACAGATGTTGACTATACAGCCCAGATGGAATCGAGATTAGATAAGATTGAAGAGGGTCTTGAAGATTGGAAAAATGTTGTTTCTGAATCATATGCCCCACTGGCTTCTTCTATAAAAGAGGCTATTGAAAATATAGAGAAGATTAATATGGACGAAGAAACTGATGAAATCTGTGAACTTTGTGGGTCTAACATGGTAATCAAGCATGGCAGGTTTGGTAAGTTCATGGCCTGTAAAAACTATCCAGAATGTAAGAATACCAAGCCTATAGTAGACAAAGTTGGAGTAAAATGTCCAAAGTGTGGAGATGGAGACATAATACTTAGAAAGTCAAAAAGGGGTAGGGTATTCTATGGATGTAGCAACTTCCCTGATTGTGACTTTGTAGAATGGAACAAGCCTACAGGTCAAGTCTGTCCTGAGTGTGGTTCTCATATGGTTGAAAAGGTTACTAAGAAGGAAAGTAAGTCCATCTGTTCTAACAAGGATTGCATAACTAATAAAAAGGAAAAAAAGGCCAAGACCAAGTAACTTGAATGCCTTAAAACAAACTTGGAATTAAAAAGTTATTAGAATAGAATGAAAATTATAAAAATACTTATCAAAATAGTTGAAAAAATATACATAGTGTGGTAATCTTAACTTGTATTGTATTGTTTGAATTGTGTGTATTTTAAAAAAATAAGGTTACATACAGGTTGATTTGGACAATTATAAATAAGATCAGTAAATAAATATATGATAATTAATAAAATTAGGAGGGTTACCACATGACAAGTGATTTGTTATTAAATACGAGAAAGATAAACAAGACACTTCAGTCTAATGCGGGGACATCTGTTTCCTTTGAACAGCTATCAGTTATCTTAAGCGATGTACTGGATTCAAATGTCTACATAGTTAGCTTGAAGGGTAAGGTATTAGGACACCATCTACAGAAGCCAGAGGACAGTTCAATAATCATCGACGAAGATAGCAATAAGAACGTGTTCCCAGTTGAGTATACTGAAAATATCCTGAAGATATTAGAAACTAGAGAAAACATATCTGGAGAAGAGGCCCTAAAGTTCTTCCCACATGAACAAAATAGGTTGGCTAAGTTTACGACAGTTGTACCTATATTTGGAAGTGGTGAAAGACTAGGAACACTACTATTATCTAGGTATAATAAGGCTTTTGTTGATGAAGACCTAGTAGTTGCTGAATATGCAGCGACTGTTGTAGGCTTAGAAATCATAAGGGCTATAAGTGAAGAGATGGAAGAAGATATGAGGAAGAAGGCCGTTGTTAAGATGGCTATAGGAACACTTTCATATTCTGAGCTTGAAGCAATAGAACATATATTTAATGAATTAGATGGTAATGAGGGTCTACTAGTTGCCAGTAAGATAGCAGATAAGGTTGGAATTACTAGGTCTGTAATAGTAAATGCACTTAGAAAGTTTGAAAGTGCAGGAGTAATAGAGTCTAGGTCGCTTGGTATGAAGGGAACTCATATTAGGATCCTAAATGACAAGCTGCTAGATGAGCTAGCAAAGGTAAGATAGAAATATATAATAAAGCTATGCAAGTGATTGCTTGTAAGCTACCAGTATATATTATGTATGTTAAAAGTGGCGTTAGGGTGGTCTACTACCTTGACGCCATATTTTTTAGGAGGAAGATATGCCATTAGCAGATAAGTATAGGCCTACAAGGATAGAGGATGTCGTCGGTCAAAAGCATATTATTGGTAGGGGTAAGCTCTTGAATAATATGATAGAAAAGGCCTATTTTCCAAATATGATATTTTTTGGTCCACCAGGTGTGGGCAAGACGACAGTGGCTGAGATAATAGCAGCCAGGGCAGATAAGAAGTTTTTTAAAATCAATGCATCTAACTCTTCTATTGATGATATAAAGAGGGTTGTAGCCTCAATAGGCAGTCTTGATGCCCAAAATGGAATACTCCTATATATTGATGAGATTCAGAGCTTTAATAAAAAGCAGCAGCAGTCGATTTTGGAGTTTATAGAAAATGGTCAGATAAGCTTGATAGCAAGTACGACAGAAAATCCCTACCACTATGTATACAAGGCCATCTTGAGTAGAAGTGTAGTAATGGAGTTTAAGTCAATTTCACTTGATGAGATAGTTAAGGGACTCGAAAATATAGTTAATAAATACAAGGAGAATACTAATCTAGATCTTGTGTGTGATAGGGATGCCTATGAGGCAATGGCGAATGCATCAGGAGGCGATATGAGGTCAGCAACAAACATTTTGGAGTTGGCAATTAGCGAGTCTAGATTGGACAAAGATGCTAGGGCTAGGATTGATATGGGTGTAATAGAGGGGCTAAATATTTCTACCAGCTATAACTTTGACACTAGTGGTGATGTCCACTACAACCTTTTAAGTGCCTTACAAAAATCTATAAGGGGTAGCGATCCAGATGCTGCTGTATACTACTTGGCCCGTCTGATTAAGGGGGGAGACCTAGCAAGCATAATTAGAAGACTCCTAGTTATAGCTTCGGAGGATATTGGAATGGCCTATCCCAATGCCATTGTAATAGTTAAGGCCTGTGTGGATTCTGCCATGCAATTAGGCCTACCAGAGGCAAGGATACCCCTAGCTCAAGCTTGTATAGTTCTGGCTACTGCACCAAAGTCAAATTCAGCCTACCTTGCAGTAGACAGAGCCTTGGCAGATATAGATAGGATGGTCCAGGATGATATACCTAGCCATCTCTTAGATGCCCATTATAGGGGGGCAAAGGCCCTTGGACATGGCCGGGGATATAAGTATCCACACGCCTATCCAGACCACTATGTAGACCAGCAATACCTACCAGACAATATGGTTGACAAGGTATATTATGAGCCACAGGCCAATAAATTTGAAGGCCAGATTAGAGACTTTATGAATTATCTTAAGGGTAAGAAGGCTGAATAGGGTACATAGAACAGGTTTGATAGTTTATAAATAATATTAAAAAGAATCTTGAAATTTTAATAAAATTTTAATCTTGACTTTTTTACTAGGATATAATATTATAGATATAGAGTTAATTCATATTAATTTACTAGGAATTAATTCAGAAGAGGTGAAAACAATGAAGCTTTCGACTAAGGGTAAGTACGGTTTAAAGGCAATGTTTGAACTAGCTGTCAGTGGCAATGAAAAGGATCCAGTTCCTCTAAAGTATATTGCAAATAGGCAAGAGATATCAGACCAGTATTTAGAGCAGATTTTCTCATCACTTAAAAAGGCCGGCTTGGTCAAGAGTGTAAGAGGGGCTCAAGGAGGTTACTTCCTTTCTAAGCCTGCATCTGAAATAACTGTAGCAGATATCTTAAGAGTATTAGAAGGGGATATGGCCTTTACGGAATGCTTGTTGGATGAAGATGCCTGTAAGAATTTTGATTCATGTTCAACTAGGTATGTATGGGCTAGGATCAAGCAGGCAATAGAGGATGTTACAATGTCTATATCCTTACAGGATATGGTAGATGATTACAATTCAAACTTCAATTACAGGGAAGATGACATTACTTTAAAAATGAGAGAAATTAAATAACTCTTAAATATATTTTATCGATAAAAAGAAGGGCCTCGAGCTCTTCTTTTGAGTTTACGAGGATTTTGGAGGAAAGATGAAAAGAGTTTTATTGGGTATGAGCGGTGGCGTAGATAGTTCAGTTGCTGCCTACCTACTACAGAAGGAAGGCTACGAGGTTGTAGGTGCAACTATGGCCTTGTGGGACTTTAAGGATGGAAATAATGATAGGTCAATCGAGGATGCAAGGGATGTCTGTAAGAGGTTGAATATAGACCACCATGTTCTTGATTTCAAGGATGACTTTAAGGGTCAAGTTGTGGACAATTTTATAGATGAGTATTTTGCGGGGAAGACACCAAATCCATGTGTTTTTTGCAATAAGACCATTAAATTTGGGCTTTTATTCGACAAGGCCAAGGACCTAGGTTGTGACTATGTAGCAACTGGCCACTATGCCCTTGTGGAATTTAATGAGACAAGTGGTAAGTATGAAATAAAAAAGGCATCAAGTGATAGCAAGGACCAAACCTATGTCCTTTATAACCTTAACCAGGAAAAGCTGGCTAAGACCCTATTTCCAATTGGTAGATATGATAAGAATACTATTAGGCAGATAGCTAAAGAAATTGGTCTCGAGGTTCATAATAAGCCAGATAGCCAGGATATATGCTTTATACCAGACCATGACTATGAAGGCTTCTTGAAGGAAAATTCCAACAAGAAGATAGAGGCTGGTAACTTTGTAGATAAGTCAGGTAAGATTCTAGGAAAGCATAAGGGTATTATTAGCTATACTATAGGCCAGAGGAAGGGGCTTGGTATAACCTTTGGTAAACCAACATATGTGGTTGATATTAATGGCCAGGATAAGTCTATTGTTCTTGGGGATAATGATGACCTATTTAAGACAAGCCTTACTGCAAAGAATGTAAACTTTGTCGAATGGACTCAGGAGGAAGTAAGTGGACCTATAGGTGTTTATGCCAAGGTAAGGTATGCAGCCAAACCTGCCAAGGCTGAAGTGACATATATTGGTCAGGGTTTGGTCAGGGTTGACTTTGAAGAGCCTCAGAGAGCTATAACAAGTGGCCAGAGTGTGGTATTCTATTCTGAAGACAGGCTCCTTGGTGGGGGTATCATAGTATAGGCTAGCTACACTTGAAAGTCTGGGTGGTTAAGCAAGGTCTACTGGGGATTCAAATAAGAGAAAGGCAATATTACGTACTCAATTTTTTTAGATAGCAACAAAATGTTGAAATTAAATTAAAAAGTTGAAGTCAAAATAAGCAGAAAGTATTGAAAAATTATAATTTTTATTGTAATATATAGGTATTAAGTTTAAGGTCAAGTGGCCAGGATCAAAATAAGGATTTAAATACGAGGATGGGAAGTAGTAGGAGTCCAAGGTCTTGTAGAGAGGGGTTGTTGGTGGAAATACCCCAGATACAGGCTGTGAAGCAGTCCCGGAGTAGCTCTTTGGAAATAGTAGTACATTGAGACGTGATGCTGCGTTAATGTCAATGAAGATGTCACATTTTGTGATAATCAGGGTGGTACCGCGAATACAAGCTCGCCCCTGTAGTGTATACAGGAGTGGGCTTTTTTTATTAAGAATCATATCCTGTAAATTTAAAATAATTCATATGGAGGAAAGTTATGGAAAAGTTGGGATTAAATGAAATAAGAAGTAGGTTTACTAAGTTTTTTGAATCAAAGGATCATTATATAGCCAAGTCGCATTCTTTGGTTCCTAGCAACGACAAATCTTTGTTGTTGATAAACTCTGGTATGGCACCTTTGAAAAACTATTTTTCAGGTGTTGAGATACCACCAAAGAAAAGGATGTCTACAGTTCAGAAGTGTATAAGAACTGGTGATATAGAGAACGTAGGTGTAACAGCTAGGCATGCTACCTTCTTTGAGATGATGGGTAATTTCTCTTTCGGTGATTACTTCAAGAAGGATGCTATTACTTGGGCCTGGGAATTTATAACTGAATGGCTAGAAATTCCTGAAGAAAAGCTGTGGGTAACAGTATATGAAAGCGATGATGAAGCTTATGACCTATGGAAGGATATGATAGGCTTCCCTGAAGAAAAAATAGTCAGACTAGGCAAGGAAGATAACTTCTGGGAAATAGGCCTAGGACCATGTGGACCTTGTACAGAAATATACTTTGATAAGGGTGAAAAGTATGGTTGTGGTTGTGAAGACTGTAAGCCAGGCTGTGACTGTGATAGGTTCTTAGAGTTCTGGAACCTAGTGTTTACGCAGTTTGATAGAAAAGAAGATGGCTCTTATGGGGAACTAGAGCATAAGAATATAGATACAGGTATGGGTCTAGAAAGAATGGCCTGTGTAATGCAGGAAGTAGATACTATATTTGAGGTAGATACTATAAAGTCAGTATTAAATAGGGTATGCCAGCTGGCAGGTATTACGTATGGACAGGATGCAAAGAAGGACAAGTCTGTAAGGATAATAACTGACCATATCAGGTCCGTAGCCTTCATGGTAGGTGACGGTATACTGCCATCCAATGAAGGTAGGGGCTATGTTCTTAGAAGATTACTAAGAAGGGCGGCCCGTCATGGTAGGTTACTTGGAATTAAAGACGACTTCCTAAATGAAATAGTAGAGGTTGTATTTGATACATGTGGAGACGCATATCCAGAGCTAATTGAAAAGAAGGAATACATCAAAAAGGTAATTGGTATAGAAGAAGAAAAGTTTGGTGAAACTTTAGAGCAGGGACTAGAAATCTTGAAATCATATACAGAGGAACTTCTTGCTGGTGGTGGAGACACTATATCAGGAGAACAGGCCTTCAAGCTTTATGATACATATGGCTTCCCTCTAGACCTTACTATGGAAATACTTGAGGACGAGGGTCTAAAGGTAGATACAGATGGATTTGAAAGAGAAATGCAGGCCCAGAAGGATAGGGCTAGGGCAGCAAGAGGTAACACGGAAGGTGATGCATGGAAGGAAGACCCTCTAACATCACTTGAGGATGCAAGCTCAAGTTTTGATGGTTACCAAAAGTTAGTTAAGACTTCAGAAATTAAGGCTATTGTAGTTGACAATATCTTGGTTGACATAGTTGAAGAGGGTATTGAAGCAGCCATAATCTTAGATGAGACTACTTTCTATCCAAATGGTGGTGGCCAAGTTGGTGATAAGGGCCAGATACTAGGTGATACAGGCCTATTTGAAGTTGAAGATACTTTGAAGGGGGCTAATGGAAGCATCAAGCATATTGGTAGACTTGTAAGTGGGTCTCTAAGCAAGGGTGAAAAGGTAGAAACAAGGGTAGACAAGACCCTAAGAATGGATGCAGCTAGAAATCATACGGCTACCCACCTACTGCACAAGGCCCTAAAGGAGGTACTAGGCGACCATGTAAACCAGGCGGGTTCTCTAGTTGAACCAGATAGGCTAAGATTTGATATAACACACTTTGAAGCAATGACTAAGGAAGAAATCGGCAGGGTTGAAGCAATGGTAAATGAATTTATTCTAGAGGCTCACCCAGTTACTGCTGAGGTAATGAATATAAATGAAGCAAGAGCTATGGGTGCCATGGCCCTATTTGGAGAAAAGTATGGTGAAGAGGTAAGAGTTGTAAAGATGGGTGACTGTTCAGTTGAATTGTGTGGTGGTACCCACCTAGACAATACATCACAGGTAGGCATGTTCAAGATTCTATCTGAAGGTGGCGTTGCTGCCGGAGTAAGAAGAATTGAAGCCATCACAGGAAGAGCAGTATACCAGTATATACTTGCAAAAGATTCGCTAATTAATAGTATTAGTGATATAATGAAGACAAGGGAAGATAACCTAGTTGCTAAGGCTAATTCATTAGTCGATGAAAATAAGCAGTTAGAAAAAGAAGTACACGATCTTAAATCAAAGATGAGTATGCAGAATGCGGGGAATGCCCTAGAGGATAGCCTTGATATCAAGGGGGTTAAACTTCTAACAGCTAAGTATGAAGATATGGATATGGATACCCTAAGAGAGGTAGCTGATAACCTTAGAGACAAGCTAGGAACAAGTGTTGTAGTCCTAGCGAATGTAGCGGGAGACAAGATTAACTTTGTAGCAACTGCTAGTAAGGATGCTATTGACAAGGGAGCCCATGCGGGCAACATAGTTAGGGAAGTTGCAAAAATCGCTGGAGGTAAGGGCGGTGGTAGACCTAACATGGCCCAGGCCGGTGGTAGTGACAAGACTATGATAGACCAGGCGCTAGCAAGTGCGCAGAAGGTGGTTGAGTCACAGATTAAATAGTGTAAGGAGGGTTATTTATGGAAAAAAAATTAGAATACACAGTTCAGTTTGAAACAGTCAACCAGGATAAAATGAGTGTAGCTCAGACTATAGAGTATGTATATAATGCTTTGATAGAAAAGGGCTATAATCCTGTAAACCAGATAATAGGATATATATTATCTGGAGATTCAAGCTATATCACAAGCTATAAGAATGCCAGGGTGGCAATCAAGAGGTTTGAAAGGGATGAAATCCTAGAAGAAGTAATAACTAAGTATTTGAACATAGAGGAGTAAATGTTATATGTTTAAAAAGACTTTAGCCTTTATAGTGTCTCTTGTCTTGGTACTTAGCCTAGTGGGACCTAGCCTTGCAGCAGGGTCTAAGTCAGAGGAATCTGTATTTGCTACTGAGCAGGCAATGACCAAGGGGGAGCTTGATCCAAAGGCCGACAACAATACTGCCAAGAATAAGGGCAAGGTAATACTTATTGACTTAAATAGGACAAATTACGATAACTTTAAGAATATAAAGTTTTTGGCAAATAAGCTAGAAAATAGTGGTTATCTTGGCATGATGAATATCAGGGGTGACAAGGGCTATGATGATAGGAGAAACTATGCTAGCATGGGTGCTACTGGGAGGGTTAATATCCTTCCAGATACACCTGTTAACTTTAGTCAGCTAGGTAATAAGGAACTATACAATTATGCTACCGGTCAGTCTCCAAAAAAGATTAACCTTTTGAGCATTAACAACCTAGACCAGTATAACCAAGCTAATGGTGAGTTTAAGTCCAAAATGGGATACCTGGGTGACACCCTAACCACTAATGGAAAAAAGATAAGTGTGCTTGGAAATAGTGACTACTACGATATGCTTACTGGTCAGGAAATAAAAAATAGGGACTTTGCCCTTATGGTCATGGATTCTAGGGGAAGGGTAGAAGATGGAAATGTGGATTTTATCAACAAGAAGGACCAGTCATTCCCATTTGGTATCTCGACTGATTATGATAAGCTAAAAGAAGAGACTAAGGACTACTATGCAAAGTCAGACCTTTTGATGGTTAATTTAGGTGATACCTATAGGCTAGACGAGTATAAGGTCAACCTAAATAGCAAGACCTATTCAAGGATGAAGTATAGGGTCTACAATCAGATAAGTGACTATATTGAATACGTATTTAAGATGGCTGGTAAAAATGACACAATCTATATACTAGGGTCTTTTCCGAGCAAGCTAGACTATGCTAATAATAGACGCTTGGCGCCTTTAGTAAGATTTGATATGTCTGATACAGGGAAGGGTCTACTTCTTTCTTCAACAACTAGGAGGATAGGTATTTTTGCCAACTTAGATATGGGCGTGGACATCTTAAGCAGGTTCGGATTAAAGAATAGTGAAATGGTAGGTCGCCCGTTGACTAATAAGGCCATGGCTAATAGGGACGACTACATGGCCAAGGAATATAAGAAGATTGTAGCAATATCATCTATTAGGATGTCTATCATAAATATATATGTAGCAGTTATTTCGATTTCTTGGATTTTAGGAGCCCTAGCCCTATGGCAGAGGGACAAGCTACCAAAGAAACATAAGAAGAATATTTTGAACTTTTTGAAGGAAATGGTCAAGTTGGGCCTAATTATGCCTCTAGCATTTTTATCAGCGCCTATTTTGAGGCCTGGAAGTCAGGTCCAGATTACCCTGGCCATAGTATTCATGACTTTCTTGCTATATATACTAGGTAATAGACTATTTAAAAATGATGATCTTAAACAGGTAGGATTTTTCTCAATTTTGATGATCCTCCTAATAGTGATAGACTCCGTAATATCAACACCTTTGATGCAGAGTAATATAATGAGCTATGATCCTATGATAGGGGCAAGATACTATGGTATAGGTAATGAATACGAGGGTGCAACCATAGGTAGTGCTATACTGGGTATTGCCATACTTCTTGAGTATAGAAAGATACCTAAGCCATGGGTTGCAATATTCCTAATTGTAGTTTTAATTACATCTGCCTACCCTAGTATGGGTGCAAATGTAGGTGGGGCAATTTCAGAGTCCATTGCCTATATAGCCTTCTTCTTGTTAATATGTGGAGTTAAGATTGACTTTAAGAAATCGGTACTTGTTGTAGCTGTAACAGGCCTGATTGTAGTAGCATTTGCTGCTGCTGATATTATCTTGGGCTTGGGTTCTCACTTGGGTATGTTTGTAAGTCAGGTAATTGCAAACGGCCCTATGGAGATAGTAACCGTATTTGCTAGAAAAATAGAAATGAACGTACAGCTAGCCCAGACTACAGTATGGGTTAATATTCTCCTTGTAGGTCTATTGATACTAGGTTTTACTATATTTAGACCAAATAGGCACTTTAGCCATATGAAGGAAAGGTACAAGATAGTATACAAGGGATACCTGGCTATAGTAATTGGTTGTCTTGTGACTCTACTAGTAAATGATTCTGGTATAATTGCGGCGGCTACAGATTCAATTTATTTATTGATACCTATAATTATAATTTTGATAAATAAGTTCAATCGAAAGTCAGACGAGTATATAAGTTAGATTAAGTAGGTGTAAATGTGCTAAATGGAAGAATAATGGGCCTCGATATTGGTGACAATACGATTGGTGTAGCCGTAAGTGACCTGATGGGTATGACAGCCCAGGGGGTTACGACAATAAAGAGGTCAAGTAAAAAAAATGATATAGAGGCCTTGAAGCAGATAGTTGAAGAAAGGCAGGTAAACCTGATAGTATCGGGTCTACCAAAGAATATGAATGGGACAATAGGTCCCCAGGCTGAGAAGGTCATGAAGTTTTGTGACTTGATTAAGGAGGAACTTGGCTTGGAAATCAAGTTCTGGGATGAAAGACTAACTACAGTATCAGCTGAAAAGATGCTGATTCAGGGTGATGTCCGTAGAAAGAATAGAAAAAAAGTCATAGATAAGCTTGCAGCAGTACTAATTTTGCAGGGATATCTTGATTCAATATAGTTTTCCTCAAGGTGTCAATAGAAAAATATTTTCTATTGACATTTTTTGAGAATTGATATACTATGAATATAAGAAAGTTATCAATTGAAAAGGAGGGTTATAATATGGAAAATAACAATACTATGGAATTGTTGAAAGAGAAGCTAAAGGCTACTGGTTTTAAAATTACACCTCAGAGAAGGGCTATAATTGAAGTATTAATAGAGAATGAAAGTTCACATATGAGCAGTGAAGAAATATATGATAAGGTACGTGTAAACTGTCCAGAAATAGGTCTTGCAACTGTTTATAGAACTATGCAGTTACTTGACGAAATCAATGGTATATCTAAGCTAAACCTTGATGATGGATGTATCAGGTACGAAATCAATGTTGAGGGAGAGGATGTTCACCACCATCACCACTTGATTTGTAGAGACTGTGGAGCTATCATAGAGGTAAAGGAAGACCTTTTGGAATCTATTGAGGCTACTGTAGAGAACAACTATAATTTCCAGATAAAGGACCACGACCTAAAGTTTTACGGTCTATGTAGTAATTGTAAGGATAAATAGTTATCAGAAGAAAGTGATTATAGCATAAAATTAAGTGTAAATGATAAAAACCCATGACCTGTATAGGTCATGGGTTTTCTTTTCTTTATTTTATAGGTCAAGCTTATAGTCCTCGTCCGTAATTAGTCCACGCTTTTTCATAAAACTTGCCACTATCAAAGATAGGATGGCTGGTAGAATAATATGTAGGAAAAGAATAATTACAAATAGGTGGACCTTGTCCATTTGTCCTGACATGGTCTGCCATGTCATTAGCTGACCAACAAGACCTGATGTTCCCATACCTCCGCCAGCGGGGTTATTTTGCATCTTAAATACTAGGGTTGCAAGAGGGCCTAGGATGGCACTTGCAACTATTGGAGGTAACCAAATAATTGGCTTTCTCATAATATTTGGCACCTGAAGCATGGATGTACCCAAGCCCTGGGCCAACAAGCCATTCCAACCATTAGCCTTGAAGCTAATTACTGCGAATCCTATCATTTGTGCTGAACAGCCGACTGTTGCGGCACCGGCTGCTAGGCCTGATAGAGATAGGATTATTGAAAGGGCTGCTGAGCTTATAGGTAGGGTCAATATAATACCCATCAATACAGATACTGCTACACCCATTAAGAAGGGCTGAAGCTCTGTAGAAACACGGATAAATTCACCTAGGTTGGCCATGGCCATTGCAAGATAAGGCCCAACAAAATAGGCTACCATACCACCTGTAACAATAGTTACTAGGGGAGTGACAATTATATCCACCTTTGTTTTACCTGATACAAGGCGGCCTATTTCTGCACTTATAACTACAGCAATAAAGGCACCTAGAGGATCGCCTGCACCCGGTAGGACTAATTGCATCTTGTCACTCAATAGAGAGCCACTTGAAAAAGTGCCACCAAAGGCACCCAAGAGACCTGTTACACCTGAAGCTAGTATTACAAGCTTTGGTGATTTTAGGGCATGGGCTACTCCTATACCTATTACTGGTCCAGTTAGGGACATGGCTACTACGGCTACAGTAAGTAAAAAACTGGCGATACTACCTGCAAAGACACTACTTATCTGTTTTATTATAAGTCCTATTATAAGAGTTGAAAACAAGCCTAGGGCCATACCGTTTAGGCCCTGGATAAAGTATCTATCAAATAGCTTCCAGGCCATAGAATTTTTATTTTTAGACATTTTGATTTACCTCCATATAGTACAGCTAAATGTAACTGTATTTTATATAATACCATTGTCGTATATATTAGTGTATATACACTAATATATTATATATTGCCTTGTCATAAAAATCAAGCATCATAAGAAAGAAGATAGAGGTTTTAATATTAAAGGTCTCTTATAAAATATCCTATAGGTAGAGATATTTATATCTTATTTACTGGTAAGCTACTAGTAATTGATTTTATAGGATCTTTAATATATAATTTATGGAGGAGATTTTAAGCTACAGGCCAAAATATTGTACTATGGATTCATACATATGTATATTCAAGTAGACATGATATAGATTAATTAGAATGGAGTTTTACTATGAATTTTAAGGATATAGTATATGAGAGATGCGACTATGATTCAATCAAAGGTATATATGAAAAAGCCCTAGCTGATATTAGGTCAAGCGAAAAATTTGAAGACCTAAAGGCTAGCATAGAGGGCTTGAACAAGACTAGGGTCCACCTACAAACAATGAAGGAACTAGCCTCTATAAAGTACTCTATAAATACCAAGGACGACTTTTATATGGCTGAAAATGAATATTGGGATGAGTATGGTCCCCTATACCAAGACCTAGACTACAACCTTTACCAAACCCTTTTAAAGATAGATTATAAGGACCAGATAATAGGGGAGTATGGTCAACAATTTTATGGACTAATGGAGTGTAATGTTAAGAGCTTTTCCAAGGAAATAATAGGACTTTTGCAGGAAGAAAATAAGCTTATGTCCGAATATACAGCCCTATTGGCGTCAGCAAAAATAGACTTTGATGGAAGGATATGCAACCTTTCAGATATGAATCTTTACATGGAATCTCTTAATGATAAGATTAGGGAGGAGGCTATAAGAGCCCATACACACTTTTTTGAAGAGAATGAAGCTAGGTTTGATCAGATATTTGATAGACTGGTCAAAATAAGGCACCAGATGGCCCTTAAAATGGGTTATAAATCATTTGTTGACTTGGGATATTATAGAATGCAGAGAACCGACTACAATAGGGATATGGTGGCTAATTTAAGGAAAAATGTTCTTGTAAAATATGGGAAAAAAGCCCAAGACCTATATGATGACCAGGCCAAGAGAATAGGTAGGGACAAGATAGACTATTTCTGTGAAAAAATTGAGTTCTTGGATGGAAATGCCGAGCCACAAGGGGGCAGTGAAGAAATCTTTGAGGCTGGAAGGGCAATGTATTCTAGCCTATCTGAAGAAACCAAGGAATTTTTCGAATTCCTACTTTCTAGAGGTCTATTTGATGTAGAGGCTAGGGAGAATAAGGCTATGGGAGGCTATTGTACGGTTCTGCCTGAATACAGGATGCCCTTTATATTTGCAAACTTTAATGGGACTGTTGATGATATTGACGTCTTAACTCATGAGGCTGGACATGCCTTTCAGATGTACATGTCTAGACATATAAATATGCCAGAGTTAATTTTTCCAACCCTGGATTCATGTGAGATACATTCAATGAGTATGGAATTTTTTACATATCCATGGATGGACCTATTCTTTGGTCAGGATGTAGAAAAGTATAAGACCTACCACTATGGGGCTGCAATCAAGTTTTTACCTTATGGCTGTCTAGTGGATCATTTCCAGCATGAGATATATGAAAACCCAGATATGACGCCGGAACAGAGAAAGGAAACCTGGTCAAGGCTAGAAAAGAATTATTTGCCTTATAGGGACTATGGCGATTTAGAAATATTAAATAGGGGAGGATATTGGTATAGGCAGGGGCATATATTTAAGGATCCCTTCTATTATATAGACTATGTTTTGGCCCAAATTTGTGCTTTAAATTTTTATGAAAAAATGCAGGAGGATTTTGATATTGCCTGGAATGACTACTTAAAAATATGTAAGTTAGGTGGCAAATATTCATTTTTTAATTTAGTAAAAGCCGGAAATTTACCTAATCCTTTTAATTAAAATAGGTAAAATAGGCAAATAATGTTTAACTTGACACAAAATTAAAAAGATTATAAAATAGAGTGTGGGAGTATGTGCCTACAAAAATTTATGATTTAAAAGCTATAATTTTTGTTGATATGCGAATAAACGAATATTGAATGAAAATGAACTTTGAAAACAGAATAAGACGAAGGAGGTGGACGCAATTAATCCTTATATAATAATAACTGCTGTAGTGGCAGTATTACTAGGGCTATTAATTGGTTATGTTATCAGAAAAAACATCTCTGAAGCCAAGATAGGACAGGCTGAAAATTTAGCTAGAGAAATCCTTGAAAAGGCGAACAGAGACTCTGAAACAGTTAAGAAAGAAAAACTTCTAGAGGCTAAAGAAGAGATTCATAGATTACGTACTGAAGGCGAAAAAGAAAACAAGGAAAGAAGAAACGAAGTACAGAAATATGAAAAAAGAGTTTTACAAAAAGAAGAAACTCTTGACAGGAAGATTCAGTCTTTAGAGCAGAAGGAAGCAAACCTACAGAAAAAAAATGAAGCGGTTGCAAAAAAAGAAAGAGAAGTAGAGGAAATAAAGGTCCAGCAACAGCAGAAATTGGAAAGTATATCAGGTTTTACAACTGAAGAAGCCAAGGAAATAATACTTTCTAATGCTGAGAGAGACGTCAGAAGAGAAATGTCTCTAATGATTAAGGAAAAGGAAGCTCAGGCCAAGGAAGAGGCTGAAAAAAAGGCTAGAGAAATCATTGGTTACGCTATCCAGAAGTGTTCCGCAGACCATGTTGCTGAAACTACTGTATCAGTAGTTAACCTACCTAATGATGAAATGAAGGGTAGGATAATTGGTAGAGAAGGTAGAAATATCAGGGCTTTGGAAACATTGACTGGTATAGACTTGATTATAGACGATACTCCAGAAGCAGTAATCCTATCAGGATTTGATCCAATTAGGAGAGAGGTAGCAAGGATTGCCCTTGAAAACTTGATTGGTGATGGTAGAATACATCCAGCCAGAATTGAAGAAATGGTAGAAAAGGCCAAGAAAGAGGTACAGAATATCGTTAAGGAAGCTGGTGAACAAGCCATGTTCGATACGGGTGTACACGGACTTCATCCAGAGTTGGTCAAGCTACTAGGTAGACTTAGGTACAGAACAAGTTATGGACAGAATGTATTAAAGCATTCTATAGAAGTATCTATCCTAGCAGGTATTATGGCTGAGGAAATTGGTGCAGATGTTAAGCTAGCCAAGAGGGCTGGTTTGGTACATGATATTGGCAAGGCTGTTGACCATGAGATTGAAGGTACACACATAGAAATAGGTATGGACCTATTAAAGAAGTACAAGGAATCTAAGGATGTAATACATGCTATGAGTACTCACCATGGTGATTATGAACCACAGACAGTTGAGGCTGTTTTGGTTACAGCGGCAGATGCTGTTTCTGCTGCTAGACCTGGTGCAAGAAGAGAAACTCTTGAAGCTTACATAAAGAGACTTGAAAAGCTTGAAGAAATAACTAATTCATACGAAGGTGTAGAAAAATCATTTGCAATCCAGGCCGGTAGAGAGGTCAGAATAATGGTTAAGCCAGAGTATGTAAATGATGAAGAAATGCACTTATTGGCTAGGGATATGACTAAGAGGATAGAAGAAGAACTCGAATATCCAGGTCAGATCAAGGTTAGCATAATCAGAGAGACAAGAGCTACTGATTACGCTAAATAAGCGAGCTAGATTTAAATGAGCTTACCTATAATGGAAGCCTCGAGGAAGGGGAGTATCTATTTATAAGATTAAATAAATAGATACTCTCTTTTTATTTTTATAAGGATATTTAGTCAAGTCCTTTCTAGTTTATTATTTGAAATTCTGTGGTATAATACTTAGTAAATATATTTGATTTAATACTAAATAGGAGGTGCTGGTTTTGAAAAAATTTACAAATATAGTTTCAAACCTTGACGCTCTAAAACTAAAAAAAGTTGAAGAATTTATATATAAAAATGTAGATGAAGATGTATTTATCCTACCTAAAGTAGTTCCATTTAAGGGGGTAAACACTGATATGCTCTATATAAGGGACAATAGACTCTTATTTATAAAATTTATGGATACCACAGAAGAGCTGTTTTCCTTCTTAGATGAAGAAATACTTGAAATAATGAAGGAAGAATATGAGCTCATGAAGGAAAATATGGATAGGTATTATCCAAATATATCCTACAACTATGTTTATGTCATGCCATATATTGACTATATTGAGGATACCTATGGAATGGATGACTTTGTAGCTGAAAATGTTGTATGTGGTACTAGGGTAAAGGAGCTTATAAATGATGATAAGGTCGATCTGGGACCATATCTAAGAGATGAAAATGATGAGGTGAGTATGTCTATGTACCTATTTAGGATTTGCACTGAGTACTTTACCTTGACTAGGGGCATAAATATAAATGATAAGCTCAAAAGAATCAGTTTTCATGACAAATACCTAGACTACAAGTTTGCCTTGATGGATGATGAGCAGATCCTCAATATCGCTTCTGTAAACTATGGAAATCACTCCATAGTTGGGGGCTCAGGTACAGGAAAAAGTGCAATTATGATGGGTAGGGTAATAAAGCTATCCAAAATATATCCCCACCATAATTTCTTGATCTTGACCTTCACTAAGCAGCAGGCCAACAAGTACCTTGAGCTCTTAGATATACTAAAGGTAGATACAAATAATATTATGGTATATACCTTCAGCTCTTTTATATTCAAGATAGCCAAGATAAACAAGCTGGTGATTGACTACAACCTTGTAAAGACCAACTATGATAGGGCCTTTGCCAATATAATGAAACAAGTTGACAACTCAGTAAAGAATAAAAAAATGTTTAAGGGTATCTTTATAGACGAAGCAGAAAATATGAATGAAGAGGATATTAACCTTATTTACCAGTTCCTATATACGAGTAAGAGGGTATTTAATGTTAATGTGTGTAAGTCGTATAATATTAACAATAGTCTCAATATATACAAGTGCAGGATAAAAGAAGATATAGAATATGAGGAAGAGTTATTCCTAAAAAAGAATTACAGACAGTCACGAGAAGTGGTTGACTTTATAAATAGTTTTTGTGACAGGTCAAACGACTATATAAGGTTCCTAAGAGACAATATTCCGACTACCATATTCATGAGGACAGAAGCTATATATGAAAGTGGTATGAACGTAAATATAGTCAAGGTGGACGACCTAGATGACCAAATTCATTCTGTAGTATGGGAAATTCAACACCTTATAAATGACTGTGGCTTTAGACCTGAAGACATAGCGGTGGTATATCCATTTAACAAGAAAAAGCTAAAGAATGGAAAGATGATATACTTTCAGTATATGCTGAGAAAATCATTAGAAGATGCAGATATACCTTATATGTACGCAGATGATACAGTTACCAACCTTACGCCAAAGACAGGGGTGACTATATCTAACATATATTCAATAAAATCCCTATCATACAAGGCTATCATCATCTGTGAATTAGAAATGCTATACAACCAAAAGGTAAGCCCTGAGGACCAGGACTACCAGATAAATGACTTCGTAGGAGACCTAAACAAGGTGTACACAGCTATGACAAGGGTAGAGGACTATTTATCTATTATAGCCTCCTACGATAAGGAGTCTAGTGATATATTTAAGCTTCTAATTGACTAGAATATATTTTTAATGTACCTGAATACAGTAAAGAATATAATAGCTATATAGGCTATATAAAAATCAAATTAATAATAAATAAAAAATAAAAAATAAACCAGTCTTTCAATAAGTACAATACTTATTGAAGACTGGTTTCTTATTACATATTATCCTGCTATTGCAAAGTAAATAAATACTATTATACCTAGTACGATTCTATAGACACCAAAGGCCTTGAAGTCGTGTTTCTTTATGTAGGACATAAAGAACTTTATAACTATAACCGAAACTATAAAGGCTACAAGGGATCCTAGGAGCATGATAAACCATTCAAAACCTGTGAAAGCGAAACCAGCCTTAAGCAGCTTCAGTAGGCTGGCACCCAGCATAGTAGGTATGGCTAGGAAGAATGAAAATTCTGCTGCTATATACCTAGATGTACCAAGTAGGGTAGCTCCTATAATTGTAGAACCAGACCTTGACGTACCTGGTACCAGGGCAAGGCACTGGAAGAGACCAATTAGAAGGGCAGTCTTGTAAGACACCTGACTGAACTTAGTAATACCGGGTCTCTTGTGTCTATTTTCTATCCATATCATTATTACACCATATATAATTAGGGCGGCAGCTACTACAGAGGGTCTAAAGAAAATCCTATCTATCTGGTCTTCAAAAAGAACACCTATTATACCCGATGGTAGCACTGCTATTAGTACCTTTATCCAAAGGTCCCATGTTGCCTTTTTAGCCTTAGGACTCTTTCTAGGGGAAAAAGGATTAAGTTTATTAAAATAGAGTATTAATACTGCTAATATCGATCCGAACTGTATAACTACTAAAAAAGTATCTATAAACTTCTTTGAGCCAGCCAGGTGTAAAAACTGGTCGACTAAAATCATATGACCTGTGCTACTGACTGGTAGCCATTCTGTGATACCCTGGACAATACCAAGGAAAATCGCCTTAAAAATTTCTAACAAAAATATGTCCTCCTTTTATAAAATCTACTAATAATAGTATCACAAGAAAACCAATAAATCAATTATTTTACTATAAAGGTTAATTAAAAAGTCCCCCAGGGTTCACAGAGTGGGGGACAATTTGCTTAGTATTATTTATTTGTGGCCTGCAGCCTTGTAGGCTTCTAGACCAAACTTCATACATTCAGCAGCAGCTTTAAGGTCGTCTGCATTTAGGATGTAGGCAAGTCTAACTTCGTCTCTTCCTAGACCAGGTGTAGCGTAGAAGTTTTCAGCTGGTGTAGCCATTGTAGTTGCACCATTGTGGCTGAACTCATTTAGCATGAAGATTACGAAGTCTTCAGCATTTTCCACTGGAAGCTTAACCTGCATGTAGAAGGCACCAGTTGGCTTTTCGCATACGACACCTGGGATTTCCATGATTGCATCATATAGGACATCTCTTCTGTGGCAGTATTCCTTGTTTACTTCTTCAAGGTAAGACTTTGGAGTCTTGTATAATTCAGCTGAACCAACCATTTCTAGTGTAGGAACGCATAATCTTCCCTGGCAAAGCTTTAGGACTTCAGCAATGAATTCCTTATTCTTACAAGCAAGGGAACCTATTCTAGCTCCACAAGCTGAGTATCTCTTAGATACAGAGTCAACTATTATTACCCTGTCCTGAACATTTTCTAGGTTACCAAAACTAGTGTACTTCAAACCGTCATATACGAATTCTCTATATACTTCATCAGAAATTATCCATAGATCTTTTTCTATAGCGATTTCTGCTAGCATCTGCATCTCTTCTACAGTGTAGATAGCACCAGTTGGGTTACCAGGGTTTGAAATCAGGATAGCCCTAGTTTTATCATTTACCTTAGCTAGGATTTCCTCCTTAGCTGGTAGGTGGAAGCCATTTTCAGCTAGTGTAGTAACTGGGTTTATTTCAACATCAACACAGGTAGCAAATCCATTGTAGTTTGTGTAGAAAGGCTCTGGTACAAGTATATTTTCACCTGGGTTACATAGTGTTAGCATTGCGAATAAAAGTGCTTCAGAACCACCGTTTGTAATTAGAAGCTCATCATGTCCAAATTCCATGTCATAAGACTTGTAGTATTTGATCATTGCATCTAATAGGTCATCAGAACCTACTGAATCAGCATAGGCAAGTACAGATTCATCAAATTCTCTTATGGCCTTCATAAAGCCTTCAGGAGTCTTGATATCTGGCTGACCTATATTTAAGTGGTAAACCTTAACTCCCTTTTTCTTTGCTTCTGTAGCATATGGAACAAGCTTTCTTACTGGTGAAGCCTGCATTGAACCGACTCTTTTTGAATATCTCATAATTTTCCTCCTATATATTTAAAACTGAATAACGTTTTCGACGTAACATTAATATAACATAAAACTAGATAAAAATAAACAATTATCGCACATATTTATAATTTAACAAAGTTATGATAGGTACTTAGGTGCTTTTTCTAATTTTTATTCTAGTAAAGCTCTTAAATACTATAATTAATTGATTTTGTTTTACCAGGGATGGGTTTTTATTAAATACAAAATGGTATATAATAGACCTAACAGATTATTGTGAAAGTTTGTATGAGGTGAAATTATGAAAGAAATGAGAAGGGACCAGATAACTGGTGATTTGATTATATATTCAAGTTATAGGAATAAGAGGCCACACGATACTATTAAGACCAATAAAAATAAGCCAAGTGAAGGTCCACAATACAGCGATACATGCCCATTTTGTAGGGGTAACGAGCACCTGAATGACATGCCAACCCACCTTATAGAAGAAGAGGGACAATGGCTGGCTAAATCTGTAAAAAATAAGTTTCCTATAGTAGATATGGAGACTGACCATATATACGGTGAACACGAGGTTATTGTGGAGACCCATAGACATGAGGGGTCCTATTATAATATGTCCATAGATGAATTTAAGCATATTTTTGATATTTTTATAAATAGGTACAAAGACCTTTCAGCGAGACCTGGCATTGAATATGTTAATATATTCAAGAATCACCTGAGAGATGCTGGGGCCTCACTTATGCACCCCCACTCACAAATAGTGTCCTTTAATCTTATACCGGCTGAGATAGTAAAAGAGATAAAGATAGCAAGGTCACATATGGACCAACATAATAGTAACCTATATGACTATATAATAGAAAGTGAGCTTGCCCACCAAAAGAGGGTGGTATATGATGGTAAGAGTTTTTTGGTATTTATACCGCATGCCACAAGGTATAATGGAGAAATTAGGATTATCTGCAAGGATGACAAGAAGATAGACCAGTGGGGACTAGATGAAATAGAAGAAATTTCCTATATCTACAAGAGGCTATTCGAAAAATGGGAGGACTACAATGTGGAGCAAATTGCCTTTAATGTGGTAATTCATACTTATCCTTTAAATGGAGATTATGACGACCTATTTAGGACCCACTTCCATATAATACCTAGAAAATTTAATTTCGGTGGCTTTGAGCTATCTACGGACCTTTTTGTTTGTGGAACTGACCCAGAGGACCTAGCTGAGTTTTTGAGGTTTGACTAGGAAGCTAAACTTTAAGAATAGTTTTTAATATAAATTAGAGGATAGACTTGAAATTATATAAAAGTTGATATATAATTAAAAAACAAAAAGCGAATATTTATATAAAATAGCTAAAAATAATTCATGTATTTTAGGAGGAAATATGTCAAGTTTACTATATTACATAAAAAAGGAAGACCACTCAGGTGAAAGACTAAGAAAAATACTTGAGGAAAATAAATATATAAAGTTCGTATCACTAATGGGTGTAGACCTAGGTGGTAATGCAACTGATGAAAAGATACCGGTAAAACTAGTCTTAGAGGATATAGAAGAATTTTTAAATGCTTCAATACAGACTGATGGATCTTCAGTTGAACTTTATAATATAGCTACCTTAAATAATGCAAAGGTTGATTTAAAGGCTGACCTAGACGCAGCTTGGTTTGTTGACTACAACCATGAATTCATAGATGAAGAGACTGGTTGCCCTGTTGGAACTTTGAAAATTCCTGCCTTTTTAATACATGACAACAAGAAGGTTTGCTCTAGAGGTACACTTGAAAGAGCAGAAAAATACTTCAAAAATAGTTTAACTGATATAATTAGAAATAACCCTGAAATTTTAGAAAATACGAACGTTGATAGTCCTGATGATATAGAAAGTATTGAGTTGACAGCTGCGACAGAACTGGAGTTCTGGGTTAATACGCCAGAGGATAAGGCCGACCTAGAAAAGCTATTTGTGTCACAGAGCTTGAAGGAACAATACTGGAAGAGGACGCATGGTGTTATTAGGACATGCCTAGAAAAATGTCTTATAGCACTTGAAAACTATGGCCTAGAACCAGAAATGGCCCACAAGGAGGTTGGTGGTATCCATAGCTCTATCAATATTAAGGGTTCTACAAATCATGCCATGGAACAGCTTGAAATTTCTTGGAAGTTCAACAAGCCTCTTCAGGCGGCAGATAATGAATTATGGGTAAGAGAAATAGTTTATGATATATTTGAATCACATGGATTGGAGGTTAGTTTTAAGGCCAAACCTATCCACGGTGTTGCAGGTAGTGGTGCGCATACCCACGTAAGTGTTGCAGCTAAGCTAAAGGATGGAAGACTTGTAAACCTATTTGCACCAAAGGACCTAAAAAATGACTATCTGAGTCCAATAGGTTATGCATCCCTTATGGGTATGATGAAAAACTATGAGGTGCTGGCTCCTATAGTAACCAATACAAATGATGGCTTTAATAGATTAGTTCCAGGCTTTGAAGCTCCTGTATGCGTTGTTACATCATTAGGTCATACATATGAAATACCTTCAAGGAATAGGTCTGTCCTAGTAGGACTTATCAGGGATATTGACAAGCCAAAGTCCTTGAGGTTTGAATTGAGGTCACCAAATCCATTGTCTAACAAGTATCTAGTAATAGCTGGTTGCTACCAGACTATGCTAGATGGTATAAAGGCCATAGCAGATTTAAAGCAATTTGATACAAAGCTATTGGAGGCTGAGTTATCTAAGGCTCCAAGTGACAAGGGCTTCTACCTAGAAGAAGGAAGGGCCTATAGGGATGAAAATAACATATTTAACTACTATACTTTGGAGGAAAGAAACGCTAGGTTCGGGCAGCCACCTAGAACTGTATACGAAGCCATGTTAGCCTTCGAGACTTATCCAGAAAAACTCAAGTCCTTGACTCAGGGGGCGGTCTTTACTGAGGCTATAATTGATTCTTTTAAGGTAGGATCTCTTGACAAGTGGAAGAAGAAACTGTCATCAAGAATTATTGATAGGAATATAAGGCTCTTAACTTCTTTTGTAAAGCTTCACTCTCATGAAAATATGGATGCAATAGATGAAGTGATGTGGGATGCTATTGAGCAGATTAAGTATGATTTGATGAAAAATACACTTAAAGGACCATCTATATACGGCATGATAAAGAGTGCTATAGATGTTGGTAACTACAAGGAGGCTTCCGATCTACAGATTGAGGCCAAGAAGAAGATGGAGGAAATTCAGCAACTATATGTTAATTACAAGAAAAATATATTCTAGTAAATAATATTAAAGCTGGGTAAACCGAATTGGCTAGCCCATATAATAGGGGATAAGAAAAGACCAATACGAATAATAAATGATATAAAAAGAGGTACAACTTATGTATGACTTATGACCGAATTTGGTTATTTGGGTCAGTCGTGTAAGTAGTACCTCTGTTTTTTATAAATTTGAATCTATCTAGGCTTGGTCTAGTCATTAATATAAAATAAATACCAATTTAAGACAGCTACAAGTGGTTAGATTTGACACAGGCTAGCTAAGAAGTTTTCAAACATTATACCATCGTTTCTATCCACGCTTCCAAGGCTTGCAGTATAGTTGACAGCATCATAAATGAAGTCTGTAGCAATTTGGCAGCTAAAACCTATATCAAAGCCCCTAGTTATAAGGGCAGTTACTATTGACGTAAAAATATCCCCAGTACCACTAAAGCTCATCTTGTTGTATGGTTTTCCAATCTTAGTCATAGTATCGGACTTAGCATCGTAGGAAATATTATAAATATGGTCATCATTAAGGAAGCCAGTTATAAGTACCAGATTAGGTCCCTGCTTGGCAAGGCCCCTACAAATGTTCTTTAGGTCAATATCACTGTAGTTAAATTGATCTGGATCCAAGCCCAAAAGTAGGTTGGCTTCAGTTATATTTGGAGTAATAAGGTCAGCCATTGAAGCTAACTTTTTCATCTCTAAGACGTAGGCATCATCAAAGATAGGAAAGATGGACCCGAGGTCACCAAGGACAGGGTCTACCACTACCAGAGCCTTATTGTTATTATTAATAAGATTTTCAACTAGCTTGATTTGTTCAATAGAGCCTAAAAAACCGCTATAGATTGTATCAAACTCCTGGCTGAGCTCTTTCCAAGTATCAATATAGTCCTGGATAGATGAAGTCAAGTCTACAAAGGTATATTTTGGATAGCCGGTCTGGCTGGAAAGGACAGATGTTGGTAGGGGGCAGCACTGGCACTTTAGGACCGAAATCAGGGGTAGGGCTACAGTAAGCGAGCACTTACCAACACCAGAAATATCATTTATACAAGCAATTTTTTTCTGCATAGCAATTCTCCGTTCTAAATATATTTTCAAGAAATATTATACCACCTATTAAGGATTATGTCTAAATATAGGTGATATTAGACAAAAGATGACAAAAAGAGTATAATTTATATAAAAATTTTTAAATTTGCAAAAAAATACTCAATAATTCTAATAATTTCGTTGACTTGACCAAATAAATATGTTATGGTTAATAGGTAATGGATCACAAAAAATTAAGCGATTCATATTATTAGGAGGAAGTTAATGAAAATCGGAACAGTAAAATGGTTTAACAATGAAAAAGGATTTGGATTTATTTCAGTTGAAGGAGAAAATGATATGTTTGTACATTTCTCTGCAATCCAGGGAGATGGATACAAGTCTCTAGAAGAAGGTCAGAAGGTTGAATTTGAAGTCGTAGATGGAGAAAAGGGACCTCAGGCTGCAAATGTAACAAGAATATAATTTGAGATTTAAGATATACAAGATATATTAAGTAAAAAATTTTTTCAAGCTTACATTGATGGACCGACATTTGTTGGTCCATTTTTTACGTATATTTTTAAATAAGTGGATATACTTGTTTAAAAATGTTATACTTAAATATAGGGATAATTACAAGGAGCTATAGGATAGGTAAAGCCCAATAGGCCTGTAATTATCTAGCTTAAGGCGTGTGTAATTTATTTGAAAGTATAGATATTCAGGAGGTTTGGTTATGAATATAATGTTTTTCATTACACCAAAGAAAGATGTAATAAGTGTTAGTGACAAGGACAATATAAAGACAGTTTTGAGGACTCTAAATGAGCACAAATTTTCTTCAGTTCCTATAATTAATGCTGAAGGTAATTACCTGGGAACAATCAAAGAAGGAGATATATTATGGTACCTATACCAAAAATCTTCTTTTAATGAGAGGTTAATCGAAACTACAAATATTATGGACGTACCTAGAAGGTCAACCAATGTAACTGCCAAGGTAGATGCTAATGTAGAGGACCTACTGCATATACTGATCAGTCAAAATTTTGTTCCAGCTATAGATGACTCAAATATATTTATAGGCATTATAAAAAGAAGGGATGTAATCTCCTATGCCTATGACAAGATTAAGAGTGATGAAGGATATATGGCTGATTTCTTTCATGCTAAAAAACTGTCAAGATAGATGTAAGCTTCTATATATGCTAGGGCTCTCGATTAGAATTATTAGGGGTTTAGACCATGAAGAACTTGATATGGATAGAATTGAACCGCCAGCTATTTGGTGGTTCTTTATTTATGCATAAAAGTAGTTTAGGTGTAAATGCTAGGCTCTAAATCTATATAAATAAGTAGGCTAGTTGTATATATTAAGCTCTAAATTCATATAAAAAAGGAGTTAACATGTGCATGCTAACCCCCCAATTTATCAATTATTATCTAATATTGTTTCTTGTAACAACAATACCTATCTTACCAACTGGATTATAGGTAATCTGTACTAGTGTGTTCTTCTTTAACTTTTCAAGATCTTCACCACCATACTTTAGGTCAAGTTTGACAGGCTTCTTACCCTGCTTGATTAGGACAGTATGACCATCCTTGCCCTTGTTTTCTATGCTGATAAGATTACCAACATATGGTGTGAATTCCTGGTACTTTTTACCTTCGTTCTTTAGGTAGAAGTAACCACCTACTGCAGCCAGAACCTCTAGACCTACAAGTGCCCACCATGGTATCTTTGCTACTATACCTATTGCCACTATTACTACCATTGCTGCTATTGGAACAATGGCCTTTTTCATCATTAATTTTCCGATTATGTCATTTGCCTTTTTTTCAGGACCAGTCATTGTTTTCTGTCTTGCGTACTGGTCAGCAAATCTATCTCTTATGCCCATAATTAGCCTCCACTTCCTATAATTTCTAAAAATAATATATAAAAATACTATATTATTTTAACATAGTTTGTTGAAAAATAAAAGCTATTATGCAAAGATTATCCAATTTGAGGGACTTTAAATTACTTTTGAGAAGAATAATTCGAATGATTGAAACTTGACTATAGAGGGCCAATTTTGTTACTATGAGGGTATGAATAGATTTAAAGTCAGTTTATATAAATGTTGGGATGTGGTAGATATGTCTAGACAGAGTCTAAAAAGAAAGAAACAAAAAATAGGTTTTATAGAAATATATTTCAGGTTGGTTAGTATATTATTTTGGCCAATTTATTGGTACAAGTGGACAGTAATAACAGTGGAGAATTTCAATAATGTACTCTTTAATATATATGGGGTTATAGATTTAGCCTTTATAGTCTTATTGGTCATTTTTTTCTTATTTAAGAGAAGAGAGACCCTGTGGTATTTTCTATTCTCCTTGTCAATGGCTGTATGCTATATAGTTTCCCTATATAGTTTTATAATAGTTCCAGTAGACATTAATTGGCTCTATATAAAGATAGGCACTATAATTGTGACTATGGTGATCTCATGGAACCTTTTGAAACGTGACGGAAATGATGTAGGTGTGGTAGGACTATTGAGTGGTGTCTTGCTTCTAATAATGACCTACTTCTACTAGATAAAAAGTGGTCAGTATTATCAGGAATTAATTATTTATATTTTTAAATGATGGGCCCTATTACTAGATATATATGGACATAAGGACTAAAAAATGCTATGATACTAGATGTAGTACATAATAGAAATTATTAGGAGGACGAAATGGAAGAATTGAATTTTTTAGCTAAAGTTGGCGATAAGGTTATAACTCAGGAAGACCTTGAAGCTGCAGTTGCAAGTCTTGATGGATACCAGAGGCAGCAGTTCGACAATGAAGAAGGAAGAAAGAGAATCTTGGCTGATATGATCAATCAGGAGCTATTCTATCTTGACGCACTTGAAAACAAGATGGACCAGGATGAAATATTTGTAAACGAAATGGAGCTAGTAAAGGCTAACATGTTAAAGCAGTATGCTATCAATGCTTGTCTAGCTGCGATTGAAATAACTGATGACGAAAAGCTAGCATATTATGAAGAGCATAAGGATGAATTCAAGGAAGATGAATCAGCAAGTGCTAAGCATATACTAGTTGACAATGAAGAACTAGCTCTAGAAATAGAGAAGAAGATAAACAAGAAGGAAATATCTTTTGAAGATGCAGCCATAGAGTATTCTACATGCCCATCTAAGTCTAGTGGAGGTTCTCTAGGAACTTTTGGTAGGGGACAGATGGTTCCAGAATTTGAAGAAGCTGTGTTTACATTACCTGTAGGAAAGGTGTCTTCGCCTGTAAAGACTCAGTTCGGTTACCATCTAATCCTAGTTGATGACCGTAAAGAGGCTAGACAGCTAGAATATGAAGATTGCAAGAATGATGTTGAGCAGTCACTTGCCTTCAAAAAGCAGAATGAAGCCTTCCTAGCTAAGTTGACTGACCTAACAGAAAAGTACAAGGATATCTTAACTATAAAGGGTGTAGAAAAATAATATTGGATTAAATACTGTTAAGTATAGAAATAAGAGGGGATTTTCCCTCTTATTTTGCTTTTATTAAGTTTTTGTAAAATTTAATGCTATGTATATCAAGTCTTATATTTGTGTTATAATCAGTATATGAAGATTTTTAGAAAGGATATACTATGAAAAAAATATTATCGTATTTCGTTAAACATATACCAGCAATACTATTACTTATACTAGTTTTGGGTCTAGAAGTTAAGTTTGAGCTTTTATTGCCAAACTACACATCAAAAATAGTGAATGTAGGTATACAACAGGGGGGGATTGAAAACTCTATACCAAAAGTCATAGATGAAGATACCTATGCTGTAATGCTTTCCTTGTCTAAGGTAGACCATAAGGCAACAATAGCAAAGTCTTATGAGAGATGGGTACCAAGTGATAAAAATACATATAATATAAACTTAGAAAAGAATAATAAAAATTCTAAGCTTATAAGCCAATCAGGGCGTGATAGGGTATATTATCTCCTAAAGACTGATGCCAAGACAGATAAGCTGGATGACTATATGGCAGAATCCTTGGTTAATATGGCTTCCTATATGGCCAGCAACCCAAAGAAATCGAGCAATGGGGCCTCTAATAAGGCTATGGCGGGCATAGTAAGGGATAAGAATATGCCTGATTTTATGAAAAAACAAGTAAGTATAAGGTTGGTCAGCCAAATATATAATAATTTAGGAATTGACACAGGAAAGATGCAAAAGTCCTACTTATGGAAGGCTGGTGGCATAATGCTAGTCCTAAGTGTACTAGCAGGCCTATTTTCTATAGTAGTAAGTTTTATAGCTGCGAGGGTATCAACAAGGGTGTCTAAGAGCTTGAGACGTGATTCCTTTAAGAAAGTACTTGAATTTTCAAATTCAGAGATGGACAAGTTTTCTATATCATCCTTGATAGCAAGGTGTACTAATGATATCCAGCAGATTCAGCAGTCATCTATACTAGGTCTAAGATTCCTCTTCTACGGTCCATTGATGGCAGTAGGAGCCTTTAGCAGGGTATTTAAGCTAGAAGTATCCATGCTGTGGATAATTGGACTAGCCATTTTAGTAACAGTTCTATCTATAGTTGTAATAATGGTATTTGCCATTCCAAAGTTCAAGATTATACAAAGTGTAGTTGACAAAATGAACCTAGTAACTAGGGAATTTATATCAGGTATAGAAGTAAACAGGGTATTTGGTACTGCTAAATATGAAGAGGAGAGGTTTGATAAGGTTAATAGTGAGTTGACTGGTATAAACCTATTTATTAATAGGGCCATGTCCTTGATGCAGCCCCTGATGATTTTTATCATGGATATCACAACTATATTAATTATATGGTTTGGAGCCAAGCAAATAGACTTAGGTAATATACAGGTGGGAGATATGATGGCCTTTATCCAGTATACTATTCAGATAATTATATCATTCCTATTTATAACGATGATGTCTGTTATGTTACCAAGGGCTATTGTAAGTGCTAACAGGGTGAGTGAAGTATTAACAAGTGAAATTAGCATAGAAGACAAGGGTACAATAAAGGCTTTTGCCCAGGAAGGAAGCCTTGTATTTGAAAATGTCAGCTACAAGTACGAGGGTGCCCATGAGTATGTATTAGAGGATATTACCTTTGAGGCTGAAAAGGGTAAAACAACGGCCATAATTGGTTCAACCGGATCAGGCAAGACTACTATAGTGAACCTAATACCAAGATTCCTAGAGGCAACAAGTGGTAAGATATACCTAGATGGGGTAGAGACAAGGCAGATACCAATGTCTGTAATAAGAGACAAGGTGTCGGTAGTTCCACAAAAATCTGTCCTATTCTCTGGGACAATAGCTTCTAATATAGAATATGCCAAGACTATAAGAAGTTATAAGAAGGTTAAAAATGCTGCCGAGATATCCCAGTCAATGGACTTTATCAACTCTAAGCCTGAAGGCCTAGATAGTAAAGTATCACAGGGTGGGTCTAATTTGTCTGGTGGCCAAAAGCAGAGGTTGTCTATAGCAAGGGCTATAGCGAGAAATCCTGAAATAATAGTCTTCGATGATAGTTTTTCAGCCCTAGATTCAAAGACTGACAAGATGGTAAGACGTGAAATACACGAAAAATTGAAGGATAAGACCCTAATTATAGTAGCTCAAAGAATAAATACTATTATAAATGCGGATGAGATAATAGTCCTAGATAATGGTAGGATAGTTGCCAAGGGCAAACATAAGGACTTGCTTGAAACAAGTAGTGTTTATTATGAAATAGCAAAATCGCAGTTGACAGAGGAGGAATTAAAAAATGTTGAGTAGAAAAACTGATAATAGATCCTCTAAGGCTAATAAGAATAGACATAAAAAACATAATAATAGACCAGATAAGAGGTCTAAGATGGATAAGAAAAAGGAAGTTAGCTTCACCGAGACTATGAAGAGACTTTTAGACTATGCTAGTGGAGACAAGCTAAATGTCCTTATAGTACTAATATTTTCGATTACATCAACTATATTTGCCATAATTGGGCCTAAGATAATGGGTAATGCTACAACTGAAATATTCAATGGCTTGATTAGCAAGATTAGGGATGGAGGACAGGGTATTGACTTTAGTAAGCTACTAAAGATAATATTTATCTTGACTATCCTGTATATTATTAGTACTGTTTTCTCTTATGCCCAGTCATATATAATGAGTGGTGTAGCCCAGAGAATATCATATAGGCTCAGACAGGAAATATCACAAAAAATAAATAGGCTACCTATGGAGTATTTTGATAAGAATAGCAAGGGAGATATTATATCAAGGGTGACAAATGATGTAGACACTCTAAGCCAAACAATGAATCAGAGTTTGATGCAGGTGGTTACATCCGTCATAACTGTTGTTGGCGTATTTATAATGATGCTAAATATAAATTTTATGATGACTATAGCGGCTTTGATAGTAATGCCACTAACTATGCTAGTCTTATCCATAATAATTAGGAAGTCACAGGTATTTTTCAAGCAACAGCAAGAGTATCTAGGTGATATAAATGGGAAGATTGAGGAGACCTTCTCAGGTCAGAATATTGTCAGGGGATATAATGGAGAAAGGTTTGAAATTAACGAATTTGACGCCATAAATAGGAAGCTATATGATACTGGATGGAAGTCCCAATTTCTTTCAAGTATCATGATGCCAATAATGAATTTTGTTGGAAATCTTGGCTATGTTATAGTTTCTATCCTGGGTGGCTATATGGCTATTAATGGAAGAATATCAGTTGGAGATATCCAGGCCTTTATTCAGTATATGTGGATGTTTACCCAGCCATTAAACCAGCTAGCCCAGATTATGAACCTACTACAGTCTACAGCTGCAGCGGCAGATAGAATATTTGAGTTCCTGGATGAAGAAGAGATTGACTTATCTGATAAGTTGCCTTTAGAGGGACCTGTACAAGGAAATATTAACTTTGACCATGTAAGATTTGGCTATAATAATGACAATATAATAATTAAAGATTTTAGCCTGGATATAAAAGCAGGTCAAAAGGTAGCCATAGTGGGTCCTACAGGTGCTGGTAAAACAACTATAGTCAAGCTATTGATGAGATTTTACAAGCTAAATTCAGGAAAAATTAGCATTGACGGTATAGATATTGAAAGCCTAGACCTAGAGTCTTACAGGAAAAATTTTGCGATGGTTTTACAGGATACATGGCTATTCAGTGGAACTATAATGGAAAACCTAAAGTATGGTAGGCTAGATGCCACTGATGAAGAGGTTTATAAGGCTGCAAAAGCTGCCCATGTTGATAGATTTATAATGACTCAGAAGCAGGGATATGATACAATATTAACTGAAGACTCTAAGAATATATCTCAGGGACAAAAGCAGCTATTAACAATAGCCAGGGCTATACTTTCTGACCCTAAGATATTAATCTTGGATGAGGCGACAAGCTCAGTAGATACAAGGACAGAGGTGTTGATACAGCAGGCTATGGACAATCTTATCAAGGATAGGACTAGCTTTATAATTGCCCATAGATTGTCGACAATTAGAAATGCTGACCTAATTCTAGTTCTAAATGAGGGTGATATCGTAGAACAGGGTAGTCATGATGAATTGTTGGCTATGAATGGTTTCTACAGTAATCTATACAGGTCGCAATACGAAGAATTGGAAGGTGCTAATTAAGATGAAGATAGATTGGAATAGAAAATATACTACTATAGCGGTTTATGCCATAATTGTAGTGGTATTTGGAATATCATTCTACTTGAGTGTAATGCAGTTCTCTAAGTTGAGTGAGTTGACATCAACATTTATAGCTATATTAAAGCCATTTATAGTAGGATTTTCTTTGGCCTACCTATTGAACTTTATTTTGGAGTTTACAGAGAGAAATATAGTTTCAAATTTGATGCCTAGAGCTGGAAAAAGACTAGTTAGGTATTTGTCTATGGTTATTACCTATATTTTAGTGACAATACTGGTATTTCTATTCTTTAAATTTATATTCCCACAGGTTGCAGAAAGTATAGTAAAGCTGGTAACAGACTTCCCACATATTGTGAATAGGGTCTACAATTATATAGATCAGTTTATTAATCATATAAATCTACCAGACCCAACTAGAGTAGCTGTAAACCAAAAGGTAAATGAAATAGGGAAGTCTGCAATAGACTTTGCTACAAACCTAGTTCCATTTTTGGCCAACTTTTTCTTAAATATAGTTAAGAGTATTTGGAATTTGATTTTAGGTTTAATAATATCAATCTATATACTAGCAGACAAGGAAGGCTTCTTCCGTTTATGCAGAAAATTTATATTTGCTATATTCACTAAGGATAGTGCTGAAAGCATACTAAAGGTAACTAGACTTTCCAATGATATATTTGGCAAGTTTATAATAGGTAAGATTATTGACTCTATTATAATAGCGATAATTACCTTTGTAATACTTTCGATAGTCAAGATGCCTTATGTAATACTTTTAACATTTATAATAGGTGTTACAAATGTTATTCCATTCTTTGGACCATTTATTGGTGCAATTCCAGCTGTCTTGTTAGTATTGATTGTTGACCCTATAAAGGCACTTTGGCTGATAGTGATCATATTCATAATCCAGCAGTTGGATGGTAATGTAATAGGACCAAAGATTTTAGGCGATTCTATAGGAATTTCATCCTTCTGGATCCTATTCTCCCTATTAGTGGCAGGCAAGTTCTTTGGTATAATAGGTATGGTTATAGGGGTGCCACTATTTGCGGTAATCTATACGATAGTCGGTGAGACCATAAATAATAGGCTAAAGACTAAGGGTCTGACGGACCACGCAAATGGAAAAAAATAAATGAAAAATAAGCTGGCATGATCCAAGTTGATTTGGATCTTAGCCAGCTTTTCATTATAATTTTTTTGGTCTATAGCCAGGACTAGTTAGTCTAAAACCTAATATGAAAATTAAAGGAGTTTGAAGGTATTTTTTTCATAGTCAATAAGACCATCATCCTTTAAACGACTAAGCTCTCTTGAAAGGGCAGACCTGTCCACACCCAAAAAGTCAGCCATATCCTTTCTTGAATAAGGAATTAAAAACATATTTGAATTATTTTTTAGTTTATGTAACTCAAGGAAGTGGAGTATTTTTTCCCTTATATTTCTCCTAGATACGACCTCTATCTTTGATAGGAGTATAAGGTTCTTGTCAGCAAAGGTATGAAGTAGTCTAGATATGATTTCCTGTTTTTCCCTAATCAAGTCCAGGTCATCAAGATTTCCAACAGCTAGTAGCTCATCTGTATTTACTAATAAGAGGGTCGATCTCTTATTTGTTGTTGCTGTAACAGGGCTAATTTTGCTACTAGTGAAAGAAAATACCTCGGCAAAAATTTGGTTCTTGACTACAGAGTCTATTATATTTCTATTGCCATATTCATCTGTGTTAGAAAGTATTACCTCCCCATCTAAGAGGATACACATATTATGGTAGACTTCACCCTCATTAAAGAGGATTTCATTTTTATCTAGTGTTATTATCTTTGAATTAAAAGAATTCAAAAGTCTTTCTAGGTTATCTTGACTTAAATGCGAGAACAAGCTGATCTTGTTCAAATCTTCTAAGTATTTTTTTTCTATCATAGAAACCTCCTATAGTTATTTTATATTAATAGTCATTTTTATAAAAGTTATATGTAATTATTATAACAAATATTTGATAAAAGGTATATTTATTTCTAAAGTGTTGAATTCTTAAGTAAGATTAAGGGGGATTTTAATAAGAAAATGAGTAAATATAGTTTAATTTTCATTTTAAAGGATATAAATATATGTAGCAATAATAAGTAATAAGAATATGTACAAGGTTGTAGCCTTTACTAGAATATAATTAGTAGATCTAATATGAGGAGGAAATAATATGAGAGAAGTTGCCATTTTGGCAGGAGGATGTTTTTGGTGTATGGTTAAACCCTTTATAAGCTATGAGGGAGTTGAAGACGTTGTGAGTGGCTATATAGGTGGGCACAAGGAAAATCCTAGCTACAAGGAAGTTTCTAGCGGTGAAACAGGTCATTATGAGGCTGTTAAGATAATATTTGATAACGATAAAATTAAATACACGGAAATATTAAATATCTTCTGGAAGCAGATAGATCCACAGGATGAAAGCGGTCAGTTTGCTGACAGGGGCAGCCAGTACAGGACAGCAATCTTCTATACAAATGAGAAACAAAGGCAAGAGGCTGAAGAGGCCAAGAAGAGTATTCAGGACCTTTACTACAATGGTAAGGAAATTGCCACAGATATTTTGGAAGCAGGAGACTTTTATCCTGCAGAAGACTACCACCAGAATTACTGTAAGACTAATTCCAAACACTATAGCGTTTACTATAAAAACTCTGGCAGGTATAACTTTGTCAAGGCAAAGTGGGATAGGAACAACCTTAACAGGAATAGCCTTAGAAACAGTCTCAAGGATATAGAGTTTGAAGTAACGCAGAACGACATGACAGAGGTGCCGTTTGAAAATGAATACTTTGATAATTTTGAAAAGGGTATATATGTTGACCTAGTAGATGGAAGGCCTTTATTTAGCTCTAAGGACAAGTTTGACTCAGGCTGTGGCTGGCCAGCATTCTCTAGACCTATTGAGGATACAGTCTTAATGGAGAGAACAGATTATTCGTTTGGTATGGAGAGGACAGAGGTTAGGTCACTTGGATCCAACTGCCACCTTGGCCATGTTTTCAACGATAACCCATTTTCTGAAGATGGTTTGAGGTATTGTATAAATTCTGCTGCCATAAAGTTTATCTCTTATGATAAAATGGAAGAGTGTGGATATGGTGAATACAAGAAGTATGTAGACTAGGTATTTATTTGCTGGTTCTATGTAGCCTTTATGAATTAATTGTCTACTGGTGGCTACTTCTAGTAGAGGTACTTCACACAGAATATTTTCAAGGAGAGCATCTATGTTGAAGACAGAAGCTTTATATTATCATGATAGGTATATGAAAGAATGTCAGGCCAAGCTATTATCAGTAGAGGTTGACCAGGGAAAGGTAAAAATGATTTTTGATAAGACAATTTTCTTTCCTGGTGGTGGTGGACAGGCTCAGGATAAGGGATATCTTATTGACGACTCTGGAATAAGGTTTGATATTTATGGACTGGAAGATAGAGAGGGCCATATCTACCATGAGGTTAGACCGGCTAAGGAAGGTCTTGAACTTCTTATGGAAAAAATGCATAGTCAGACTGATTGCATATACTGTGATGAAAAAAAGTCAATATTGGAAGCCTACATAAGAGGCAAGATTGGAGAAACGTTTGAAATGGTTTTGGACTGGGAGCATAGAGAGGATAATATGCACCAGCATTCGGGCCAGCATGTCCTATCAGGAGTGTTTTATAAGTTATTTTCAAGGAATACACTAGGGCTACATATAGGCAAGGATCTATCACAATTAGATATAGTCGGTGAATTTGATGATGATATGGTTAAAGAGGCCGAAAGTTATGCAAATTTAATCATATCACAAGAAATAAAGATAGATAACTTTGTTTTGGGTAGGGACAAGCTAAAGGACTTCTACACTAGGAGACCACTACCTAAGACAAGTGAAGAAATTAGAATTTTAAAAATAGGTAACTTAGATACAAATGCTTGCTGTGGAGTCCACTCCACAAATACAGGTCAGCTAAAGTTGATAAAAATAAAAAAATATTACCAGCACAAGGGCAATACCCGTTTTGAGTACCTGGTAGGTAAAAGGGCAGTATCATACCTCTTGGAGAGGGACCACTACTTTAGTAAGCTTCTTTTGGAATATGATACTAATGAGACTAATATCTTAAATGCTATTGGAAATATAGAGGCCAAAAAGGATGATTTTGCCGAAAAGAATAAGGTCCTTTTAGACTATTATCTTGAGTCTAGGTCTAGGAATTTGATTCAGGATCTTAAGGAGAATTCCCAGGGTATTTTAGTGGTTAAAGGGGTCCTTGATGAGGAAGCCTGGATGGTGGAAGCCCTTGCCAAGTACATTACTAATAAGTATAAGGCCATAGCAATCTTTGCTAGTGGAGCTAAGGATTCAAGTAGGGTATTTCTACAGGTAGATAAGAAGCTGGCCAGGGATAAGTCTATTAGGCTGGGTAGGGACCTAAAGGAATTTGCCAGCCTGGCAGATATAAGGGGTGGTGGCTCTGATTATTTGGCTCAGGGTCAGGCATTTGATAAAAAAAATGTTGACAAATTTATAGATAAAATTTATTCTATATATACTGGTCTTTAGTTAGATATAACAATTATTTTTATTGGTAGGTAGGGGCTTTTTACTAAAGCCCCATTAACTTTTATAGGAGGAAACAATGTCACGTTTAGGATTGGTTATTTTAGTGATTCTATCCTTGGTTGTAGTAGGCTTTGTAATAGGCAAGAATGGCAAGGGAGCAAATAACTATATTGTTAGAAATACCGCTGCGGTTTATAGTTTGATACTTTCACTCTTAGCAATCGTTAAGTCTAACCAGGGTATGATTCAGGGATTTTATATGGGTGTATTAGCCTTTATATTAGGTTTTTTGGTCCTTACAGTATACAAAAAAAGATATGATATTTGTAGGATACTTCTAATAGTAAGTATAGTTTTGGCTACCATTGCCACTTATTTTTCCTACATAAAATAAAATAAAGTAATCATGACCATCTAATAGATGCTTGTGATTACTTTATTTTTGTCAACTCGAAACCATTTACCTGCAAGGATTCGATCTTTTCAGACCTTATAATGGAGTCGAAGTATATTTTGTCTTTTTCATTTGCATATGTGAAATATCCATTGGCATAGACCGTTTGGCCGTTTCTGTGGATTGAGGATGTGATAACCTCCAGTCTGGTATCAGACTTAACACTTGAAAGGATCTTTTTCTTTATAAGCTGCTCATATTTAATAGTATCTTGAGTGCTTAGGCTATTGTCAATACTGGTAAATTTCTTTGGCATAGTACCATAGGTCCTATAGTTTAGGGCTGCATTATAGATTTTAGAGCCTGTAAGTACGACAATTGCGGTTATGATAAGAAGGTAGACTAAGACAACCCAGGCAGGACGAGATTTTTTAATCAACTTTTTATTTTTTAGATTTCTTGTTTGCTGGTTGATTTGCTCCCTCATTCTATTGATATCATAGACCATCTTACCTTCGGGCATGGTTTGAGGAGACTTATTTTGAGACTTTTTCGAAGCATATGCTTTCTTCTTTTCGGCAAAGTTTATAGTTTTATTCTTATTATTTTCTTTGGCCATAGCTCCTTCCTCCTATTTCTATAATAATTCTAATTATATTAAATTTATCCAGTCAAGTCAATCATTTGCCTAAATATATGATAAAAATAATGCTGATTAAGGAAAATATTTTAATAATTTATGGTAAGGCTAATACAATTATGATATTATATAGTAGATAGAATATGGGTGATTGCCCAAGAAGGTAGTGATAAAGATGATATTTATAGGAAATAGATATGAAATAACTGATAGGCCTGTTTATATCGAGGAAAATAAGCTATATAACGCCTATGATTCAGAGAAAAAAATAGATGTTAAGATTAAAATAATAGAAAATAATAGGTATATAAGTCTGGACTTTATACCGAACCTGATAGATGAGAGTATAATTATTGATGACCTGAGATCTCCATATATACTAAGGATATTAGATGTAGGAGTGCATAGGACAGTCGATAATCTCCTTTATTATATAGTTTACGAAAACTTTAGGGGGGTTTCACTGGCCACCCTAAATAAGGGTGCCTACCTGCATATGGATGCCCTTATAAGGATAGCTACACAAACTGTAAAGGCACTTCAAGCCTACTATAATTTGGGTAAAAAGCACGGTTCATTAAGACCAGACAATATCCTAGTTAATGAAAGGTATGAGATAAAGATAGCTGACTTTGGTATTACAGAAGCTAATAAGGGGACTAATATCAGGTGTTCTGGCAATCTTAAGTACCTATCACCATCCCAGCTAAGTATTGACTTTACAGATATTAAGTCAGACTTATACTGCCTAGGCGTCATTTTATATGAGTCAGTTTTCAAGAAATTTCCATTTAATGATGCCCATACAGAAAAGCAGTTAATAAAGGCAATTGACAAGGGTGTCATTTGGTCTAAGATTAATACAAATGGTATGAACAAGGACTTTGTTGAAATTATAAAGCGTTTATTAGAGAGAAATGACAACCTATGCTATAAGAACTATAATGATGTTTTATTGAGCCTAAGTCATTTTATGTACAAGACTTCAAAAATCGATATTGAAGCAATAAGGGCTGAAGAAAACCAGCCCCATCTTGAATCTGTTTTACACAAGACAGGTCATGTTAGTCCTGATGACTTTTATAAAACTAGACAGATGTACCTATCTGATATACAAAAGGAGCTTGACAATAAGAGTATAGATGATATGAAGATTGTTAAGAATGGTCATACAGACAAGAAAAGTAAGAAAAAAAATAATGGAAAAAAGACATCTCTTATAATTATAATTCTAATCTTAATTATAATGATGGTTTTACCTTTTATTAGTACGTTTTTATAAGATTTAGCCCATGCTCATGCATGGGCTTTTTATTCGTAAAATTTCCTGTTATATGGTATAATAAAATTTAGCGTATTATGCATATTTGGTGGTGATTTAATGAAGATTAGAGTATTGGAAGTATCTGAAGTAAATGAATATATTAAAAAAGTTTTTTTAGATGACCCCATACTTAATGGTGTAAGAATAAGAGGGGAGATATCTAATTTTAAGATACATTCTAGCGGGCATGTATACTTGACACTGAAGGATAATAAGTCAAGAATTAGGTGTATGATATATAGGTCTGACTATAACAAGGATCTCAAATTAGACAACGGAAGTAAGATTGTTGCTGACGGATATATTTCCAATTATGTAAGTGATGGATCATATCAATTGTATATAAAAAATGTCTCTCTTGAAGGTGTAGGCAACCTCTACCTGGAGTTTTTAAAATTGAAGGACAAGCTAGATAAGGAAGGTCTTTTCTCTAGCTATCACAAGAAGCCTATACCAAGATTCCCTAAGTCTATAGGTGTTGTTACATCGGAGACGGGGGCGGTTATAAGAGATATAATAAATGTGGTTACTAGAAGGTATCCAAAGGTGGATATAAAGCTATTTCCTGCTTTGGTCCAGGGGAAGGGTTCGGTCCCTAGCCTGATAGAGGGTATTAACTTTTTTAACCAGGACCACCCTGTAGATACAATTATTATAGGCAGAGGTGGGGGATCTCTTGAAGAATTATGGTCATTTAACGATGAAGGACTTGCCAGGGTGATATTTGCATCTGCTATACCGGTAATTTCGGCAGTAGGGCATGAAACAGATTTTACTATTTGTGACTTTGTTTCAGATGAAAGGGCACCAACCCCTTCTGCAGCAGCTGAAATAGCCACACCAAATTTGGCAGACCTGTTAAGGGACCAGGACTTGATGGCCAAGCGCATTAGTAATTCAATTAATAACAGGATTATTTTGGAAAAACACAGGTTAAGGTCTAGTATAGACAGGTTTAGTCAGTATGCTGATAGGTATATGCTCGGTGATAGGTATATGGAACTAGATAGGATATATGATAAGATGGATTCAAGCTTTACCAAGTATATTGAAAAGAAAAGGGAAGAAATGAATCTATACGGGGCTAGGATGTCCAGTCTAAACCCCTTTGCAATATTTGACAGGGGCTATTCAATCGCACAAAAGGATGGGAGAATACTCTCGACTATAGAGGATATAGACCAAGGGGATAGGTTAAAGATTAACCTGAAGGATGGAAATATTGATTGTCAGGTAGTAGATATAGAAACTAAATAAGTATATAAATACAGAATGAAGGTGACGAATTGAATATAGATAATATAGATAATATAGATAATATGGAAAATATAGGACAGATAGATATAGAAAAGTTGACTTATGAAGAGGCATTTGACATGATGAAGGCCTTGGTTGACCAGCTAGAAAATGGTCAGGTCAACCTTGAAGAGTCCCTAAAGCTATTTGAAGATGGAACTCGTCTATATAGACACTGTAATGCCATTTTGGAAAAAACTGAAATGAAGATAAGTAAGTTTAACGAATACAAGGAAGAAGTTGAGGTGGACTAATGGATTTCATCAGTGAATTGAAAAAGAGGAGCGATTTTATAGAAGAAGAAATATATAGCTACTTACCGGCTGAGGAAGGCTATCAAAAGACTCTTTTTTCAGCTATGAATTATAGCTATAAGGCCGGTGGTAAAAGACTAAGGCCAATTTTGATAATGGAGTCATATAGGCTGTGTGGCGGTAAGGGAAGCGACTATCTACCTTATGCAGCCGCCATTGAGATGATCCACACTTATTCATTAATACATGATGACCTGCCAGCACTAGACAACGATGACCTAAGAAGGGGAAAGAAAACTAATCACAAGGTATTCGGAGAAGCTATGGCTATATTGGCAGGAGACGGACTACTAAACTATGCATATGAGGTAATCTTGGACCATGCCCTTACTTCAAGTGACCATCTATCGGCTATTAAGGCTTGTAAGGTCATAGCAGACGGAGCAGGTATATATGGTATGGTTGGCGGCCAGGTGGTAGATGTTGAAAGTGAGTCTAGGGATATCGACCTAGACTGTCTTAACTTTATTCATTTGAATAAGACTGCAGCGATTATAGTTGCCTGTATGAAGGCGGGTGCCTATCTTGCAGGGGCTGATGATAGTAAGGTAGAAAAGTTAGAAGCCTATGGGAGAAACCTAGGCTTGGCCTTTCAAATAGCTGACGATATCCTTGATATAGAAGGGGATGAAAAGCTACTTGGAAAGCATATTGGCAGTGATATAGAAAATGATAAGGCTACTTATCCCCATATACTTGGTATGGAGAGGTCCAAGGAAATATCTAGGGACTTAATTGCTCAGGCAAAAAGAAATATAGGAGACTTTGAGGGGAAAGACTTTTTGGTTGGATTAGCTGATTATGTTATCAGCAGAAACAAGTAGCAATTTTGGAGGAAGTATGAGTTTTTTTAGTGAGATATTTAGCAATGAAATATTATGGGTGAGTATTTTTGCATGTTTCTTTGCTCAATTTTTGAAAATTTTTTCAGGAGACAAGGGTATAGACGTAAGCAGAATAATAATATCTGGAGGTATGCCAAGTTCACACAGCTCCTTTGTCTCATGTATGTCTACAATGATTGGCCTAAAGTATGGCTTTTCATCAGATCTATTTGCTATAGCAACAGTTGTATCCTTAATTATAATGTATGATGCATCTGGGGTAAGGCAGGCTGTAGGTAAGCAGGCAACCATACTAAACCAGTTGATAGAGGATTGGCAGAAGAAAAAAGAAATAAAGCAGGAGAAGCTCAAGGAATTGATGGGACATACTCCTAAACAGGTTTTCTTTGGGGCATTATTAGGTATAATTATAGGCCTAATATTCTAAATAATAAGGTGATAATATGTATGAGTTAATAAGGGGAATAAACTCTCCATCAGATATAAAAAAAATGAATAAGGAGGACTTGACAAGCCTGGCTAAGGATATAAGGAAGTTCTTGATAAAGAAGGTATCGACTACTGGTGGCCACCTAGCATCTAACCTAGGCGTGGTTGAATTAACCCTGGCCCTTCATAAGGTTTTTGATAGTCCTAAGGATAAGATTATATGGGATGTAGGTCACCAGGCCTATGTCCACAAAATATTGACAGGTAGAAAAGATGACTTCGACTCTCTAAGACAATTTGGTGGACTGTCAGGATTTCCAAAGGAATCCGAGAGTGACCATGATATATTTGACACAGGACATAGTTCAACATCTATATCAGTGGCCTTGGGACTTGCCTGTGCAAGAGATATACAAAAACAGAAGTACCAGGTAATTGCTGTCATAGGCGATGGTGCCTTTACAGGTGGTATGGCCTTGGAGGCTTTGAATAATTTGGGCTATTTGAATAAGAATATGATAGTGATCCTAAATGATAATGAAATGTCTATTGACAAGAATACGGGGGCTTTTTCATCATATATGTCTAAGATAATGATGAATAGCGATACCCTCATCATGAAGGAAAACCTTGATAAGTTCATGAATATGACACAAATAGGAAGCAAGATATCTAAGAGGGCTAATAGACTAACTGATTCTATATTTACCAGCCTATCACCGTCAGAGTGTGGTCTCATAGATGCTTTAGGAATAAAATACTTTGGTCCTATAGATGGACATAATATTGAAGAACTAGTTGAGACATTGGAGTTTATTAAAAATGTAGATGGACCTAAATTTATTCATGTAAAAACTGTCAAGGGCAAGGGCTATAAGTTTGCTCAAGACCATCCTGAGGACTATCATGGTGTAGGAAAGTTTGACTACAGGGTAGGGGTCAGTCCAAGTAAGACTAGGTCAATATCATCTATAGTTGGAATAACACTTGCTGAGATGGCCAACTATAATGAAAATATAGTAGCCATTACAGCAGCCATGCCTACAGGTACAGGTCTAAATATATTTTCTAAGCTACATCCGGACAGGTACTTTGACGTTGGTATAGCTGAACAACATGCGACCACATTTGCAGCAGGACTTGCCAAGGCAGGTATAAAGCCATACTTTGCAGTCTATTCTAGCTTCTTGCAAAGGGGATATGACCAGCTGATACACGATGTATGCATAACGAGCAAGCCGGTAACCTTCTTAATAGATAGGGCTGGACTGGTCGGTAACGATGGTGAAACCCACCATGGTATGTTTGACCTATCCTACCTAAATCCTATACCAAACCTAACAGTTATGGCACCTATGGACAGTCAGGAAATGATAGACATGATTAGGTTTTCTGAAAGGATAGATAGTCCTCTTGCCATAAGGTACCCTAGGGGCAATGAATATGTATTGAGTCGTAAGGACTATGATTTCTGTGTGATAGACAGGGAGCCTATGGATTCCTACTCTATAGGTCAACCCCAGGTTCTTATAGATGAGGTAAGACCTAGTGGGGAAGCGAATAATACAAAAAAGATGGCTATAATAAGTATAGGAAATATGATGAAGCCAGTCCTTGATATACTGCCTGAGTTGAGGAAAGAATACAGAGAGTCTCACAGAGGACAAGACTTTGAGCTTATCCTATTAAATGCGAGATACCTAAAGCCTTTAAATGAAGATACTTATCTTGATATACTGGGCAGGGTAGATAATGTCATAACTTTGGAAGATAATGTGGTTACTGGTGGCTTTGGGGCAAACATTATGAGGCTTATCTCAGAAAATAAGCTTGACACAAGCCTTGATATATTAGGAATACCTGATAAATTTATTGAACAGGGTAACACTGAAATACTGATGGATGAGCTAGGCTTGTCACCGGGTAAGATAAAGGATAGGATATTAAAAATCATAGAATAGGTCCTATCTATATCTATGGAGGTAATAATGAAGAAGAGGATAGATGTATTACTAGTTGATATGGGTTTTTTTCCTAGTCGTGAACAGGCTAGGAGGACTATAATGACGGGTAATGTTTTTGTAGATAATCAAAGAGTAGATAAACCAGGTACAATGGTAAAGGATGATGTAGACATACTTGTTAAGGGCAAGCCCCTTGCCTATGTTAGCCGTGGTGGACTAAAGCTAGAAAAGGCCATGAAAAATTTTGATCTCAGCCTAGAAGGTAAGGTATGTATGGACATTGGTGCATCAACGGGTGGCTTTACAGACTGTATGCTACAAAATGGAGCCACAAAGGTTTACTCTGTTGATGTTGGTTATGGTCAGCTGGCCTGGAAGCTGAGACAAGATGAAAGAGTAGTTTGCATGGAAAGGCAAAATATAAGGTTTTTGGAGCCTGATGCTCTGGATGAGAGGCCAGACTTTGCCTCTATAGATGTATCCTTCATATCTCTTAAGCTAGTCCTACCTAAGGCATGGGAGCTCCTAAATGATGGAGGCAGGGTAGTTGCTCTTATAAAACCACAATTTGAAGCTGGAAGAGAAAAGGTGGGTAAGAAGGGGGTAGTAAGGGAGAAGTCAACTCATATTGAAGTGATTGAGATGGTTTCAAGACTTGCTATCATGGAGGGGTTTAAAATTCTAGACCTTGATTTTTCACCAATAAAGGGGCCTGAGGGAAATATAGAGTATCTTATTTATCTAGAGAAAATTGATAATAAAATTGAGATAAAGGACGAAGTAGATGAGGCTAGACTCCTTAAGGATTATGAGTCTTATCATGAGAGGGTTGTAGATTTGGTGGAGAGGTCACACTCATTAGATTAGTAGAGGGAGAGGAATATGATTAAGGAACTGTATATGAGAAATTGCGCCCTAATTGAAGAGCTTAGGGTTGATTTTGGAAGCAAGTTAAATATCTTGACAGGTGAAACTGGATCTGGAAAGTCAATTGTCCTTGAAGGTCTAAGCCTATGTCTGGGCGGCAAGTATGACAGGTCTTTCTTAAGAAAGGGTTGTGATAAGGGCCTAGTTGAATTGCTTATATACACAGACAACAAAAAGGTAGAGGACCTTTTAGATGAGTATTCTATTCCCTATAGTGATAATGAGCTACATGTATCGAGGTCTATATTTGAAGATGGTAAATCTACTACTAAGCTAAATGGTAGAACAATTAGGCTGGCTGATTTGAGAACTATTATGATGGCTATTGTTGATATACATAGTCAGCACCAAAATCAAGCCCTGTATAACAAGGATGTACACCTTGAATTTTTGGACCTATATGGTAAAGATGCTTTAAAGGATAGTATGTCAAAATACTCTGCTTGCTATGAAAAGTATACAGAAGTTAAGACAAAAATTAACGAACTAAATGACAATATGTCAGAAAGAGAGCTGGAAAGAGAAGTAGACCTTCTTAAATACCAGATTGATGAAATAGAAAAGGCCAATTTGGATGTAGATGAATACGAGATACTAAAGGTAAAATATAAGAAGTTATCAAACCAGGACAAGATAAATACAGCAATCCTAACTAGCTATGATATATTAAGGTCTGGTGATTTGGGCGTTGAGGATAGGATTGGTAAATCCTTGGCTGCCTTGGGACCCGTGGCTGATTATGATATTGTTTTGGAGGACTTTGTAGAAGGGCTGGAGAATATTATGTACCAGCTAGAAGACCTAGATGCAAGCCTTAGGTCATATATAGACAAGAATGAATATAACCCCCAACTTTTAGAGGAAATCCAGGTTAGAATGGACTTTATAAACACAATGAAGAGGAAGTATGGGGATAGGATAGAAGATATCCTAGACTATAAACTAGAGATGAAAAAAAGACTCTACAATATTGAAAATAGGGAGGAACGTAGACAGGCCCTATTGAAGGAAAAAAGAATTATAGAAGAAGACTTAGAAGTAATAGGTGGTGAGTTGACCGACCAGAGGATGAAGGTGGCTAATTTACTGGAAGAAAGCCTATTAAAGGAACTAGGATCTCTAAATATGAAAAATACAAAATTTAAGGTAATCTTTAACAAAGTAGGTTATACTAGTAGTGGGAGTGATGATGTGGAATTCTATGTTTCATTTAATCTAGGTGAAAACCTAAACCCACTAAATAAGGTAGCATCTGGTGGTGAAATGTCACGTTTTATGCTGGCCTTTAAGAAGATACTATCAGATGTTGATAAGATTGAAACCATGATTTTTGATGAAATAGATACCGGTATAAGTGGAAGGGCTGCCCAGGTGGTCGGGGAGAAGTTGGCTGAAATGTCCAAGTACAAACAGCTAATCTGTATCACCCACCTACCTCAGATAGCGGCCTTTGCAGATGACCACTACTATATAGAAAAGAATGTTGAAAATGAGAGAACATTTACAAGTATAAGTAATCTTGACTACGAGGATAGGGAAAAGGAAATTGCAAGGTTGATTTCCGGAAAAATAATAACAGAAAAAACCTTAGAGCACTCTCATGAAATGATAGAGCTAGCTAAGAAAACAAAGGCATAGGAGGTTATCATGCGGGTAGAAGGTAAGTTAAAAAAAGACAAGAAAACTAAAAAACTCGCTAAGAGGATTAATGCAGGTGAAATAGCCCTAATAAACCATATTGATTTGGACGAAGTGGCTGCAAAATCGTTGGTTGAAGCAAAGATAAGACTAGTGATTAACGCTGCTGAGTCTATTAGTGGCAGGTATCCAAATGTTGGACCGTCAATATTGATGAAAGAAAATATATTGATCATAGATAACATAGGTATGGAAGCCTTCGATATCTTAAATGAAGACGATGAAATCGTTGTTGAAGATGGAATTATATATAGAAATGATCAGAAAATAGGGTCTGGTCAGGTTATGGATGCCAAGCTTGTAGTTGAAAAAACACGACAGGCATATGAAAATCTTGAGGTAGAGTTGGATAGGTTTATTGACAATACTATCGAGTATGCAAAGAAAGAAAAGGGACTAATTCTAGGTGATGTTGAAATACCAGACATGAAAACCAACTATCAGGATAGGCATGTCCTTGTTGTAGTTAGGGGTCACAATTATAAGGATGACCTTGAGGCTATGATATCATATATAGAGGAAGTAAAGCCCGTATTGGTGGGAGTTGATGGTGGGGCCGATGCCATACTTGAATTTGGTTACAAGCCAGATGTGATTGTTGGAGACATGGATAGTGTTACAGATGAAGCCCTTAAGTCAGCCGGTGAAATAGTTGTACATGCCTATACGGATGGAAGGGCGCCAGGTCTTAAGAGGGTAGAAGACCTAGGCTTAGAGGCAGTGGTATTCCCTTCACCAGGTACGAGTGAAGATATAGCTATGCTGGCAGCCTATGAACACAAGGCCAAGTTAATAGTTGCTCTTGGTACCCATTCCAACATGATTGACTTCCTTGAAAAAGGAAGGAAGGGTATGGCTTCGACCTTCTTGGTCAGGCTAAAGATAGGGTCTAGACTTATAGATGCAAGAGGCGTAAGCATGCTATACCAGAGTCGTTTAAAGCTCAAGTATATATTTGCCCTAATAGCAACTGCTCTATTCCCAGTGGCTATAGTGGTTAGTCAGTCACCTAAGGTACAGACACTGATGCAATTACTGAGCATAAAGATAAAGCTTTTATTACAGATATAAGATGAATGTGGAGGAATAAGTTATGCATATAAATTTTAAATATTTTATTGTATCTATAGGGGCAATATTCCTAGCCCTGGGTGTCGGAATCTTAATAGGTACAAGCATGGGATCTAGTGTCGATATACAGGAACAGAATGCTGCTATAGTAACAGACATAGACAAACAATTTAAGCAACTAAAGGAAAGGGATGACAAACTAACAGAGACTAATAAAAATTTGCTTGCTAAGATAGACAATATTAAGGACTTTATAGCAGATAATGAAAGTTTACTTAGCGACCAGAAGTTATCTGGTAAGAAGTTAGCCTTAATATCATTCAACGAAAAGGCCGATGTAGATAGTGTTAAGAATGCACTTACAAATGCTGGAGCCAGTATAGAACTTGATATACAGATTAAAGATGAGGTTTTGAATACGACTAACCTAGAAAAAATCAATACTAAACTGAACCAAAAGTTTACCAAAAAGGAAGAAGTAATAAGCTATATAGCAAATGCAATAAAAAATTCTTCTGATACAAGCAGCTTGGCTAGTCTGGAAGAGTTGGGATTAATAAAGGTTAGGGCTAATAATGGTACATATGATACTGTAAATGCTATACTTGTATTTAACGGTTCAACTTCAAGTGGCAAGACTAAGTTTCCTAGTCTAATAAAGCCAATACTAGACCAGATAAAGGAAGACAAGTATACAGTTGCCATAGCAACGAGTGGAGAAAATGTTGGTCTAAAAGAATTTTCTAAAATTAAGGTATCAAGTATAGATAATATAGATGAAGCAGCGGGAAGAGTATCTTTGATAGACCTACTAGCCAGCTCAAATATTATTGGTAGCTTTGGTAATAGCCTAGAAGGTGACAAGCTACTACCTGTAGGAAAATAGGAGGAGATATGTTTACTAGTGTAATAATACCAGCCTATAATGAGGAGTCCAGAATAAGGGAAACACTTGATGGTATAAGGGATATAGACATTATAAATCAGATTGTTGTAGTTGATGATGGGTCTAGTGATGGTACAGCTCAAGTATTGAAAAACTACGTATGTGACAAGCTGGTATATACTGTGCAAAATCCTAATCAGGGTAAGGGTAAGGCCCTTGAAAAAGGCCTGGAATTAGCTGATAAGTCTGCAGATGTAATAGTATTTTTAGATGCAGACTTAGGGTTGACTTCTTCTGAGATAGCTAAGGTAATTGAGCCAGTACTTGCAGACCAGTGCGATGTATCTATAGCAAGGTTTAAACCAGCCAGTAAGAAGGGTGGTATGGGCTTTGTAAAGAGACTAGCCAGGGATTCCGTATATGAAATGACGGGTGTAGAGTTAAATGCTACTATATCAGGTCAAAGGGCCTTTAAAAAAGAGGTTATATCAAAATTTGACCACATACCAGAGGGATATGGGGTAGAGGTTGGTATGACAATAGATATACTTAAGTGGGGCTACAGGATAAAGGAAGTAACTGTTGACATGACCCATAATGAAACTGGAAGAGACCTAAGCGGTTTTATTCATAGGGGTAAGCAATATTTACATATAAAGAGAATCGTAAAAGAAAAGAAACGTGAGTGGAGGTAGTCATGTATACATATTTTATGACAATAATGTTGTTCTGTATTGGCATAGCAATCACCCTGCTTTCAATACCTATGATAAGCAAAATGTTAGAAAATAGTGGTATGATTAGGGAAAACTATAGGGGTGATATGATACCAGTAGGTCTAGGCCTAGTATTTATACCAACCTTAGTTATTAATTCAATTATATTGATTTATTCTAATATTGTTCCAGAAAAGATAATTATGATATACATGCTTTTATTTGCTTCTATTGCTATGTCATTTGTAGGTATTATAGACGATAGTTTGGGCAATAGGGGAGTAACAGGCTTGATAGGCCACTTTAAGGCCTTATTCAAGGGGAGTCTAACTACAGGTGCCTTTAAGGCCCTTTTAGGTGGATTTGTGGGATTAACCCTAGCAGTTACACTAAGCAAGTCAATACCAAATATAATAGTTGCAACTTTGGTGGTTGCTCTTTCAACAAATATGATGAATCTGTTTGACCTAAGACCAGGTAGGGCAATAAAGGCGTATGTTATACTTGCTATAATAATATTTCTAGCAAGTGCCAAGTTTAATAGGGAAGTAATGATGCTAATAGTACCAGCTGTACTAGCATATTTTTACTTTGACTTAAGGGCCTTGACTATGATGGGAGATGCAGGCTCAAATGTTTTGGGAGTTTCTATAGGCGTATTTATAGTATCTTCTTTTGATTTGCCAGTCCAACTAGTGTCCTTGGTACTTTTAGTGGCTATCCACGTATTAACAGAAAAGTTTTCTCTAACTAAGATTATCGAAAACAACAAGTTTTTGGATTATGTAGATAAGTTGGGAAGGGGTTTATAGATGATAAGTAAAAGAGTAGCTAAGGTAATTGAAATAAAGGGCCAGAGCGACCTAATCCAGGATATAAGGGTTGACATAAATGGAAGAATTGAAAAGGCATATAACTATGTTCAATTGACTGGTATTGCACAAGTTGGTGATGAGGTGGTAGTAAATACTACAGCAGTAGAGCTAAGCCTTGGAACAGGGGGTTTCCACTTTGTTATAACTAATTATAATAGGCCTGAATCTAAGTTTACAGAAGGTGGACACATTATGAAACTTAGATATACACCCTTCCAGATTAAGGTCGATTCGGTTGAAGAGCAAGGAAGTCCATACCATGATATATTCAATGATTTTATCTGTTTGGAAGGTATGCCAGTTGCAGTAGGCGCTCTACATAGTATTGTTCCCGTATTTGCAGCTACATTTAAAAAGCTGTGTCCAGATAAGAAACTTGTATATATAATGTCAGATGGAGCGGCCCTGCCAATGGCCTTTAGTAAAAATGTTGATAACTTAAAGAATATGGGTCTAATAGATAATACAATCACTTATGGTAATGCCTTTGGGGGAGATTATGAGTGTATTAATATATATACATCTCTCATTACAGCCAAGGAAATTTGTAAGGCAGATTGTGTTTTAGTTGCAATGGGACCAGGTATTGCTGGTACGGGAACCAAGTATGGCTTTAGTGGTATCGATCAGGCAGTGATAATAGATGCTGTTGAAAAGTTAAATGGAAAATCCTATATTATACCAAGAATTAGCTTTGCTGATAAAAGACCCAGACACAAGGGGATTTCCCACCATACACTTACAATTTTAAGCGAGCTAACTAACAAGTCTACAAATGTAGTTTTAAATTCTCTGTATGAACCAGCCAAATTAAGCATAATTAGGGACCAGCTTCTACTAAATAGCATAGATGAAAAGCATAAGGTTGATTTTGAAGAATATGATATGACAAAAGAGGACTTAGATAAGTATGGGTTAAAGGTTAAGAGTATGGGTAGGTCCTTTGAAGAAGATAAGGAATTCTTTGAAGCTGCAGCTACAGTAGCTTATAAGATTTCTAAATTATTTTAAATATAGTCTTGATGAAAATTTAAGTATTTAATGATATAATAGGTTTATAGTTTGGTTAGGAGGTATATATGGCTGACTTGTATAACAGAATATTAGATAGTGTAGATTATATCAAAAAGTCTTATACAGGCGACATAGATGTAGCCCTAGTACTGGGGTCTGGCCTATCCTATTTAGTGGAGCAATTTGATAACAAGCTAGAGCTTGACTACAAGGATATACCAAATTTTCACACATCTCAGGTAGAGGGACATGAAAATAGGCTCGTAATAGGGAATTTTTGTGGCAAAAGAGTTTTGGCTATGAAGGGTAGGTTCCATTATTATGAGGGCTACAAGCAAGAGGATATCACCTATCCGATTAGGGTCTTTAAGGAGTTAGGTATAGATAAGATTTTAGTGACTAATGCAGCCGGTGGAGCCAACAAGGACTTCAAAGCTGGAGACCTTATGATTATTAATGACCATATCAATTTCTCAGGCTCAAATCCTTTGATTGGGATGAATGATGACAGGTTAGGACCTAGGTTTCCAGATATGACTGATGCCTATGATCATGATGGTATAAGGCTACTAAGAAGATGTGCTGATGATTTAGGATTTTCAATTCAAGAAGGTGTATATATGTTTTTCTCAGGGCCTAGCTATGAGACACCTGCAGAGGTGAGAATGGCAGGTATTTTAGGGGCTGATGCCCTAGGGATGTCTACGGTTCCTGAGGTTATTGTAGCAAGGCACTCTGGAATGAGAGTATTTGGAATTTCCTGTATCACCAATATGGGAGCGGGTATAAGTGGTCGAAAATTAAACCATGAAGAAGTAATAGAAACTACAGATAGGGTTAAAAGTAAATTTTCATCCCTAGTGAAGTTATTTATAGAAAGAGTATAAAAGGAGGTGTGGTATATTGAGTACGAATATGGCTAGAAAAAAGCAAATAAAAACGAATAAGAAGAAGGCCAAGCGTAGACCTAGAATCAGGATCTTTAGGTTAATAATAGTAGTCTTTATTTTACTAGGTATGCTTTCCTTAGGTGGCAACCTCTACTATAAGTCTGCATCAAAGCCAGTAAATCCAAATTCAACAGCTACTAAGATTGTTGATATACCTGCAGGTGCCAATGTCAAGCAGATAGCAACTATCTTAAAAGACCAGGATATGATAAAAAACAAAAAGGTTTTCGTAGCTAATGTAAAGGAAACAGGTAAGGCAGAACAGATAAAATCTGGTAAGTATAAACTATCACAGAGTATGTCGAATGACCAAATTATTGATAAGATGATAAAGGGTCAAATATACCAGGACGGTATCAAGGTAACAATACCTGAGGGTAGTATTTCTACTGAAATAGTGAATATTTTAGTGAAGAAGAATCTTGGTGATAGAAAGAAGCTCGTCAAGCTATTTAGGACACCTAGTGAATTCTCTAGTAAATATAGCTTCCTTAAGGATAGTAGGATAACTACACTTGAAGGGTTCTTGTATCCTGAAACCTACTACTTTAAAAAGGGAACAAGTGAAAAAGATATATTTGACAAGATGTTAAGTGAGTTTGATAAGAACTACAAAAAAAGTATAAGTGCAAATGTCAAGAAGAACAATTATAATTTTTATGATACAATTATCATGGCATCTATAATTGAAAAAGAGGCTGTAAAGGATGAGGATAGACCTATTATTGCAAGTGTATTCTACAATAGGTTGGCTAAGAAAATGAAGCTACAATCTGATGCAGTTCTTCAGTATGGTTTGCCTGAGAGAAAGGGTAAGGTTTTGTATTCTGATTTAAAGGTTGAGTCAGCCTATAATCTTTATATACACAATGGCCTTCCACCAACACCAATTGCCAGTCCAGGTATCAAGTCTATGATAGCAGCATCAAGGCCTAGCAAGACAGACTACCTATACTTTGTAACAAATGTAAATGGTGTAAATTCGTATAGTAAGACTTTTGAAGAGCATGATAAGAATGCTAAAAATTACCATAAAGAGAGGGATGCTAAAGAAAAGGCTGACCAGGAAAAATCGTCTGCTACTGATAAAACTGGAACTAGCTCAAGTACTGATGAAAAGACAAGCACTAGTTCTGACAAGAGCAAGACAAACTAGCTAGAGGATTCTATTGCAGGGAGGGTAAACTTCCCTGCTTTTTAAAGGAGTGAAATAAGTGAGTAATATTGTAAACGATAAGGTTGAAAATTATATAAGGGAGACCTTGAAGCCCAGTCAGGGGCTATTGAGAGACCTAGAGCTATATGCAGAAGAAAACTCTGTTCCCATAATACATAAGGAGGTTGCCGACCTATTAAGAGTTATTTTAAAGCTAAAGAGGCCGAAAAAAATCCTAGAACTAGGTTGTGCAATAGGATATTCTTCCTTATTTTTTGCCGATGTCCTAGATGGAGATGTTGAAATTGTAACTACCGAGAGAAATCCAATAATGTTGGAGAGGGCCCAAGATAATATAAAGAAGGCCGGTATGGAGGATAGGATAAAGATTTTAGTTGGAGATGCAGAAGAAACTCTAAAGGACCTTGAAGGGACCTTTGATATGATCTTTATAGATGCAGCTAAGGGCCATTACAAGATGTTTTTTGATATGCTTATAGGTAAACTAAACCACGGCGGAATAGTTATTTCTGACAATATACTTTACAAGGGTATGATAGCAAGTGATGACTATGTGGTCAGAAGAAAAAAGACTATAGTTAAGAGGATGAGGACATATTTAGATTACATATGCGATTTAGAGGGTATAAGTACATCGTTGATACCTATAGGTGATGGCCTAGCCATATCCTACAAGGAATAGTTGGATTTTTAATATGGTACAATATATGTGGGTTTAAATATTATATAAGCAAGGAAAAGGAAGGAATAAATGGAAAGAGTAGAACTATTGGCTCCTGCGGGAGATTTAGAAAGATTAAAAATAGCCATAGAATATGGGGCAGATGCCGTATACCTTGGTGGTGAAAATTTTGGCATGAGAACAGCTGCCAAAAACTTCTCAAACGAAGAAATTAAAGAAGGGGTCGAGTTTGCCCATAAAAGAGGAAAAAAGGTATTTGTAACCGTAAATATAATTCCTCATAATAAAGATTTTAACGGATTGGCAGAATACTTAATAGAATTAGAAAAGGCAGGTGTTGATGCCCTAATAGCTTCAGATCCTGGTGTCATATCTGTAATAAAGGATACAATACCTAATATGGAAATTCACCTTAGCACTCAGGCCAACACAACTAATTACTACAGTGCCAACTTTTGGTACAAGCAGGGGGTTAAAAGGGTTGTTATAGCTAGGGAATTATCGTTCACGGAAATCAAAGAACTAAGGGATAATATACCAGAGGATATGGACGTAGAAGCCTTCATGCATGGGGCCATGTGTATATCATACTCTGGTAGGTGCCTGATAAGTAACTATATGACAGGTAGGGATGCTAATAGGGGGTCTTGTGCTCAATCATGTCGTTGGAAGTATAGCTTGGTTGAAGAAAAAAGACCTGGAGAGTATTATCCTGTTTATGAGGATGAAAGGGGAACCTTCTTCTTCAATTCTAAAGACCTTTGTATGATTGAATATGTGCCTGAATTGATAGATTCTGGTATTACAAGTCTAAAGATAGAGGGTAGGATGAAGACAGCCTACTATGTTGCAACAGTTGTAAGGGCATACAGGATGGCTATAGATGCCTACTATGAAAAAGGTTCTGACTGGAAGTTTGACCCAATATGGCTAGATGAGTTAAAGAAGGGTAGTCATAGACACTTTACTACAGGCTTCTACAATGACAAGCCAGGTCATGAGGAACAAAATTATGCTTCTGCTTCATATGTCAGAAACTACGACTTTATAGGTATTGTAGTCGATGGACCAGACAAGGACGGCTATGTAACTGTAGAGCAGAGAAATAAGATGGTTGTAGGTGACCAGATAGAAATAATAGGACCGTATACGGCTACTCTTGAAACCGAAATATTAGAGATGTTTGACGAAGAAATGAACCCTATTACTGAGGCTCCACATCCAAGACAGCTTGTTAAGATGAAGCTTCCAGAAGGAGTAGGACTTAACTTTATGCTAAGAAAGGCTATAGAGGAAAAGTAAAAGGACAAATGCCAAAGGGGCTTGTTATACTAAATTTATAAAAAATGCTATTTAAAAAGATATTTTCAAAAATTTGAAGGTATCTTTTTATTTTTGTCTATAAATAAATAGGATTAAAAAGATCCTTTAATTTCTGCCTGTTAGGGGGATATAAGTGTATGATATTACAAAAATGTGAGAAAAAGTATATAGCCACATTAGCAACTCATAAGATTTGTGATTATAGTGGGCGTAATAAGGCATACAGGGGTTATTTAGCGACCGAATTTATATTTAGCCTTATTATTTTTTCTATAACCATCTATATATTCTCATTTTTTATTGTGAATGTGACTTATATGGAGAAGAAGCTAGACGATAGGGACAAGCTTGATTATGTAATGGGAAAAGCCCTACTAGAGGAGAGGTCCTATCTGAAAAAATATAAGGGTGACTATGAGGATTTGGACTTGGTATCAACTCATCATATTGATGGGAAGAGTATAGAAATCAAGAGAGTCTTTAAGGATAAGAGATATGGCTGGGTTGAATCTGAGCTTATTGTATATGAAAATGGGACTAATAAGAAGATACTTTTACATACAATTATAGGTCTTGAATAGTTGACGGGGGGTCGTGCTTTTGATGAAGAATAATAAATATAAGGGGTCTATGTCAGTAAATGTAATACTATTATTTATGTTCCTTGTATCACTAGTTGTATTGTTTATGCCCCTATACAGGGATCTAGGAGACTTTAAAAAGGACTACGACAGCTTGTATGGTCATGATTATGAGCTTGCTTCAATAGAGAGGGCCTTTATGGTAAATGCCTATTATACTCTAGAGGATACATATCTAAAAAGTAAAGATTCTAAGGACTTTTATGACCAAGTCTTGAAGAAGGATACAAGATTTTATAAGGATTTAATTGAACAAAAATACATCAAATCTCCACATACAAAATATGAACCGATTACAGGTGATGGAGGTTATTATGAAATTGTTAAAAAAGATAATTATGTTGAATTTTATGTAAATTACTACTATGAAAATAATAGCATTGATAGGTGGAAGAGGAAAAAATATAGGGTCTATTGTCCCTTTGAAAAATTAGGCTTGGATAAGAAGGATAGGCCAAGTCTCGAGATAGAAGAAATCAAAAACTTATTTGTAGAGCTGGCCTAGAATATAAATATATATTAAAAAAGGGGAGACGAAGTCTGTTGGAAGTAATAAAAAAGCATAGGGGGACTAGCTTTGTAGAGCTAGCTATAGCCATGTCAATATTGCTTGTGGTAATATCCATATCAATAGTGAGGGTAAATAGGGATAGTTTAGTATTTGACTCTACAGTTACAAGAGTTAAGACTGATATTAGAAGGATAATAGTAATGGGCCAGGATGACTATTGCACTTACGGGATGAGCTTTTATAGGGGTTATTATACAGTAAGTAGGGATGGTATGGAAATCTTCAAGAGGTACCAGGGTGACCACACCCATGTATTAAGTGGGACAAGGCTTGAGTTTAGGGGCATAAAGAGGATGGGAGCACCAGGTGGTGGTGGCAGCCTCTATGTATTTAATGATAGGACAAAGAATTTGGAGAGGATTACCTACATACCAGCTAGTGGCAGGGTGACATCATATAAGGATGATTATCTCAAGAAAAAAATTATGATAGATAATTGGTTGTCCGAATTAAAATAGCTTTTTATCCACATATATTAGTTTTATATAGACAGGACCTAATTAGGTATACTAGGGGGGGGAAATTATGAATCTAGAATCAAGACTTATAAATATAAATGGCAATAATAGTATTAGGAAAAGTCAGGCCTATATAATGGTAGAGGTCTTGGTATATCTAATGATAGCAAGTATTATACTGGTCTCAATAGGTATAATTTTCAGGTCATCTATATCAATAAAAAATAGTATAATAAGTAAGATAGAAATGAGACAAATGGCCTCTGTAGTAGAGGATAGGATTAGGTATGAAATGGGAAATAGCGTAGGAATTACCAGAGTCTGGGGGAAAAATAGTGGGGACACTAGCTATAAAAATGTGAGAAAAATTCAATATAGGGCCTATAGTAAGCTTCAAAAGGAGGTATTGGAAAGTAAGTATATAAGCATTGAGGGTGATAGGATATATGTGGAAAATCAGGGCAAGTATCAAATAGGGAGACATATAGAGTCTATGGATATTGATGATGAAAAAGACTACATGAAATATAGGTTATATTTTAAAATTGCTAGGAAGACCTATGCTAAAGAGTTCATTTTATTAAAAAAAATATAAATTTTAATAAGGTCCCATTCAAAAGATATGAATAGGACCTTTTCTCTTACATATTATTGATTTCTTCCAAAAGGGTATCAACTATTGTTTCTTGAGAAATTTTCTTGACGATTTCTCCTTTTTTAAATAGTAGACCAACCTTGTCACCACCTGCTATACCTATATCAGCTTCTCTGGCTTCACCAGGTCCATTCACGGCACAGCCCATTATGGCTACAGTGATGTCCTTTTCTAGTGATGATATTTTATCTTCTACCTCATTGGCTAGATCTATCAGGTTTATATTACACCTACCACAAGTAGGGCAGGATACTATTTTTATCTTGTCATTTAGGAGGTCTAGGCTCCTAAGTATATCCTTGGCTACAGGGATTTCCTCAGTAGGGTCACCTGTCAAGGATATTCTAATAGTATCACCGATACCATCAGCTAAAAGAGAACCAACACCTATGGCTGATTTGATAGTACCCCTTTTTATTCCACCGGCCTCAGTGATACCAAGGTGGAGTGGGTAGTCAACAGTCCTAGACATTAACCTATAGGCCTCTATTGACCTTATTACATCAGAATTTTTAAGTGATATTACTATGTCCTGAAAGTCTAGGTCCTCCAGGATTCTGACATGTCTCATTGCTGATTCCACCATTGCTTCGGCTACTGGGCCACCATATTGGTTTAGGAGGTCCTTTTCTAGTGAACCACCATTTACACCTATTCTTATAGGTATATTATTATCTTTGCAGGCCTTGACAACCTCTTTGGTCTTGGCAAGGCTACCAATATTACCAGGATTTATCCTGATACCATCAACCTGGCTTCTTACTGCTTCAAGGGCAAGCCTATGGTCAAAGTGTATATCTGCGACGATCGGTATATTAATTTCTTTTTTTATATTTGCTATATTCTTAGCAGCATCCATATCTACAACAGCAACTCTTACAAGATCGCAACCAACATCCTCTAGCCTGTGTATCTGGCTGATAGTAGCCTTGGCATCCCTTGTATCGGTAGTAGTCATGGATTGTACTGATATAGGGCTATCACCACCTATGTTTAGGTTTCCAACCCTTACCATCCTAGTTTTTCTTCTTTTATAAGTCATCTTTCACCTTCCTAAGTTAGTAGTCTGATTATGTCCTTGTAGGTTACAAATAACATCAAGCCTAAGATTACAAATAGGCCTATAGCATTAATATAACCCTCTACCTTGGCGGGGAATTTCTTTCCACCCCTAATTGCTTCAATAATCAGCATTAGGATTCTCCATCCATCAAGGGCTGGAATAGGTAATAGGTTCATTAATCCTATATTTAAGCTGATGATTGCAGTCAGGTAAATAACATTTATTATGCCTGTTGTAGCAGCGTTAGAGACCATTTTTACTACGCCTACAGGTCCTGATAGGGCATCAGCCGCCTTACCAGATAGCTGTCCAGTAACTAGCTTCCATAAAAAGCTAAGCATGGTCTTTGATGTATCATAGGTTACAACAAAAGCCTGTTTTACAGCCTTCATAGGCTGATTTTTCTCATAGGCAGGCTGTATTCCTACAATATATCTGCCAGCCTGGTTCTGAGCCCTTAATTTAACAGTATTTACCTGGTTTTTCCTCTTGTATTTTATTGTAAGGTCTTCCTTACCATACTTATTAACTAATTTACTTATGTCGTTAAATTCCTTAGTTTCTTCTCCATTTATAGAGAGGATAGTATCATCCTTTTGTAGACCTGCTAGGGCGGCAGGGGACTTATCTATTACCTGACCGAACCTTGTAGTAGGTGCCCCTATAAAGAAAAATACAGGTACTAATAGGATTATACAAAAGACAATATTTACAAAGGGTCCTGCAAATATAGTAAGGAACCTATCTTTTAAAGATTTTTTTCCAAATGAATTTGGGTCATCAGAATCATCATCTTCACCTTCCATGGCTACGTAACCACCAATGGGGATCATTCTTAGAGAATATTTAATGCCCTGAGATTCCCTTGAAAAAATTTGCGGTCCCATTCCTATAGAAAATTCATGTATGGTTACGCCAGCCCTTTTAGCCAACATAAAGTGTCCTAGCTCATGGACAAATATAATTAGTCCAAAAACTAAAATTGCAACAATTATATTCATATTTCACCTACCTTTAATTTATTAAAACTCAAACCAGTAAAGCCTAGTCATAACTAGCCGTGACCAAAGAACTTACTGACCTTTCTCTACAAGTATATACTATTATAAAAGCCTTTAATTATGCTTAAGATTAAAGGCTATTAGTAATTTATATATTTATTCCCAAAATAGGGGCTAGTTAATAATATTTTTTATATAGGACCTGGTCCAAGCATCTATATTAATTATATCTTTTAGGCTTGGTTGGTCTATAAAGTCATGCTCCTTCATTGCCATTTCAATATACTTAGGTATATCATAAAAACCTATCTTATCATTAAGGAAATATTCCACTAAGACTTCATTTGCCGCATTTAGGACTGTTGCACTAGTGCCACCTTCCTTTAGGGCCCTATAGGCGAGGTCTAGGCAAGGGAAAACATCCAGGTCAGGTCTTTGAAAATTAAGGCTGGCAATTTTAAATAGGTCAAGCCTTTCAAAATCGCTATCAAGCCTACTTGGGTAACTAAGTGCATACTGAATTGGTACACGCATATCAGGACAACCTAGCTGGGCTATGACCGATGAGTCTTGGAACTGGACCATAGAGTGGACTATGCTCTCAGGATGAACATGGACTATTATATCCTCTGGTTCTACATCAAATAACCACTTAGCCTCTATTACCTCGAGTCCTTTGTTCATTAGGGTAGAGGAGTCGATACTAATTTTCTGGCCCATTGTCCAATTTGGGTGCTTAAGGGCATCTGACTTACTTACATTTATTAGGTCCTGTCTTGACCTACCCCTAAATGGTCCACCAGATGCAGTCAAGAGGATTTTATCTATTTTATTTGACTCCTCACCATTCAAGCACTGGAATATGGCACTATGCTCACTGTCGACAGGTAGTATCTTGGCCTGGTGCTTTTTAGCCAAGTCCATTACTATCTGACCAGCTGTTACCAAGGTTTCCTTATTGGCAAGGGCAATTGTAGTTGAATTTTTAATTGCTTCCACTGTTGGCAATAGGCCTATCATACCTACCACGGCAGTAACTAGTATATCTATTGTCCTTGAACCTGCAATTTTTATTAGTCCCTCGTGGCCCTTATATACATTGATCTTAGCAAGGTATGGACTTGTAGCCACCTTTTCCTCTACTAGGGTTAAGAATTCTTCATATGCAGTATCATCAAATATAGCAACTGATTTTGGTTTGAATTCATTAATCTGGTCTAATAGCTGGTTAATACTCTTATTGACAGTCAAACCTTCAATCCTGTAAAGATTAGGGTTTTTTCTGATAACATCAAGAGTTTGGCTACCAATGGATCCAGTAGAGCCTAGTATGGATATATTCTTTATTTTCATTGTTTCACTTCCTTTTTAAAATGCTTAGTATATTATAGCATAAGTGTATATGCTAGATATGAAATAAAAAATATTTTTTTTATAATATTTTTTTGATTTTAGGTCCTGAAATCTAGACTAGGACTAGCTTTGAAAAAGATAAAATTTATAAAAATTTACTATATTGATAAACTTAAAATTTATAATATGATAAATAAAGTGATTTTGTTAGCTTGACTGATAAACATTTAAGGTATATATTATAAGTAGTAAGTGATAGGATTTGGATTGAATGAAAATAATAAAGACAGGTATATGGCGAGGAAGTGATGTGAATGTTTGATTTAGAGCATAAACCAAGAAAATTAAATAAGGATAGGTATAGTGAAAGTCAGCTTGTTAACTATAAAAAGGAACATGAAAGGTTCATCAATATATCGCCAAATAACTATATTAGGTCTTTGAAAGACACATCAACAAAGAAGGCAATGATACCCATGGTCCTTATTAGCCTGATGGATAAGAATAATAAGATATTTATGACCTTAGACGACCTATCTCTTGAACTAGACTACCCCAAGACAGGCTTGTCTGTATTATTTGGACAGTATAAAAAAATGGATTTTTTAAAGAAGATTAGGAATGGGCTGTATATGGTTAATCCCCTTGTATCATATAGGGGATCAAAGTACGAGAGAGATAAATTAATTAAGGAATATAATAGTGTGGATAAAGGGAAGAAGTGATAGATATGAATTATATATTTGACAGGGATATAATGAGGTGGTTTGACCATCTCTTTGAAAAACATACCAACACATTTTTAATAGATAATTTTATTTGTAACATGTACGATAGGGCCGGGCCGGTGGATAAAAGTGATATTCTTCCTCTGGCGACAAAAAGGTACAAGGATGATAGTGTAATTAGTTTAGCCAAAAAGGAATCAAGTTTTTGGACTATTAGCTTTTTACTGTCCTCCAAATATGTATATGAATTAAGAGAAAATGTTCATCCATATTTTGGTCACTATATTTATGAGAATATATCAGTTTATAATAACGATGATGTATACTCTTTTGTAAATAAGTATTTGTTAGACATACTCAATTATATGGTTGACTACATATATTATCCTGAAGAAGATGATTACTATATAGACTATAGGGATGAATTTATCAATACCTGCTCTGCTATGGATTATGGTGAGAGGGTCCTGGTTACTGATGACATTTATATGTATATTATTTCTGAAGACCAGCTGAATTTTATAGATAAGTCGGAAAGATTCAATTTGGAACTAAGATTTGACTCTAGAGGCGGTCAGGAATTAATGGATGCTATCCTTGACTTGAGTGGGTCTATTTTATTAAAAACTAGGTGATAAGCTCAAAATAAGTATATGGATAGGTTATACAAGGAAAATAGGATAGGTGAAATAGGTAAGACAGATAAAATTAAAAAGATAAATATGATTGATAAGGCAATATGATAAATATAATATATTAAAATTAGATAATAAAAATAATAGAAATTGGAGGGAAATTTAATTATGAACGTAGAAAAAATGACATTAAGAGTACAAAATGCCTTGAATGATGCTTTTTCTGAGGCAGTTAGAAACAATAACCAACAGGTTGATGTAATCCACCTACTTTATGCTTTATTAGACCAGGAGGATGGGTTAATACCAAATATAGTAGAAAAAATGAATATAAGTTCTGATTCTTTGAAGAAGTCAGTTAAAAACGAAATATCTAAGCTACCAAGTGTAACGGGTGGTGGTGCAAACTCACAAGGAGTAACTGCAACTAGGGCTATAAATGAAGTAATGGTTGAGGCAGAAAAAATAGCAGATGACTTTAAGGATTCTTATATTAGCGTCGAGCATATTATGTTGGCCATATTTGATAAAGAAAAGTCATCAGCTATAGGAAGAATATTTAACCAGTATGGATTGGTTAAGCAGGAATTCTTGAATGTACTACACCAAGTTAGGGGTAACCAGAGGGTTGATAGTCAGGATCCAGAGGGTACCTATGATGCCCTAGCTAAGTACGGAACTAACCTTGTGAAACTAGCAGAAAATAATAAGCTAGACCCTGTTATAGGTAGGGATGAAGAGATAAGGAGGGCCATTAGGATCCTATCAAGAAGGACAAAAAATAATCCAGTCTTAATTGGTGAGCCTGGAGTAGGTAAGACAGCCATAGTTGAAGGACTTGCCCAGAGAATCGTAAAGGGTGATGTTCCAGAGGGCTTGAAGGATAAGGTAATCTTCTCCTTAGATATGGGTGCCTTGATCGCCGGTGCCAAGTTTAGGGGTGAATTCGAAGAGAGATTAAAGGCGGTGTTAAAGGAGGTATCGAGCTCTGAAGGTAAGATAATCCTATTTATTGACGAAATACATACTATAGTAGGTGCTGGTAAGACTGAAGGTTCTATGGATGCTGGAAACCTAATCAAGCCTATGTTGGCAAGAGGCGAGCTTAACTGTATAGGAGCAACTACCTTTGATGAATATAGGAAGTATATAGAAAAGGATAAGGCCCTAGAAAGAAGATTCCAGCCTGTTATAGTTGATGAACCAAGCCTTGAAGATACCATATCTATTCTTAGGGGTCTAAAAGAAAGGTTTGAAATCCACCACGGTATCAGGATACACGATAATGCGATTGTTGCCGCAGCCAAGCTGTCAGACAGGTATATACAGGATAGATACCTACCTGATAAGGCCATAGACCTGATAGACGAGGCAGGTGCAATGATTAGGTCAGAGATAGATTCTCTTCCTACAGACCTAGATATTGTTAGAAGAAGACTATTTATGCTAGAAACAGAGAGAGAAGCACTTTTAAAGGAAGAAGATGAAAAGTCCAAATCAAGACTTGAAGAATTAGAAAAAGAACTTGCTGATCTTAAGGAAGAAAATGATAGCATGACAGCTAGGTATGAAAAGGAAAAGAACAGGATTACAGAGCTAAAGGAACTTAAGTCCAAGCTAGATGAGGCTAGGGCCAAGGTTGAAAAGTATGAAAGAGAATACGACTTCAATAAGGCAGCAGAGGTAAAGTTTGGTCAAATACCAAAATTAGAAGAGGAAATAAAAAACTTTGATGACAAGTATGACAAAGAAGCAGGGGATAGCCTTCTAAAGGAGGAGGTAACAGAAAATGAAATTGCAGATATAATTTCTAAGTGGACTGGCATACCTGTTAGTAAACTAGTTGAAACTGAAAAGGCCAAGCTATTAAATCTAGAAAATCAGCTACATAAGAGGGTTATAGGGCAGGATGAAGCAGTTACTGCAGTATCTAATGCCATCTTAAGGTCTAGGGCAGGTCTTAGTGACCAGAAAAAGCCTATGGGATCCTTTATATTCCTAGGTCCTACTGGTGTAGGTAAGACTGAGTTGGCCAAGACACTTGCAAGAGACCTATTCGATAGCGAGGACAGTATCGTTAGGATAGATATGTCTGAGTATATGGAAAAGCATAGCGTATCAAGGCTAGTAGGACCACCTCCAGGCTATGTAGGCTATGAAGAGGGTGGTCAGCTAACAGAGGCTATACGTAGAAAGCCATATTCTGTAATCTTATTTGATGAGATTGAAAAGGCCCATGACGATGTGTTCAATATCTTCTTACAGATACTAGATGATGGTAGGTTGACTGACAATAAGGGAAAAACAGTAGACTTTAAAAACTGTTTGATTATAATGACATCTAATATAGGAAGCTCAACCCTACTAGAAGCTGGTGGCAATATAGATGAAAATGTTAGTGAAAGCGTACTTAAGCAGATGAGGGCTAGGTTTAAGCCAGAATTCTTGAATAGGGTAGATGATATAATCATGTTTAAACCTCTTATGAAAGATGAAATTAAGCAGGTTATAGATATATTCTTTGCAGACTTAGCGTCAAGACTGGCGGAAAATGATATAGATGTAGAATTAACAGAAGCTGCCAAGGACCTTATGATTAAGGAAGCCTATGACCCAGTATACGGTGCAAGACCTTTGAAGAGGTACATTAGCAATAACATAGAAACTATACTGGCAAGAAAAATAATTGGTGGTCAGATAAGACCTGGTGACAGGGTAAAGATTGATTCACAGAATGACCACATACTTATATCCTAAGTAGAAACTTTGATAGCTTGTAACTAGGAAATATTGTAATTAATTGTTGGTATATTTACAAATCAATTTATTGTGTTTAGATAAATATTACTTAAAAAGTATAGGAAATTTATATACTTGGTCTTGGTTTTCTGGATATTATAAAGCCATATGGGCAAACCAATTAATAATACAAGGTATAAATACCTTTGAGGATGTATAAAATCATATTGTACATCCTCATTTTTTAGTTATAATTTACATAAAATATAAAGGTGAATTCAAGAAAAAGATTTAAAGTTTAAAAACATAAAATTTGATTAAAATTAATAATAAAAAAATATGCAATTGTTTACCTTTCAATAATATATAAAATGACACCTTTAGATATTAAATTAAAAAAATTATTTGACAATACTGAAAATTAAGGTTATACTCTAAGAGAACTAATTTAATTTTGATTATTTTTAAGGAGGAGTTCAAAATGAGTATCAAATTTAAAGACATTGTTGTCATCGGTTTCGCATTATTCGCGATGTTCTTTGGTGCTGGTAACTTAATTTTCCCACCGTTCTTGGGTGTTATATCAGGAACTAAATGGTTTGTATCATTCATGGCATTCTTATTTGCAGATGGTGGTTTGGCATTATTAGGTGTTATCGCAGCAACAGGTACACAGGGCGATATGATGGCCTTCTTCGGAAGAGCTGGAAAGAAGCTAGGTATTGTAATTGCATCATTAACTATTCTTTGTATAGGACCATTTGTTGCTATACCAAGAACAGCAGCTACAACTTATGAAATAGGTATAGTTCCTAATTTCGGACAGAGCCTAAGCCCAATAGTTTTCGCAATTATATTCTTCGTAATAGTTCTAGTATTAACTATTAAGCCTTCAAAGGTTGTAGATATAATTGGTGCTTTCTTGACACCAGTACTTCTAATATGTTTGGCAGTATTGATCGTAAAGGGTATAGTGAGCCCTCTAGGTGCGCCACTTGATAGAACGCTAGTTGATAACGTATTTATAAGCGGTATCAATGACGGTTATCAGACTCTTGATGGTATGGCTGGAGCAGTATTCGCTGGTATCGTTATAGCATCTGTTAAGCAGAAGGGTTATACTGAAAAGAAGGTTCTAGTTAAGGCTACAATACTTGCCGGCGTAGTGGCAGTTGTAGGTTTGGCCCTTGTTTATGGTGGTCTAACTTACCTAGGTGCTACAGTATCTCCACAGTATGACAATACAGTTGAAAGAACTACACTAGTAATATCAATAACTCAGGCTATACTTGGTGGACCTGGTAAGGTAATCCTTGGTCTAGTTGTTGGTCTTGCTTGTTTAACTACAGCCATAGGTCTTACATCTTCTTGTGGTAACTACTTCAGTGACCTTACAGAAGGTAAGCTTAAGTATGAAGTTATAGTTGTTGTAGTTTGTGTATTCTCAGCAATCGTATCTAACTTCGGAGTTGATAAGATTATACAGATCGCTGCACCACTACTATACATGATGTACCCAGCAGTTGTTACTCTAATACTTCTTGGTCTAATTCATACTAAGATTCAGAACAAGAATGTATACGTGCTAGCATCTTGGGTAGCTCTAATATTAGGTGTTGCTCATGAATTGTCAACTGTTCCTCTTTTTGCAAAAGTAGGCGTACTAGCTAGTCTAACAGAAGCTTTAAACAAGTTACCAGGTCATTCAGTTGGATTCTACTGGATTATACCAGTGCTAGTTGCAGCTATAGTTGGTAAGTTCATAGCAGCTAAGAAAGAAGCTTAATAGACTTATAAGTATAAGTTTTGACTGAATAAACACAAAAAATAAACACACAGATAGGATCCCGGTTGACAAATTCAGCCGGGATTTTTAGTCTTATAAGCATCATGGAATATTATAATTTCTTAGGTGAGAGATATATAAGTAATAGGAAAATTTTTAGATAAGAGGATGGCACCACTCAAACAAGAATATTACAAATGGGAGATTATCAAACTTGAAAATATGCTAGTCCTATATTATAATATTTATATAAATTACATGATAGCTAGCTGGTATATATACTAGTAAACTTAAAATAGTTGATTTAAAATAGTTGATAAATTGGAGGATGGAAATGTCTAAGAATACTGGAAAAAACAAGAAAAAAAATAAGCCCTATTATAAAAAGCAGGAAGTTTCCAATAATAAGGAAACAAAGGTAAGCAATTCACCTATGTCAAATAATACCTTTTTGTTGGGAGTGGGCTTTTTGATTATAATATATTCTAGGTATTTAGCAAATCAACTATCTTCTGTTTTAGTAAATATATTAGGACTGGGTGTGATGTTCTTTGCCATGTTTAGGTCATTTAATGAAGACAAGGAAAATGGTAAAAAGAGGGCAGTTGTAATTGATTCTATAATAATGGGAATTATAGGGCTTGCTATAATTTACAGTATTTATTGGTTGACACAACTAAGATTTTAGTTTATTTTATAAGGCTTTCAGAGGATTTTTCTTATTGTTAAAAGACTAACTTAAAAAAATATTAAAAATATTCTTGACAAAGTTCAACTAATATTTTATCATAGGTAATAACAAAATATTAAATCTCTTATCGAGAGTGGCGGAGGGACTGGCCCTGTGAAGCCCGGCAACCTAACTTTGTTAAGGTGCTAAATCCAGCGGTATGTAACCGAAAGATGAGTAGTATTTCCAGGTCTGGGTATATTTTACTCAGGCATTTTTTATTTTTTATTAAAGTTTATAGAAAGGAGTATAAAATGATTGAAATAAAGGAAGTAAATAAGTTTTATGGTCAAAACCAGGTTTTGACGGACATAAACTTAAAGATAAATGACGGAGAAATATTCGGCATCATCGGACATAGTGGCGCTGGTAAATCTACGATATTGAGATGTATTAATAGGCTAGAAAACTTCGATTCCGGGTCAATATATGTAAATGGCCAGGATGTAGCCAATCTTGATGAAAAGTCTCTTAGAAATTTAAGAAAAGACCTGGGCATGATTTTCCAACACTTTTCCCTTTTAGAGAGGAAGACAGTTTTTGAAAATGTAGCCCTACCAATGGAATGTTTTAAGTATTCTAAGGAGGAAATAAAGACAAGGGTAGAGGAGTTACTAGACCTAGTTGGTATTTTGGATAAGAAGGATGTCAAGCCTAGAAACCTAAGTGGTGGACAGAAGCAAAGAGTAGCAATAGCCAGAGCCTTGACAATGAACCCGTCTGTATTGCTTTGTGATGAGGCTACTTCAGCCCTAGACCCAAAGACAACCAAGTCAATACTAGACCTGCTACAGGAAATCAATCAAAAGCTGGGCATAACTATAATAATAGTTACCCACCAGATGGAGGTAATCAAGCAGGTTTGTACGAGAACGGCAATAATGGATGCGGGTAAGGTCCTGGAGGTAGGAGATACTCAGGAGATATTCTTAAAAAATAATAAACCTCTAAGAAAATTACTTGGAGAGGAAAATATAGTTTTACCTAGTGGATGTAACCTAAAGCTATTGTTCACTAATGACAGGTCAAATGATCCTGTTATAACAGGTATGGCTAGAGAGCTTTCCATAGATGTATCAATAATTTATGGTAAGCTGGAGAAATTTAGAGATAATATATTAGGTTCCTTGATTATTAATGTTCCGAGAGAAAGACTTGGAGATGTCGAAAAATATTTGACTGATCATGGTATGAGATGGCAGGAGGTAGACAATGAGCTTTAGAGATTATGTGACAACATTATTCCCAACTGCCTTTGTGGAAACACTTTATATGATTTTGGTTCCTACTATAATAGCATCTATAATAGGCTTTATAATCGCAATTATCTTAGTAATAACTAAGGAGGACGGCTTAAAACCTAATAGGACTATATATAATACGCTTGGCTTGATAGTTAATGTATTTAGGTCTTTCCCATTTATCATCTTAATAGTTGCTATTAGTAGCTTTACAAGACTGGTTGTGGGAACTAGTATAGGTAATACAGCAGCCCTAGTACCTATTACAGTAGGTACAGCACCATTTATGGCCAGACTGATTGAGTCATCTTTAAATGAAGTAGATAAGGGCTTGATTGAGGCAGCAAAATCTTTTGGTGCTACAAATGTACAGATAATATTCAAGGTTATGGTAAAAGAGTCAGTTCCATCAATTGTATTAGGAGTAACCCTTACTATAATTTCAGTACTTGGTTATACTGCAATAGCAGGAGCCGTTGGTGCTGGTGGACTTGGTAACGTAGCAATCGTATATGGTTACCAGCAGTTCGATAAAAATGTAATGTTATTTACTGTTATAGCTCTTGTAATCCTAGTACAGATTATACAGAACTTAGGAGACTTCTTATATAAGAAGCTAAAGTAATAACTTATATTAAAATAAAGTTAAACAAATAACTTATGTAAAATAGCTAACTAAATTCACAATTTAGTGCTATAATATAAATTAAAAATTAGAATTTTTAGAAAAAGTTAAATTTTAGGAGGTACAAGTATGAAAGCAAAGAAATTTTTAACATTAGCTGCAGTTGCAGTACTATCACTAGGACTAGTTGCTTGTGGAGCAAACAAGGATGCAGATAAGGCATCTACATCTTCAGGAGATGACAAGACTATTACAGTAGGTGCTACACCTAACCCACATGCACAGATATTAAACGAAGTAGTAAAGCCACTTCTTGAAAAGGATGGATACAAGTTAGACGTTAAGGTATTTAATGACTATGTTCTACCAAACAAGGGCTTGACTGAAAAGTCTTTAGATGCTAACTACTTCCAGCATGTACCATACTTAGATGAGTACAATGCTAAGAATAAGACTGATATAGTTTATACTGCAAAGGTACACTTAGAACCAATGGGTGTATATTCAAACTCACTAAAGAAGATTAGTGATGCTAAGGACGGAGCTACAGTCGCAGTTCCTAACGATGCTACAAATGAATCAAGAGCTCTTAAGCTACTTGCTAGAGAAGGCTTAATTAAGGTTGCAGACAAGGACCTATTAACTAAGAATGATATCACAGAAAATCCAAAAAATATTGTAATTAAGGAACTTGCAGCAGAACAGCTACCAACAGCTTTAAAGGATGTAGACATAGCAGTTATAAACTCTAACTATGCACTTGAAGCTAAGTTAAACCCAACTAAGGATGCAATCGCAATCGAGTCAACTGATTCTCCATATGCTAATATATTAGCTGTTAGAAAGGGTGACGAAAATAGCGATAAGATAAAGGCTCTTACAAAGGCCCTTACATCTCCAGAAGTTAAGAAGTATATCGAAGAAAAGTACAATGGTGCTATAATTCCTTCTTTCTAATTAGGGTATAGAATATAATATAAGTTTAAAAGTATAAAATAAAAAGAAGAGGCCATTTGACCTCTTCTTTTTACTTATATAAAGCATTAACTGTTTAGAATAGTTTCTTCTAAGACTCCTTTAGTGGTTATGGTGGTGGTCTTCACAACCACAGTCACAGTCAGGATGTTCAGCCATATACTCCTTATATTCTTTTTCAGCAGCCTTGAATTCTTCTAGCATCTGGCTGTATTTTGGTAGAGCTTCTTCATCCTCTAGCTCAGTTCCATTCCAGTCAGCATACATCATCTGGTCTCCGTTTGTAAGTATCATCCTACCAACGTGAGTAGATTCATCGATTAATTCAAGGAAGTCCATCTGACCTTCTACAACGCTCTCAGTTAGCTCAATATCATCATCAAGACAAACTACAATCATAAGTGGTAAAAGTGCACCATCTTCATCCTCAACTGTGACTGTGATGTCAATAGTACCTTCTACACCTTCTTCATACTCAGATAGGGGAGTATCTATTTCAATCATTTCTTCAGGTACCGCTAATTCCTGGATTAAATATTCTACAACTCTATCTTTTACTAACTCTTTTGACATATTTGTCTCCTTTCAAACTTTTGTTTTAATACCATAAGAGTGTCCAACCAGACAAGCTAGACCAAGCAAGGTATTCATAATATCAAGTATATTATAGCATTGTAAGTATTTAAAGTCTAGAATTTATGCCTTTAAAGGTAAAATTAAGCATATAGAGATATCCTCATAATACAGGTTGAGAATAAGCAATAAATGAATGACCTGTGTTGGAGGTATGAAAATGAACATATTGAAAAATAAGACAAAGAAAAATATTAAAGGGAAATTTTTGGCTATGCTTATGGCAATTAGCATGACTGCAGGTCTAACAGCCAATGCCTTTGCTGACTCAGGTGAGGTAGTAACACTAGGTGCTAACCTCAATGCCAGTCAAAAACAGGCTATATTAAATTACTTTGGCGTAGATGAGGCAAGCTCAAATATAATTTATGTAAACAACCAACAGGAGAGAAAGTACCTTGGTGGAATTGCACCAGAGGCTCAGATCGGTAGGGTGACAATGTCGTCTTCCTATGTTGTGCCAACAACAAGTGGTGGTATAAATGTAAAAACATCAAATATTACCTGGGTAACGAGCTCTATGATTGCATCTACACTTGCTACAGCAGGTGTGGAGAATGCCAATGTGGTCGCTGCTGCACCGTTCCCTGTGAGTGGTACAGGGGCACTGACAGGTATTACAATAGCCTTCGAAAAGTCTTCAGGTGAAAAGCTTACAGAAGAGAAGAAGAAGCTTGCCAATAAGGAGCTGATAACTACAGGTAACCTTGCTGAGTCAGTTGGTAAGGATAAGGCTGCGGGTATAGTTAATGATACTAAGAAGGAAGTAATAAAGAACGACTTAGATTCTGAAAAGGAAATCAAGGATACAGTAAAAAAGGTTGCTGATAATTATAATGTGACCCTTAACACTGGTGACATTAACATTATAACTAACCTAATGAAGGACGTGGGTAACCAGAACTACAACTACAATGATATAAAGGATACCCTAAATAATGTAAGTGCTAATGTAAAGAACAATCTTAGTCAGGCAGGTGAAAAGATAGAAGCCAGTGGCATAATAGACAAGGCATCTTCTTGGATAAAGAACAACAAGGATGCTAGTAACTTTTTTAATAAGTTCGACGATTCTAAGCTATCTAAGGATGCTGTAGTAAGTACTACATCTACAGGCTTAGATGAGGCAAAGAAGGTTGCTGGTGACCTGGCAGACAAGGCACAGAAGTCAGGCTTACTTGACAGGATCATAGACTTTATAAACTCATTTTTTAACTAATATAAACTAATATATAGGGCTAGATAAATATATAAGTACAAGGAAATAAAAATAGAGGTATACATTTACTTTAATGTATACCTCATTTTATTTGTTCCTATTTAGATTTGGGTATCGTTAATTTAGTACATTGTCTTAAATTCATAACCTTCAGCCTTGAAATATTTAATAATCCTGTCAAGATACTTAGCAGTTTCTTCCTTACCATAAGTATCATGCATTAGTAGGACGACAAGGTTTTTACCCTTACTGCTTTCTACAGCGTGCTTATACAACTCATCTGCATTTTTCTTTGCCCCTTCAGCATCAGCGTTTAGGGCATTCCAGTCAATAGAAGACTTATTATTTTTAATTAAATATTCATTAAGAGGTTCTGTCTTCTGCCAAGATATCTGGCCACCTGGACATCTGTAAACCCTGGTTTCGAAGTCAAATCCAAGACTCTTCTTAATTAGGTCTGCATTTTTGTTAAAATCTGCAGTATAGTTTGATAGGTTTAAGACCCTACCAGGGTATAGGTGGCTATAGTCATGTGAATATGAGTGGTTGGCAATAGCCATGCCTTCGTTATACTCTTGCTTTAGTATATCTGCAGCACCATTCATAGCCAGTGACTTACCTATAACGAAGAAGGTAGCCTTTACATCATTATCCTTAAGAGTCTTAAGTATATTAGGTGTATTTGTTAGAGATGGGCCATCATCAAAAGTTAAGAAGACCTGTTTTTTACCACCATTATCATAGTCGTAAGTGTTTAGAGCATTCCATACCTTTTGGGAATCGACACCGTAAAGCTTCTTTGCATCTTCCTTCTGGCCTATTACGGTTTTAGACTTTTTTGTTTGAGTCTGAGCCTGCTTGTTTTCAATTTTTGTCTTGTTTTCTGCTTCTTCATTACTTCTATAAGCATTTATTAGCTTAAAGCAACCAGCTGCACATGCAATAATTATCAACAGTAATAAGATTTTTTTTGCATTAAAGCCGGCTCTTTTCTTTCTTTTAGGTAAACGTATGTCTCTTTTGTTAGGATTAGTCCTACTATAGTTTATATAGTGTTTTTTATTTTTTTTCATAATATATCCTCCCATCTCTATATTTTACTACATAAATGAGATTTTTTAAAGGAGACTTTTGAAGAAAAGTATTAAATTATTATAAAAAAATTCATAAATTTACTTTAGATTATAGACAAGTCAGCCTATATAGGATATTATATTTTGAGATGTATCTATTAAGACAGCTTGGAATGAGAGGTGTTGAAATGAAGCGATTTAAGTGTAAAGAATGTGGATATATACACATTGGTGAAGAGGCACCGGATGCGTGTCCGGTATGTGCCTATGACAAGAGTGTATTTATAGAAATGGATCAAGTAGGAGAAGATCAAAAAATTTCTTATGCCATGATAGAAGACTTGGATGATATTTCCATAAGAATTTTAAGGCAATTAATTGATGATACTTCTAGGTTGGCAGCAGTTGCATCTGCTATGGCCAAGAGTGCCCTTATGGATAATGACCTAGAACAAGAAAAATACTTTAGGGAGCTTTCCTTAGAGCTTTTAGACCAGGCATCGGTATACATGATTTATTCAGGTGAATTTTTAGAGGTCACTACAAGTGCTAATAAGCCTGAGTTAGAGAAAAAAATATTTAATGAGATAAAGAAAATAGACAAGTTCCTTGAGACTATTCGTGATATGGATTTAGAAGAAGTCGTAGGTGTTTTAGAAGGTAATAAGAAAAAATTAGGGGATTTAATGAATTAGCATCTTGCTATGGGAGGAAGTAATGAGTCAGGTTAGAGACAGGTTCAGTGAACACCCTTCCTTAAGGTTGGGGACTATGATACTAGGATTGAGTATATCTGCAGTTGGGGTGAATGGTTTTTTACGACAGGCCCATCTTTTAAGTGGTGGTGTAACTGGTTTTGCAACTGCTATCAACTACTTGACGGGTTTAAATGTTGGTATAGGGACCTTTATATTAAATATACCTATATTTATACTGGGATTTATATACTTGAAAAAAGAGTTTTGTATGCTTAGTTTAACAAATATGATTATATATTCTTTAATTCTAGGTTTAACCCAGGATATAGGGGCGATTATTCCTATAAATGATATTTTCCTACAGACTATATTTGGAGGATTTTTAAATGGTATAGGAATTGGCCTTGTATTTAGGGCTAGGGCATCTACAGGTGGTACCGATATAATTGCTGCCATCTTGAAGATGAAGAAGAATATTGAAATTAAAGATACTAGCTTTGGCTTCAATGTAATAGTGGTAATGGTAGGAAGTATTTTATTTAGCCTTAAACTGGGCCTATATACCCTAATAGGCTTTTATATTAGCTCCATTGCACTTGGATTTATTAAGGATGCAATGAACTATCAAAAGTCCTTAATAATTATATCTGACAAACCGGACCTGATAGCTGAGGATATAATGAAGGCCATGATTAGAGGTGTAACCTTTATACATGCTGAAGGAGCCTATACAGGCGATAGTAAGAAATTGATATATACTATAGTATCTTCAAATGAGATACCAAAAATTAAAGAGATAGCATTTAAAATTGACTCTAGAGCCTTTATCACCATCAATGATATAACTGAAGTTAGGGGAAGGGGCTTTAAGTCCAAGGATTTATAATATTTTAGAAGTCTAGGGACAAAATACTTTTAAAATAATAAAAAATATTATATAATTAGTATAGATGTCTATTGAACGGAGGGATTAGTTTGAGCATATCAAATAATTATGTAGAATTATATACCAGTTATATAAATGAAATTGACGACATAAGAAAGAATTTAAAATTATTTAAGATAAAAAAGAACAATGCCTTGAAAAAGGGTATTTTTGCAAGTGATGAAGAAGTCTATGAACTTGAAAAACTAATACTAGGAGAGCCTTCAGATCAAATTAAGGAGAAGTTGGCTGCTAGTAAGGAAGAGGAAATATATGTTGAATCACAAAAGGAAGAGCTTGCTAAAAATGAAAATCTAGCCGATATAGTTAGTTTTCTTGATGATAGTGAAGAGGATAGACTTAACCTGGCCAAAGAAAATGATATGGTCCAGATTTACAGGTTCTCCAATGGTGATATGTATATTGGCAGACTTTTAGATGGAAAGTTGATTGGTATAGGATCTTATATTTTCCAACCTAGTGAAGATGACGATTCAAGTATTAATACTGAATATATAGGCAACTTCGTAAATGGTGTTAGAGAGGGAAGGGGTTCATTTACTTTTTCTAATGGTAATGAATATATAGGTAACTTCAAAGCTAATAAGAGTGATGGTATTGGTCGTATTAAGTACAACAATGGCGATGAATATCTTGGCAATTGGATAGAAGGAAGAAAAGAAGGTCTCGGTATATATACTTGGAGCGATGGCTATATTTATATTGGCGATTTCAAGGATGGTAAGATGGATGGTAATGGTTCATGCTTTAATTCTAAGGGTGAGCTTATATATGATGGTGAGTGGAAGCTAGGTCAGATTCACGGTAAGGGCAAGTATATATGGAATAGAAACAAATGGTATGAAGGAGACTTCCAACAGGGAGAAAAGCATGGAGAAGGAACCTTCTACTTAAATGGCGATCCTGTTTACCAGGGTACGTGGAAGTTTGATAAACCATCGATCTTTGATAAGTCTTTTGAGGACATCATAGCTGCGATGCAGTAGAAGAATAGTAAAAGAAACTCGATTAGGGGTTTCTTTTTTATTGAATTAAAATTAAATAAAGGAAATTTAGGGCTTCTGTCGAATACAACTATTGTAATATATTGACAAATAGTATGTTTCATGCAATAATGAAATGTTAATGTTTATAGTAGGGGCAAGTGGTTAGATGAATGATATGAAAGAGATAATAGAGGAAATTAAATATAGGAGTGATATAGCCGATATTATTTCCGACTATGTCAGATTGAAGCCAGCAGGGACTAACTATAAGGGTCTTTGCCCTTTCCATAATGAGAAGACTCCTTCATTCCATGTAAATACTTCCAAGCAGATATATAGGTGCTTTGGCTGTGGAGAAGGAGGGGATGTTATTTCATTTGTCATGAAGGCAGAAAACCTAGACTTTATGGATGCAGTCCGTCTTCTAGCAGATAGATGTGGTATTGAAATAAAAAAGAATATTGACCATGATACCAAGGTAAGGCTAGAGAAGATAAATAAATTTCATGCAATTCATGTAGAGGCCGCTAGGTTCTACTATACTAACCTTATGAATGAGGATAACCAAGCCTTTAACTATTTAAAAAAGAGGGGTCTTGACCTTAAGGTCATCAAGAACTTTGGACTTGGATATGCCCCAGATTCTTGGGACAGTTTGAAAATATACCTAAGCTCGAAGGGTTATACAGATGAAGAACTTTTTGAATCAGGCCTATTAAGCAAGAGCTCAAAGTCTGATAGGTTGTTTGATAAATTTAGGAACAGGATTATGTTCCCTATTTTTGATTATAAGGGCAATGTTATAGGTTTTGGTGGCAGAGTAATGGATGATGGCCAACCAAAATACTTAAACTCACCTGATTCCGAAATATTCAACAAGAGGTATAACCTATATGGACTAAACTTTGCTAGAAAACACCTGGGTAACCAAAAAACCTTAATTCTAGTGGAAGGTTATATGGACCTAATATCCTTATACCAGTTTGGTATAAAAAATACTGTGGCAACTCTAGGTACAGCACTTACTGATGAACAGGCAGCCCTTATTAAAAGATATGCAGATACCCTAGTACTGTCATATGATTCAGATCAGGCGGGTATAAATGCAAGTATGAGGGCTATAGATATATTAGACAGGCATGGCATTTCAGTCAAGGTACTGGACCTTGGAGAGAGTAAGGATCCAGATGAATTTATAAGAGAACATGGTATGGCCAAGATGTATGACAGTATAGAAAATGCTCTTGAAGCCACGAGGTTTAGGATAAATGTCCTATCTAAGAATTATAATTTGCAAGATAGGAAGGACACTATGGTCTACCTTAGGGAGGCTGTGAAGATTTTGAAGGATATTAAAAGTCCTATAGAACAGGACTACTATATTAATATTTTGTCCCAGATGACTGCGACAAATGCAGAAATTATAAGAAATGAAATGAACGGCAAGAAGCTTGCTTGGAAGAATAGTCCTGGTAATAGGTCATCTAGTATAGACAAGAGACAGGTTAATTTTAAGAAGCCGAAGGAAGTTGAAGAACCAAGCTCATTTGTAGAAATGAATATAATTGCTGCCATTATGTTGAGTCCAAAGGCAAGAGAGATAGTTAAGTATAAACTAGATGAAGATGACTTTTCTGACAATAATAGTAAAATCATTTACTCAAAGGTTTTAAAGCTTGATGAAAAGGGCATAATAGAAAATGAAGATATTTTTGACGACAGGATTAGTTTAGACTATTTAAATAGATTAAGCAAGATGAATTTAAGTGGCGTTGACCTAAATGATGTCCTAGAAGTCGACAAATTAATATTCAATTTATTAGAGAAAAATAGGCAGGCAAGGATAGAAGCACTACTGAAAAAACAGAAAAAGTTAGAGAATAGAAGAAAGACTATTGAAGACAATAGTAAGGAAGCAGAAGAGGTTGATTTAGAAATTATGAAGATTGCACTAGAAATAGTAGCGGAGAATAAGAAAAAATCACTGTAGGCAGGAGGATTAGTTATGACAGAGAAAAAGAATGAGTTAATGATAAATAAAGAGGCTCAGAAAAAACTTTTTGAAAAGGGTAAAAAAGATGGCACTGTAACACTAATCGATATTATGGAAGCCTTTCAGGATAATGACATGGATAAGGGTGTCGCTGAAAATTTATATGAGACACTTGGTAATCTAGGTATTGAAGTAGTAGATGATAAGGAAATCAAGGCCGACATAGATTTGACTAAGCCAGATGACCTTGATTTACAGGCTATAGATGAAGAGGAAGATAAGGAAGAACTTGTAGCAGAATCCAGTGATCCTGTCGAAATTGCAGTTCCAAAGGGAATTAGTATAGATGACCCTGTAAGGATGTACCTAAAAGAAATAGGAAAAATTCCTCTATTAAAGCCACATGAAGAGGTAGAATACGCCAAGAGAATGGCAGAGGGTGACGAATTTGCCAAGCAAAAGCTAGTTGAAGCCAACCTTAGATTGGTAGTTAGTATAGCCAAGAGATATGTTGGAAGGGGTATGCTATTCCTAGATCTTATACAGGAGGGCAACCTTGGTCTAATAAAGGCAGTTGAAAAGTTTGACTACAAGAAGGGTTATAAGTTTTCTACTTATGCCACATGGTGGATTAGGCAGGCTATCACTAGGGCCATAGCTGACCAGGCAAGGACAATCAGGATACCTGTCCATATGGTTGAAACCATAAACAAACTAATTAGAGTATCTAGACAGCTATTGCAGGAATTAGGAAGAGATCCTAAGCCAGATGAGATAGCCAAGGAAATGAACATGACTGAAGAAAAGGTCAGGGAGATAATGAAGATAGCCCAGGACCCAGTTTCACTTGAAACACCTATAGGAGAAGAGGAAGATAGTCATTTGGGTGACTTTATTCCTGATGAAGATGCTCCTGCACCAGCAGAAGCTGCAGCATATTCCTTATTAAAGGAGCAGATAGAGGATGTTCTAAACACCCTAAATGATAGGGAACAGAACGTTCTTAAGTTAAGATTTGGACTAGAGGATGGTAGAGCGAGAACACTTGAGGAAGTAGGTAAAGAATTTGATGTAACCAGGGAAAGAATTAGACAGATTGAGGCTAAGGCCTTGAGAAAGTTAAGACACCCTAGCAGGTCTAAAAAGCTTAGAGACTTCTTAGACTAGGCAAATCTTAAGAGCTTATATATGTATTAAAAATTCACAGGGATGCAGGATTGGTCTTATTTACCAAGTTTCCTGTATCCCTATTTTATATTAGACTAGAGGGGTATAAAAATATGAAATTAAGTGCTAGGTTGGAAAAAATCGTAGACTTAGTAGGTAAGGATGTTAGGTTGGCAGATATAGGAACTGATCATGGCTATATACCGATAGAACTTTTGAAGTCTGAGAAGATAAATTATGCAATTTTGAGTGATATCAACAAGGGTCCCTTGGAAAATGCAAGAAAAGAAATTGAGAGACAGGGGCTTGTTAATAAAACCGACCTTAGGTTGGGAAGCGGGCTAGAAGTATTAGATACCAATGAGGTAGACCAAGTAATAATAGCTGGTATGGGTGGTATACTAATTTCAGACCTAATAGAAAAAAAGTTAGACTTATGCAAAAAACTGGATAAGATGATACTGCAACCGATGCAGGCCCAAGAAGACCTAAGGGAATATTTGAATATGAGGGGCTTCTACATTAGTGAAGAACATTTAGTTAAAGAAGACTTTAGGTTATATGAGATTATGGAGGTTGTGTATAGGGGAAAAGTTGAAGAAATTGACCCTATTTACTACGAAATACCAATTAGGCTAATAGAAAAAAAGGACCCTCTTTTAGGAGCTCTTTTAGAAAAAAAGCTTAGGGAGAATAGGTCTATCTTAGATAAATTAGACAAGTCTACTCAGGGACAGGAAGAAAACAAGAGTATTATAGATAGAAAAAAAATTGTTGAAGCCAAGTTAAATAAATTAGGCCAAATATATAGGGAATTAGGAGGTAAGGCATGAAATTAAGAGAACTACTTGACAGGATAAGGGTAAAATACCCAGAAGAACTACAGTATAGCTGGGATAATTCCAGCTTGAACCTTGGTGACCTTGACCAGGATATAAAAAAGATTATGTTAACACTAGAGATTACCAATAGGACTATTGATGAAGCTGTGGAAAAGGGTGTAGACCTAGTGATTTCTCACCATCCGTTTTTGATTTCTAAGCTAAACCAAATTACGAGTGATACTATTAAGGGTGGCCTGGTTTATAAGATGATTAGAAACAATATCAGCGCCTACTGTATGCATACATCATATGATATGGCAGAAGATGGACTTAACGATTACTTTTTCAACCTACTAGGTATCAAGGATAGGGAAGTTCTAGATGTTGAATCTAGCCTTGATTATTATAATGAGGGCAAGGTATATGGACTTGGTAGGGTTGCAGAACTTGAGAAGCCATTGGATATAGGTGAATTGATAAGCAAGCTAAAGGACAAGTTAAACATTGACCACGCAAGATATGTAGGTCCTAAAGACCTAGTAATTAACAAGATAGCAGTAGTTACAGGCAATGGATCAGAGTTTTTCCAGCTTGCTAAGTCTAAGGGTTGTGATATTTTGGTTACAGGTGACATAAAGTACCACCAAGCTATGGATGCACTAGATTTAGGCATGGCCCTGCTTGATTTTGGACATTTTGGAACAGAACATATCTTCTCTAAGTCAGTATATGACTATATTAACTCTATATCAGGAGATATTGAGGTTATAATAAGTGAGAAGAATATAGATCCGTTTACATTTGTATAGAAAACCGTAGACCTATGATAAATAAGCTTGATCATTATTCAAATTAATTTTTACAAGAACATACACTTTAAAAATATGACTATACGAATGCTATGGTGGAGGGTAAGAATACAAAAGGGCAACATCCATAGCTATAAGTTTGCTATGGATGCTGCCGCATAATTTAATAGATTTTGTTGATTTAAATTATTACTAAGGTTATTTGATATAGAACCTTTACTTTTTAATGTTGATAGTTAAAGAACCGAAAAACTCTGCATCCTTTCCCCATCTCACCTTAATTTTGTGTCCATTATTTAGTTCATCAAAATTAAGTATTTCTATCTTATCAGCATTATTTTTCACATTTTCTTTTTCGGTAATATCAAGTTTATTACCACTCTGGTCCAATATAGGATTTTTTATTAAATTATTACTTGCATCAACTTCTACTTCTTGTGAACCCATTTCTATAGCTACTTTGAACTTACTTCTTAATTTACTTACTGGAGAAGCATCTGAAATCCTATTATATCCTAATTTTATTTCTCTTAGATTTCCCATATTAATGAGAGGGTTTATATCTGTAATTTCATTTTGTTGTAAATTCATCTCCGTAATATTATTAAGCCCTTCTAAGAAGGATATATCTGTCAAACTACACCTTGTTAGGTTTAATTCATCAAGATTTTTAAGACTTGATATTGGAGTGAAATCTTTTATTTTTTTAGCATTATTTATCTTGAGTTCACTAATATTGATCAGCTTTTTGAATACTTCTAGTGATTCTATGTCGGGGTTGTTTCCTATATCTAAATCATCAAGTTTTAGCAATTTTTCTAATGGGCTTAAATCACTTATCTTGTTTTCAGAAACGTGAAGTTCCTTAAGGTCAGTTAAATTTCTTAAACCTTCAAGACTTGTAATTTTATTGCCATTTGCAAGAAGTCTTGCTAATTTTGTAGATTTAAGTAGAGGAGATAGGTCACTTATATTCTTATTTCCAGAAATATCTAGGGAAAGTAGTTTTTCGTGGTCTTTTAAAGCTTCTATAGAAGAAACTTTATTATATTGGATAGATAGTTCTTCTAAATTTCTGCATTCTTTTAGAGGTCCAATATCCGTGATACCCATAGTCCTATTTAATAGTAACTTTCTTAACTTAGTTAAGTTCTCAAAACCACCTATTGATTTTATTCCCCTGTTACCATATAGGTCCAATTCTTCTAGCTTTGTCAATTTAGAAATGGCAGTCAAATCTACAATTTTATTATTTTTTAATATCAATTTCTTCAAATTAATGAGCTCACCAAGAGGACTGATATCAGTTAAGTATTGATTATCTTCATATAAATATTGGTCGCCAAGATCAAGGAACTCAAGGTTTTTGCATGCCTTTAGGGGGATTAAATCTACTATTTCATTGCCAGCAAGATCAAGACTCTTAATATTAACAGCATATTCCAGACCTTCTAAAGATTTTATACCACCATTTCTTCCTTGGGTAAAGTTAAGATGACAATCAAGACCATTTAAGGCAGCCATTCTTTTTTCTGTTATCTTTTGATTATCCTTATATATGTTTTGGTGTTTAAGCTGTCTAATTACTGCTTTTTTAAGGTTTTCATCCTTGATTTTTACTTCCTTGGAATTATCCAAATCATCCTGCAAACCTTGATTTATTCTACCAGAAGAACTAGAAGTGTTAGTAATATTATTATTAGAAGTATAATTTATTTTAAATTTATTTAGTAATGACCTTTCAATATTTTTTGAAAGGCTATTTTCTCCACCTACTAAAATTATATTTTTTAAATCCTTCTTATTTAAGATTTCGTCAGGAATAGATAAACCATTGCTTAAAATCACTGGTGCAGAAAGTTTTTTGGCTAGAGAAGAGGATGATAAAGCATCAGCAAAGACCTTTCCAGATGCTAAAACCACACTATTGTAATCACCAAGTTCACTTGCAATTTTGGATGAAGTTTCATACCTGTCCTTACCATAAATTCTTTTTCCAAAGCTCTTTTTGACTGATTGGGGCCCGCCAAAAGTATAAAGAATATTATAGTCTCGTTGAATTTTATCTATTGAATGCCCATCTGAATGCCCATCAACTAAAAGTAATGGTATACCTTTTATAGATAGGGCACCACCTGCGCTTAGTGCATCTGGAAAATCTCTTCCACTTGCTACTGCAATATTTTTTACACCCATCTTTTCTACGAGTTTTAATGATGTCTCATAGCGATTTGCACCACCTATCCTAGATACCTTGAAGTCTTGCTTTAAAGTCTTTTCTAGGGATTTAGATATAGAATCTTCGCCACCTACAATAGTAATCTCTGTTATGGATTTGGATTTGAGTTTGTTAGCATCAAGGTTTTTACCATCAGTAAGGAGAATTGCTGCGTTTTCTTTTCCGGCAACTGGCCCAACAGATAAGGCATCAGCAAAAGACTTTCCATTGGCTAAATATACCTTGGATGGACTTAGCTTTCCTATAATATTCATTGATGTTTCATATCTGTCTTTGCCATATATTCTTTCCAAGGATAAACCTGACGGAGATTCATTAGCATGTATATCTCCTATGGTTAGACTTGAAAAAGTAATTACCGTAGCTAAAAACAATGATATATTCTTTTTATGATATTTTGACATTTTCTTTTGATACCTCCAATAAAAATTTGAGAAAATCTCCAGCTTGATTATACAATTAATGATAACTATTGTCAATACTGTTATTCTCTTTATAACATATAATTTTTATTATATTGGAAGAGTATATAAAAATAGCCAGTTATCTCTTGCTTGTTGGATACCTGGCTATTTTGTGCTAAGAAATAGTATACATATCATATACTAGGGCTTACAATTTAAATTAAATAATAACATATAATATACTAGCCAATCTGGTAGCTTGATCTCTTTAGGGCTAGCTTAACAATATTAAATAATACCATTGATGCAAGTACATTTAAAACTATAGAAGGTAGTACCACTGCTACAAGAAGGCTCATTAGGCTAGCTGGTAGTCCAACCATTGCTGCAGCAGACACTAGGAATACTAGACCACTTACAAAAGTACCCACTAGAGTCATAACAAATATAATTATCTGGTCCTTCTTTTCGTTTAACTTGTTCATTAGTGGTAGTGCATACATAGTCTTCATCAATATGAACATTACATTTACAGTTACCAACTTATCTACCATATTAGGAACCTGGCCAGAAGGGAACTTTGTTGCTAGGGCAGAGAAAATACCTGAAATAATACCTGCAACCAAGCATGACTTATAGTCATCTCTGTTAATTACCATAATACAGAATAGCATTACTAGTGTAAGGTCTGGTGTGATACCTCCTGCAATAGCAGGGAAGATCTGATGGGCTATGAAGCCAATTCCTAATAAAATTGCGTTTAAAATCATAGTTTTTGTTTTTGAGTTTCTCATTTTTATACCTCCATAAAATACATAAATTCTTGATATAAAAAATCCAATAAAAAAACTCCGCCCCATATATAGGGCGAAGTATAATCCGCGTTGCCACCTAAATTATACGAGTATGAACTCGTACATCTCTATTCAGGAACTCATGATTCCCTATCCGCTATATCGTGCAGCCCACGGTGAAGTCTACTCTCGAAAAGATTTCGATTCACTCCTCAGAGACCCATTCAATCAGTTGCTAGTATCGGTATTCCACCATCACCGACTCTCTATAAATAGTTAACTAACCTACTACTTCTCCTCATAGGATTTTCTATTTGTAAATATCTTATAACTTTTATAAAGCAATGTCAAGTATTTTTTACATATTTTTTTCTGATATTTTCAATTAGTGAAAAATTCTTAAAATTGATTTTTTTTCCCGACTTTCTTCTGTAAAAACGTTGCTTTTATAGTAGAACTATGTTAGAATAATATCAAGCAAAGCAATAAATAATAATTTATTTTTTTTGAGAAGGGATGGGTAACTTAAATGAATAGGTTAAACTTGAGCATAAGAGACAAGAAGGATTTAAAAGATTTTGTGTTGGCTATACTTAGGAAGGAAGCATTTGAGAATCCTAAAATCTATAAGAGAGCTGTATTATCTACGATTAAGGAATTAGGTTTTGATGAAGAATGGGTTAAGACTGACCTAGCAAATGAATTTGATCACATTATTAAGATTAATGAAATGGATGAAAAAATTAAGGGTATCAACAATAGTGCAAATAAGTTCTATGATGCAGAAAATATAAAGAACATCATTAAGAAATTATTTGATAAGAAGGTATATGTATCTGACATCTACCATACTTGGGACAATATTCCTTTCACTTGCAAGTTTCTAGCTAATGATGAATTTGAGTGCTTAAAGCATACTTGCCCAGATTATCGTCTAATAGTTGAAGCATATGATGAATACCTAAAGGAACGTGGGCTAGAAAGAGCGGAAATAACTCTAAGAACTATGAAGATAATCGATAAGAAGCTTAAGGTTCTTTCACCAGATGCTATGATGAATACGTCACTATTAAATAGCAACAATGAGTCATTTGATATTGTATTCAGAAGAGAACTTGAGAAGTTACCTGAAGAAGAAAGAGCTAGGTATGTAAATGCAGCTCATATATATGCAGTAGAGAGATACTACAAGTAGGAAGCACTTTTAGTCTGCCTTGCAGGTTCTAGTATACTAGTTACTAAGGTGGAGTATGATCTGGTTTTTTTGCAAAAGATAGATAGCTTATTAGGGACTACCGTAATGGTAGTCCTTTTCTGTTGGAATCAATAACTAGTCACGGTATAGTAGAATGATTTTTATAAATATGTAGACCATTCATTTATGTGAGTCTATGATGAATATCTAAGAACTAGTTTAATATATTGCTGAAATAGGTCTTATAGGAGGATCTTAATCAGCAATTTATTGTAAAATAGGATAAATTAAATTCAGTTATTTGTCAAAATATGATAAAATAGAGTGATAATATAAATGAAAGTATGGGGAGTAAGTACTTTTAAGTAAGGAGAAATAAGGTGTCAAAAAGGAAGCAAATAGAGTTATCTATAGATAAAATAGAAGAGCAAGAAAAATATATAGAGTCTATTCACATGATGAATGAAGGCCTATTTAATAGGACTGGAAATAGAAAGTCATACTTCTGCACTACCTTTGGGTGTCAGATGAATGAGCATGACTCTGAAATGCTAATAAATATGCTAGAGGCAATGGGCTATGTACAGGCCCTGTCAGAGGACCAGGCAGACCTAGTTATATATAATACATGCGCTGTAAGAGAAAATGCTGAATTAAAGGTATATGGCAATCTAGGCCATCTTAAGAGCATAAAAAGAAAGAGACCCGACATGAAGATTGTTGTATGTGGTTGTATGATGCAGCAGGAACATGTTGTTGAAGAAATTAAGAACAGGTATAGACATGTGGACCTAATCTTTGGTACACACAACCTTTACAAGTTCCCTGAATTGCTAGAGTCTACTTTCAACAGAGATAAGCTTATAGTCGATGTATGGGATGTAGATGGGGAGGTAGTTGAAGGTCTTAAGAGCAATAGAAAATTTGATATTAAGGCCTTTGTAAACATTATGTATGGATGTAACAACTTTTGTACATACTGTATAGTACCTTATACTAGGGGAAGGGAAAGAAGCAGGAAGCCAAGTGATATAATTGCTGAGATAGAGTCACTTGTAAAAAATGGAACCAAGGAAGTGACTCTTTTAGGACAGAATGTGAATTCATACGGTAAGACGCTAGAAGAAGATCAAAGGATTAGTTTTGCCCAGCTCCTAAGACAAGTAAATAAGATAGAAGGTCTTGAAAGGATTAGGTTTATGACATCCCACCCAAAGGATATATCTGATGATGTAATCTGTGCTATGAGGGATTGTGATAAGGTATGTGAGTTCCTACACCTACCATTTCAGGCTGGAAGTAGCAGTCTATTAAAGAAGATGAATAGGCACTATACTAAGGAAGATTACTTGGATATTATAGAAAAGGCCAAAAGAGAAATACCAGACCTAGCCTTTTCAACTGATATAATGATAGGATTTCCAGGCGAAACAGACCAGGATGTTGAAGATACAATAGATATATGTGAACAGGTAAGGTATGACTCCGCCTTTACCTTTATATACTCAAAGAGGAGGGGGACACCTGCAGCTAAAATGCTAGATCAAATACCTGAAGATGTCAAGCATGAAAGATTTGAGAGGGTGCTTGAAGTAGTAAATAGGATTTCTGGAGAAAAGAATGCGGAATATATGGGTAAGACTCTAGAGGTACTTGTAGAGGGTACTAGCAAGAAAAATGAAGCAGTTTTAACGGGTAAGTCAAGACATAATAAGACTGTAAACTTCACAGGTGGAGACAAGTCTATGATTGGTAAATTGGTCCAGGTCAAGATAACGGATCCTAAATCATTTTCGCTAAATGGAGAATTAGTAAAGTATATATTATAAATTCAAATAATCATATCGTATAAAAAGGGGGATTCTATGAAGAGTAAAGGAATGGTGATTACCATCTTGGCCGGCCTTATTTTGGTTGGTTGCCAGTCCCAGGTAACTACGGACAACAGGATGAAGGATTCATCTCTAAGGGAAAATGCATTAGAATATGATGCCTATAGGAAAAATGTAGTTGATTCAGAATACACATGGTATAGCAAGTATATAAATCAGTACCTTGTAGACATAAAGGAGGATTCATATAAGGTTAATCCTAATGATATCGAATCCTTAATAGGAGAACTAGATTCAAAAATTGATGAAATTAAGAAACTTGATACGGATAAGATAAAGGCTGCTATAGACAGAGAGTCAGATGCTGTATCAAAAAATGATAAGGATGATACTAAGTACAAGGCAGAAATAAAAAAGGTTAAGGCAAATATAGGCAAGAACAAGGAGTCTATGCTTGAGATATTAGGGATGATTAGGTCAGGTCTAAAACTAGGTCAGGATGGACAATTCGATCAGGATGACCTCAAAAAAATATCAGGAATACAGTCATCTTTGCTAAAGGTATATGACGAAAATTTAAAATCATATTAGACTTATTAGAAAGTAACTTTATTTTTTTATCATTATAATATAGAATATAGTTATAGACATTTTAAAAAAGAAGCGGGGGTTATTATATGTCGTTTGAAAGAGAGAATTCAAACTTTATAAGAAACATAGTTATAGACGATTTAGAAAGTGGTAAGCATAAAAGCATTATTACAAGGTTTCCACCAGAACCAAATGGTTACCTGCATATAGGTCATGCAAAAAGTATATGCCTAAACTTTGGTTTAGCAAAGGAGTTCGAGGGTAGGGTAAACCTAAGGTTTGATGATACAAACCCAGTTAAGGAAGATGTGGAGTATGTTGAATCTATAAAAGAAGATGTAAAGTGGCTAGGTTTCGAATGGGATGAGCTACATTTTGCATCAGACTATTTTGAAGAAATGCATAAGAGGGCAATCCTATTGATAAACAAGGGCTTGGCCTACGTTGATGACTTAACTGCCGACCAGATAAGAGAGTATAGGGGTACACTTACTGAACCTGGTAAGGAAAGCCCATATAGAAATAGGTCTGTAGAGGAAAATCTCGACTTATTCAAGAGAATGACGGCCGGAGAATTTAAGGACGGAGAAAAGGTACTAAGGGCCAAGATAGATATGGCTTCACCAAATATTAACCTTAGAGACCCAGTAATTTACAGAATATCTCATAATGCACACCATAATACCGGTGACAAGTGGTGTGTATATCCAATGTATGCGTACGCCCACCCACTAGAAGATGCAATAGAGCACATTACACATTCAATCTGTACACTTGAATTTGAAGACCAGAGACCTTTCTATGATTGGGTAGTAAGAGAGTGTGAAATGGAGGCAGTTCCAAGACAGATAGAATTTGCAAGACTTAATCTTACAAATACAGTTATGTCTAAGCGTAAGTTAAAGCAACTAGTTGATAATAGTGTTGCAGACGGATGGGATGATCCAAGAATACCAACCATTTCAGGTTTGAGGAGAAGGGGCTATACACCAGAGTCTATTAGGAACTTCTGTAAAGAAATTGGTATATCAAAGGCTGACTCTACTGTTGATAGCAGGATGCTGGACTACTTCTTAAGAGAGGACCTGCAGCCTAAGGCTCCTTTGGCAATGGCCGTTTTAAATCCACTAAAGGTAGTAATAACTAACTACCCAGAAGGTGAGTCAGAACTGATTGAGATAGAAAATAATGCTAAAAATGAAGAAATGGGCAAGAGGCTTGTAAGTTTCTCTAGAGAGCTATATGTCGAAAGAGATGACTTTATGGAAGTTCCAGTTAAAAAGTACTTTAGGTTATTCCCAGGAAATGAAGTTAGGCTTAAGGGTGGTTACTTTGTTAAATGTAATGATGTGGTTAAGGATGCTGATGGAAATGTAGTAGAAATCCACTGTACATATGACCCAGAAACTAAGAGTGGTTCTGGCTTTGAAGGGAGAAAGGTTAAGGCCACTATACATTGGGTTGATGCCAATAATTCATATCCAGCTGAGTTTAGATTGTTTGAACCCTTGATTTTAGACGATGATCCAGCTAATGAAGGCAAGCACTTCTTGGAACAGATAAATCCGAGCTCGCTAGAAATCAAGCAAGGATTTGTTGAGAAGGCTGCTATTGAAGGTGCAAAGAAGAATGATAAGATCCAGTTTATCAGAAACGGATTCTACTGTGTAGATTCTAAGTACTCAAGTGATGATAAGTTAGTATTTAACAGAATAGTACCTTTAAAGAGTTCCTTCAAATTATAGGAAGTATATAAGTTTGTAAATCTCAGACAATGATAAAAGGGAGTATGTGTATTGATTGCATACTCCCTTATTAAATTTTTGAATTTCTACACGGCTTAGACCCATATTAGAGAAATAAATATAGCCAAGATTACATTCTAATTTATGCTAGTCTTTATTTAGGTTTTACGCTATAGTCTATTTCATATAAATTGTAATTCTTAATAACAGATATTAGCTTATCAGCATATATTTTTTCACCCTTGGCGTTGGTAGTTGTAGCATAACCAGCATCTTCAAGTGCCTGGGCCTGGCTCCTATAGGTATTAGTTTCAAATAGACCTGACTTTAGATACCTTTTATTTTTCATCAAAAAGTTGCTCCTGTCTCTTACACTATCAGCCCAGGACTTGTACTTTCTGAAGTAGGCATTTACATGGCTATTGTAGTATTCTTTAGTGTTAAATAGGACCTTATCACCATGCCATGATGCATCTGCCTTGATACCATACAGGTTGTTGGCCTCCCTTGTTAGTTTAGAACGACCCCAATTAGACTCGAGTATGGCTTGGGCAATTGTTACTGAAGGGAGAAGTCCAGTCTTTCTGTATTCAACTATAGAAATTTCCCTTAGACTATCTATGAACTCCTGGTTGCTCCTATTATTTTCAGTCATAGTCTGAATTTCTATATTGTCAAAATAGCTGAACAAGTTTGCAAAGGTATAGGCAAATATTATAAGTATCAGGAGTATAAAAACTTGCAAAAATCTCCTTGGCCTTTTAGACCTCTTTTTGGAACCACGGCTGACATTCTTTTGTCTATATTTATTTGACGTAGATTTACTGCTTTTACCAGTATTTTGTAACTTTTTCTTTCTAACCCTACTATCTAAACTTGCTATAAAAACCACCTCCTATACTTGCTTTTAATTAAGTATAAAGTAGACATAAAAAATTCTTTTCTAAAGTTATATTTGAATAATAAATCACTAAGCTTAATTTAGGTTAAGCTTTATCAGATGTTAATTCATTATAACAAAAAAACTGTGGATGTCCACAGTCTCTTTGTTAAGTATAGCTATAAGCGGAGTTCTGTATTTGATGATCATCTTTCTAGGCCTATTGTCACCAATAGGCTCAAGCGGCCTACCTACCGGGAGATGCGAGCAACATCTCTTATTCCTATCTTGGCCTTGCACCAGGTGGGGTTTACATAGCCATATAGTCACCTATATGCTGGTGAGCTCTTACCTCGCCTTTCCATCCTTACCCTATTAAGGGCGGTTTATTTCTGTTGCACTATCCTTAAGATCGCTCTCACTAGGCGTTACCTAGCACCCTGCTCTATGGAGCTCCGACTTTCCTCACGTATTTCTACCTGCGATCACCTGCTATACTTGTCAACAATTATACCAAAAAGACTAGTCCAATGCAAATATTATTAACTTATTTTAAATAGTTTGAAACTAATAATAGAAAATATGCTATAATAGTGGTAATGAACTGAAATTTAGTAATAATAAAACTAATAAGGAGTGAATACATTGAATAATAGCAGAGAATTGATTAGGTTAGCTGTTCTTGAAGTTAATGAAAAATACATTGAAGACAAGTATGCTATGAACACTAACTTAAATGAAACGCTTAAAAATAAATTTGAAAAAGTAGATGAAAACGAAGAAAAGTATATAGAGCTTTTAAGATACAATATAATATATTACAAGTCGATAATTAAAAAGCTAGAGTATATATTGGAGATGTGGATACAGAATGACCTTATACAGGGGCACCAGTCTGTGGAAAAAAGTATTGAAAATATCAAGGCTTCTTCAAGACAATATGTAAATAAGGCTATGAAGAACGGCAATAAACACCTTAATGACAAGGATAGGAAGATATTTTTGTCTTATGACAAGAATTCAGGTGTAAAGAAGATAGAAAAAATAGAAAATGACTATAAAATCCTAAATATTTACAAGGATGTTCTTGGAATGGTTATAACTGTAATATCAGGAAATGTAGATAAGTATAAGGATATACTTGATATGAGTACTGAAGAAGTTAAAATAGACTTGATGAATGAAATATTCACGATGATAAATGAAATACTTTTTAGTCAAGAGCCTCCAATAGAGGAATTTACTGATGAAGCCCTAGTAGAGGATGATGACATATCAGAAGAATATGAGCTAGCAGATGAAGATAAGTGCATAAGCTTTAGTAAGTATGTATCAATGATTAGTACACCTGAAATATCAGTTAAGATTAATGATATATTTAGGGACGCTGTACTAGCTGAAGATATCGAAGAAGATGATGCGTACGGTTTCTCTGAAGGATCGAGAGACTATGTATCATGTGTAGCCCTTCTTATGGACTATATTTCTGATGAAAACAGGCAGTACTTTGTCAATGCCTTTAGGATGATGGTTATAGGGCTTTTAGATGAAAATGAATTTAAGGAAGTTATCGAAAGGCTCGTAAGGAACAAGACTTTCCTAAATAAGTCCAGGTGGATAGGCTGCCACAAACTGGTTAAGTCAGATTTTAATATAGAAAACAATAATTTTTTTGGTAGAAGTGTAGTTGATACTAGTTATGATAAGATTGATTTTGCTCAGAAGATGGAACTTTTAGATACTGGTATGGATGTTCCGATAGGGGAAAGGGTAGAGAATATAGTCGATGGAATAGATTACTATGGTAAAGAAGACCAGGGTGGTTTTATATCATCACTAAAGGACAACCTATTTAAGAAAAAGAATAGGGAAGACTATGATCTTGCTTCTGATGAGTACTATGATGATGAATTTGAAGAATATAATTATGATGAAATTAACGATGAAGAAGACTACTACGAAAAAGATAGTATATCAGACAGATTCAAAAACTTCTTTTCAAAAAAGCGCAGGGATGATGAGTATTCAAATCTTGATGAAGATGAATATAATGATATTGATCCCAACCTATTTAACGGAGACAAGTCTATCCAGGATGAAAATGCCCTAGCCATAATTATGATGAGGGAGAAGAATAGACGTAAGGAAGATAATGACAGCAAGAAAGAATATGATGAGCTAATCGATGAAAGACACATAGCTGAAGAAATTGTAAATCCAGGTATCAAGTCGCTAGCTGGCAAGGCAGATATTGTATTTGAAGAAGGCGACTGTGTATATCCTAAGAAGGAAGATACTGGACAAGAAGTAGGTCATATTCATTATGGAGACCTAGGTAAGCTTGATAATCAAGTAGAGCATGATGACTTATCTGAAGTTCAAGAGGATTTAGCTGGAGAACATAACTATGTGAGTATTGAACCATCTGATGAAAGAAAATCCCAGGATGATAAAGCAAATGATCTTGAAGAACTAGAAAAAATGATGTCTATGAACGATCAAGATGAAGAAGAAATAGAAACAGAAAATTCATCGGAACATGATTTTGTTAATGAACTAGAGGATGAGGAATACGATGAGTTTGATGATTTCCAAGAGGGACTTGGACTTGTAGAAAAGCTCAAAGATACTAAGTTATATTCTAAATTTGCTGAGTTTAAAGACGCAAGAACAGACAAAAAGTCAAGTGAAGATATAGATGATAGCGATAAGGGAGGCCTTATGGAAGCCCTACCTAAGGCTAAGATGGCCAGAGATGGAATAATTATTGTAGCTATAATAGCAGTCCTATTCGCATCATATATTTTCTTTATAAAGCAGTTTACAATGCCTTCTGTTGAAGAAACTAATAATACAACGAAGAACCTAAAGGTGGAAAAAAAGGTTGATAGCAAGACTACTAGTGACAAAGATGGTCCTAAGTCTACTGCTGAAATAACACAAAAGACTGAAGCAGAAAAAGTTAGGGATGAAAATGAAGCCAAGGCTAGTGAATTAGATAGGCAGGCGGAACAGTATAAAAATGGTAAGGGAACTTACTATACTGTATTCGTAGGTGCTACTAAGGACAAGGATGGTGCTGAGTCAGTTGCTAATAATTTTGCTAATAGGGGTGTAGAGGCCCAGGTTGTTAGGAATGCAGGCTACTATATGCTTAAGGTAGGAGAGTTCTTTAATTATAACGATGCTTATGCTAAATCAAAGTCAATATCTGCCAAGGGTATACAGAATTATATAGCTAGTCAGAACAAGTACTATGACTTGAAGATAAGTGCCTATAAGACTAGGATACCTAACCTATCTAAGGACCAGTTAAAAACTGACTATAATGATTTGAGGAACCAGATATCTTCAACAGGTAAGAATGCATCATATGTTACTAATTTAGACGAAATATACGAACAAGCGCTTAAGGACAAATAAGGGGGTCACAGGTTTTGTTAAAGGATAGTGAAAGAGTTGTATTTAAAATAAAATCTGGATATAGCTTAAACGGTTTAGTTGACTTCAGCCTTGAGGACAAGTATTTGCAATTTACTAACCTTGGAAACATTTATGTTTCCAAGGTTGATTCTTTACAAGGGGAAAATGAGGATTACATATTCTATGACTTGTCTGCTGAAGGTCAAAAGCTATATACAGAAATAGACGGTGATAGTGTGAGCGTAATTGCTGACTCAATTCCTTTTGTAAGAGTAAAGGACGGAGAATCACACAGGGTTTACCCATCCTTGATAATGGTTTTAGACCTGTTTGAGTTGGTAAAAATAGGACAGAATTCTAAAAAGTTTATCTTTGATATTCAGGGTGGAAGCCTAATTATGAATGCTGATGGAGACATACACACAGGTATATTAGAATACGAGGACAGCCGAATAGTATTTGTAAGTAGTGGCAAGAGGTTTGAATTTAGTCTTTATGATCTTGAATCATATACAAATACAGATAATATATTAAATATAAAGGGGTATTTTTATATAGATTTTCAATCGAGGGTCTACAGGGATATTAGCTTTATTGGGAAGATTAATAGGGCTAGTATACCTAAAAATATCGATGAAATAGTTAAGAACAATTCTAAAATAGGAAGATTGCCTGACCAGGACCCTATTGTTTTTTGTAAGCTATCAGGTAGGCTTAGGTCTAACGAATACCTAAACAAAAATATGTTTTTGATTAGACACGAGGACCTTTATGTCCTATATGAAAAAAAGGACAAAAAGGAACTGGTATGTAAGGAAAAAAGCTTATTTACTAGCTACTATATAGGTGATGACAATTATATAGTATACGATGGACAGGATGTATTTACTCTTTATATTGATCCAGAGTCGGCGAAAAGGGTTGGTTTTGATTCCCTAAAGGCTATAGAGAACAAATCTATAGGCTTTACGAAGGAGTTTAGGCCCTTCTTCATTGAAATAGATGATGACTATGTTTCAATAATGAAATCAGAGGACAAGTGTATTTTGGATATCGAGAAAAGCACAATATCAAATATTTCGGTAAATGAAGATCTATTTGAAAGCGAAGACTTTGTTGGTGTTGAGATAAAGTTTAAGGACAAGCTTGTTATTATGAATTTGAAGAGGGAGATAATAACAGAGCTATCTGCAAATATATTCTCTGAATACCAAAAATCCCTGCTAGAAACTACTGATCTTGATGAAGTCTATGATAACTGGATTAAATCGGTATCAGATATGGTAATCTTTAACTTTTTTGGTCATATTTATCATATGAATAGTAAGTATTCATATATGCTGAATGAAAATATTGACCTAGCTGATAAGGTTGATTTCATAAACTTCTTATATAGTGATCTACAGGACCAACTTAGCAATATAGACCTTATAACTGTCCATATGTCAGATATACTAGAAAGAAGTGAGGAAAGATACTTTTCATCTCTAGGTTTAGATTGTGACTTGACTGATATAACAAGACTACAGAGACATTTCTTCGATCTTAGAAATGATATTAAAATGGATATAAATGGGATTATAAGTCTTATAGACAAGATGTCCTATATGATCCTACCTGAAGATATGAGAAAGTCAAGTATTAGGATGTTGAAGGAAGCTCAAATTTATCAGATAGACTTGCACGCAGATATGGCCTATCAGAAGCTTGAGCATATAATATATAATCTTTTACCGCATTATGTAGGGAAAACTGTAAAGACTGTTTTTGAAACATATTATAGTTTTTATCCAAACTACAGACAACTTGATGAGGAGAGCTTAAAAATGGAACTGATGGAGAGGATTAAATCTACTCATATTTTTAGACAGTTCAATATTAATAGGGAATCGAAGGTCTTAAGGAAGGATATTATTGATGATCTATACTCTCTGATGAAGTTTGGTAGTATGAAGATAGACAGTGAATACTACTTCACAGGTGGATATAGATAGGGGGGCTTATGTTAATAGATGAGATAATGGCCAAGGAATTTAGGTTATGTAATTTTGTTGCAAGAGAAAAAAGTGTTAAGTATAAGGAAATAGATTTAGATGACTTGCTAGTAGCCGACACGAATATAGATAGGGATAATGTTATTGAAATAGTAGACCCAGAAGTTTCTAGCAAGCTTATATAGGAGGTGGGAAGATGAAAAATATTTTATTAGCTGGTGGAGCCGGTTATATTGGAAGTCACACCGCTGTTGAGTTGTTAAAGTCAGGATATGGAGTCGTAATTGTTGACAACCTATCAAATAGCTACAAGACTGTAATAGACAGGATAGAAAGCTTATCTTTAAAGAGGGTCAAGTTTTATGAACTTGATACTAGGTCATCTGACTTAGAGATAGTATTTCAAGAAAATAATATAGATGTCGTTGTTGATTTTGCTGCCTATAAGGCGGTTGGTGACTCTGTTGCTAATCCATTAAAGTATTATGACAACAACCTTCTTTCACTAATAAATATGATGACTATAATGTCAAAATACGATGTGCAAAACTTTGTTTTTAGTTCATCAGCAACAGTATATGGAGACTTAGAAATTGAAGACCTACCAGCAAGGGAGGACTACAAACTATCAACTACAAACCCGTATGGTACCACAAAGCTGATGGGAGAGCAAATTATAAAAGATGCATGGAAGGCTAATAGGAAGCTTAATGCTATCATTCTTAGATATTTCAACCCAATAGGTGCCCATGAATCGGGAATGATTGGTGAAGATTGTGGTGGAATACCGGCTAATATTATGCCTTATTTAACTAAGGTTGCGATTGGAGAATTGCCACATATAAATGTATTTGGAAATGATTATAGGACAAAGGATGGTACAGGTGTAAGAGACTATATACACGTCGTTGATTTGGCTAGAGGTCATGTGAAGGCTATAGAAAAGCTACTAGATGATAAAATAGGCTTGGAATATTACAACTTGGGAACGGGTCATGGTTATAGTGTAATGGAACTAATAGAATCTTTTTCTAAGGCCTGTGGTAAAGTTATACCATATAAGATAGGGCCAAGAAGAGATGGAGATATAGACATGTCATATGCTGATTCATCAAAGGCTGAAAGAGAACTAGGATGGAAGGCAGAATTTGATATAGATAGAATGTGTCAGGATTCTTGGAGATGGCAAAAAAATAATCCTAGGGGTTATGAAGAATAATACAGTACTTACTTAGGAATCAAAGTTTAAGTATAAATACCTAGGAATATACGAAACAAAGAGGTGTAGAATGTTAAAAAGATTAATGCTATTTTGTTTAGCTTCTATAATTGCTGTAGGATTGGTTGCATGCAATAAAAGTCAGAATACAAAAAAAGATACATTAGACATGACGGATAATAAGGCAGAAATAACAATTTATATAGACAAGGGTACTAAGTTCGATCCAAAATATTTGAATAGTGGTAATGTTGCCATAAACTACCTACCAAATATAAATGGAGACTTTAACCAGGAATATGTCAAGAGAATAGTCAACGCAGTGGACAAAAATGTTAAAGTCCTTGTAATAGCTACCAATAAAAGTGGCTTAGAGCCAGTTTTTAAGAGTGTGAAGACAAAACTGCCTGGTGTAGTTACAGTAGCCAATGGTATAGGCGAATTATCTTCTGTTGATAAATATCTAGTTGCTAAAGATAAAAATATTGATATTGGACTTGTAGTGTCAGACTATTTGGGTAGGGAATCACTAATAACAGCTAAGGAAATGTCAGCAAAAAGCTTTATTTATCTAGTGTCAAAAGAAAATATATCTAAAAGAGAATATGTGGAGGATATAAATAAGGCCAGACTGGCTGCTCTAAAATATCAGATTGATTTTACTGTAGAGGAGGTTGGCGATAATCTTGATGACCTTCAGAAAAAGCTTGATGCTATGAATGAAGCGACTAGGTCTACTACTGCCATATATTCAGCAGATAGGTTATATTCAGACTTCTGTCTTGATAATCTGATTAAGAATAAGTTCATCTTGCCAAATATCAACTCTTTAAATGATGGTGACCTTTTGGCTAAGAAACTAGATATTAAGACCATGGAAAAGTTTAAGTCTAGGGAGGATTTTGACAAGGCTGTTTCAAAAGTGCTTGCCAGTAGGGGACTAAGTAATAAGCTAGCAGGTATATCAGAATCAAGAAATGCTGTGACTTCTGAAATAGTAATCGAAGTGGCTAATTATATGTACGAGAAGAATTTCAATCTAGAAGAGTGCTATACAAATATTTCACTATTGAATAGGGCAAATACTAACTTGAATCTTGGTTTGAACTTTGATAGCTTTGGGATTGCCTATGGATATTTTAGGGAGCTGAGCTTCCTAAGTAGAATTTATTAAGGAGGCGTCTATGAAAAATATATTCAAAAAGATATGCCTATTTGCGGGACTTACAATAGTACTTGCCTCTCTCACAGCCTGCTCGGGTAATGACAACAAGGTTAAAAAAGAAATCCTTGATTCGAACTCTGATAAGGATACTAGCATAGCTATACTTACAGATAGCAAGAAGGATGATTTTGCTACTTATGATATGGCCCAGTCAATAAAAGAGCAGTATGACGTTAAGTTTAAAAATGAATTGACTAAGGCGAAAGTAATTAATTATAGTCTTCCTGACAAGGACTCATCCTTATACAAAAATGACAAAAGCTATATACTGGATAAGATAAGGAATAATAAGGATATTAAGGCTATTATTGTTTCGACTTCAGATCCAAACATAATATCAGAAATGAATGAGCTGAAAAAGTCTAGGAAGGACTTAGTTCTATTGTCGGCCGACCAGAAGTTTAATGAAAGTGGGAAAAATTCTACAAGAGATCTTGTAAGCACATTTGACATGAACTTTAAGACTGATATGTCAGACAGGACAGATAGAATAGCTGAACTAGCTAAAACTATGGGAGCTGAGAGAACTGTTGTTATTATTGATGAGGACAATCTTTCACCATATGTAAAGTCAAATATAGATGGTTTAGAAAAAGAGACAAGATTATATGGAATGGAATATGAAGAAATTAAGATACCTAAGCTTGATGATAGTCAAAAGAAGGCCTATGTATCAAACCTTATAGATGAAATTGCAAAAAAATATGGTGACAAGGTTAACTATTACTCCACTAATAAATTGATAGATGAGGTTTTAATTAGTAGGATTATGGAAAATAAGTACTATGTTTCAGAGTTATCTGAACCAAACAGGTTAACTTATATCCTAAATAAGTTTGGTATAAAGTATATTCATAGACAGAGGTGTGAATATGCCTACCTAAACTCCCAGGTTTCCACTTATCTTTCTAGGATTAATAATTCTAGTAATAGGATAGGCTCTGCTAGTGCAGACCCTAAAAATCATACCCTAAGGATAGCCTTGGAGCTTGCAGTTAATATCACTGGTAAGGACACGGATATAAAAAAATGCTATAACCCGTATTTCCTAGAGAAGATTTCTACCTTTAGGACAAATATTAATGCGGGCTTTGTTAATCTAGGAAAAGGAATGAATAACTACAAGCTTGTTTATCCGGACCAGTATGTTTATTAATTGATATGCATTGAGATTGACAAAAAGGGCAATTAATAAGTATAATGGAGTTATTGATTCAAGGGAGGTAGTGAAATGGTAATGATAATACCTAAAAATTATAAATCTGAGCTAGGTGTTTTAGAAACACAAAAGGCCATAAAGAATTTAAAAGATTTTTTTCAGTCAGAACTAAGTAAGGAGTTAAGTCTTTTAAGAGTGTCTTCTCCACTATTTGTTCTTCCTGAAACTGGTACTAACGACAACTTAAGTGGTGTAGAAACACCTGTAAGCTTTACAGTACCATTTATGAATAAGAAGGCGGAAATAGTCCAGTCCTTGGCCAAGTGGAAGAGGGTGGCCATAAAGAGGTATAATATACCTATGTATGAGGGTATATATGCTGATATGAACGCTATAAGGAAGGATGAAGAGCTGGACAACCTACATTCTTTATATGTTGACCAGTGGGACTGGGAATATCAAATTAAAAAAGAAGATAGGACTTATGACAAGCTAGTTTGGATTGTTGAAAAGATATATGAAGTTTTTAAGAGAGCTGATAAGTATGTAATGTCTATGTACCCTCAGTTTACACCATTACTTCCTGACAAGATTACATTTATATCTAGCCAGGAATTAGAAAATGAATGGCCTAACCTTAGTCCAAAGGAAAGGGAGAGGGCTATAGTAAAGAGGCATAAGGCAGTATTCCTAGTAGGCATAGGAGGAGTATTAGAATCGGGTGAAAAGCATGACGGTAGGTCTCCTGACTATGATGATTGGGAATTAAATGGAGACTTTTTATTCTACAATCCTGTACTTGATGATGTGATAGAATTGTCTTCAATGGGAATCAGGGTAGATGAAGAATCTTTAAGTAGACAGCTAGAAATTGCTGGCGCTGAAGATAGAAAGTCTTTTGACTACCATAGAGACCTATTAAATGGTGACCTTCCATACACAATTGGTGGAGGTATAGGTCAGTCTAGAATATGTATGTTCTTCCTAAGAAAGGCTCATATTGGTGAAGTCCAGGTTGGCATATGGCCAAATGGCATGATAAAAGAGTGTGCCAAGGCAGGTATCCACCTACTATAAATATTTGTATAGAATTTTGGAGGCAGTATGTATAAGTTAACTGGTGTAATGTTAAGCCAAGAAGAAATAGAAAACAAGATAACAGAATTAGCCAAGCAAATTGAAAAAGACTACGAGGGACAGGACCTTCTTTTAGTTGGTATATTAAAGGGAGCAAGTGTATTTGTTGCTGACCTAATGAGGAAGATAAACCTTAATGTCAATATTGACTTTATGAGCGTCTCAAGCTATGGAAGTGGAACAGTATCATCCGGTACAGTAAAGATTTTAAAGGATCTTGATGTAGATATAAAGGATAAGAATGTATTGATAGTTGAAGATATTATTGACTCTGGTATAACTTTAAGAAATCTATATGATACGCTCATGACTAGAGAGCCAAGAAGCCTAAAACTATGTACACTATTAAATAAACCTGAAAGAAAAAAGGTTGATGTAAATGTTGACTATGTTGGCTTTGTGATAGAGGACAAATTTATAGTAGGATATGGAATAGACTACGACGAAAAATATAGAAACCTTCCATATATTGCTATTGTTGAAGACGTAGAAGACTAATATATTTAATATTTTATAATGACTTATAGGAACTGTACCTTATGTGATATAATTAGGGTACAGTTTTTATTTTGGAAGGGGTAAGAAATGGAAGGAAAAAAGGACTTTAGGAAGAAGTATTTCTTTTTTGATATAGATGGTACAATAGCTATAGGTATGCCTAGATATATACCTGAATCAACTAAGTATGCCCTAAATAAGTTAAAGGAAAATGGGCATTTTATAAGTGTAGCTACTGGGAGAATGTATACGATGACAAAGCCATTCTGTGATGAATTTGGTATAAAAAATATGGTTACAGATGGAGGTTTCGGTACAGTATTGAATGGAAAGGTGGATATTAAACCATTAGATAAGCAAATGATGATAGATATAGTAGATGTTTTTGAAGAAAAGGGAATCCCTTGGGCTATTTGCTTGGCAGACGAGAGAGTTTGGCACACTAAGACTAAAAAATTCTACGATATTATGAAGAAGGAAACACAGAATTATATGGATACAGTTATTGACCCAAATCTTGATATTAGGAAGGTCAAGGACGTATTTAAGGGGTTTGCCTGCATAAATCTTGAAGAAGAAGCCCAGTTAGAAGCTTTAAAGAAGGTAACCTATACTAGGTATAGGCCTAATTATATAATTATTGAGCCAGATGATAAGTCACTTGGTATCAGAAAGGTTATGGACCTTATGGGTATAGAGGATCAAGATGTGGTAGTATTTGGTGATAACACGAATGACATCAAGATGTTTAGGCCTGAATGGACATCTATAGCAATGGGAAATGCAGTTGAAGAACTAAAAAAGATTGCTGATTTTGTTACAAAGGATGCTGATGATAGGGGAATTGAACATGCTTGTAGGCATTTTGGTTGGATTGATTAGCTAGATAAAAGTCTATCTACTTTTATGTGATATTAATACAGTGGAAAGCGGTACTTTATTTATTGTAATGTAAGTTGAGGGATACAGGTGGATGATAAGATGAAAAAGGTATTAGTAGTTGGGGGAGGAGCCGCCGGCATGATGGCAGCATACTTTGCTGCAAAGGAGGGGGCTCAGGTCACAATTGTAGAGAAGAACAAGCTCTTGGGTAGAAAAATAAGGATAACTGGTAAGGGGAGATGTAATGTAACTAACGCATCTGATCTTGAGACTATAATCAAGAATATATATAGAAATGGCAATTTTATGTATAGCTCTTTGTATTCCTTCACCAATGATGACCTGATGGACCTATTTAAGTCCTTTGGTTTAGATCTGAAGACAGAAAGGGGAAATAGGGTATTTCCAGTGAGTGATAGGGCTATTGATGTTGTGAGGACAATGGAAAAAATGTTGGATAGCCAGGGTGTGAAAATTAAAACTGGCGCCAGGGTAAAATCACTTATAATAGATCAAGCTAGGGCAAAGGGGCTAGTCCTTGCCAATGGCAAAAAAATATTTGCAGACAAGATAATTCTTGCTACTGGAGGTAAATCATACCCACTCACAGGCTCTACAGGTGATGGCTATATTATGGCACAGCAGTGTGGTCATAATGTCACTAGTCTATACCCAAGTCTTATCGGTATGGAGACTATAGGAGAGATAAAGAAGGAACTTGTTGGTCTTAATCTAAGGAATATATCTATAGACTTATACAAGAACAATAAAAAGATTTATGATGATTTTGGAGAACTTGAATTTAGGGACTACGGATTGGATGGACCAGTTATTAAGTCATCCTCGTGTTATATAGACGATTTTCAAAAGAATAATTACAGACTTATGCTAGATCTTAAGCCAGCCCTATCTAGTGAGAAGCTAGATGCTAGGATACTAAGGGATTTTGACAAATATTCTAAATCTGGTATTGAGGCAGGATTAAAGGACCTACTACCTAAGAGAATGATAGGATATATTATAGACAGACTAGCTATTGATGGCAAAAAGCCTGTTCATCAGGTATCTAAGGAAGAGAGGAAGGACCTACTTGCATTAATTAAGGGTATAAGCTTTGATATAAAAAGACTAAGGCCAATGGATGAAGCTATCATTACCGAGGGGGGTATAGAGGTTAAGGAGGTTAATCCGAGCACGATGGAATCAAAAATAGTTAAGGACCTATATTTTGCGGGAGAAATCTTAGATGTAAATGGATTTACAGGGGGTTATAACCTACAAATAGCTTTTTCTACAGGATACTTAGCTGGAGTTAGTTCAGCTAAAAATGACTAGGTAAACAAGTATTATGAATATATTTGTAGAAATGGATAGATATAAAAACGGATATATAAAGACAAATGCCAAATAGAAAGAGGTCACAAGCTCTTCCAGATTGGTTCGGTTCCAAGCTACATAATGATGGCTTGGGAACAAATCAAAGTGGAAGAGGGTAGTGACCTCTTATTGGTATAGATAATTTTCTGCAAGACAAATAATTAAGTTCATCCTATCTTTTCATTTTAGCAAATTATAGGAGAACAATAGATTTACCTATAGGCTAGTAATATAATTGTAAATCTTTTCGTTACCAATATCTATATTGCCCGTTTCTAAAAACCTTTCTATGCAGTCTACATCCCATTCAGTTAAATATTGAGCGGGTATAGAAAGATTATAGCCACATTCGGCCAACAAGGTGTTTAGTTTAAAAATACTAGTGTAGTCAGCTTTTTTTGAATAGTAGGAAGGCGCTTTCTGCTTGTGGTATGCTAAGCAGTCATTTTGTATAAGTATAAGGGTTTGTACATACTCCTTATATGCATCCCTGAAATCCGTTACAGTTATTCCTATTTCATCTAAATAAGCGATCATGGATATATCTTTTAACATATTATCAGCAAACTTATCTGCTGTTAGTTTTCCAGATATAATTCCTTTCTGGTACTTTCTCAATACTTTTTTTGTGCGGCTATAGATGTCGTAACGATGCTTTAAACTAAGATCCAAAAACTTCATCCGCATCACCTCTACTTTAATTTTACAATAAAAGAATAAAAAAAGCTAGTTAATGATTATAAATAATTTATAAAATTTACTTTTTTTCACTAAAAATGTAGTATAATAGACTTAATATTGAAGAGGGGAGGAGTAATATGCGTAATATTGAGAGAATGAAAAACCTTGTTGAGATTACAAAGATAGTGACAAGTGCAGATAGTTTTTACGATGTCAAAGACTTGATTATTAGCAAGATGCTTAACGTTGTACATCCAACCAAAGCTTGTGTAAACCTTTTTTATGAAAATGACTATAATTATGCAAACTTAGTTTGCTCTGCAACCCTTGAGTACATACCTCAACTTTTTAAGCCAGATAAAAAATATGGTGTCAAGATAGACTTTGATATATATCCAGACTATATACATGAGGCTGTAAAAGAACAGAAGGTCGTTATTGTAGAAAATATTTTTGAAGACCCTAGGGCAGCTAAAGAAATAGAACTTGCAACTAGTGAAAATTATGTTGGACGGGCAGTTTTTCCCTTTGTAATAAATCGTAAGACAGTAGGCTTTATGACTTGTTACCTAAGCGAAAGTGATGTTTTAACTGACGATGATATAGACTTCATTACTCAGGTAGCTTCACTTATGACCCTGTCAATTTCTATTACACAAAAAAATAATGGGATTAATAAGCTTATAAACAAGCTGAGAAAATCAATTACAAGCGTGAATAAGGCTTCGAAGCAGCTCTATTCTACTAAGGATATGCATAACTATCTTACTAGGATGGCAAGCATACTTAAGGAGAGTACAAACAGTTCATCATGTTTATTGAATGTATACCACCTTGATAATAAGGGGGATATAGTGGGCCAAAAATTAAGTATAGTTCAACCCGCTAGCGAGTCCAACTTTATGAATAAATTGATTCCAGAGGTAATAAGGCAAAACAAGATGTCTGCCTTTGGTGAAAGTGATTACCTAGGCGAGGCGAATGATAAGGGAATTAGATATTATCTTTACTATAAGTTTATAATAGATTCAAAGACCCAGCTAATCCTATGGTGTATAAGCGACAATAAATATACTAAGGACGACCAGAATACACTTTCAGCTATATCTAAGCAGATAGGTATGAGTATGCAATCCTATGAGTATACGCTTAATTATGAAAAACATAGGTCTATAGATAATGATCTTAATGTTTTGAAGCAGCAGCAAGAACTGATAATGAAACAAAATAACGTTAAAACAGTTAATGGTAAGGATATTTTCTACTATCATAAGTCAGCCAAGGTAGTTGGGGGAGACTTTCACTATGCGATTGAAACTAATGAAAATATAGTATTTATAATTGCCGATGTAATGGGACATGGTATTATATCTAACTATATTGTTGCGATCATGAAGGGAGCCTTTAATGCCTTACTTAACTATGTTAAAAGCCCAGCTGAGCTTTTAACAAAGATGAATAAGTTCCTTTATGATGAATTCGATAAGATGGGGGTTTATTCAACCGCTCTAGTAGGAACTATTAGTAAGCATGAAAGATTAATGACCATAGCTAATGCTGGCCACTATCTTCCTATATTAGTTGACCTGGACAACAAGCCTATGGGCTATGAAGAGGATAAAAAGGGTATACCAGTTGGAATCTTAGATGACACAAAGTATAAAAATATGAAAATAAATATTAAGAATCTGAAGGGGCTACTCCTTTTTACTGATGGTATAATTGAACTTAAAAATTCTGAGGGAGAAGAGTTTGGTCTATCAAGGCTAGAAAAATTTTTTGTAGAGCATATTGATGATAAGAAGGAGCTTTTCTTGGACTTACTTGATAGGGCAATTAAAGAATACACCTTCGATGAAGATAAGAGTGATGATATACTCCTTGTCACAATAAAACCATCGACTTAGATTGAATATTTGAATTTATTTTATTCAATTTCAAATGAGATATGGATTATTAATTGAGAAATAAAAAATAAAATGATAGTTAAAAACAAGTTAATTGTTTAACACCAATTAGCTTGTTTTTTTATGAAAAAAATGGGAATAACTAATATGATTAGAAATATTGCAATAATATATTTAAAATTATTAGTGAAAGGTTGTTTTAGATTCAATGAGAGAAAGCCCTAAATACTATATAAACAAGATTTTAAATTTAATATGCTTATAGTCATTTTGAATGTCTATAAATAGACAAATGAATTTTTATTATTAAGTTGATTTTTTGGTTTTTTTTTAGTATAATGAGTCTAAACGATTAGAAGCCTACGAAAACTTTAAAAAAGTTTTCCTAAGCATACCAATTGTAAATTTTATTAATTAATTTAGTATACACTATTTTTTTGTTTTTCTATTATCAAATGCGACTAGTATATAACTTATTTATATAGTTTACATTAATGATGGTAAAGACAGTTTTAGTGTATTCCATATTGTATACAAGAAACAATATACTTATTCTTATTTTCTTAAGGAGGAAAAAAATGGCTAAATTTATGAAAACAGTTGATGGAAATACAGCTGCTGCTCACGTATCTTATAGTTTTACAGATGTAGCTGCTATATATCCAATCACTCCATCATCTACAATGGCAGAAGTTGTTGATGAATGGGCATCACAGGGTAGAAAGAACATATTTGGACAGGTTGTAGAGGTTGTAGAAATGCAGTCTGAAGGTGGAGCAGCTGGTGCTTTCCACGGTTCATTGGCATCAGGTGCGCTTACTTCTACTTACACTGCATCTCAGGGTCTACTATTAATGTTACCTAACATGTACAAGTGTGCAGGTGAATTACTACCAGGTGTATTCCACGTATCTGCAAGAGCACTTGCGGCTCAGGCACTATCAATATTCGGTGACCATCAGGACGTTATGTCTGCTAGAATGACAGGATGTTGTTTACTAGCTTCAGGTTCAGTACAGGAAGTTGCCGATATAGCTCCAGTAGCTCACTATGCAGCTATTGAAGGTAGACTACCATTCATACATTTCTTTGATGGTTTTAGAACGTCTCACGAAATACAGAAGGTAGAATTATTTGAAAATGAAGACTATGCTAAGTTATTAAACTTCGATGCAGTAAAGGACTTTAGGGATAGGGCTCTTTCTCCAAATTCTCCAGTAACTAGGGGTACTGCTCAGAACCCTGATATTTACTTCCAGACTAGAGAAGCGTCTAACAAGTACTATGACAACATGATTGGTATAGTTGAAAAGTACATGGATAAGATGTCAGAAATGACAGGAAGAAAACACAGCCTATTTGACTACTATGGTGCTGAAGATGCTAAGTATGTAATGGTTGCTATGGGTTCTGTTACAGAAGCTGCTGAAGAATTAATAGACGTACTAAATGCTAATGGTGGTAAGTATGGTATGGTTAAGGTTCACCTTTATAGACCATTCTCTCAGGACCACTTCCTAGCAGCTATGCCTAAGACAGTAGAAAGAATTGTTGTTCTAGATAGAACTAAGGAACCAGGTGCTAATGGAGAACCTCTATATCTTGACGTAAGAGATATCTATTATGGAAGAGAAAATGCTCCTATGATAATAGGTGGTAGATACGGTCTAGGTTCTAAGGATACTGTACCAACTGACCTATTGGCAGCGTTTGAAAACTTAACTTCTGACCAGCCAAAGGATAGATTTACCCTAAGCATTGTTGACGATGTAACTCATCACTCAATCAAGGCTAGCAAGGAAGTTAGAATAGCTCATCCAGGAACAGTAAGATGTAAGTTCTGGGGTCTAGGTTCTGATGGTACTGTAGGTGCTAACAAGCAGGCTATAAAGATCATCGGTGACAACACTAACAAGTATGTACAGGCATACTTCGACTACGACTCTAAGAAGTCTGGTGGTATAACTATGTCTCACTTAAGATTTGGTGATACTCCAATTAGATCAACTTACCTATTAGATGAAGCTGATTACATTGCATGTCATAAGCAGAGCTATGTACACCAGTATGATGTAATCAAGGGATTAAGAAAGGGTGGTACATTTGTACTTAACACTATCTGGACTCCAGAAGAATTAGATACACACCTACCAGCTGCTCTTAAGAGATATATAGCTAGAAATGAAATTGAATTCTATACTCTTGATGCTGTAAATATAGCTAAGGAAATAGGACTAGGAAATAGAATAAACATGATCTGTCAGTCAGCTTTCTTCAAGTTGGCAGATATCATACCAGTAGATGATGCTGTTGCTTACTTAAAGGATTCTATAAAGAAGACTTATGGTAAGAAGGGTGACAAGATTGTTAACATGAATAACGAAGCAGTTGAAAAGGGTATAAATGCCCTAGTTAAGATTGATGTCCCAGCTGCTTGGGCTGATGCAGTTGATGAAGCTGAATTAGCTACTATCGGCGAACCAGAATTCATCAAGAATATACTTAGACCGATGACAGCAGTTGAAGGTAACTCTTTACCAGTATCTGCATTCAATGGTCGTGAAGATGGTCACTTCCCTCAGGGTACTGCAGCATATGAAAAGAGATGTATAGCTGTTGACGTTCCCGAATGGCAGATAGATAACTGTATCCAGTGTAACCAGTGTTCATTAGTATGTCCTCACGCTGCAATAAGACCATTCCTATTAACAGAAGAAGAAGCTGCTAATGCACCAGAAGGATTTGAAACTAAAAAGGCCGCTGGTAAGGGTCTTGAAGGCCTACAGTACAGAATCCAGGTATCAGCTATGGACTGTACAGGATGTGGTAACTGTGCTGACATTTGCCCAGCGAAGACTAAGGCCTTAATCATGAAGCCTATGGAAGAACAGATGGAAGCTCAGGAAGCTAACTGGTACTTTGCAACTGACTTTGAAAAGGTATCAGCTAAGCCAAATGTTATGGAACCAACTACAATTAAGGGATCACAGTTCAGACAGCCACTTCTTGAGTTCTCAGGTGCATGTGCAGGTTGTGGTGAAACAGCTTACATGAAGCTTGTAACTCAGTTGTTTGGACCAAGAATGATGGTTGCCAATGCTACAGGTTGTTCATCAATCTGGGGTGCGTCAGCTCCATCAACACCTTACACAATTAACCACGAAGGTAAGGGTCCATCATGGGCAAATTCATTGTTCGAAGATAATGCTGAATATGGATATGGTATGTATCTAGGTGTTAAGCAGTTAAGAAATAGAGTTAAGTCATTAGCTGAAGAGTTAGTAGGTCTAGCTCCAGAAGCTGACAAGGCAATAGTAAATGACTACCTAGCTAATATGTTCAATGGTGATACTACAATTGCTACAAGTGAAGCATTTGAAGGTCTAGTTGATAAGTATGTAGCAGAAGGTAAGTTCACAGAAGTTACTAGCCAGCTAGCTGAATTAAAGGATTACTTTGTTAAGAGATCAAACTGGATCCTTGGTGGAGACGGTTGGGCATACGACATCGGTTACGGTGGTCTTGACCATGTTCTTGCTTCTGGTGAAGACATCAACGTATTGGTATTCGATACAGAAGTTTACTCTAATACAGGAGGACAGTCTTCTAAGGCGACTCCAGTAGCTGCTATGGCTAAGTTCGCTGCGGCTGGTAAGAGATCTAAGAAGAAAGACCTTGGTATGATGGCTGCAACTTACGGTAACGTATATGTGGCTCAGGTAGCAATGGGCGCTGACAAAAACCAGGTACTTAAGGCTATCATAGAAGCTGAAAAGCATAATGGTCCATCTCTAATAATAGCTTACGCTCCATGTATCAACCATGGTATTAGAAAGGGTATGGGTAAATCAGTAGAAAACGAAGCTGATGCAGTTAAGTGCGGATACTGGCACCTATATAGACTCAACCCAGAGCTTAAGGCTGAAGGAAAGAATCCATTCATCCTTGATTCTAAGGAACCAACTGAGTCATTCAGAGAATTCATAATGGGCCAGAATAGATATGCTTCAATAGCTAAGATGTTCCCAGAAGAAAGTGAAGAACTATTCGCTCTTGCTGAACAGAATGCTAGAGAAAGATATGAAGGCTATAAGGCTTTAGCTGATAGGTAAGAATAAGTATATATAAACGAGATTTGTTTTAAGAGGTCTCAACTAGTAGGAGGCTGGAAATCCCGATTGGATATTCCAGCCTCCTATCTTTATGTAAACACCATATAGGACCTTATATTAAGGTGGAACCTTAAATTGCCTTGGCTTAAATATTTAAATATAGAAGTAATATTAGAGAAAAACGTGCAAAAGGCTATTATTTATGATAAGCTAATATAAATAGGGTATCAAAATTAATATGGAGGGGATATAATATGTTAATAAAACAAGTATTTAATAACAATGTAGTTTTAGTACATGATGACTTGAAAAATAGAGAATATATCCTGATTGGTAAGGGTCTAGGCTTTCAGAAGAAAAAGGGAATGAAGGCTGATATAGATAAGGTAGAAAAGAAATTTATATCAGATGATGCAAGTGTAAAAAAGAGGTTAATAGCCCTTGCAGAAGAAGTTGATCCAGCCATATTTGATGCCACTAGTGAAATAATTAGTCAGATTGAAAAGGAGTTAGGGCAAGAACTATATAAATATATATACCTGTCTCTAACAGACCATATTGCCTTTGCTATCAAGAGGTACAAAGAAGGTATAATTGTAAGAAATTCATTCTTGTATGAAATTAAAAGAATATATAAGAAGGAATTCAGGGCCGCTATCATAGCCCTAGATTACCTAAATAAAAGGTTTGACGTAGACCTTTTAGAGGACGAGGCCGGTTTCATTGCTATCCATATAGTAAATTCATATTACCAGGGAAAATCTGATAAGTATGATGAGGATTTGAAAGTATTAAAAATTTTAAAAAATATCTTGAATATTATCCGGTATTATTATAAAATAGAGTACGATGAAGATGATTTGGATTATGATAGGTTGCTTACCCATGTAAGATTCTTTGCCAAGAGGGTCTTATTGAAGAAGAAACTTGATGATAATAATGATGATTTATTGGAGTTAGTCAAAATTAAATATGACAGGGCTTATAGGTGTGTAGAAAAAATAAATGATTATATCATGAAGAATTATTCATATGAGATAGGAAATGATGAGAAATTATATTTAATCCTACATATCGATAGAGTCACAAGAAAATATTAAAAAACTAGGGTTGTTACTGAAGAAGGCAAGACTTGGGTATATAGGAATAGATGAAGTGTATATAGACACTCTTATTTAGTGTTCATACTTTCATGTATCCCTACATACTTAGGTCTTTTTTTATTAAATATCTTGGGTAAGGACAAGTAGTTATAGTTTATGTCATATTAAGAAAATTTTTAAGGAGGTTATTATGAACAAGGGTAAAATTTTTGAAGTTTTACAAAGAGTTGGTAGATCTTTCATGCTTCCGATAGCAATTCTACCAGTTGCAGGACTTTTCCTAGGTATAGGTGGATCTTTCACTAATACTACAATGTTAGAAACTTATAACCTAATGTGGGTTTTGGGACCTGGTACATTTGCCAACTCAATACTTACAGTTATGAACGATGCGGGTAGTATAGTATTTTCTAACCTACCAATCTTATTTGCCATGGGAGTTGCCATAGGTATGGCTAAGGCTGAAAAGGCTGTAGCAGCATTAGCAGGAGCGCTTGCCTTCTTTATCATGCATGCTTCTATAGGTGCTATGATAACAGTACACGGTGGAGCTGACAAGATGCTTGCGGGTTCTGTTGCTACTACAGTTGGTATCAACTCTCTACAGATGGGTGTATTCGGTGGTATTATAGTAGGTCTTGGTGTCGCCTACCTACACAACAAATTCTATAAGATAGAACTACCACAGTCCCTATCTTTCTTCTCAGGAACAAAGTTTGTTCCGATTATATCTGCTATTGTATACTTGATAGTTGGTATAGTAATGTTCTACATCTGGCCAACAGTTCAGGCTGGCATAAATGGTGTAGGTGAAATAGTTAGAATTTCTGGTTACTTTGGTACTTGGGTATATGGTTTTATGGAAAGATTGCTTATACCGTTTGGTCTACACCACGTATTCTACCTACCGTTCTGGCAGACGTCTGTTGGTGGCTCAATGGAAGTTGGTGGAAAGATGATAGAGGGTGCTCAGAATATATTCTTTGCCCAGCTAGCAGACCCAAATACAACACACTTTAGTGTAGAAGCTACTAGATTTATGTCTGGTAAGTTCCCACTAATGATATTTGGTTTACCAGGTGCTGCTCTTGCAATGTATAAGACAGCAAAGCCAGAAAAAAAGAAGGTAGTTGGTGGTCTATTATTCTCTGCTGCACTAACATCAATACTAACAGGTATTACAGAGCCTCTAGAGTTCACATTCCTATTTGTTGCTCCATTTTTATACCTAATACATTGTATTTTTGCAGGTTTGGCCTATATGATAATGCACATACTTCATGTTGGTGTAGGTATGACCTTCTCAGGAGGCCTTATAGATTTGACTCTATTCGGTATACTACCAGGTAATGGAAGAACTAACTGGTTGATGATACCATTAGTAGGTATAGGATATTTCTTAGTATACTACTTCCTATTTAGCTTCTTAATAAAGAAGTTCGACTTGAAAACTCCAGGTAGGGAAGAAGATGATAATGCTGAAGTCAAGCTATATACAAAGGCTGATGTTAATGCAAAGAAGGAAGATGGTCCAAGTGGAGAAAAGTCAGCAAATGCTGATGACGACCTATCAATGGCCATAGTTCACGGTCTAGGTGGAAAGTCTAACATAGAGTCTGTTGACTGTTGTATAACTAGATTAAGGTGTACTGTGAAGGACTCAAAGCTTGTAAGAGATGATGTCCTAAAAGCAACAGGTGCTGCTGGTGTAGTAAAGGCAGGTGCAGGTGTTCAGGTAATATATGGACCAAGAGTAACCCTGATCAAGTCTAATCTAGAAGAGTACCTTGAAAGGTCTAATGTAGATGATGCTTATGGAGACATGCTAGCTGCTGGACAGATAGATGGAGCTGTCAAGCTTGAAGAAGAAAACAAGGTAGACCTTGGTGAATCAAGCATGGAAATTCTATCTCCTGCAAATGGTGACTTACTTGACCTAAGTGAGGTTCCGGATGATGTATTTTCTCAGAAGCTAATGGGTGAGGGCTTTGCTGTAGAATCTGCTGATGGAGATATTTATGCACCTGTAAGTGGTGAAATTGGAATGATATTCCCAACGAAGCATGCTATAATAATAGCAACAGAAGATGGTATAGAAGTACTAATCCATATGGGTATAGATACTGTTAAGATGGACGGTAGAGGCTTTGAACTCTTCTGTGAAATGGGACAGAAGGTTAAGGCTGGTGATAAGCTAGCCCACATGGACAAGGCTGTATTCCAGGCTGAAGGTTATCCTACAGTTACACCAGTGATATTTACCAACCTTGATGCTAGCAAGAAGATTGACCTAGTAGAAGGACAGGTTAAAGCCGGGGATAAGGATAGGATTGTTTGCAAGTAGTCTTAAACTATAGCTTAAAATATAAAAGATAAATATACTGGGTTAGTAGACTGGCCCAAATTCAAAACAGGTAGATATTTCATATATGGGGTATCTACCTGTTTTTTATAAAGATTGATTTATAGAATTATATTTACGTTCTTAAAAGATAATTACAAGTCTAGTATATATCCATGTAGCCTGATGGATGGAAGTAGTATACCTCCCTAGTATTCTTATCTACGAACATACCCATATCTGTCTGAGCATCTGGTAGAAACACGTAACCTTCATGTCCCTTTTCCTTCAATACACTATAGGATTCTTCATCTCCCATGTAGTTGTAGTCAAGCTTGTTATTTTTTTCTTTCAAGACATTTAGGGCATCTTCCTTACTAAGGCTAGCAGAAGAATTATTATCCTTATTTGTATCTATCTGAGTATTACTTGCTAGAGGCTGACTAGAAGCAACTTTATTTTGGCTTACGTTCGAGTCTGACCTTTGCCTAGAAGGCTTATGCCTACTTACCTTATTTAATACTAGGTCTCTATTTTTGGACTTATTAGTTTTTTCTGTATTATTATTTCCATCAACATCTACTTCATCTATTGTAAGATCTTGGTCATTTGATGTAGGTCTGCTATTATCTTCCTCAGTTACTTGACTAGTCTCAGGAGTTTTTACCTGGGCATACATTATGTCATTATTGCTACTTGTCTTATCTGTTAACTGGTTAGCACTTAAGGCAAAGCCTATACCTCCTATTGATACGATACCAGCTACTACCATTACCATTGTCAATACTTTCTTTTTCATAAAATCACATCCTTTACTTTAAAAAATAAATAAATTTATATTGATGTGTCACTACACCTTTTTAACACTTCTTTATACTATTATATTACCATAATTGTCGCTGTTTAAAGATTACAGGCCTGTTATTTACCATTACAGTTCCGTAATCTGTATTACATTTTGTAACAGGTTATCAACTGTGGTATAATTATTTTAACTAAATAAATTGATTCTATAGAGGGGAAGATAATTGATATGAAAAAGTCTAGAATTAAACAGATTGCAAACTCTTTGATGTTTTCTATCGGTGTTTGTGGTATAGATTACTTGATAAAAAATGGAAATGGAAGTCTAGTTAAGCAGTTTGCTAATAATAGGGAAAAAATGACAATATATTACAGCTTATTATTTATAATACTTTTTATTCTATGTAATCTTGTTTACGAGAAGATAAGAAAGTATAATTCTAGGTAGTTTGGTGTGATTATGACTAGTAACAAGAGTGTAACTATTAGGAAACTAGACCATGAAGCTAGACAGATAAAACCAATTAAAGAACTAGGTGCTATAAGTTCAAAGTCCTTTTTACATAGGGCCCTTATTTGTGCTAGTCTTGCCAAGGGAAGGTCAACCATATACTATAGGGGATTATCTGAGGATATTATAGCTACCATAGGAGTCTTAGGAGCATTTGGGGCAAGAATTAGTATAGACAAGGATTATATAAGCCTAGAGCCTATACCAAGTAATTGTATAGCAACTAATGAAAATCTTGTAAAAGAGTCTGATACTAAAAGCCTTGACTCTGTACACGGATTCAAGCTTGTAAATTGTGGAGAGAGCGGCTCTACGCTTAGGATGTTACTTCCTATGGCTACAAGGCTATCAGATGACTATATATTTACTGGTAAAGAAGGACTTATGGCTAGACCTATAGGAGACTTAACAAGGGTATTGAGAGAGAACGGATCTGACCTATCTTCAGATAGACTACCGATAAAAATTAGAAATAAATCAGGGCTTATCAAAATCAAAAACAATAAAAGCATAAGCAAATTTCAAATACGAGGGGATGTATCCTCCCAGTATATATCTGGACTACTACTAGCAGGACCACTTATGCATGGAGATACTAGGGTTGATGTATTGGATAAAATAGAATCCAAACCATATATCGATTTGACAAAGGATGTTATGAACTTGTTTGGGGTCGAGGTTGAAGAATTTGATATAAATTTAAAGGATGATATAGATAAAGATACCATGGAAGCCAGGACTAGGATAGTCAAATCCTATAAGCTGAAATCAGGACAGTTTTATAATCCTTGTTGTATAAGGGCGGAGGCAGATTGGTCGAATGCATGCTTTTTTCTAGCCCTCGGTGCCCTATATGGGGAGATTAGGCTACTTAATTTAGATATGACATCTAGTCAAGGAGATAAGAGGATCATAGAGGTTCTGAAATGGTATGGAGCAGGTCTGCTTATTAAAGACTCTTATATAGAAGTTAGACCAGGAAAAAGAAGGGCCATCAATCTAGATATTTCTGACACTCCAGACATGCTACCTATACTTGCTATACTAGCTATTTTTGCTGAAGGGCAGAGTTCTTTTACAGGGATTGAAAGGTTAAGGATAAAGGAAAGCGATAGGATTGAATCGGTTATTAGGATGGTAGAGGATCTTGGTGCTAAGGCCTGGCTAGAAGATAATAAATTAATAGTCTCTGGTGAAGAAAGGACAGAAAAAACAATTTACAGGGTTAATTCATTTAATGACCATAGGATTGTTATGGCTGCGAGTATTGGAGGGTCCCTATTGGGTGGAGACTTGATAATAGAAGGGGCAGAGGCTGTAAACAAGTCTTATCCAGACTTTTTTAAAGACTTGAGAAAATTTGGTTTTGAGGTTAGGTGGTGTTAAGATGACTTGGATATTGGGAAACAAGATTAGAATTAATATTTTTGGAGAATCTCACGGACCGGCAATAGGTGGTGTAGTTGAAGGCCTGGCTTCAGGAATTAAAATAGATATGGAAGAATTGGAAAAATTTATGGCTAGGAGGGCACCAGGCAGGACCAGCCTCACAACTTCTAGGAAAGAAGATGATAGACCAATATTTCATAGCGGCATATTAGACGGATATACAACAGGTACACCTATAGCCTTCACGATAAAGAACTCAGACCATAGGTCTAATGATTATTCGGATTTGACTAATAGGCCTAGGCCCTCACATGCAGATTTGACTGCAAGGCAGAGGTTTGGTGAAAGGGTAGATATGAGAGGAGGAGGCAACTTCTCAGGTAGGCTAACAGCACCAATATGCCTAATAGGAGGTCTACTTATACAGGTTCTAAGTAGTAAGGGTATAAGTATTGGTGCACATTTATATAAGTTAGGACCAATAGAGGACTTGAAATTTGATTTATTGAATCTTAGTTTTGAAGATTTAATAAAGCTTAAAGAGTGTGATTTTCCTACAATTGACTCAAAAATAAGAGTCAATATAGAAGATTATATAGACCAGCTTAGGTCTAAGAAGGATAGCGTAGGCGGTGTAATAGAATGTGGAATTGTAGGCTTGGAGGCCGGCTATGGAAACCCAATATTTGATGGTATTGAGTCATCAATTTCTAAAAATATTTTTTCTATTCCTGGTGTTAAAGGCATAGAATTCGGACAGGGATTTGGTGTGGCTAACATGCTCGGATCAGATCATAATGATTCAATGTATTATAAGGAGGACACTAGGATAGGTTATTACTCAAATAATTCGGCTGGAATTATTGGAGGAATTTCTACGGGTATGCCTATAGTATTTAGGCTTGCGGTTAAGCCCACTCCTTCAATTGGTTTGAAGCAGAAAACCATTGACTTAGAAAGTGGTGAAAATGTAAGTATAGAAATTAAAGGTAGGCATGATCCTTGCATAGCTATTAGGATGGTTCCAGTGGTTGAGGCTATGACTGCTATTAGCTTGGCTGAGTTTATATTGTAGGAATATATGTATAGGACCATATAAGCCAAGGTGTGCTTGGCCTTATATGGAGTTATTATTGGGAGTAAAAAATGGATTTAGGAGATATAAGGAGAGGTATAGACCAGGTTAATAGGGACCTAGTGGGGCTTTTGAACAAGAGGTTTGACCTGGTCGATAGGGTTGGTCTATATAAATTTATAGAAGGACTAGAAATCGAAAATAAGAGTAGGGAGCATGATATTAAGGCGAGTCTTCTTCGTGACTTTGACCTTAAAGATGAGGCCATAGTAGGACTATTTGAATATATAATTGACGTAAGCAAGGCTAGACAGGCTAGAAATTTTGACAATTATAAAAGACTCAGAGAAGCTTGTATGGATAAATCTGAAAATATACTTCTAGTAGGTATGCCCGGAAGTGGAAAAACCACAATTGGCAAAAAATTAAGCTCTTTTATGAATAAAGACTTTATAGATGTAGATGAAATAATCTACAAGGAAAATAAGTCTAGACCAGGAGAAATTATTGAAAAGCATGGAGAAGATTATTTTAGAAATCTCGAGACGCTAGTCCTGGAGAGAGTTCTTATGAAACAAGGAAAGATTATAGCTACTGGTGGTGGTCTAGTAGTTAGGGATGAAAACCTAGACCTCATTAAAAAATCCCCAAATCTAGTTTTTTATATTGATAGGAAATTGGAGGATCTGGCCATAGAAGGTAGACCACTTTCACAGGGTGGTCTAAAGCAGCTAGAAGATCTTTATGGATTTAGGAATAAAAGATATGAGTCAATATCTACCTATAAGCTTTATAATGACGATATTTATGACACTGTATACTCTATAGTAAAAATATACACCAGCCTTTAGACTAGGAGTATATACCATAAATTTACTCGAAGAGATTCTGTACTAGGATAGTCCTATAAATTGAAAAATATCAGATTTTATGGTATGATGATACTTATACAAATTGATGATTATAAATCGACTAATATTTGATTTACCTTATTTTTAAAATATAAGGAATAAGTAGAATAAGAAAGGGATTTAACATATGTGTGGTTTTGTTGGATTTTTTGACAATAGCAATAACAAAGAAGTAATTTTAGATAAGATGATGGACAGGATTTACCATAGGGGGCCTGACATGGGAGGCAAGTACTATGATGATGATGCTGCCCTAGGCTTTAGAAGACTAAGCATACTTGACCTATCTGAGGCTGGTGGCCAGCCCCTATATAGCCATGATGGAAATAAGGTCCTGGTATTCAATGGTGAAATTTATAATTTTGAAGAAATAAGAAATGACTTAAAGAGTAAGGGTTATACTTTTAAGAGTGATACAGATAGTGAGGTCCTAATACATGGTTATGTAGAGTATGGTGAAGCCTTAGTTGATAGACTTAGGGGTATGTATGCCTTTTGCATATGGGACAAGGTTGAAAAAAAAGCCTTTGTAGTTAGAGACCACTTCGGTATTAAACCACTTTACTATTATGAATATAAAAAAGACGGTAGGGATTGTCTTTTGATTGGGTCAGAAATTAAGTCCTTCTTAGAGCACCCAGACTTTAAGAAAGAGGTAAATGAAAAGACCCTAAAACCTTACTTGACTTTCCAGTATTCTTCTCAGAAGGATGAGACCTTCTTTAAGGGGGTAAAGAGACTTGAAGCTGGTCACTTTTTTACTTATCAGGACGGTAAAATGAAAATAAAGAAGTATTGGGATGTTGACTTTAATGATACACATTCAAGTCTAGAAGAGAATATACAGAAGATAGAAGATGTAATAGCTGATTCTGTTAGGCTACACAAGCGTTCAGATGTTGCTTCAGGTTCCTTCCTATCAGGAGGTATAGATTCAAGCTATATAACAGCTTGCCTAATGCCAGATAAGACATTTTCTGTAGGCTTTGAGCAGGATAATTTTGATGAATCTACCCTTGCTGCAGACCTATCTAAGATACTAGGTATAGAAAATATTAGAAAGACTATAAATGGAGATGACTGTCTTGGTAAGCTTGCAGAAATCCAATATCATATGGATGAGCCTCAAGCAAATCCGTCAACACTACCACTTTACTTTCTTTCTAAGCTAGTAAGAGACAACGGTGTAACTGTTGTTCTATCAGGTGAAGGTGCTGATGAGATATTTGGTGGTTATGAATGGTATGATATAGACCCAGGTCAGAGAAAACTTAGACAGTTACCAGGATTTATTTTGAAGCCAGCCGCTGCAATAGCAAAGCACTTGCCAGAATTCCATGGTAAGACTACCCTGTTAAGGGCAGGTAGACCAGTTGAAGAGACTTTTATAGGAGAAGCCCTTGTGTTTGAAGAAGATGAGGCTAAGGATATCCTAAAGTCAAAGTATCTGAATTCTAGAAGTGTAAGAGAGATTACAAAGGAAGTTTATGATTTAGTAAAAGGTAAGGATGATATAACTAAAAAGCAGTATTTAGACATTAAGCTATTTATGGAGGGGGATATCCTGCAGAAGGCTGACAAGATGAGTATGGCCCATTCTATAGAGCTAAGAGTTCCTTTCCTAGATAAAGAAGTAATGAAGGTTGGAGAGGGTATTAGCTCAGACCAGAAGATTAGCCATGGAACTACTAAGTATGTTTTGAGGAAGGCTGCCGAAAAGAAGTTACCTGAAGAATGGTATAAGAGAAAGAAGAAGGGATTCCCAGTGCCAATTAGGTTCTGGTTCCAGGAAGAAAAGCACTATAATTTTGTTAAAGAATATTTCAACGCAGACTATGTGGACGAATTCTTTGATAGAGACAAGATTAATAAGCTATTAGATGACCACTACCATGGACTAACTAATAATGCTAGAAAAATATATACAGTATTAGTATTCCTAGTATGGTACAAGAGGTACTTTATAGATGAGGTAGCAGGAAATTAGTTTATCCTATCACTAATAATTGTAGATAAAATATAAATTTATAAGATAAAGAATAGAGAGGAGTGAACTACTTATGCATAAGACAAAACAATTAGGTATAATAGCAGTCATTCCTCTCCTTATTTTTGGGATTTTCTATGGCCTTAAGCATGGCTATATCAGTCCAATGGTTAAGGGTATAGATATTAGAATCATAGGTGGAACCTTTATAACTAATGTAAACAAGTATGTTATAAAGCAGGGAGATACAGTATCTATCTCACCTGGTGAATATATAATGGTTCCAGACTTTGCTAAAAAACCTAGTTTGAAGTTTGCTGTACTTGATAATAAGTCTGTAGTATCTATCAAGGGGGATAAGCTGACTGCTAACAAGGTAGGATATGCTTCTATAGGAGTATTAAATAAAAATAGGGTCTTGAGAAAGGCAACTATCATGGTGGTTAACCCCAAAATTACAAAAATGCAAGTTAGTCTAGATAAGCCCCTAAAGTACTATGGTGACAAGAGTAAAATCAATGCAAATATAGATATTGATGACTTTAAAAAGTTAGAGAGGGGCTACAAGCTTAAGTATGCAAGTACAAATGACAAGGTACTGAGGGTTGAAAACAATACAGTTGAAGCCGTCGGTGTTGGGGAGGCCAAGCTTATATCAAGGTATGACAGGAAGGAAACCCAGACAACTATAAAGATTGAGCCAAGAGTATATAAGCTAGAACTTGATGATATATATAATGTAGAGCAGGCAACTAGTCAAAATTTAAATGCTAGGATTGCAACTTTGCCAATAAATATGAAGACAAAGGTAAGCTATAGGGTTTTAGATTCTGACAAATATGATGTCAACAAAAAGGTTGCCTTTGGAGAGAGTGGTCTTGAAACTAGCTACGGCATTGAAATAGATGACAAGGGTAATGTAAGAGCAAACAGGTTGGGGACCTACTTAATAGAAGCAAAGAGCGGCAATATGTCGGACAAGGCTCTTGTAAGTGTAGGACCTACAAAATTTGAAAATTTAGAGCCGAAAAGCTTTCAATATAGGTATGAGATTAGGAATGGTAAGCTAAATATAGAGTTGGGATGGGACCACAACCAGAGAATAAATTCCTATGATATATATGTTAGGGACAAAATTAAAGGTGAGGATTATAGTCTCTATACTAGGACTAGGGTAGATAATGCCAAGATACCATATGGAAACAGGTTATCAGAGCTTTTAAGGTTTGATATTGGGACAGGGTCTGACTTTGATTATGACATATACATTGTTGGAAATAACTACATGGGAGAAAAAACTAAGAATAGTAAGATTCTACATATATCAAACAGTATAGGTGACAGTTTCCAGAACAAGGCTGTTAAAAATTTAGAGGCTGTAACAGATAGGGAGAATCGTACAGTAAGGTTAAAATGGACCCCTATAGATAGTGCCAAGTATAGCTATAGAGTTTATTATGTTGATAAAAGCCGTAAAGAGGGGAACCACATACTTATGGCTAAGAATATACAGAAAAATACTAGTACCCTAAAAATAGACAGGTCTAAGATAAATTATGATTTCTATATTATAGCAGTAAATGAGGCTGGCCAAGTGTCTAGTTTTAGTAGGCCAGTTAATGTAAAATCAAATTTCTTGGAATAAATCATAAATAAGCAAGTATATAGATTGACAAAGTATTTTAAAATTGTTATACTTTTGTTATTGAATTTTAAAGACTGTGATTAGGAGAGTAGTTATAGGTCAATGTTTAAGCGAGCTGGTGGTGGTGTGAGACCAGTAATATACTTATGATGAAGAACACCTATGAGTTTCTGACCGAACAATAGAGTAGGCTCAGACGGATGGATACCGTTATAAATCCTCTAAGAGATCGGCCTAGCCGGTAATTAGGGTGGTACCGCGATTATAACACGTCGTCCCTTTTGTGGACTACGTGTTTTTTTATTTCTTAGGTAGTCCAGGTGTAAAATATATTATATAGTTTAATTAGGAGGAATTATGCAAAAGGAATTTTTAGAAGTAAAAACTCTTTATAGGAATAGTGAAGAGTACATAGGAAAAACAGTTAAGATAGCGGGATGGATTAGGACATCTAGAATATCAAAGAGTTTTGGTTTTATGGAAGTGAATGATGGTTCTTTTTTTAAGAACTTACAGGTCGTAATTGACGAAAAGGCCTTGGATAATTTTGCCCAGGTGTCTAAGTTAGCTATTTCTTCATCAATCTTGGTAGAAGGTAAGTTAGTAGCAGTAGATAATGTTAAGAATCCAATAGAAATACACGCAAGTAAGATTATAGTAGAAGGTGATTCAGATTCTAGTTACCCACTACAGAAGAAAAAGCATACATTTGAGTATTTAAGGACAATTGCCCACCTTAGACCAAGATCTAATACTTTTGCTGCAGTATTTAGAGTAAGGTCAGTAGTGGCATTTGCCCTACATAAGTTCTTCAATGAAAGAAACTTTGTATATGCACACACACCACTTATAACTGGTTCGGATACTGAGGGAGCAGGCGAAATGTTTAGGGTTACTACTCTTGATATGCAGAACCCACCACTAACAGAAGATGGTAAGGTTGACTATAGCAAGGACTTCTTTGGTAAGGAAGCAAACCTAACTGTCTCAGGTCAGCTAAATGGTGAAATAATGGCCCTTGCTTTTAGAAATATCTATACGTTCGGTCCTACATTTAGGGCAGAAAATTCATACACAGGTCGTCATGCGTCTGAATTCTGGATGGTAGAGCCTGAAATAGTTTTTGCTGATCTAGAAGATAATATGGATCTAGCAGAGGATATGATCAAGTACGTAATCAACTATGTGCTTGAAGAGTGCCCAGAAGAAATGGCCTTCTTCAACAACTTTATAGATAAGGGACTTTTGGAGAGACTAGATAATATCCTAAATTCTAACTTTAAGAGGATTACATATACAGAAGCTGTTGAAATACTAATAAATTCAGGACAAAAATTTGAATATCCAGTTGAATGGGGATGTGACCTTCAGACAGAACATGAAAGGTACATTACTGAGCAGGTTTATAATGCTCCAGTCTTCGTTACTGACTACCCAAAGGATATCAAGGCCTTCTATATGAGGATGAATGAAGATGGTAAGACAGTAAGGGCTATGGACCTATTAGTACCAGGTGTTGGAGAAATAATAGGAGGTTCTCAGAGGGAAGAAAGATACGATATGTTGATGGATAGAATCAAGGAACTAGGTCTCAATGAAGAGGAGTACTGGTGGTATCTAGAGCTTAGAAAGTTTGGTACAGCTACCCACTCTGGATTCGGACTAGGCTTTGAGAGAATTATTATGTACCTAACAGGTATGTCAAATATAAGGGACGTTATACCATTCCCTAGAACACCAAAGAATGCTGAATTCTAAAAAGACAGTTATTTCTTTATGTTTTTAATATATTTTAAGGGGGGAGGTTATACCTCCCCCTTATGCTAGAAATAATATAGACAAAGTAAAGAATAATAGTATAAAATATATAAAAATAGACTTTATGTGTAAATGTATTTGTGGAATTAAGAATTAGTCGACAAATATGATAGGTCATAAGACATAAGTAATAATTGTAAATTTACTATAAGGGGGCAGGTCTATTGAAGGTGATAAGGGATTCAAAAGTTAGAATTAAAAGTAAAAATAATAGGAGGGAAACTGATACTCTTGGTATCACAATGGAGCTCGAAAAGTCTTTATCAATTGGTGACCAGTTGGAAAAGGAGAGAAAAAAACTAAGGGATATGAAGAGGAAGCAAATTAGGAGCCTAATTATCAGGTCTATCTTAATTGGTCTTATACTTTTACTTGGAATGTTCTTTTTTCATATTAATAAGACCTACGAGCCAATGACTTATACTCAAGACTTAATGAAATCAGATTCTAAAATTAATATAATATACGATAAGGACGATAACTTGGTTTTAAGCCCCTATAATAGGTCAAAGAAGGAAGCTATAATTATTTACCCTAGTAGTGGTATAGGGCCGAAAGGATATATTGGAATAGGTAGGAAGCTTGCAAGCAGAGGATACAAGGTTGTAATAGCTAAAGTTCCAATGAACTATCCATTTTTCTCCTTTGATAAAGCTGATAAGATTATTAGTTCCAATCAAAAAGAGGAAAGATGGTACCTTATTGCCCATAATACTAGTGGTGAGGTAGCTGCTAAGGCTGCTGCAGGCAATAAAAAGATTGGTGGAGTAGTATTTTTAGGAGCCTATCCTATAGGCGAGGACCTAAGGCTGATTAATGAGCCTGTTTTAACTATATGGGGAACAAATGATGGGGTAATAGATTTTTCGAAATTTACCGCCTATAAGTCTAGTCTGCCAAAGAGTGCTCAGTTTGTTGAAATTGTTGGTGGTAATAATACCAATTTTGCTGATGTTGAGATAATTAGTAATGATAATAAGGCTCGAATAAGTACTAGTGGTCAACAGGATAGGGCTGTAAGGTCAATAGAACAGTTTATAACTAGGACGTCCACCTAGTTATTAGCCGATAAAAGCAATAGAGGAGGTGTTTACATGGGAGATATTAAGCATTATAAAAAAGCAGAAGAGTACTGGGACAATCTATTAGGGGACTATATAACCCTGGCTAGGTTTCCAAATGATTTTTTTAATGAAGATACAGGAAAATTCAGTTTGATACAAAAAACTATTAAGAGAACTCCCTATGAAAACCTATTGAGATACTGTGATGAAAACAGACTCTCTTTTGAAGCTGTTTTAGATACTGTCTTCGGTATAGTCCTTCAGAGGTTCACCCATGAGGATGATGTTGTATTTGGAAAAACTGACAAGTGGCTACCCATGCGTTTGAAAATAGATGATACCAATGTTAAGTTTATAGATGTTTGTAGGCAGGTGATGGACCAGCTGACAGAGTCAAAAGAATATGACTACTATATGATGGCTCCCAGTGGTTTTAAAACAGGCCTAAATGAAAAGCTAATAAATACCTTATTTATTAATGAGGTTAAAAACGACAAGAATGTCTCACAGGAAAATATGCAAAAAATAGATATATATATGAAGGTGAGTGTATCCAATGAAATTAGGATAAAGCTGGCCTATAAGCCTTGCTTTTACGACAAGACTACAGCAAGGAGTATTATATACCTATTTAAGTATATCCTAACTCAAATTGTAAGTGACAAGGATATTAAGATAAAAGATATACAGAGCATGAAGGAAGAGCACAAGCAGATATTTATAAGGAGTTTTAATGAAAATTTATTTGACTTCGACCCTAATATTGGATATGTTGATCTTCTAAAAAAGCAGGTAGAAAAAACACCGAATAATGTTGCTATTTGCGACTATAAGGAAGAAATTACCTATAGGGATATGGACAGGATAACAGATAAGATAGCAGGTTACCTAAACTACCTTGGAATAAAAAAGGGTGATACAGTTGCCGTCCTTCAGGAAAGGGATAAAAATGTCGTCCTTTCAGCTATATCAATTTTAAAGGCAGGGGCTATATTTTTTCCTATAGACAAGACAAATCCTGATGAGAGATTAGGTTACTTGCTTGAGGATGGCCAAACAAAGCTTATACTAACATGCTATAGTCAGATGTTGAGAATAGAAGATAGACATTGGGGTTATCCTGTTTTAGATATAAACAATCCAGATTTACTAGATCATGATTATCTAATGACACAAAGTAATGAACCTAAGGATGAGGCCTATAGAATATCTACATCAGGAACAACGGGGAGGCCTAAGTGTATAAGTGTGAGGCAGGAGAGTCTTTTAAACATGTGCTACTATTCAAATGACTATATCAATGCTGACGAAAATGATAGGTGTGGTATATATTTGAGCTTTAGTTTTGACGCTATAATGAAGCAGATTTTCCCATACCTATTAGTTGGTGCTAGTGTTGATATAATACCTGAAATTAATAGGCAGAACGAAAGAACTGTAGAGGTCTACTGCCAGAGAAAGGGGATAACAATTCTTGCCCTACCTGCAATTCTAGGTAAGCTCTTTATGACAAACTGTCCATGTCCAGGATTGAGGGTTCTTCAGGTCGGAGGAGATAAGTTTAAGGGATATGTAGAAAGGTCCTATAGGATAATAAATGAGTATGGTCCTGCTGAGTTTACAGTCCTTTGTTCGTCATTTGAGGTTGATAAGTTCTATGAAAATGTACCAGTAGGTAAGCCAATATATAATACTGAAGCTTATATACTTGATAACAATAACAATGTGTGTGCCATTGGGGTACCAGGGGAGTTATGTTTATCAGGTATACAGATTGCTAATGGCTACCTCAATAAGGAAGACCAGAATAAAATATCCTTTGTTGATAACCCGTTCAAGCACAATCAATATACTGAGAGGATGTATAGGACAGGGGACCTGGCTAAGTGGATTGATGATGAAGGTACAATTTCTATTTTAGGTAGGATGGACTCCCAGGTACAGATTAAGGGTATAAGAATAGAACTTTTTGAAATTGAAAATATGATAAATATGATATCTGAAATTAAAAATTCAGTTGTAGTTAACAAGGAGGATAGTGATGGTGATACTTATCTAAATGCTTATTATGAGCCATTTGAAGGATATTATCCACCAGATAAGGTACAAGAGTTTTTAGAGGAAAATCTGCCACCACATATGCTACCTAGGCATATAATGTGTTTAGACCATCTGCCAGTTACTCCAATTGGTAAGGTTGATAAAAAGTCTTTACCTATTATAGAAAATAAAGAATAATGATAAAAAGGGGTCATTTAAGATTGACCCCTTTTAATTTTATAATTAAATTTACACCAAACTGTTAAAGGCTACTTTCAATAAGCTTATCTAAAAGCTCCTGGTAGCTAATACCCATTGCCTTGGCACTCTTAAGAATAAGGCTCGTCTCCGTCATACCTGGTAGGGTATTTAACTCAAGAAGGTAAACGTCCTGGTCTTCAGTGATAATATAGTCAACCCTTACATATCCCTTGCAGTTAAAAATTTTCCAACAAGTATTTGATGCTGCCCTTAACTTTTTATCTAGGTCAGGGCTCAATTCAACGACCTCTTCTCTGGCACCGTTTGTAGTGGAGTACTTAGCTTCAAAGTCAAAAAACTCATTGTCAGAAGTTATCCTTATTGTAGGAAATACCTGTCCATTTAATATAAACGACGTATATTCTACACCCTTGACATATTTCTCTATTAGGACGATTTCGTCGTACTTAAGGCCTTCTCTCACAGCATTTTCTACGTCTTTTCTCTCCTTGATGAAGAAGGTTGCCACACTAGAACCACCTGAGTTAGGTTTTATAAATACAGGATAGCCCATCTGGTCAATTAGGTCATAGTCAATTTCTTCTACACTCTTAACGCTAGTCCAATCAGCTGTCAAGAGCTTGTTTTGTCTGGCTATAGTCTTAGTATAGTTTTTGTCCATTAGGATACCGCTAGTAAGTGGATTGCACCCGCAGTATTTGACACCCTTGGCTTCTAGGATAGACTGAATAGATCCGTCCTCACCAAACTTACCATGTAGACCTATTAGGGCAATATCAATATCATTGTCAATTTTAAATACGTCTGTCATTTCATCTATCTGACAGTCTATAACTTCATACTTATTTCTATCTAAGTTATTTACCATAGCCTTACCTGATCTTAAGGATATTTCTCTTTCTGATGAAATACCTCCATATATTACTGCTACTTTCATATATTTCCTCCATAATTTTTCTAAAGTCTCCTATGGTCTATTATATATCTATGTCAGATACCATGCAAGGAAAAGAGCATAAAACTTGTCTATTTTTAAGTTTTTTGATATTATTAACTTATATAGGATTATTATAAAGCAGGACATGTGGCAATTGCCAGGAGGAAATATAATGAATGTAGAGATAATTTCAGTCGGAACAGAGTTGCTTTTGGGCGATATAGTAAATACAAATGCCCAATATATATCTAGGGAGCTTGCTGCCATAGGTATAAATGTATATAGACAAATGACTCTGGGAGATAATATAGATAGACTAGTGAGGTCCTTTGAGATTGCCTTTGAGAGGGCAGATACTGTAATTACAACTGGAGGCCTAGGTCCAACTGGTGATGATATCACAAAGGAGGCCGCTGCCAAGTACTTTGGTCAGGAAATGGTGCTTGACCAGGAGTCTTGGAAAATTATAGAAGATATGTGTTTAAGATATAACGTAAGCAAGGATAGGATACCAAAGAATAATATCAAGCAGGCAATGTTTCCAAGAGAGGCAGATATTATACCAAATAAAAATGGGACAGCCCCCGGAGCCGTCTTTAAGAAGGATGGAAAGAGGATAATAGTAATGCCTGGACCACCGAGGGAGATGAAGGCCATGTTTAAAGATGCGGTATTGCCAATCTTGATGGATGAGAATCCAGAGATATTCTTATCTAGGTATGTTAGGTTTTTTGGAATAGGAGAGTCTGGTCTAGAGATAGAGCTAATGGATATATTGAATTCTCAGACAAACCCAACAGTAGCCCTGTATGCCAAGGAGGGTGAAGTTCTTGTAAGAGTTACTGCAAGGGCAAAAAATGAAAAAGACTGCCTTAGCCTAATAGATAAAAAAATAGAGGAAATTAAGGCTGTATCAGGTAAGTATATCTACATGATTGGTGATGATTCCATATCAGAAAGCCAGTCAGAAATGGAAAGACTAGTTGGAGACCTACTTCTAGAAAAGAAAAAAACAATAGCTGTAGCTGAGTCATGTACAGGAGGCCTGATTGCATCTTACTTAGTAGCAAATTCAGGTATATCTGACTCATTTATGGAGGCTTGTGTAACATATACTAATGATGCAAAGGTCAGGAGGTTGGGAGTAAGTCCTCAAACCCTTGATGAATTCGGGGCTGTTTCTAGCCAAACAGCAGAGGAAATGGCAATGGGTATAGCAAAAACTGCTGGTGCAGATATAGGACTTTCAACAACTGGCATAGCAGGTCCAGGTGGAGGAAGTGACAAAAAGCCAGTAGGACTAGTATACATAGGCCTATACTACAAGGGTAAGGTTACCTCAATAAAAAGAGTATTCTCTGGAGATAGAAGAAAAATAAGGGAAAGAGCTGCAAGGACTGCCTTAAATGAAGTAAGGCAACTACTAGAAGGTGAATAGGAGGCCTTTATGATAAAAGACATTTTTTGTGACCTAGATGGGACCCTATACAGAGACGGTATTAGCCCGAAAGATATAGAAGCAATAAATGAAGCCAGACTAAATGGCATTAATTTTAATATAGCGACAGGAAGAGTATACAAGCACAGTGTTAATATATTAAAAGAAGTAGCTAGTGGTGGTTACTTGATATGCGAAAATGGATCGTATATATATGATCCAGATGGAAATTGTATACATAAAACTAGTCTTACAGATGAACAAATTAAAAAGATAATTGAAATATATAGGTCTCTGGATTATATTGATCCGTCTGATGATGTAATATACTTCAAGTATGAGGGTCAAATTATAATGACTAGAGATGGATCATCTGCTGACTACTTTACAAAGGGCTATGAGGTTGATGAGTCCTTTATGGATAGGGACAGCTATGATAATAAGGTGGGAAATATAGGGATATTGAGTCCTGACAAGAATAAGTTAAATAGGTTGGTTGAAAGATATAGAGAAGATCTAAATATGGATTTGGAGGTCTACTTATCGAGTGAAACTACAATCAATATAGTTCCAGCCCATGTTTCAAAATTTGAGGCTATCAAGTATATTTGTAAAAAAGAAAATACAGCCTTAAATGAAGTAGTAACTATTGGCGATTCACCGAATGATATAAGTATGTTGAAAAATATTAAGATGAGCTTTGCCATGGACGATGCTATGGACATAGTTAAGAAAGAAGCGACATTTTCTGCTCCAAGTGTAGCAGACGCAATAAAGATGGTAATAGATTATAATGAGGAAATAGGAGGTTAGGCTTATGGGCTTTAAGATTAATATGGACAATATGGACTTGATTTACTTCGTTAACTTCTATGACAAGAAGAACTATAAGAAGCTGATTATTTTAGGTGTAATCCTACTTTCTATTGGTTTTTACTGTATTTCTAGAAAATCTGTTGGTATCAACATTTTTTCTTGGGGTATTGCCCTTTGCTTCTTATATGCTGCCTGGTTGGCATTTAAAGAAGTGAATGACTTGAATAAGTATGCACCCAAGAATAAGGTTAATTTAATGAGACTTAGGTCCTTAACTTTTTTAGTACTTGCAGTACTTTTATTTATATTTCCTAGACAAGTGAATATGATCCTATCAATCTTGTTGGGAATATATTTATTGTATAAGGAAGTAAGATACTTCATGAAATGTAGGAAGTATGCAGGTTATACCTTTGGTACATGGGATATTATAAAGCTTATATTAGGCCTTATGTTGATAATATCTCCCCTATTTTTCACTAAATTTTTAGTCAGTGTACTATCATTTATTGCTATAGTTTTTGGAATTAGCTTTATAGTTGCTGGCGTAAGGTTGGTTAACAGTTAATGATGGGAAATAATAAGTTTAAGTATAAAATAGAAAATAAGCGCTACCATACATGGAACTATTATTTGAGACAAAAATTTGGTACAAAGGTATTTAAGGTCTCAATAAATGCGGGTTTCACCTGTCCTAATATAGATGGTAGTATCAGCTATGGTGGCTGTGCCTATTGTAGTAAGGATGGGTCTGGTGATTTTGCAGGCAATCCGCGAGACAATCTGGTAAAACAGTTCAAAGAAATAAAGGAAATGATGGAAAAGAAGTGGCCACAAGCAAAATATATAGGTTACTTCCAAGCCTTTACGAATACATATGCACCACTTGAGGTTCTTAAAGAAAAGTATGAAACCATACTAGACCAGGAAGGAGTCATTGGACTTTCTATATCAACTCGGCCAGACTGTATAGATGACCACATATTGGACTATCTAGATGATCTTAATAAGAGAACTAACTTATGGGTTGAGTTGGGGCTACAGACAGTTCATGATAAGACCTCTAATATAATAAATAGGGGGCATGGCTTAGATATATTTATTGACTGTGTCAATAGGTTAAGGTCAAGAGGCATTGAAGTTGTAGCTCATGTTATAAATGGCCTGCCCGGTGAAAGTCATGATATGATGATGGAAACTATATCAAGGGTGGCCCAGATGAACATACAGGGGGTAAAAATACACTTACTCCATGTAATAAAGGGGACTCCTATGGTCAATATGCTAAATAGGGGAGACCTAAAACTCTTAACTAAGGAGGAATATGTTAATCTTGTATGTGACCAGCTGGAAATCCTACCTCAAGAGATGGTAATACATAGATTGACTGGAGATGGCAAGAAGGAGGACCTTGTTGGACCAATGTGGAGTCTTAAAAAGTGGGAAGTCTTAAATGCTATAGATGATGAATTGAAAAGAAGAGATAGCTGGCAAGGAAAATTTTATACAAAAAATGTACAAAAATAATGAAAATAATTCAATTTTTTTTAATAATTAATTAAGAAAAAAGGTATATAATATACTAAAAGAATGAAGGTGATTGATATGATGATGAAGTCTCATATAATTATATCAAAATCCTTGCTAGAAAATACTGACTCAAATAAACAGTTTTTCCTAGATAGCAAGAATTTTATATATGGGAATATAAAACCAGATATCGTATCTAAGTATAAATTGAAGAAACACTATTTAGACGAATCCTATGATATGGTAAGGCGAAAGATAGGCTTTTTATCTAGTTTAAATTTAGATAGTATTGACCACTATTACACTAAGGCAAGTCTGTCACAGGAAATAGGGGTGGTGTGCCACTTTTTGACAGATTTTTTCTGCCTAGCACATAGTGAGAGGTGGGAATTCAAGCACAGTATGAAGATCCATATCCAGTACGAGAGAAACCTAACTAAGGTTGCAAAGGACTATAAGATAGTTAATGACAGACAACAATACTTAGATGAATTTGATGAGTTTTTTGATAAAATGTACTCAGAATACAAATCTAATGGTAAGTTTGAAGAAAATGACCTAAAGTATTCTACTTATGTTTGTAATACGGTTACAAACTATATTCTAGAGTCTATTTTAGAAAATACGGTCAGATCACACACAGTATGCTAATAGAGTTCGTATATGACTTATACGAACTTTTTTAATACATTGCTATTCTGGAGGATTGATTCATCTTTATAATTAATCTAAAACTGAAACATAGAAGGTGATATAATGCAATATATTGAACATATCCTTTATTGGGCAGGAGATAATATAGTTTTATCCCTAGTCCTTGGATACCTGGCTGCCTGTATAGAAAGCTTTATACCAGCCCTACCAATTATGGCTATAGCAGCTATTAACGCAGCTATTAATGGACTTGTAGGAGGCTTTTTGGTATCATGGCTAGGTTCATGTACAGGCGCAATAATAGTTTTTTTATTGGTAAAAAAGCTTGCCCATAAAGAGTTTTTATTAAAGAGAAGGACTCAAAAGGTAGAAAATATAATAAATAAGATAGAAAGATCACAGTTTATGGTTATATTCCTTTTCTATACCCTACCTGTTTTACCTAGCTCTTTAATGACTATAGCAGCAGGATTTTGTGATATTAAAGTGAAGGACTTTGTACCACCATTGATGTTTGGTAAGTTTTTAATGATGTTTTTGGCAAGCTATATTGGTAGTGACTTTGTCGGTTTTATACAAAGTCCACTAAAAATCCTCGTGGTAACGATGATAGTAGTTGGGTCCTACCTACTAGCTAATAAGATGAAAAAGGATATGGATAAAATTTACGAAAAGAGATATAAAGAAAAGAAATAATGAAAGTTTTAACTAGGAGGAGTCAAATGAAAAAGAAAAAATATTATGTAGTTGTAAGGGGAAGGGTAAGAGGTATCTTTTTAAGCTGGGATGACTGTAAGGCGTCTGTTACTGCCTATCCCAAAGCCAGCTATAAGTCTTTTGAAGGAGCTCAAGAAGCCCTAGACTACCTCTTAGATGCTTTGGATAAAGAAGATAGTCAGTATTGTAAAGGGGAAAATCAGGAAGATAGTGACACTATAATAAGAAGTAAAATTAATGATTTTGAACTAAAAAATACAGAGGATAAACGAGTTAAGGATTATGAAATAGAAGAAAAAATACATTTAAATATGGATAAAAATCAATATATAGAAAAAAATGATGAAAAAGACCCTATTTTTGGCACTATTGAAGCATATATAGATGGAAGTTATGAACATGCAAGTAAAACTTATGGTTCAGGTCTTGTCGTTTTAAAAGATGGAGAAGTAATCGACATGATATCAAACACAGGCCAGAACCCAAATTTTGTTTCAATGAGAAATGTTGCGGGAGAGATAGAAGCATCCATGTTAGCTATGAAGTACTGTATTGACAAAGGCTACAAGGATTTATTGATATACTATGACTATGAAGGTATAGAAAAATGGTGTAGTGGCGAGTGGAAGGCCAACAAGGAAGGTACTATTTATTATAGGCAATTTTGTATTGAAGCTATGAAAAAAATCAATATAAGCTTTAAAAAGGTAAAGGCTCATAGTGGTAATAAGTATAATGATATGGCTGATAAATTAGCTAAACAAGCCGTTTTTATATAAGCTTAAACATTTTTTTAAAATCAAAAAAAACATTCCCAAAATTTATTTGAAAAAATTTCTAAAATTTAATTGCTAAAAGTGTCATAATTTGTTATTATATTAGTAGGATGAACATAATTTATGGAAATTATGATACAAATTATGAGTTTTTTGGGAAGGGATGGTGAAAATATTGAGAGACTTGTTAATTAAATTAAGTAGTTTTTGGAGTAGAATAATAAGACTTTTTGTATTTTCAGTTATTGTATCCCTTACTTTAAGTGCAACTATTTTAATTATGAACCTATTTTTAGGTGTACAGGCATCTGTAGTATTCTACAGGTATATTTTATTTGGTTCTACTATTTTTTTGACTCTTTCGCTTACTATATATAATGGCCGCAAGATGTTTGCACCAGTCAATAAGCCATTGATCAAGAGACTTGAACGTGAAAGGCTTGAAAGGGCAAGACAGAACAATAGAGAAAGAGACAGAAAGAACAATAGAGCTGCTTCTTAATTTTGACTTTAAAACACAACAGAGATGTTGTGTTTTTTTGTTTCTACAAAAGAGAGTTATACATTATTACTTTTCCTATAATATTTAAACCATCACAATTATCAAAAGGAATAACTATATCATCAAAACAAGTTTCATAAGTATCAGGACTAAATACATAGCATCTATTAACCTTATCCTTAAAGAATCTTTTGACACTGTATTCATAATTATAGGAGAAGACTACGATATCTCCACTTGATAGAGAAGATGTTGAAACATTTGTTATAAGTCCTATCAAAGAACCATTCGGTATAACTTTGTTCATACTTTCCCCGTTAACTCTCATTAGAAGGAGATCTTTTCTACCTGCATATCTCCCAAGTAGTAGGTCAGGTATATTTACGAGGTCAAGGTCATGCTGAGCTTCAATTTCATTTGCTAGACCAGCAGATACACCTGCATCAACATAAGGGTAAAAGTTGATATAAGGGCTATCCTCTAAGTAGTCATTTAGTTTAGAACTAATTCTTTCCATACTGTTTGAATTGCAGGCCAACCATTCAGGGTTTACCTCTAATATGTCTGCTAGGATGAATATTTTATCTTGTTTGGGAAGATACTTTCCAGACATATATGAACTAATTGTTCCCCTATTTATACCACTAAGCTTGGAGAGAGTGTATTGACTTATTGATTTATTTTTCATAGCGACTCTTAGCCTATCTATAAATAACTCCTTATCCATACCTATACCTCCTTGAACTTGGTGATTAATCAATCTGTAATAATATTATATCATATAGTTATGAAAACGCAACTATTTTTTAAAAAAAATTTTTTCTATTTTTTTTAAAAATAATCTATTATTTTAGTCGACTTCTATGTTATAATACTAAAATGATACTTTAAAAGTTACAGTTTGTTTATTAGAGTTTTATTTTATAATTAGCAAATTTTCTGATTAATCAAAAATTTACTGCATAAATTGTAATGTCTGCTTGAATATTTTTATTTATGTAGTATAATGAAAAAGGAGTAATATAATTGTTAGTGAGGTGGATATATGAATATATTTAAAGATCATAAAAAAGCGGTAATAATATCTGCAGGTGTTCTTATTGGTGCCTTGGTACTGGGAACAGGTGCCTTATCTATGCAGATAGCATCAGATAAGATACTAAAAGGTGTTAAAGTTGCTAACGTAGATCTAGGTGGCATGACAAAGGATCAGGCCTTAACAAAATTGGAATCATTAGATACTTTAAAAAATATAAAGATGTATTATGGCGACCAGTCGTGGAAAGTTTCAGCAAGTGATATTGACTTAAAAATCAATTATAAGTCTACTGTTGATTCTGCCTATAATTATAATAGGAAGAATGGTGTTTTTACAAATTTAGTTAGAACTCTACAGGCAGATTTTGGTAGTAAGTCCAATATAGGCCTTGATATGTCTTATAACGATGCCAAGCTTAATGACAGTCTTAAGCAGGTAAAGTCTAAGCTAGATAGTGAGGTAAAAGAGGCAACTTTGGATTATGACTACAAGACAAAGAAGACCACTATAGTAGCAGATGAACCTGGTAAGACTATGAACCTTCAGGCTTCGCATGATAGGTTGGTCAAGAACCTGGCTGCTGATAAATTTGAGTCTGAAATGGTGGTTAAATTAGAGCAAGCCAAATTTACTAAGGCTGACTTAAAGGGAATAGATACACTTCTAGGAGCATATTCTACTGTATACGGTGGACTATCTTCAAGAAACTATAATATAGAAAAGTCTACAAAAGATTCAAGTGGCATAGTATTAAAGCCTGGCCAAGAGTATTCATTTAATGGATTGACTGGTGAAAAGACTATAGCAAGGGGTTACAAGGCAGCTCCAGTTATAGAAAGTGGTAAGCTTGTAATGGGTATTGGTGGAGGAGTTTGTCAGACTTCATCGACTATATTCAATGCAGCCCTTCTATCAGGTTTGGAAATAACTAACAGGAGAAGTCATACAATACCTTCTGACTATGTAAATATGGGTAGGGATGCTACTGTTTTTGATGGTAATCCAGGACAGGACTTAAAGTTTAAGAACCCATTTAAGCATAATGTATATATAAAGAACTACACATACGGAAGTAAGGTGATTTCTGAAATATATGGGTCTTCAAGTGACTATAAGAACATTGAAATAGCAACTCAGGTACTAGGTTCTTATGGTGGGGGAAGCAAGACTATTTCAGACCCAAGTCTACCAGCCGGAGCTAGAGTAGTAGAAAAGTATTCTAGAGCAGGATATAATGTAGTTACATATAGACAGTTTAAAGATGAAAAGGGAAATGTTGTTAAGTCTGAAAAGATAGGCTATAGTAATTATCCAGCCCAGTTAGGTGTCGTAAGGGTAGGTGCAGCTAAGGCCGCTAAGCCAGCCGCTAAGCCAGCCGCTAAGCCTGGACAGACAGCCAAGCCTCAGCAGGCAGCACCAGCACCATCTCAGGGTGCTGGACAAGCAGGAGCAGGTGCATAATTTCCTTATATTTAGATATTACATTATTAATTTTGGCTAGCCGCAATGGCTAGCCATTTTCATATATTACAGATATATACTCTGAACTCTCAATTTTGGAGAATTTACGTAAGTCTTAATGATTTGTACATATGTAAGCTTTAATCATAGTTTAAATTAATAATATATGATATAATAATACTGATTAAAAATGGAGGACGTGTGATATGAGTAAAGAGTTGGCGCAATTGCTATTTCCAAATGTAGATAAGACAATAGAATATTATGAAGAACTTTATCCAGAAAGGAACTTAGATAAAAAAGCCAAGGTAACAAGGTTGGGACCTAGTCCAACAGGCTTTATACACTTGGGTAATCTTTATGGTGCTCTTGTAGATGAAAGAATAGCCCACCTTAGCCAAGGACCTATGCTCCTAAGAATAGAGGATACAGATGATAAGAGAAAGCTAGAAGGCTCTGAAGAGTTGATTATTAAGTCTCTAAAATTCTTTGGTATAGAATTTGATGAAGGTGTTAGCCTAGAAGGTGAGAAGGGCATTTATGGCCCATATAGGCAGAGTGACAGGAGGGAAATATACCAGACTGCTGCTAAATACCTTACAGAAAAGGGATTCACATATCCCTCTTTTGTATCTGAGGAAGAAATGGCCCAGATTAGAGAAGAACAGGAAAAGGCTGGAGTAAATACAGGCTACTACGGCAAATGGGCTAAGGATAGGGAGCTTACATTTGAAGAGATAAAGGATAATCTTGATGCTGGTAAGCCGTGGACCCTAAGATTAAAGTCTGGTGGGGATCCAGAGGTTTCAATGAAGTTCAAGGATGGTATCAGGGGAGAAATTAACGTTAGACAGAATAATCTCGATGTAGTTATACTAAAGCAGAATGGAATCCCAACTTATCACTTTGCCCATGTAGTGGATGATCACTTTATGAGGGTTACCGATGTTGTTAGGGGTGAGGAATGGCTATCTACCCTACCTATTCACTTAGAACTATTCTTTGTTATGGGTTGGAGAAGGCCTAACTATAACCATACTGCCCACCTAATGAAGGTTGAGGATGGAAAGAAGAGAAAGCTATCCAAGAGGAAGGACCCAGAGCTATCTTTAGAATATTATATGAAAGATGGCTACTTCCCTGAGGCGGTTACTGAGTACCTTATGACTTTGATGAATTCTAACTATGAAGAGTGGAGAATGAAAAATCCAGATAAGTCATATAAAGAGTTTGCCTTTAAGACAAAAAATATGAGTTCTTCTGGGGCCCTATTTGATTTAAATAAGCTTAACGATATATCTAAGGACGTCCTAGTAAAGATGTCAGAAGACAAAATTCTTGATTTTATGATATCGTGGTCTGAAAAGTTTGATAAGGATGCTAACCAGCTTCTGGTAAAGTATAGGGATGAATTAGGGCGTCTGTTAGCAATAGGAAGGTCAGGAAAGAAGCCTAGAAAGGATCTTGTGAACTGTACTCAGATAATGGACTTTATATCTTATTATTTCGATGAAGGGTTTAGCTATGTAGATGACCTACCTGAAAGAGTTTCTAAAGAGGATGCTAAGGTGATTTTAAGGGCATATTTAGATACATATAGGCAGGAAGATACTAATGAAGCCTGGTTTGAAAAGGTGAAGGAAATAACTGATTCAAATGGTTTCACATCAAATAATAAGGAATTTAAGAAGGAACCGGACCTTTATAAGGGTAATATAACGGATGTTTCTACAGCTATAAGGGTTGCTGTAGTTGGTAGGCAGCAGTCACCAGACTTGTGGAGTATACAGCAGGTTATGGGATATGATAGGGTGGTAGCAAGAATTGAAAAATATATTGAGTCTCTTGACTAGGATTATAAGTATATGCAATCTATAAGCTTATATAATAGGGATTTGCTAATATTAATTTAAAGATTTTAAAAATAATTCGAAGGGAATCAACAAATACGAATATTATACTGGTGGTAACAGGTTGAAAGTTCGATATATTTCAACTTATTACCACTTTTTTTATAAAAAAATACGCATTTAGTCTTGCAAAAAAATGTAAATACGAATAAAATATAAGTATAAGGAAATAAATGTACGAAGATATATGTATATTATAGATTTATAGAGGAGAGATGATATGGCAGGATTAAGAGAAGAATGTGGAGTATTTGGTGCTTTTGATTTTAGTGGTCAGGATGTAGCATCCTATATATACTACGGACTATTTGCCCTACAGCATAGGGGGCAAGAAAGTGCTGGTATTTCAGTTACTGATACAAATGAAGAAGGCAGGAACGTAATGTTTCATAAGGACAGTGGTCTAGTTAATGAGGTTTTTAACAAGGATGTATTGAAATCTTTGAAGGGGAACCTAGGCGTTGGTCACGTTAGGTATTCTACTGCTGGTGGAATCGGACGTGAAAATGCCCAACCTTTTGTAATCCACTATATGAAGGGGATACTTTCGATGGCCCATAACGGTAATCTGACTAATGCAGCAGAGTTAAAGCAGGGCTTGGCCACTACTGGTGCAATCTTCCAGACAAATACTGACTCTGAGGTAATAGCCTACCTTATAGCCAGAGAAAGATTACATACCCTATCTATACAGGATGCTGTCAAGTCAGCAGCCCAGAAGCTAAGAGGGGCATTTTCTCTTGTGGTTGGCAGTCCGTCAAAACTAATAGGTGCCAGAGATCCATTAGGTTTCAGACCCCTATGTATAGGTAAGAAGGATAGTATATACTTCCTGAGCTCTGAATCAGCAGCCCTAGATACGATAGGGGCAGAATTTGTTAGGGATGTTGAACCGGGTGAAATTGTAACGATTGTAGATGGACAAATCTATTCAGACTGGATATATCATACGGATATAAAGTCTAGGTGTATATTCGAATATATATATTTTGCTAGAACAGATAGTATAATTGATGGACAGAGTGTTTACTCATCAAGGGTCAAGGCTGGCAGTATCCTAGCTGACAAGTATCCAGTAGAGGCTGACCTTATTGTTGGTGTTCCTGAGTCAGGCCTAGCTGCTGCAGTTGGATATTCGCAGGGCTCTAATATACCATATGGCATGGCTTTTTACAAGAATAGCTATGTAGGTAGAACCTTCATAAAGCCAAAGCAGAATGAAAGAACTGCAGGTGTACAGGCTAAGCTAAATGTAATTAGGGATGTAGTAAAGGGTAAGAGGATAGTCATGGTAGACGACTCCATAGTAAGGGGGACTACTATAAGAAATATTGTAATGATGCTAAAGGATGCTGGTGCCCTAGAAGTACATGTAAGGATCAGTTCTCCACCATTTAAACACCCATGCTACTATGGTACAGATGTCCCAAGCAGTGAAAACCTAGTAGCTGTAAATAATACAATTGAAGAAATAAGGGAGAGCATAAATGCTGATTCCCTGGGCTTCTTGGAGATAGAGGACCTTGGTCAGCTATGTCCAGGACTCGATTATTGTGACGCTTGTTTTACAGGTAAGTACACAGGTGGAATACCAAGTGACCCAACGAAAACAAGTTCATGCTCTAGTAAAGTAGTATAAAAAGTATAGAAGGAAGGAACAATAAACCTATTGAAAAATAGGCTGATAGGTATAATTAGCTATTTATAGACAGTCTAAGTTACATTGTAGCTTGGGCTGTCTTTTTATACCAATATTGTATATTAAAAGATGTATTATAAAACGTACTAGGTTCACTAGGTCCAAAAAATTGGTCTGATTTTTAATGATATGATATAATAAAAAGACAAGTAGATAGATAAATAAATAATAAAAATAAATATGGATATAGGAAGGAGACCTATATGATATTAGTATTGGCAGAAAAACCTTCAGTAGCCAAGACTATAGCTGCCTTTCTAAAGGCAAATGCTAGAAAAAATGGTTATTTTGAGGGAAATAATTATATAGTAACATACGCAGTTGGCCACCTTGTATCTCTCTTTGATATGAAGGACTATGATAAGGACAAGTATTCGGGTTCGTGGAAGATGGAAAATTATCCCTTTATACCAGAGTCAAAATTTAGGTTTAAGGTGGACAAGGACAAGGATAAGCAGTTTAAAATAGTTTCAAGTCTGATTAATAGAAATGATGTTGAATATATAATAAATGCAACAGATAATGACAGAGAAGGTGAGCTTATATCCTTCCTGATTTTTATGATGGCCAAAAACACTAAGCCCGTAAAGCGTATATTGGTTAACGAATGGACACCTGAAGATATAACTAGGGGACTTAATGACCTAAAAAATGATGAGGATATGAGGAACCTACAGGCGGCTGGTTATACTAGGCTAATCACAGACTGGCTAATAGGTATTAACTTTACCTGTGCAGCAACTCTAAAATACGGTAATGGTAAGCTTTTAAATATTGGTAGGGTAATCCTACCTACTGTGAAGCTAGTATATGATAGGCATATGGAAATAGAGAATTTTGTGCCAGAAAAGTACTATGAAATTGAAGGGAAATTTAGGGCAAAAAATGGAGAATATAGCGGTAAGCTGATTTTAGATAAGGAAAAAAAGATGTCAGATCAAGACTTAGCTAAAGAAATTATATCTAAAATTGATTCAAATATAGGTGTCATAGACTCAAAAGTAGTAACCAAATCAAAGGAATATGCACCTAAGCTCTTTTCATTAACTTCACTACAGGGATTTATAACATCAAAATACGCAAGCTTTACATCTGATAAGGTCCTAAGCATATGCCAAAATCTTTATGAAGGTAAGGGTAAGGGAGGATATATAACATACCCAAGAACTGATTCTGTTTATCTAGAGGAGAGTTTGGTTGGTAAGGTTGAAAAAACCCTCAATATAATTAAAAAGGGTCATCCTTGCGAGGCCAATATCAAATTTTCGAAGTCTAAGAGGGTTTTTGATTCATCTAAGGTAGAAAGCCATAGTGCTATCATACCTACCTATATTATACCTCCTAGTAGTCTATCAAAGGATGAAAGTATAGTTTATGAGGCAATAAGGGATAGGTTTTTAGCAAACTTTATGCCACCGGCTGAATATGAAAATACAGAGATAATTACTGATGTAGATAAATACAAATTTCAATCAAAGGGAAAAGTCTTAAAGGTGATGGGTTATTTAGATATATACGGTAAGTCGACCAGTGGAAATTTATTACCCCTGGTTGAAAAGGGCGAGGAGGTCGACGTTTTATCTATAAATCCAGTGGAAAAGGTAACTAGCCCTCCAAAGCCATATACTGAGGATTCACTTCTAAAAGCAATGAAAAATTGTGGTAAAAATGTTCCGGAAGATGATACTAGCGTCCTATCTGGTTATTCTATAGGTACTTCTGCAACAAGGGCAGATGTCCTAAAGAAGATTGGCCAGGTCGGTTATGTTAAAAAGAAGGGGAAGAGTTATTCAATAACAGAACTAGGCATAAACCTTGTTGAGATATTTCCTGTTGAAGACCTATTCGATGTCGACTTCACGGGTAAGTTAGAGAAGAGCCTCTTCGACATACAAAAGGGTAACTTCAGTAGGAAGGACTACCTAAATATGATATGTAAGTTTATATATGATAATGTAAACAAGATAAAGTTTGGGCCAAGTAGGCCCATTAACACCGATAAAATAGTATATAATCCAAAGACCAAGAAGTTTGTCAAGGAGTCAAGTTTTAAGGCTAGGGGTTCGGGAACGAATTCGGGGGATTCTAAGGCCAAGAAAAATACTCTAGAAAAAGATGGTAAGATTTCAAGCTCTGCATCAAGGGCTCCAAAAAAGACTAAGGAAAAGACTTTAGACCAAGAAACAGGTTTAGAAATAATAGCTGTATGTCCAGAATGTGGCGCTAGTGTCTTAGAGTCACCAAAGGCTTTTTCTTGTAAAAATTATAGGCAGTGCGGCTTTACCATTTGGAAGAATGACACCCAGTTGGCCTCTTACAACAAAAAACCTAATAAGACCATGGTTAGGTCACTTGCAAAGAAGGGAGAAGCTAGCTTGAAGGGTCTACAAGGCATAGATGGTAATAAGTTTGAAGCCAAGATTAGCTATACTATTGGAAATGACAGGGTCCTAAGGTTGAAAATTGAGGCTAGGTAGGACCATAGTTTTTAAGTCGACACTCAGATATTAATTCCTCTATCCATTATTTATGCCTTATAACTTTGACCATGAAGGTCCATATATGGTATAATGAGTGATGAATTTTTAATAGTAACAGATTTGGAGGAAAAATGTCAGAAAATGGATTAGCAGGACTAGGTTGTAACCTAATAGTTCCTGATGAAGATAAAAAGGATTTAAAGGAAATAGAGAAAAGTATAACTAAAAGGTATAGAAAGAAACTTTGGTCGAAATTTATAAAGGCTATCAAGGCCTATAACCTTGTAGAAGAAGGGGATAAGATTGCTGTAGCCATATCTGGTGGTAAGGATAGTATCTTGATGGCTAAGATGTTCCAAGAGCTTAAAAAACATTCACCAGTTAACTTTGACGTGGTTTATATAGGGATGGACCCAGGCTATCACGAGACTATAAGAGAGATCCTACTTGATAATTCAAGATATTTGGAGATACCAATCCAGGTATTTGATTCTCAGATATTCGAGGTAGCTGATAGGATAGCCAGTGACTATCCATGCTATATGTGTGCAAGGATGAGAAGGGGAGCTCTTTATGGCAAGGCTGAAGCCTTGGGCTGTAACAAGCTAGCCTTAGGTCACCACTTTGACGACGTAATAGAAACTACAATGATGAATATACTTTGCTCAGGTAACTTTAAAACAATGTTGCCAAAATTAAAGTCAACAAATTTTGAAGGTCTTGAACTAATTAGGCCATTATACTATATAAGGGAAGAAGATATAATTAGGTGGGTTAGGTATACTGGCCTTGCACCTATAAATTGTGCATGTACAGTTGCAGCAAGCAGGACGGGTAATAAGAGGTATGAAATAAAGGATCTTATAAAAAGCCTGAGCGAAAACTTTGCTAATGTAGAGAAGTCTATATTTAAGGCTGCAGAGAATGTAAATATCGATTCCCTACTAGGTTGGCAGCTAGAAGGAGAAAAACACTCCTTTATGGAGAGGTTTGATAAGGATAATTCAGGTGACTTTGAGTAGGAGACCAGGAGGTGGTTACATGGAATATTTTGAAGATGAATATGTAGTAGTGGATTTAGAAACTACTGGCTTGAGTCCCTTCAATGGTGATGAAATAATTGAAATAGGTGTAACTGAAATCAGGGGAGATAAGATTCATAGAAACTATTCTAGGCTTGTAAAACCAAATGGCTTTATACCTAGTATTATAACGGAAATTACCAATATTACAAATGAAATGGTTGAAGATGCTCTGCCAATTGAAGAGGTATTACCTAATTTTAGGAAGTATATAGGTAATAGGACGATAATAGCCCATAATGCAAAGTTTGATGTAGGATTTTTAAACTATTATTTAGAAAAGATGAACTTAGCTCCAATAGATAAGTATATTTGTACAGTGGAGATGTTAAAAAAGAATAAGGAATACAAGGGTAAGAATAAAAAATTGCAGACTGCCTGCGACTATTATGGTATTTTAAATGAAAATGCCCACAGAGCAGATTCTGATACCCTTGCAACAGCTAAGCTATTTATGAAAATAAGGCTGTCTATGTAAGGGGAGGTACTTATGGCTGACAATAATGATATAAATAAGGTGAGACGAAAAAGGGTTGGATCTACTAGTTCAGCTAGACCAGGTCAAACTAGGTTTAGTAGGGACCAAGTTAATAAAGAGGTTCGTATAAAAAAGCAGGCTGGTAGTGGAGATAACTATTACGAAGAAAGCTCTAAGCTAGTTGACTTTAATTCCAGGAGAAAGAGGACCTCTGATACCTATACTGAAGGTAGGGATAGGGATGCCTATAGTAGGAGAAGGAGCTCATATGATGAAGATTATTATGATGACAACGATTACTATGATGATGACTACAACTATGAAGAAGGTGGACCATCTAGGCTAAGGAGAGTTCTAAAGAGGCTAATATTAGTTGTTCTTGTTATTTCTATAGTCGGTGGATCAGCGGGTTTTTTATACGTCAGGAGTGTAGTAAGTGACATGCCTGTACTGACTAAAAAAATGGTTAATGAAAGTTATATAAATAAGGAGCCAGTTGCCCTTTCCAGGATACCAGCCAACCTACAAAAGGCTGTTGTAGCTATAGAAGACCATAGGTTTTATGACCATAAGGGGGTTGATTATAGGTCCTTTGTAAGATCTATATTGAACAATCTTACTGGAGGGTCTACACAGGGGGCTAGTACTATAGACATGCAGGTTTCCAAGAACCTATTAACCAGCAACGAAAAAACTATTAAAAGAAAAATTCAGGATATGCACAATGCACGTGAGCTTAATAAGATAATGACAAAGGATGAAATCCTTGAGGCATACCTAAATAATATATACTTGGGCAAGTCCGCATATGGAGTTCAGGCAGGTGCCCACCTTTATTTTGGTAAGGATGTATCAGATCTTACCTTTGGAGAGTGTACTATGCTTGCCGGTATAACCAACAATCCAAGTCTATATCAAAATTATGAACAGGCCAAAAAGAGGCAGGCAGCTGTCCTATATAGGATGTATAAGCTTGGTTATATAAAGGAAAATGTCTACAAGGCTCAGATGTACAGGGATACGCCATTTAAGTCTGAGATTGACCAATAGTAAATAAAGTTTGATTAAAATTGAATTTAAGGATGAGAAATACCAAGAGTAATATATTTCTTGGTATTTTTATGATAAAAATACTATATATTAAAGAGGTAGACCACAAGTCTATAAACTAGTGTCTACCTCTTCTTAAAAACTAGGCAATTGACCTAGTCTATGATTTTATTTTACTCTTCTCCTGTAGCAATCTTATTATCGTCATAGCTTATCCAATCTGAGTAGCTACCTGGATAAATCTTGTAAGGGATATCAATCTTGTCAAGGGCAAGGGCGTTTACCATTAGAGATATGCCAGAACCACAGTAAAGGATAATTTCCTTTTTAGGATCAAGTTCTTTGAAGCGTTCTTTTAGCTTTTCATCACTGATATATGATGACTTAGTCATGTCATCTAGATTTAAGTTATCCATAAAGAAGTAGTTTTTAGCGCTAGGTATATGACCAGCAACCTTGTCAACTGGCTCTTCAAGACCTAGGTATCTTGGGTGTGACCTAGAGTCTATTAATATTGTATTTTCATCATATAATTTAGACTTAACATATTCCATATCCACCATGAAAGAAGTATCAATTTTTACGTCAAAAGGTTTATCAGATTTTTGTGGCTTTCTTTCGTCGGTTTCTATCTGGCCACCATTAGCCTTGTAGGCAATTAGGCCACCATCTAAAACAAAGGCATTGTAAAAACCTAGGTTGTTTAACTGGAAGACAAGTCTACCAGCGCCCTGAAGGTCTCCATCATCATATGTAACGACAATAGTATCATTGTCTATACCAAAGCCCTCTATGATAGCCTTTAGCTGGTTACGATCCTTAAAAGGATGTCTACCCCCGTGCTGGCCAACTGGGTCAGTCAGATCCTTTTCTATATTAATCAAGTAAGCATCCTTAATATGTCCTTCCTTGTATGAATCAATACCATAAGTCTTGTTCATTAGGTCAAACCTACAGTCAAGAACAACAAGCTTTTTGTCACTCTTCTGTAGTTCAAAGAATTCTCCAACACTAATAAGTCTTTTCATAATAACATCTCCTTTTAAATTACATATCATTTATGAATAATATTAAAACTAGATTAGTTTTAATCCCCCTTTACCTTGAGTATAACATAATTGTTTCATTATGTATACAATATGAGACCCTAATATTGATAATTTTTAAATTAATTAATTTATCTATATCATATGAAAACAAACATTTTCCACTTGCCCATATTTTTAAACATTGTAGGGCTCATAAAGGATAATTTTACCCTAATAAGGGTCATATTTTTTATAAAACATCTGTAAAATATAGTAAATATGGTGTATAATTAGGGGTAAATACGGTTGGTTTTTTTTTATGTTTCGCTTACGTATTATCTATTGAGAATAAAAAACATATTATGAAACAGGGGGTATATTATAATGAGCTACAAAATAGTTGAGAAGAAAAAACTTAACGATGTTGTATACTTAATGGACATTGAAGCTCCAAGAGTTGCTCACTCAGCAAAACCAGGTCAATTTATTATTGTTATAATAGACGAAAAAGGGGAGAGAATGCCGCTTACAATAGCTGACTACGACAAGGAAAGGGGAACAGTTACCATTGTTTTCCAGGTTGTAGGCTTTTCTAGTAAGAAGTTGGGCAAGCTAGAAGTTGGTGATTCTATTAAGGATTTTGTTGGTCCTCTTGGTCAGCCAAGTGAGTTTATCTATGAAGATATCGACGAATTAAAGAAGAAAAAAATAATATTCATAGCAGGTGGAGTAGGTGCGGCACCAGTATATCCACAGGTTAAATGGCTTCATGAACATGGGGTAGATGTAGATGTAATTATAGGAGCTAGGACAAAGGACCTTATAATATTTGAAGATAAGATGGACAAGGTGGCAAAGAACCTTTATATGTGTACTGATGATGGAAGCTATGGATTCCACGGTAATGTAACAGTTATGCTAGATGAATTAGTGACTAATAGGAGCATGGAATATGACCAGGCAATAGTAATTGGGCCTATGATAATGATGAAGTTTGCATGTCTAGCTACTAAGAAGTTAAATATACCAACAATTGTCAGCTTGAACACTATTATGGTTGATGGTACAGGTATGTGTGGAGCCTGTCGTATTAGTATTGGTGACGACGTCAAGTTTGCCTGCGTTGACGGACCAGAGTTTGATGGTTGGTTAGTAAACTTTGATGAAGCGATGAAAAGACAGCAGATGTTTAAGAGTGAAGAGGGTAGAAAGACCTTAAGAAAGCAAGATGGACCTACTCACTCTAGTCCAAATTGTCAGATAGGAGGTAAGCACTAATGGCTATTAAGACAAAAGTACCCGTTAGAGAACAGGATCCAAAGGTTAGGGCAACTAATTTTGAGGAAGTATGTTATGGCTATAATTCCGAAGAGGCCCAGGAAGAAGCCCAGAGATGTCTAAATTGTAAAAATCCTAGATGTGTCCAGGGATGTCCTGTAAGTATAAACATTCCAGATTTTATCCAAGAGGTAAAGGCAGGTAACTTTGAAGAAGCAGCGAAGGTAATAGCAAAGTCTAGCTCACTTCCAGCGGTGTGTGGGCGTGTATGTCCACAAGAATCACAGTGTGAGGGTGTGTGTGTTGTAGGTATTAAAGGTGAGCCTGTATCCATAGGTAAGTTGGAAAGATTTGTTGCCGACTGGTCTAGGGAAAATGAAATAGACCTAAGTGGAAATATAGAAAAGAATGGCATTAAGGTAGCTATAGTAGGGTCTGGACCATCAGGTCTTGCCTGTGCTGGTGACCTTGCTAAGGCTGGTTATGACGTGACTATTTTTGAAGCCTTTCACGAGTCTGGTGGAGTTTTAACTTATGGTATACCAGAGTTTAGACTTCCAAAGACAAAGGTTGTAAACTACGAGATTGACTCAATAAAAAAATTGGGTGTAAAGATAGAAAATAATGTTGTAGTTGGTAGGACAATTACAATAGATGAAATGTTTGAAAACGAAGGCTTTAAGGCTGTATTTATTGGATCTGGGGCCGGTCTACCTTCATTTATGGGTATACCTGGTGAAAATGCAAATGGTGTCTTATCAGCCAATGAATTCCTTACAAGAGTAAATCTAATGAAGGCCTATATAGATGACTATGATACACCAATTAGGGTTGGTAAAAAGGTAGCAGTAGTAGGTGGGGGTAATGTTGCCATGGATGCTGCCAGAACGGCCTTAAGACTTGGGGCGGACACCCATATAGTATATAGGAGAAGTGAATCAGAGCTTCCAGCCAGGGTTGAAGAGGTACACCATGCTAAGGAAGAGGGTATACAGTTTAACCTACTTACAAATCCAACTGAAATTATGGTTGATGAAAATGGAAATGTATGTGGCATGAAGTGCATAAGGATGGAACTAGGTGAGCCAGATGAATCAGGTAGAAGAAGACCTGTTGAGGTGGAAGGTTCTGAGTTTGAGCTAGATGTTGATATGGTAATAATGTCTCTAGGAACTAGACCTAACCCACTTATAGCATCTACAACTCCTGGTCTTGATGTAAATAAGAGGAAATGTATAGTAGCTGATGATGACGGTCTGACATCACTTGAGGGTATCTATGCAGGAGGAGATACTGTTACTGGTGCAGCAACAGTTATATCGGCTATGGGTGCGGGCAGGACAGCTGCTGCAGCCATGGACAAATATCTAAGGGAAAAATACCTATAGGAAATCTATCATATCATCTAGATAGTTAAAGCATATAAGGGTAAGCATTCACTAATGAATGTCTTGCCCTTTTTATAAGCATTAAAAATCATCCTAGATTCATTATTAAAATAACTAAATTTCTATACTTATTGACTTATCTATGGTATAATTGTATAAATAGGCAGTATGTACCTTAATAGGAGGTTATTATGAAAAAGAAGATACTTTCAATTTTGTTGTTATGTACACTTGTCCTAAGCGGTTGTGGATTTACTGAATCAGGTCAGTTAATGAGCGATGCTAGAAAATATATAGAGGACGGTGAGTACAACAAGGCTATGTCTAACCTATCTAAGGTTCTAGATGAGGATGAAGCCAATACAGAGGCAAGAGGTATGTATTATCAGGCTTTAAAGCTACAGAAGGCAACAAAAAGTGAAAAAAGAAAAGATTATGAGCAGGCTATAATAGAGCTTCAAGACCTTGTGAATGATAATTCTGGATCAGCCAAGATAAAGAGTCAGGCCCAGGAAATGCTCGCTAAGGTTAAGGATGAGTATGATAAGCAGAAAAAAGCAGTAATTGTTAGGAAAGAGAATGCCAAGAAGTCTGCAGAAGAGAATAAAAATAAATATGCTAGTGGCTCCACTTATGGAAGCAACTATAATAAGTATTCTAAAAAGTATAAGAATCAGAATGACGATAACAATTCTAATGAGAATGTTAATAGTCAAAGAAAGTACAATAATAATGCCAATGGAAATATTAACCAAGGTGGCAATGCAAATAACGGTAATACTGGAGGTCTTGGTGGCGCAGGTCAGGTTACACAAGGTAATGCGGGCGCTACCACAGGTACAGCAGGTGAGCAAACAGGAAATTAATTGTGTATAAAAGCTATTTCATTATGAGATAGCTTTTTGAAATGGAGAAATATAGGTATGAGAATTAACAAGTACATAGCCAATGCTGGTATAGCATCAAGGAGAAAGGCTGAAAATTTAGTGACTGAGGGTAGGATAAGGGTTAATGGTCAGGTTATATATGACCTGGCTTATCAGGTTGACGAAGCTAATGATATTGTTGAATTTGATGAAAAAAAGATCGATATAGCCAGTGAAAAATTGGTGTACATCCTACTTAATAAACCCGAGGGTTACATTACCTCCTCTAAGGATCAATTTGGTAGGAAGGATGTTATGGACCTAGTAAGTGATATAAGAGAAAGGATATATCCGGTTGGAAGGTTAGACTACGAAACTAGCGGACTTTTACTGATGACAAATGATGGAGACCTAACATATAGGATTACCCACCCAAAACATGAGTTTGGTAAAACCTATATTGCATCAATCAGGGGTATACCAACTAATGAAGATCTCAAGAACTTTGAAAATGGGCTAGAGATAGAAGATTATATTACAGCTAAGGCTAAGATAAGTGTATTAAAAACAGACCCTAAGAAGAACTATTCAGTTTGTAGGGTTACTATACATGAGGGCCGGAATCGTCAGGTAAGAAAGATGTTTAATGCTATAGACCACCCAGTAATGAATTTAAAGAGGGTAGCCTTGGGTAAGATAAACATAAATAATGCTGAAGTTGGCAAATATAGACATCTTACGGAGGATGAAGTAAATTATCTTAAAAATGCTACAAATAATAGGGACTAATTGTACTTATAAAACTTTTGACTTTATTGAAAATTATTGATTTTTACTGTATAATTGTAGTAGTAAATTATACAAATTTGTCTAGAGGTGTATTTTATGAAATTTGATACAAATGATACAAAAACAAAGAAAGAACTAAAGATTGGTATGTCCAATGACAGGAACCTAAATAAGGAAGATGTTGATCAATTAAACAACCTTATGCATATAATGAAAGTAAGGTATAAGACTATGAGTAAGGGACAAAAGCTTTTGGCCCAGTACACGATGAATAACTATCCTAAGGTAGCCTTCATGACAGCTTCAAAGCTAGGTGAGACAGTAGGTGTAAGTGAATCTACAGTTGTAAGGTTTGCAACGGCCTTAGGCTTTAGTGGATATCCAAAGTTCCAGGATGCCCTGCAGGAGTTAATCAAAACAAAGTTAACGACAGTAGAGAGGGTTGAAATGACAGACGCAGACTATGTGTCTGACAAAATGATCCTTAATAACGTATTTAAGAATGATATAAATAATATTAAAGATACCATGGAACATCTTGACCAGGCCTCCTATGAAGAAGCGGTTGATACCATTATAAATGCTAAGAAGGTATATGTTATGGGCTTAAGAAGTTCTATTTTCGTTGCCAAGTATTTGGCTTATTATTTGAATTATATACTTGATAATGTAATTATAATAAGGATGGATATGGGTGAACCATATGAACAGATGACAAAGATTGGTGAGGGAGATGTTTTTATACCAATAAGCTTCCCTAGGTATTCTAAGAAAACTTATAAGGTTGTAAACTTCGCCAAGGAAAGAGGGGCGAAGGTAGTAGCCATTACAGACAGTATTAATGCTCCTATATCCAAAATATCAGATACAGTTGTTACTGTTAGGAATAATATGGTTTCCTTTATAGACTCTCTAGTACCTGCTTTTAGTGTTGCAAATGCTATTGTTATGGGGATAGCTATGAGAGAAAAGGATGACGTTAAGTCCTATCTAAAAGAGCTAGAGGATATCTGGGAAAAATATGGAATATACGAATAGACAAGACAATTAATATAAGTAATTCAATAACCTAATAGAGATATTAGGTTATTATTTTATGTATAAGAAAGGACTTATTTGGAGGTTAGAATGAATACATATTATTTAGTAAGACACGGTCAAACCCTTTGGAATACACAAGGAAGAACTCAGGGTCACGGAAATTCACCATTGACAGAACTTGGAAAGATTCAAGCAATAAATTTGGCAAGACATTTAAAGGAGTATCCTATAGATTTAATTTATTGTAGTGATTTAGGTAGAGCTATAGAAACAGCAGATATAATAGGTGTGGAGTTGGGCTTAGATGTCAATCCTACACCAGCCCTTAGGGAAATGGGCTTTGGCGAGTGGGAGGGTATGCCAATCCCAAAGATAAAGGAAAAGTATCCTGAACTTTTACATCTATGGAGAAATCAGCCAGATAAAGCCAAGATGCCGGGGGGCGAGACCCTTCATATTGTGAAAGAAAGAGAAGACAAGCTAATAGAGGAATTAAATGAAAAATACAAGGACAAGCACATACTATTAGTCTCTCATTCAGTTACTGTTAGGGTAATGCTACTAAGCTTTTTACAGGCTCCTCTTTCTAACCTTTATAGGATTAAGCAGGACAATACGGCCCTTAATATTGTTGAATTTAAGGAGTATGGACCTGTAGTAATTAAGATGAATGATGTAAACCACCTACAAGCTGGTGAATTTTTAGACCTTAACCAGATACAAAGTCCACTTGAGTAATTAAGAGAGATTAAAATGAAGAAAGAATATGATTTAGTCGCTGTTGGGGCAGGGCCTGCGGGGATAATGGCAGCCCTTACAGCAAAGAAATATAATGACAAATTAAGGGTCGCCCTAGTTGATTCGGGTAAGTCTATTGGCCAAAAACTTGCCATTACTGGTGGAGGCAGGTGTAATTTCACCAATAATAGACCTATAGATGAATTTTTTGATATGGTAGTTAATAACAATAAATTCCTTTACTCATCCTTCTATGGCTTCACAAATGAAGATTTGAAGGACTTTATTAGGGGATTGGGTTTAGATTACAGCATAGAATCAGGTAATGATCAAAAGGTATATATTAAATCGGGAAGAGCCCAGGATTTAATAAGAGTCCTAGATGAAAAAATAAGAGCATCTAAGATTGATCTTTACCTTGATAGTAAGGTGAATGATATAGGTCTTGGTGCTGAGATTAAAACTGTAAAATTTAATGACTACATTTTAAATTCTAACAAGCTATTATTTGCTACAGGAGGACTTAGTTTTCCAAAAACAGGGTCTGATGGGTCTGTAATGAGACTTCTTCAAGATAAGGGTTATGATATTGTTACTCCTAGACCTGGTCTTGTGCCAATTGAGGTGAAGGAAGGCTGGTCTAAAGATCTAGCAGGTATATCCCTAAAGGATGTCTTAGTTTGGACCCAGATAGGTAAAAGAAAAAAGGAATTTATTGGAGACCTTATGTTTACACACAAGGGTTTGGGGGGACCAGCAATATTAAAGATATCTTCCTATATAAATAACAGACCTTTTGATAGGCTGATTTACATTGATTTTCTTCCTGGCATGACCAGGGACCAAATACACAAATTAGCTATTAAGGATAGAAAGAAGACCATATTGGCCAACCTCAAGGGTAGCCTTCCAAATAACTTTACCAAGCTTCTTATACAAGAGGTAGGTAGAAAAACAGGGCTAGACCTACTAGGGCAAACTACTGCCAATATGACTAGGGATACTATAGACCTGGTAATATCTTCTATAAAGCAGACCAGCTTTACAGTAAAGAGTCTAGCTAGTATCGAGATTGCAACGATTACTGCCGGAGGAATTTCCCACAAGCAGATAAATCCTACCAACATGGAATCAAAGCTTCATCCAGGTATATATTTTTCTGGAGAAATGATAGATGTGGATGCCCTTACTGGAGGATTTAATCTACAAATAGCATTTTCAACTGGATATTTGGCTGGCAGGTCACTTGCAGAAAAGTTTTAAGAGCTAAGTGAAAATAAAGGTTGTATATATATACTTTAATTACAAAATAGCTAAAAAGGAAAGTAGGTATAAATATGGAAAATTTAGTAATTGCTATAGACGGACCAGCAGGTGCTGGCAAAAGTACTATTTCGAAGTTGATTGCTAAAAATCTGGGTATTAATTACATAGATACGGGCGCTATGTATAGGGCAATTACATACAAGTGTATTAAAGAAGACATTGATGTTAATGATATTCAAAGAGTGGTTGACCTATGCTCAAGAACAGATGTTGATTTTGTTGACAACTATATCTACCTTGATGGTCAGCGTCTTAATGAAGAAATTAGGACTCTCCAAGTCAGTTCTAGGGTGTCTGATGTAGCAAAAATTCCCCAGGTAAGAGAGTTTTTACTGGAAAAACAGAGAGATATTGGCAAGAGGTCAGATGTTATTTTAGATGGTAGAGATGTTGGTACCCATATATTTCCTGATGCAAAATATAAATTTTTCTTGAATGCTTCAGCCCAAGAGAGGGGAAGAAGGAGGTATCAGGAATTGATAGACAAGGGTCAGAGTGTTGTTTTAGAAGAGATTATAGAAGATATAAAAAAGAGAGACTATATTGACTCTACTAGAGAGGTTGCCCCACTAGTAAAGGCTGATGATGCTATAGAGGTTGATACGACGTCTATGACGATTGACCAGGTTGTGACTTATATATCTGATATGGTGAGAAGGATTGGTGAATAATGAGATTTTACAATTTTGTATGTTCTATATTAAGGTTTCTATTGGCAATTTTTTATAGGATAGAGGTTGTTGGAAAGGAAAACATACCTGATGAAGGTAAGTATATCATAATAGCTAACCACAAGCACTATTTTGACCCCCTATTTATGATAGGAGCGGTTAAGAATAGGAGGATTATACCAGTTGCCAAACAAGAGTTATTTAGGATTCCTATTTTAAGGGCCCTACTTAAGAAGGTGGAGGTCATACCAATAAATAGAGCAAATCCTAGCCTATCTACTGTTAAGGAAATACTTAGACAGATTAAAAATGGTAGGGTATTGGGCATATTCCCTGAGGGAACAAGGTGTCTAGACCAGAATACATTCTTACCTGCTAAGCCAGGTGTAGCCCTATTTTCTATAAAATCTAAGGCTGATATAATACCCATGAGTATAATTACGAATTACAGACTATTTTCTAAGGTCAAGGTAGTCATTGGAGAGCCTATAGATATGTCAAAGTATTATAATAGTAAAGTTGACAAGGAAGACTATCCTAAAATTGCCCAAGAGGTTTTTGACAAGGTCATAGACAACTTTAACGAAAACAAGGATGGTATTAAGCTAATAGAGACCAAAAATAATTAATAGGAATAACGGTGGGTGATTAAGATTGAAGAATATATTAATTGCGGATAATGCGGGTTTTTGCTTTGGAGTAAAAAGGGCTATGAATATGGCCTGGAATGAACTTGACAAGGGCGATGAGCTTTCTATATATGCCTTGGGCCCCCTAATCCACAATAAGCAGGCAGTTGCTAAATATGAAGAGAGAGGTATGATGACTGTTGATACAATCGAAGAGCTAGAGAAGATTGAAGGTCAAAAAGCCCGAGAGAATTCAGATACTTCCAAGGGAAGAGAAATGATAATAAGGTCCCATGGTGTATCCAAGTCTGTTTATGACGAGGCAAAATTAAAGGGTATACCAATAATAGACACAACATGTCCCTTTGTAAGAAAAATCCATTACCTAGCTAACAAGTGCTATGAGGATGGGAAACAGCTAATAGTAATAGGTGACAAAAACCATCCAGAGATTATAGGCATCAATGGATGGTCTAGCCATTCAGCCATAATAGCTAAAAATTTAGAAGAAATTTATAATATAAGTTTTGATACCGAAAAAGACTATTTTATAGTTGCGCAGACCACCATGAATGAAAAGGAGTTTGATGCAATTATTGAATATATTGATTCTTTGGACATCAGGTATGAGGTGGAAAATACAATTTGTTCTGCCACTAGGGTTAGGCAGGAATCTGCTAGAGACCTAGCCCAAAGGGTTGAATTAATGATAGTCATTGGTGGAAAGCATAGTTCAAATACACAAAAATTGGTAAAGATATGCCAAGGAATAGTTGATACTTTCTCTATTGAGACTAAGGAAGACCTTGATAGGGAACTATTAGCAAAATATACTAGCATTGGTATAACAGCCGGTGCTTCAACTCCAGATTGGATAATAGAGGAAGTTATTGACTTTTTAAAAGAATTGTAGGTGATTTAAGATGAACGATAAGGACAAGAAACCAAATATAAATTTTATATGGTTTTACGCAGTTTTATTAGGTGTTATATTATTGTTTAATACAATTTTGATACCTAATGTAGAAAAGAATAGGGTAACCCAGGTTGGATATGGTACCTTCGTTCAGATGTTGGAAAAGAAGGAGGTCGACACTGTAACTATTCTGGACAAGAAAATCAAGTTTACACCTAAAAAGGATAGCAAGAAGATTTATGTAACGGGTGTTATGGATGATCCAGACCTAGTAAAGACCCTCAATGCATCAGGTGCCAAGTATTCTAAGGAAGTACCTATAGAAAACTCTCCTTTCTTAAACTTTATACTGTCTTGGGTCCTACCTTTCCTTATTTTCTGGATGCTGGGAAGGTACTTACTAAACAGCATGGGTAAGAGAATGGGTGGTTCAGGTGGAATCATGTCATTTGGTAAGAGTAATGCCAAGCTATATGTAAAGACTACAGGTGTAAGCTTTGATGATGTTGCTGGTCAGGATGAGGCTAAGGAGGCCTTGAGTGAGATTGTTGACTTTTTACATGATCCTAGTAAGTATACAGAGATAGGTGCCAAAATGCCTAAGGGGGCACTTTTAGTCGGACCTCCAGGCACAGGGAAGACCCTACTTGCCCAAGCGGTGGCAGGTGAAGCAGGAGTTCCATTTTTCTCAATTTCAGGTTCCGAATTTGTTGAGATGTTTGTTGGCATGGGTGCCTCAAGAGTTAGGGACTTATTCAAACAGGCCAAAGAGAAGGCACCATGTATAGTCTTTATAGATGAAATTGATGCCATTGGTAAGAAGAGGGACTCTAATTTTGGAGGCAATGACGAAAGAGAGCAGACCCTAAACCAGCTTTTAAGTGAAATGGATGGCTTTGAAGATGGTATAGGAGTAGTAATATTAGCAGCTACTAATAGGCCTGAATCCTTGGACAAGGCCCTACTTAGACCAGGGAGATTTGATAGGAGAGTTCCAGTTGAACTACCAGACCTTAATGGTAGGGAGGCCATATTAAGAGTCCATGCTAAGGATGTAAATGTAGACCAGCACATCGACTATAACCAGGTTGCCAGGGCTACATCAGGTGCTTCAGGAGCAGAGTTAGCAAATATAGTAAATGAGGCAGCCCTTAGGGCTGTAAGGATGGGTAGGAAGCAAGTTGTTCAGGAGGACTTGGAAGAGTCTGTTGAAACAGTTATAGCTGGTTACCAAAGAAAGGGCGCTGTTATAAACGAAAGAGAAAAGAAGATAATTGCCTACCATGAGGTTGGGCATGCCCTAGTAGCAGCCATGGGTAAACATTCAGCCCCAGTCCACAAGATAACAATTATACCAAGAACTTCTGGTGCCCTTGGCTATACTATGCAGGTAGACGAAGAAGAAAAGGTCCTAATGTCTAAGGAAGAGGCCTTAGACAAGATAACTACCTATACAGGAGGACGTGCAGCTGAAGAAGTTATATTCAATACTAAGACATCAGGTGCATCAAATGATATAGAGATGGCGACTAGGTTTGCTAGGTCTATGGTAACAAGGTTTGGTATGGATGATAACTTTGGTATGGTGGCTCTTGAAACTGTAAACAATGCCTACCTAGGTGGAGATACGTCACTGGCTTGTTCACCTGAAACTTCAACTAATATAGACAAGGCTGTTATTAAAATAATCAGTGATTGTCACCAGAGGGCAGTTGGTATTTTAATGGAAAATATAGACAAGCTACATGAAATAGCCGAATACTTATTACAAAATGAAACCATCACTGGTGATGAGTTTATGGATATACTTGATAATAATTATATAATAACTAAAAAGGCTGACTTTATAGAGGCTAGCCAGCAATTGGAATCTGCTAAAAAAGCAGATATGGAAAATAATTAAGGAGTTAGAGTGGATGAAAGCTTTTAAAAGAGAATTGAAATTTGAATCCTATGCCAAGCCTGTTGAAAGGGATGATTTGGTAGAAAAAAATCTAGACTACTATAAACCAATATTTGAATCCTTTGATAAGGGAGGAGACAAGAAGGTATTCAACCTTCATGCCATGATACTTGCTCCTTATTGGTATATATACCGCAAGATGGTTTTACAGGGGGCCAGCATAATAGGTCTTCAGGTAATACTTGCCATGGTGGCATCTGTAATGAGACAGCCTTTATGGATTGGTATTTATATCCTGTCATTTGGCCTATATGTTCGTGCAGGTTTTTATGGAGTTCATGACTATTACAAGCATGTTAACAAGCTAAAGAAGCAGGGTGATGAGGTTGCTGTAAAATTTAGGCACAAGTTTATGACAGATAAGTCTGGGGTAGATGGATATATAGCCGGATGCTGGGTAGGAGGAACAATTTTCCTATATGCAGTGGGCATATTCTTATAGGACCCATATAGAAAATATAGACTATAATATAGGTAACGAATACCTATAAATGAAAAAGAATCACTATATTAGTGGTTCTTTTTTGCTAGAAAGGGTGTCCTTCAAGAAGAAGTCACCCTTGTATTTATCGTATCTCATATGTTAATGGAAGATATTTAATAAACCCTAAATACACCTGTCACTGAACCCATCACCTTTACTTGGTCTGGTTCAAAGATCATTGGCTCATAGGCAGAATTTTGTGGTATGAGCCATATCTTGCCATTCTTTTTTTCAATAGTTTTAACAGTTGCACTTTCACCATTAATCAAGGCTACGACAATTTTACCATTATCAGCCCTGGTGTCGGCGGCATCAACTATTATGTAGTCCTTGTCCATTATACCAACATCTACCATACTATCACCCTTGATTTTAAGCATAAAGCAGTCCTTTCCCTTTATATATGCTGAAGGGAGGCCTATATAGTCTTCTATATTCTCTTGGGCTAAAATAGGACTACCAGCTGCAATGCTGCCAACTAGTGGTAGGTTGATTATTTCTGGATTTAAGTTTAGCCTATTAGACTCGTCACTCATGTCTAATATTTCAATGGCTCTGGTCTTACTAGGATCCTTTCTAATATACTTATTTTTTTCAAGTGTATTCAAAATAGCAAATACAGTCGAAGTAGACTTGATATCAAGATTTTTACAAATTTCACGTACTGAAGGTGGATAGCCCCTATCCTTGATATGGGCTTTCAAAAAATTCAGTACAGAAAGCTCTTTTTCATTTAAATTATCGTACATGGCAATCCTCCTATACTATGAGTATAACACACTTAGAACATACGTTCAAGAGGTGTGGCTATATAAGAAAAAATAGCCCTATATTTTAATTGTATAGGACTACTTATTCTTCACTTGTTTATTAAATTGGGATCAAGATATTAAAGATATTTAGTCCTCCCTTTTTTTACCAAGAGGAGTGTCATCATCTAACCAGTTAAAGTTCTCAACTATATCTCTCTTTAGATTCTTCCTATGTGCTGCATATAGTTGGGTAGTAGTAACATTATCATGGTCCATAAGATTTTGGACATCGTATATGGAAAAACCAGTTTCTATTAGGGATGTAGCAGCTGTTGCCCTTAGCTTATGGGGGCTATAACCCTTGTCTCTAGTGGTTTTCATAGCTATAGATGTATACTTCTTTACCAGGTCCCTTATAGATCTAGCAGTCATTCTTTTCTTCTGTAGGGATAGGAATAGGGCATCTTGGTCTTCCTCTCCTATATCGCTTGACTTTGGTCTCTCATATTCAATATAATCCTTTACTACTTTTTCGCAGGCCTGATTTATAGGCATAAGTACCTCCTTACCCCTTTTCCTATAAATCATGAATTCTCCTCTAGAAAAATTAAAAGAAGAAATATTAAGTTCTCTTAGTTCATTTAGCCTAAGACCATATGTTACAAATAGGACCAGTATTGCCTTATCCCTCAGCTTGGTCTTTAGCCAATAATCTCTTTCCTTATCAGTAAGACCATTGCCATTTTCTACTACATCAAGCATGGTGGCAACCTCATCTATTTCTAGTCTTTTAATAGCATCTGGTTGGGGTTTAGGTAGCTTTATAGGATTAAAGCCTCCTGTGATATCATCCTTTAGCTGACCATTTCTATATAGAAATTTAAAGAGGGTAGAGATGGATGATTTTTTTCTTGCTAGGGACTTATTGTTATTTTCATAAAGAATCCTGTCAGAGTTAACCTCCTTATAGTAGCGGTTACAGTAGTCGCCAAGGAAGATATTTATATCCCTTGCACTTATTTCAGAGAAGTCGTCCAAGCTTATATCGGACAAGTTTTCTGCATTTGTATACAGGCCTGATTCTATTATATAGTTACAGAAAAATTTTATGTCATTTAAATATGCCCTTCTAGTAGTGACGGCCACGGCCCCCCTTAAGTATATAAAGTAGTCCTTCATAAAGGGAGGGAGCTGTGATTCCAATAACATACATTCATCCATAACATTACTATCTCTTATTACAATATTGTTCGGTTTAGACGATTTATTATTTATTTTTTTAGCCATTTCGTTCACCTTTCTTTAGATTGTAAGAAGTTTTCAGAATTTATAAAAATTACTGGACAAATTCTTTTATATAATATACTATTATAGCATATCATTTTTACTACTTGTTAGTATTAGACTAAATTTATAGGTCAATAAAGAAAATGATAAGAAAAAAATATTATCAGGAGGAAAATTTTATGCTAAGATTCGAAAATGACTATTTAGAAGGCTGCCTGCCAGGCGTACTTGACAGACTTGTAAAAACGAACATGGAGCAGACAGCCGGGTACAGGTTAGATGAATATTGTGATAGTGCGACTGAAAAAATTAGACAAGCATGTAAGTCTAATGACTTGGATGTGCATTATTTCGTTGGTGGAACACAGGCAAATCTAACTGTATTATCTTCAATTATGAGACCGCATGAGGGCGTCGTTTCGCCTGTACTCGGGCATGTAAATATACATGAGTGTGGAGCAATTGAAGGGATCGGGCATAAGGTTATCTCCGTATCTAATGGTGATGAGGTTCTTGATGATGAGGCTAAGCTATATCCAGCTAGCTTAGAAAAATACCTAACAAACTTCTTTGGGCACTGGGATTGGCATAGGGCTCAACCAGGTGCAGTATACATATCCCATCCAACAGAGAGGGGAGTATTGTATACAAGAGATGAATTGATAGAGATTAAATCAATCTGTGACAGGTTCAATTTGCCATTATTTGTTGATGGAGCAAGATTATCCTATGCACTTGCATCAGATCATAACGATATTAGTCTTGAGGATTTGGCTAAGTATACTGATGTATTCTATATTGGAGGAACTAAGTGTGGTGCAATGTTTGGAGAGGCTGTTTGCTTTACTAATGACAAATACAATAAGGGCTTTGCCTGTCTATCTAAGAGTAAGGGAGCCATAATGGCTAAGGGTAGACTTTTGGGTGTCCAGTTTGAATACCTATTTACGGATGATGTATATACAAAGAGTAGTGTTGAGGCTTGCAAGTATGCACTGGAAATAAAGGAAGCCTTTTTGAAGAAGAATATAAAGTTTCTTTCAAATTCTTACACTAATCAGCAATTTCCAATATTGACTAAAGACCAGCAGAAGGTATTTGATGATAGGAAAATCAGTTATACAACTGAATCTTATGAAGATGATAATTCAAATGGACTAAGATTTTGTACAAGCTGGGCTTCAAAGAGGGAAGATATAGATTATCTACTTGAAACCATTGAAAAACTTTAATCTGAATAAGTTATAAGGAATATATTAAAAGATAATTAAGATAGAACAAATATTAAAAATTAACGATTTCCTAAAAAAAGTAAATTTAATTAGCTTTTAAGAGCTAATATAAGAGTCCAGGTATACTTTATGTTTACCTGGGCTCTTTTTATCTAATTTTATTTATGATATGAAATATCACTCGTAAAACTTGCATATTGACAAAAAAACGAAAAGAGCTTATAGTATTATTAAAGAAAGATTGTATTTAAAAGTTGCAAATTTATATAGTATAAGTTTCTATACAAAGCTAATAATAGCCAATTACCTTTTATCGACAATGTATATAATGCTTGAAATACATGAGATATTGCATATTCGTGCTTTATGAAAAATATACTTTTAAATTTGCAATTAAAAAATAAATGAAATACTATTTAAAAATAATTCAAAGAGGTGTTTTATATGTGCGTTATAAAAGATTTAGATAATTATGTTGAAAATAAGAAAGAATTATGTGAAATAAATGATAGTATAGATAGGGGTCTGTTTGGCAAGTATGGTGTAAAAAGGGGACTAAGAGATGAAAAAGGTCAGGGAGTATTAACGGGCCTTACAAATATATCCCATCTTGGCGGCACAAGGCTTGTAGACGGTGTAAAGGTTCCTACTGATGGCTTCCTATTGTACAGGGGCTATGACATTGTTGACCTAGTTCAGGGAGCTCTAGGAAAGAGATTTATTTTTGAAGAAGCTGCCTACCTATTGTTATTCGGCCAGTTACCTAATAGTCAGGAATTGGATGAATTCAAGTCAATCATAGCTAACGCCATGTCTTTTCCACCTAGCTTTACAAGGGATGTAATAATGAAGGCAGCTACACCAGATATCATGAACAATATGACTAGGAGCATATTAACCCTTTCATCTTATGATGATGAGCTTAACAATCTTAGTCTAGAAAACGTTTTAAGACAATGCATCATGCTTATTGCAACCTTCCCTATGATGGCTGCGTACGGCTACCATGCCTATAACCACTATGAAAATGACAATTCTATGTATATACACAGGCCTGATAAGAGCCTATCCCTAGCTGAAAACTTATTGAGGATGCTAAGGCCAAACGGAGAATATTCAAAGCTAGAAGCAAGGGCCTTGGATATAGCTCTAATGTTACATATGGAGCATGGTGGTGGTAATAACTCTACATTTACTACAAGGGTTGTAACATCAAGTGGTTCTGATACATATTCAGCTATTGCAGCAGCAATGTCTTCCTTAAAGGGAAAGAAGCATGGTGGGGCCAACCTAATGGTTATCAATATGATGGATGATATAAAAGAACATGTGTCTGATTATGACAATGAGGCGGAAATAGAGGCTTATCTAAGAAAAATTCTAGAGAAGAAGGCCTTTGATAAGAAGGGCTTAATCTATGGTATGGGTCATGCAGTGTACACAATATCTGACCCAAGAGAAGTAGTATTTAAGAGGTTTGTCGAAATGTTAGCCAAGGAGACTAAGCACTGTAATGACCTTAAGTTATATAATAATATAGAGAAGATAGCACCAGGCTTGATACAGGAGTACAGGAATACCCTAAAACCTGTCAGCCCTAACGTGGACTTTTACAGTGGATTTGTATATGATATGCTTGGTATTCCAAGAGAGCTATTCACACCTTTATTCGCAATTGCAAGGATAGTTGGGTGGTCTGCCCATAGAATTGAGGAATTGATATCTGCAGACAAGATAATTAGACCGGCCTATAAGAGTCTCGTAGTTGCGAAAGAATATAAGCCAAGGGAAGAGAGGTAAAATTATAAAATACCCACTATAGACCCTATATAGGATTAATATAGAAAATATAGGTGGCTATATAATACCTTTTGCATATAGGTTAATAAGAATAAAATATATGGAAAATAAAAAGGTAGGCGAGCATTTTTATCTAAAAAGATCAAAGGCTTGCCTACTTATATTTATTATATCTAAAAAAATATCTAAAAAACTATTGCCAATTACTATTTCTTGAAGAATGCAAGTCCAATGGTTCCAGGACCTACATGGGTACCTATTGTTGATCCCATAACAGCTACAGGTATACTGTCTATATCCTTACCAAATATATCAGGATACAATTCCTTAAACTTATTCAAGCCTTTTGGATCATTACCTGAATAAAGTAGCATAGCTGGCATATCAGGATCGTAGTCATCAGCTGTATTGATTACTTCAGCCAACTTTTCCATACCTTTTTTTACACCCCTAGCTTTGGCTATGACCTCAACCTCACCATTGGTCAATGTACATAGGGGCTTAAGAGACAGGATGGATCCTGCAAGTGCCTGGGCTGCAGAAAGTCTACCTCCCTTGTGTAGGTATTCAAGTGTATCTAATAGGTAGCATATACCTATTTTTTCACGCTTTTCTTCTAATCTCTTTACAATTTCCTCTGGGTCATCTATAGTTTTTGTAAGCTCAAGGGCATATAGAATTAGGATTTTCTCGCCTATAGTTGCACTTAAACTATCAACGAGAAATATCTTGCCTGGGAATGACTGGGCAGCAAGTCTTGCACTAGAATAGGTACCAGATAGCTTAGAAGACAATGTGATTGCAATGGCCGTGTGACCATTTTCAACAATTTCCTCAAAGGCTTCCTGGAAGGCAAAAGGTCCAACCTGGCTAGTCTTAGGAAGGTCTTTTGATGCCTCTAACATTTCATAGAATGTTTTATTATCTATATCTATACTATCCCTATATTCTGTATCTCCAAAGCTAACGCTAAGAGGGCAGAAATAAAGGCCCAACGCTTTTGCTTCTTCATAAGAGAATTCTGAAGCAGAATCCACGACTATTTTTACACTCATTAAAAATCCTCCTAATTATTTTTATTTGCCCAGAAATTTTAGGGCAATAAACTTATTGATCACGTTTATTTAAGACTAGCTTATATTATATCATAAAAATATATCGGAGTGGCGGTATTATAAGCTAATAAATCATATAAGTGGCAAATTGGCCAATTTAAGCAAAAATACCACTATTCGTATTTAAAGACGCATAACTATTCCCTAAATATACATTTAAGGAATAGTTATGTATACTTACCTAACCCTTTGACTTATATTTTTATTACTAGATTGAATTCTATAGAAACTTACTTATAGAAAGGCTCTGTAGGCCATTCTTAAGTCTTTCAACATAGATTATGGTATCAAAGGTTAAGTCAAATCCTATATGGGCTCCGACTTAACCTATAAACACGTCAAGTATCTTAGAAATTATCATAGTTGTAAATGCAAAAAATAATCCTACTGTCAAAAATGAAAATACACTTATCAAGATCTTAAGTAATATAATTTGATACCTTATACCTAATACTATAAAAATTAGGTTTATTATATAGGTCATGATCACAAATACAAATAGTCCTGACCTACTGTTGATTATATCCTCCTTGCTAAGGTCCATATGGCTAGTTATAGAATACATTATGTATATAAATACTATATACCTAGGCCAATTATGCCCTATAAGAGGGTTTAAATTATGGATTATGGCTATTACTATATTGATATAGATATTCAAAGAATCACCTATACTATTTATATTAGACAGATAGACCATATTTCGGTTAAAGGTCTGGTAGCTAGCCATAAATTCATTTGGCAGTAGAATACGCATTAATAGTATCATACAGCCAGTTCCCACTATTATAGGTGCAATACCGATAAAGAAATTACCTACTATTTGGTAAGGACTAGACCTATCACACCTATGGTTGACATAGCCCATTACACCATCATACCTACTCTTATATGGTCTAAATAGGGAGAATTCAACTATTTGATGCCTAAAGATAAGACAGAATAGCATATGGCTAAACTCATGAACAACTGTACCTATAAGACCCGTGAAAACAAGACCATTCATACCAAAGCATCTGTATATATAAGTTGTGTTTTTCTTACCTAAAAAGCTAAATATGCTGGCAAGTAGACCCAATACCAAAAGTATTTCTAGACTCAGTATTAGGGCGCTTAAAAGATAGTTACCTAGACTTTCCATCCTAATCCTACCTCCTATCAAGGGCCTCTAATCTGTATATTGGCATGCCTAAGGTCAAAAATCTCTCTTCATACTCAGTTGTAATGTTGCCCTGATAATCACTATTAGCAAGGTCAAGAGATATGTTTTTTAGCATCCAGTCATTTGCTGAGATTTCGTTTAAGCTAAATTCAAATAGGCCCCTGTTATCTGTCTTAAAGTGAATTTGACCCTGCTTTAACTTCTTCCTATAGAGTTCAAGGAAATTACTATGTGTAAGTCTCCTCTTTGCATTCCTCTTTTTAGGCCATGGATCGCAGAAATTAATATAGACCCTATCAAGTTCTCCATCAGCGAAATATAGGTCAAATAGCTCTACACTACCCCATAGGAATACTATATTATCAAGATTTAATTTGTCGGCCTTCTCTACAGCCTTGACCAGTACCTCTTCCTTGATCTCAATAGCAATATAATTTATATCCTTATTGGCCTGGGCCATACTAGTTATAAACTTGCCCCTTCCGGTTCCGACCTCTACATGGATTGGCCTATCATTACCAAAAATTTCCTTCCACCTACCCCTATACTTGTCCACCAGGTTATTGTAGATTTGGTCCTTAATGAAGTATCTATTATCAAAGGGGTTAAGATAATCCCTAGAAAGATCTTCCCTACCTATAGAACTAGCACCTAGATTCCTTCTTAAAGAGTTAGATTTTGGTCTTTTATAAGTACCAGATTCTGAATTAGAGGACTCTATTACATGCTTTTCTAAGACTTGGTCTACCATTCCATTTACTATATAGTCCTTATATGATAGGAGCTTCTGGTCAGCCCCCCTTACTCTACGTCTTCTCATACTTACTCCTTTAGTATAATTAGTTTGTTATGTAATAGCCCCTAGACCTAAATTAGACCTTAGAGACAATTTAATTTTCTATATTTTTATTATAACATGGTCATTTGCAATAGGCAAAAAAAATACCGTAGACCGATTATAGTCTACGGTATTAATTAAATCAAATTTTAGTGACAGCCTGAGCAAGTTCCACAACCGCTCTGCATATCCTTCATCTTTTCAGGTATAACTCTAAAACCACTGTTCATATCCTGTATTACCATATCGCCGAATTCTTGGTACTCTTGAGCATCCATGATAAATTCAATATCTTCAACTACACAAGATACGTCACTGTCCTTCTTTTCATCTAGAGCTAAACCAAATGATGGTCCAGAACAAGCTGCTCCAGCAAAATACATTCTTACTGAAGCTGGCTGGTCTGCCTGTTCAGCTATTATTTCTTTTAAAACGTTTATAGCCTGCTGTGGTGCATCTACTTTCATTTCTTTATACCTCACTTTTCATTATTTTAATTACTTGTATTAATTATATATCCATATAGGTAAGTAAATAATCAATAATATATTTTAAAACTAAGCTTATTATATCATAAAAATTACTATTTTGCATTTGTTTTTATGTCTATTATAGCCTTATATTGGGTAGTCCACTAGATAACCGCTAGCCAAGGATTCCTTTACATCAATAACCCTCTGGTTTTTAGACCCCCTATACTTAAGCTTAATATCCCTCTTGTCTATTTCAAATCGGCCATCTATTAGGACGTCTACCTCTTTAAGAATGGCTAATTTTTTTGGATTTTTTATAGCATCTTCAAAAATGTCCCCAGTCCATAACCATATATCCTTATTTGAATGGACCTCATTTACCTTTTTGAGTAAATCTAGTAATGAAGAGTCCATAGTTTGCTGAAGAGGCTCTCCACCAAGTATATTTAGGCCCACAACCATAGGATTAGATACAAGGTCTAGGAAGTATTTTTCAGTTTCGTCCGTCCAGTCATCACCGTAATTAAAGTCCTGCTGGTCCTTGTTAAAACAACCCTCACAATTGTGACTACAACCAGAAACAAACAGACTTACCCTGATTCCTGGACCGTTAGTTACATCTAGTTTTCTTATCTTACTGTATTTCATCTTTACTCCTTAATCATAGATACGAATAAGATGGCAAAAGATAACCTCTTGCCATCAAATATCATAATATATATTATATATGTTTGGTATCAAAACTTATAAGTGTAAAACCCTGTCTCCAATTTCTTGAGTCCTACCTTTGTTCCAAAAATTAGTACCAATATATCCACAAGTACGTCTCATTACCTGCATTTCGTCCCTATCCTTGTTACCACAAGAAGGGCAATACCAGTCTAGATTTTCATCTAGCTGCATTTCACCGGTATAGCCACACTCATAGCATACATCTGGCTTTGTATTAATTTCAGCATACTGAATATTGTGGTAGATAAAGTTTATTACCTGCTCTACAGCCTCTGGATTCCTAGTCATATCTGGGACCTCTATATATGATATACAGCCACCAGTAGAAATGCCATGGAACTGTGACTCAAACTGAAGTTTGCTGAAGGCATCTATTTCTTCAAGGACATTTACATGGTAAGAATTTGTATAGTAAAGCTTATCTGTCACGCCTTCTATCTCTCCAAACCTTGCCTTATCTATTCTACAGAACCTGTAAACTAGAGATTCTGCTGGTGTACCATAAAGACTGAAGCCTAGACCAGTTTCATTTCTCCATCTATCACATGCATCCTTCATATGTCTCATTACATCTATGGCAAACTTTTCTCCTGCTGGTGTAGTATGGCTAACACCTAGCATAGCATAAACCATTTCGTATATACCAACATAGCCAAGAGAAAGTGTGGAATATCCATTCTTTAGCAAGGAATCAATTTTTTCGCCCTTTTCAAGCCTAGCTATCGCTCCATGCTGCCAGTGTATAGGTGATACGTCAGAAAGTGTTCCTAGTAGCATCTCATGCCTTCTAATTAGAGCATCCTTACACAACTCTAGTCTCTGGTCTAGTATATTCCAGAACTGCCCCATTCTACCACCTGAAATAATAGCTATCTGTGGTAGGTTTAGTGACACAACCCCCTGGTTGAATCTTCCGTACCACTTGTGGTTGCCATCCTCATCTCTCCATGGAGATAGGTGGGACCTACAACCCATTGGTGGGAATGTAGAACCTTCATAGTTAATTTTCATTATCTTTGCACTCTGGTAGTCTGGTACTAGTCTCTTAGCAGTACATTCAGCTGCCATCTTTGTTATATAGTCATATTTTCCACCTTCAAGGCAGTTGTTTTCATCCAATAGATAAACTAGCTTAGGAAAGGCTTCACCTACATTTTGTCCCTTGTAGTTTTTCATACCCTCCAGCCTTTGCTTAATCATCTCTTCGCATATTAGGGCCATTTCCTCTTCGTACTCATTACCATCTTCGATTTCAAGGTAAATAGTTGCGAATGGGGCCTGACCATTTGTTGTCATCAGGGTTGAAAGCTGGTACCTGATAGTCTGAACTCCATCCTTTAGGTCCTTTAACATCATATCGTTAGCTAGGTCTAGGGCTAGTTCTTCGTCCTTGTACTTGTCTAGGTAGAAATTATAGAACTTGTCCTTAGTCTTTCTTAGGTACGGTGCTAGGTGCTTTATAGTTATACTCTGACCACCGTACTGGTTGCTAGCAACCTGGGCCATTATCTGTGTAGTTACTGTACAAGCAGTAGAAAATGACTTTGGACTTTCTACCATCTTTTCGTTTATAACAGTACCATTATCTAACATATCCTCTATGTTTATTAGACAGCAATTGAATATTGGCTGTAGTGTATAGTCCATATCGTGCCAATGGATAGCACCCTCATCATGGGCCTGAACTATATGTGGTGGTATAAGCTTTCTCCTAGCTATATCCTTTGATACTTCGCCTGCAATCAAGTCTCTCTGAGTTGAGCATATAACAGCATTCTTATTTGAGTTTTCCATCATAAGGTCTTCATTAGACTTTCTCATCAGCTTAAGTATAGAGTCGTCAGTAGTATTTACCTGTCTCTTGAACTGCTGAACGGCTCTGTAGCCTTCGTAAGCCCTTGCTGTTTCACTATGGTTATAGTGGATTAGTCTATCATATACAAAACCTTCTATCTTGTAGATTGTTGGTGTTTCATCTAACTTTAAAAAATGATTTTCGCAGTCTCTAGCTACTGCTTCAGCTATATCTGGGTGGTAAAGACCACTACCATTTTTCATTGCTTTCTCTATTGCTATTCTTATTTTCGATCGGTCAAAAGGAACAGTAGTCCCATCTCTCTTAATTGCGTACATATAATTCACTCACTTTCATCCTTATCTTCGTAATTTATTTCTAACACATTATCACCATATCCAAAAATAAAAAGTATAATCATCTGTCTTTAAAATTTCTAACTAAAAAATTACTTAAAATATGTCTTCAAACAGATATAATATACTTGAACTATTAATATACACTATATTGTGTTATTCTTTCTTTGAATACAACATATAGATTATATATTTTTTGTAGATACAATATGTTGTGTCTTCGCTATATAGTATAAGACATTTTAGAAAATAAAACAAGACTATATTTTAGGTTAAAAATGATGGCAAAATAGTCAAACTTTAGATAATAATGTTGGGTATGGTACCATAACTATCATAACATATAGCATTAAACTTTTTGCACTTTATGCTACCAAGATTAATTAATAAATTAAGATGAAAAAACTGTAAAAATTTTTATTCTTTATTTATATATAACACTATATATTGATTCCTTAACCGGGTAAGTCCGGTTCTTAACTACTAAATATGCTATTTTAAACATGTGAAAATAGTAAAAATCACAACTTTTAGTGATAGAAAAGTTTCATTATGTAGTGATTGGAGTGTCTTATCTTATATTATTATAGTTTGTGGCTAATAATCTATAAGTGTGTTATAATGCAGTAAGTAAATATATATGAAATTAGGAGGATATTATGGAGATTTTAGAAAATGAACAGCAAGTCTATGATAAATTAGACTCTCTAGGTGTAGAATATAAGGTAATTGAACATGAACCCCTTTTTACAGCTGAAGATATGGATAAGATAGCTGATAGGGCTCCAGGAATTCAGTGCAAGAACCTTTTCTTAAGAAATGCCAAGGGAAACAAGTATTACCTAATCACTGCTGAACATATGACAGATATAGACATGGTTGATATCAGGGCAAAGATAGGTTCTACAAGATTATCCTTTGGATCACCTCAAAGGCTTATGAAGGTTTTAAAGCTTGAGCCAGGATCTGTAAATCCCTTCTCTCTTATTAATGATACAAACAAAGAGGTCCAGTTCTTTTTAGATAAGAACCTTATGACAGACCAACAGCTTAACTTCCACCCTAATGTAAACCATAAGACGGTAAATATATCTTTTGAGGGTTTAAAGAAATATCTTTCTTCAATAGGAGTAGTAGTAAATACAATAGACCTTTAATCTTATATATTTAAGATAGGTTAACAATATATATGGTAGAGATAATTTTACGTAAATAAAAAAGTAAGTAGGACTATTTATCCTTCTTACTTTTTTATTTGTATACATAGATTCCCTTAGGTCTTTACTAGGTAATCTAAGATTAATCAGAAGACATTATAGGGTCCATTCTTTATGCCACTCACTATCCGCTTAAATACATAAACTATAAGATATTCATCTGTTGCAGGGCCTTTAAAGATCCCATTTTTGAGTGGTCATATGTCATGCCGCCCTGGAAATAAACATTATAAGGTGGCCTAATTGGTCCATCAGCACTTAATTCTATTGATGATCCCTGGACGAAGGCTCCTGCTGCCATAATTACCTGGTCATCATAGCCAGGCATATCCCATGGTACTGGTGTTACATATGAATCGACTGGTGCTGCAGCTTGAACACCTTCGCAGAACTTGATCAATTCGTCTGCACTATGAAGCTGGACAATTTGTATAATATCACTTCTCTCAGCATCGTAGGCAGGATTGACCTTGTAGCCAAGTTTTTCATAGAGTCTTGCACAAAAGATTGCCCCCATTATAGCCTGAGATACTACATAAGGTGCTATAAACAAGCCTTGAAGTATTGATCTGGTAGTTCCAAAGGTAAGCCCACATTCTTTACCAATTCCTGGACAAGTCAACCTATAGGCAATTAATTCAATTACATCAGACCTACCAACTATATATCCACCCGCAAGAGCAAGACCTCCACCAGGATTTTTTATTAGAGACCCAGCCATTACATCTGCTCCGACATCAGTGGGCTCAAGAGTTTCCAAAAATTCACCATAACAGTTGTCAACCATGACAATAAGGTCAGGTTTTACTGACTTTACGGCTTCTATAGCTTCCTTTATATCCATAATAGTTAGGGATTTTCTCCAGGCATAGCCCTTTGACCTCTGAATCATTATTAGCTTAGTTTTCTCGCTGATGGCTGCCTTTGCTGCTTCAATGTCGATGTCTCCATTTTCTAGAAAGTCCACCTGCTTGTAGGTAACACCAAATTCCTTTAGGCAGCCCTTCTCTTCTCTTATCCCAATTACACCCTGAAGTGTATCATAAGGTGCAGAGGTAATAGATAGTATTTCATCTCCAGGCCTAACTATACCCTGAAGAGTTAGGGAAAGGGCATGTGTACCATTTACTATCTGGGGTCTAACAAGGGCATCCTCAGCATGGAATACATTGGCATAGATTTCCTCTAATTTTTCACGGCCAATATCATTATAGCCATAGCCAGTAGTCCAATTGAAGTGGTTATCACTAAGGTTGGCTTCCTGCATGGCATTTAAGACCTTCAACTGGTTGTACTCTCTTATTTCCTTTATCCTATCGAACTGGGCCTTTATTTCCTGGTCGACCTCCTTGGACAGGCCAAAGATTTTCTTATCTATACCATATTTACTCAATAAGAGCTCTTCGGTTTCTTTTAACATTATATTTCTCCTTTTTCTTCAAAGCCTTGACTAGCCATGAATTCTCTTATAATTTTTAACTGGTCATCTATAGATTTTACCTTATCAATGTCAAGCCACAGGGCCTTTGGGTACCTCTTGAACCATGTTATCTGTCTCTTAGCATATCTTCTAGAGGACTGTTTTATGGATGCTTTTGCATCATCTAGACTAACTAGTCCCTCAAAATAGTCTAGAATCTCCTTATAGCCTATTCCCTGCATAGAGGTAATTTCCTTTGTATAGCCCATCTTATGTAGGGCCTCTACCTCATCAAGAAGACCCTGTTCAAACATAAGGTCTACCCTATTGTTAATGCGGTCATATAGGTGGTCCCTATCTCTATTAAGAACAATAATATGGGCTTGATAATTTTCGTTAAGTGTCAAGTCGCTTGAAAAGTCCCCAAGCTGACCACCAGACTTATAGACCTCAATAGCCCTTATAAGCCTTTTTGAGTTATTTTTATGGATACGCCTAGCAGTTTGAGGTGATATATCCTCAAGCATTGAATAAAGGTAGTCGCTCCCCTTTTCCTTTAATATGTCTTCCAGCTCCTTCCTTATATCTGGATCAGCCTGGGACTGACCAAAGTCCATATTAAAGATGATGGAGTTTAGGTAAAGTCCCGTTCCTCCTGTGATTATCGGGAGTTTGCCCCTTGAATAGATATCCTCTATTATAGACTTTGTGGCATTTTGGAAGTCTGATACAGAGAAATCCTCATCAGGTTCAATTATATCAATCATATGGTGGACGACCCCATCCATTTCTTCAGGTCTTACCTTAGCGCTACCGATATCCATATACTTGTAAATCTGCATTGAGTCTGCGGATATTATTTCACCATGAAGGCTCTTGGCCAATTTTATGGAGAGGTCGGTCTTACCGACTGCTGTAGGACCCGTGAGTATAAGTATTGGTATTATATTTTCCATACTTTTTCCTTTCTGGGGTTAGGTCCCCTACATTTTTCTCTTAAACATCTTTTCCATATCGTACTTGGTCATAGATACCATAACAGGTCTTCCATGAGGGCAAGTATATGGATTGTCACATTTTTTTAGTGACTCTAGAAGGGCGATCACTTCATTATAATCAAGCTTGTCGTTAGCCTTTATGGCCGACTTGCAAGCTATTTCAGCAATTTCGTCATACTTGCTGTCATAAATACTATCTCTTTTAGATGCCTTTTCAAGGTCTGAAAACTTGTCTATAAGTTCATATATAAACCTCTCTGATTCCGGCCTTCCAAAGGTATTTGGTAAGCCTCTTACGCTAATATTCTTGTGTCCAAAGGCTTCGACTATAAAGCCATACCTTTCGAATAGGTCTATATTCCTTGTGGCTATTTCCATGTCAGTTGGAGATAGATCCATTATAATTGGATCTAGTAGGTACTGAACCCTAATGGAATCAGACTTGAAGGATTTCATGTACATTTCAAACCTAACTCTTTCATGGGCTGCGTGCTGGTCCATCATATATAGTTGGTCAGACTTAGAAAAAAGAATATAAGTATTGAATACAATGCCTATATAGTTGAGTCCATCGAATTCGTGTCTAACTGAAGTGTCTTCTTCCACAAAGAAAAGTTGGTGGTCTTGGTCAGCACTTGTTCCAGTTGCCTTATTGATTGAGTCTAGTCGACCTCTTATATTAACTTTGTCAGCAGTTAAGTCATGCTGACCCAATGTATACTTATCATCTTGACCCAATATATCCCTATTTTCTAACGACCTTATTTCGCTTAGGCTAGTAAAGTGGTCTGGCTTAAAATGAGTCTTATCCGAAGAGGAAGATGCCTTTTCTATATCATGCTTTGGATTGTCAAAATCCTTATGATTGTGAGATGTCTCTAAAACTATATTCTCTTCGGCTTCAAAAGCAGATTTCCCATTTTCCCTTACTAAGTCTGAATTGGTCTTTTGCTCATTTTTAGTATAGGTAAAAGAGTCAAAGGTCCTGAATGTATCATTTGATTCATAGGACTTTTTAGCTAGGTCCTTAGACCTATATCTACCGACCAGGCTATTCTTAAGGAGGCTTCCCCTTATATAGTCTCCTAAGTCCTCAAGTATTGGTCCTTCATTGTCAAACTTAACCTCAAGCTTGCTTGGATGTATATTCACATCGATTTTAGCTGGGTCTATTTGAAGATTTATAAAATAGACAGGGTACTTGTTAATAGGTATGATGTCCTTATAGGCACTATTAATAGCATCCATTATATTAGGACTCTTTACATATCTCCCGTTTATGAAAATGAGTTGGTTATTTCTGTTTGACCTGTATACATTGTTATTAGCAATGTATCCATCTATCTTATAATAGGCTGACTGGTAGTCAATTTTTATCAGGTTATCACTAGTGTCCTTACCATAAATCATCCTAATAGTATTATATAGGTTTGAATCACCAATCGTTTCAAAAATAGTTTTTCCATTATTTATATACTTAATACTAACACCTGGATTACCGATTGCTAGCTTATTTATAAGGTCAGTTATATTAATGATCTCTGCATGGTTGGACTTTAGAAACTTCCTTCTAGCAGGCACATTGTAGAAGAGGTCTTTTACAATGAGTTGTGTTCCTGTATTTGCACCTACAGGGCTTTTAGATTCTATCTTACCACCATTTATAAGTAATCTGGTACCCATAAGGGCATCCTTAGTCTTAGTAGTCATATCAACCTTGGATACAGCCGCAATTGATGCCAGGGCCTCCCCCCTAAAGCCAAGAGAGTGAAGGTTAGATAGGTCCTCTGCCCTCCTTATCTTGCTCGTAGCATGCCTTAAGAAGGCCTTATTTATATCATCAGCATCTATACCAGATCCATTGTCTATGACCTTAATCATATCCTTGCCTGCATTTTCTATTTGTATAGTTATGGTCTTTGCACCAGCATCTAGGGAGTTTTCGACTACTTCCTTTATAATCGATGAAGGTCTTTCTATGACTTCACCAGCAGCAATTTTATTGATAGTCGAATCATCTAATATATTTATCCTAGTCATAGCCACCTCCTAGCTCTTACTAATTTTTTCTGCTTCCTTCTTTAATTCATACATTGCATTCATAATATCCATAGGAGTAGAATTCATTATGTCAATATCCAAGACCCTAGCAATAAAGTCCATATAGGCCCTATTTTTATCTTGGATTTCTTTATTTTTAGCCTGGTTTTGGAACATGTCAAAGCTAAGCTGTACACTATTGGACCGAGACTGGTCGATGCTAGCAGAATTATCAATATGGTTCTTTTCAAGTTCTACTAGTATTTGGTCTGCCCTTGCTATGACATCATCAGGTAGTTTGGCCAATTTTGCAACATAGATGCCGTAACTCTTATCAGCAGCCCCCTCTATAATCTTTCTTAAGAAAACGATATTGTCTCCATCTTCTTGAACAGCAACAGAATAATTCTTTATCCTTGTATACTTGTCTTCTAGGTCAGTCAACTCGTGATAGTGGGTTGCGAAAAGAGTCTTGGATCCAATCTTATTGTATATGTACTCTACTATCGACCAGGCAAGGGATATACCATCATAGGTACTTGTACCCCTTCCTATTTCATCCAGAATAATTAAGCTATCACTGCTTGCGTTTGACAGTATCTGGCTTACCTCATCCATTTCAACCATAAAGGTTGACTGGCCTTGGGCTAGGTCATCACTTGCTCCTACCCTGGTAAATATACGGTCTACTATAGGTATATTTGCATAGGTCGCTGGTACAAAGGAACCAATATGGGCCATTAAAGTAATCAAGGCTACCTGCCTCATATAGGTTGATTTACCAGACATATTCGGACCTGTAATAATATTAACCATATTATCATAGCCTATATCTGTATCATTATTAATAAAGTTTTCCTCGCCAATAATCTGCTCTATAACAGGGTGACGACCGCCTTCTATAGTCAAGACTCCGTTTTTATTTATATTTGGTCTTGTGTAATTATACCTGTTCGCTATAATAGCATTCGAAATATATAGGTCAAGTTGAGCGATCTTAGCTGCCACTATTTGTATCCTGTCAATATTTTGGTATACCTGTCCACAAATATCCTTGAAAAAGTCATACTCCATAGCCTTTATTTTATCCTCAGCATTGAGTATCTTGTCTTCAATTTCCTTTAGCTCAGGTGTTATAAACCTTTCGGCATTGACCAGGGTCTGTTTTCTTATATATGATTCATCTATATCTATCTGAAGGAGGCTGGCCTTTGTAATTTCAATGTAGTAGCCAAAAACCTTATTATATCCTATTTTTAGAGATTTTGCACCAGTTTTTTCCCTCTCTCTTTGCTCTATATCCCGAATCATAAAGGCCCCGTTATTAGATATATCTCTTAGCTGGTCTAGTTCATCAGAATAGGCTTCCCTTATTATATTACCGTCCTTAGTTCCCGTTGCGGGTTCATCTTTTATAGAATCCCTTATCAGCATATAAATGTCACTTAGGCAGTCTAGGTCCTCAATAAAGGTCTTTAAAGCATGAGCCTTAGAGTTGGATATAGTATCCGTGATATATGGAAGGACCTCAAGACTATTCTTAAGGTTTACCAGGTCCTTAGGAGATACCCTATCATAGGCTATCTTGGCACAAATCCTTTCTAAATCAAAAATTGAAGAAAGTGACGTTTTTAGCTCATCCCTAAGTATATAGTCCTCCTTTATTTCCTGGGTAATATTCAGTCGGTGGTCTATAATATCCTTGTTTACAAGGGGCTGCTCAATATGCTTTTTAAGCATTCTAGCCCCCATAGGTGTAGATGTAGCGTCAAGTACCTGTAAAAGGCTCCCCTTTTTCTTACTAGTCCTAATAGTCTTGGTCAATTCCAAATTTATACGAGTAAATAAGTCAAGGGCCATATAGTCTCCTGACTGGTATATATTTATTGTATTTAGGTTACTTTCATGCATCATCTGGGTCTTACTGATATAGTTTAAGACTATGGCAAGTGAATACATAATCAGGTTATCCCTGTCTAGACCTAGCTGGTCTAGGTAGGACTGTTCAAACTGTTTAGTAATTATAGTCTTATCTAAGAGACTGGTATCAAAGTCCTCATTTAGGTATATATTGGCCATATCAGATAGGCTGCCTAATGAACCTAAAAGGTCTGGGCTGTTGGACAAAACCTCTCTAGGAAGAATTTTAGCAACCTCATTCTTAACCTTGTCCAGGTCTAATATTGATGCATTTAGCTCACCGGTGCTAATATCTACATAGGCAATTGAAACTTCATGGCCCTGGCAATATATAGCCATTAGATAATTATTTGAGCTCTTTTCTAGGGAGTCGTCCTCTAGTAGGGTTCCAGGTGTAACGATCTTTACAACCTCTCTTTTTACCAAGCCCTTAGCAGTAGCAGGGTCTTCTACCTGTTCTCCTATAGCTACCTTATAACCGGCCTCCACAAGTCTTGTAAGGTATGACGATGCGGAGTGATATGGAACGCCACACATAGGGGCTCTTTCCTCTAGGCCACATGCCTTACCTGTAAGAGCTATATCTAGTATTCTAGATGCTAAAAGTGCATCATCAAAGAACATTTCATAAAAGTCACCTAATCTATAAAATAGAATACAATCGGGATATTCGTCTTTTGTTTCTAAGTATTTTTTCATCATGGGTGAAAGTTTATCTCTATCTATATTCATGACTACCTCCATCTTATTTCTCAATATTTAATTATAACATATTTCTATAATGCTTGACAAAAAACCAACCCCTAAAAGTCAGAAATTTAAACTACTAAAACTCTTTTGAGGTTGGTTGTTAAAGCTTATTTGATTGTACTAATAATATTATAGATATCTAATGCTATCTGAGTCAAAATAAGAAAATCAGGCTCGAATCAAGTCCATAATATGGGCCTTTATCCTGGCCACCTCCCCTATTTGTGTCTTATCTACATGGCTAGGGTAAAGGGAAATTTCCTCCTTAACATGGGCTGGCTTGTTTGATAGTACATAAATCCTATCAGCCAAATTAATAGCCTCATCTATATCATGGGTTATCAGGAAAATAGTTGAGTTCATTTTCCTTCTTACCTTCAGAAACCAGTCCTGGATTGATGCCTTGGTTATAGAATCTAGGGCACCAAAGGGCTCATCCAAAAGCATGATATCATTAGATGAGAAGTAGGTCCTCATAAAGTTTGCCCTCTGTCTCATACCACCTGATAGCTCATGGGGATACATATTTTCATAGCCTTCAAGTTCAAAGGTCTTAAAGTATGGCTTAACACTTTCCCTAGCAAGACTCTTTGACTGGCCTTCAATTATCATCGGAAGGGCTACATTGTCCAATATAGTCTTATATGGCAGTAAGAGGTCTTTTTGGTACATATAACTAAGTTTACCCTCAATCCTATAGCTACCTGTAGAGGGTTCTATTAGGCCTGCTATTATATTAAATATTGTAGACTTACCACAACCGCTCGGTCCAACAATGGCAACTAGTTCACCCTCGCTTATATGGAGGTTTATATTATCCAGTATTTTAGTTTTACCATAGTACCTATTGATGTTTTCAAAGACAACCTTACTTTTATTCTGGCAAGAATTCATTTGTAAAAGCCTCATCAACATTTAATGCTTTTTTAATTAGGCCATTGTCCTGCATGAACTTAGCATAGTTTTTCCATACTTCTGCTTTCATCTGACCCCACTTTTGTGCATCGTCCTTGTATAGCTTGGCCAAGTATTCTTGGCTTGCCTTTACTAGGTCCTTGTCAAGCTCTGGTACAGCCTTTGAAAGAATATCTGCTGCCCCACTAGGATCTTTGATAGCCTCTTCATAGCCCTTACTTGTTGCTGCCATAAATTTTTTGACAAGTTCTGGATTTTCCTTTATTGTCTTATTGTTTGTGATTAATATTGGTGTATAGTAATCTAGAGCTGGATCAATATCCTTGATAGGAATATAGTCAAGCTTGACATTCTTTAATCTTGCTTCAACACCTGTCCAGGCATCAAATACCCAGGCGAAGTCTATATTTTTCTTAGTAGCAGTAAAGTAGTCGTCCTTACCAATATCTACCCTCTTTAGCTTATTGAAGTCTGCACCCTGTTTTTCCATGGCTAGCTTTATTATAGCCTCTTCTGATGGTGATCCCCAACCACCGTAAGTTTTACCCTCAAAATCTTTAGCAGTCTTTATATTCTTTTCAACTGGAGCAGCGAAGCCTGATGTATTATGCTGGATAATCGTAGCAATAGCCTTTATTGGAAGAGGGTCCTTTTCTCTTGTAAGAGCATAAGTTACGTCCTCCTGGTAGCTAACACCGAATTGGGCCTTGTCACTAGCAACAAGGGTTACCGAGTCACTGTCAGATGGCTGTATTATTTCTAGGTCGATACCCTGGTCCTTATAGTAGCCCTTTTCCTTGGCTAGATAGATACCAGTGTGGTTGGTGTTAGGCGTATAATCAAGAACAAGGGTAACTTTTTCTAGCTTGTCACCTTTCCCACTCTTAGATGCATTATTTTCACCTGAACAAGCGGATAAACCAGCTATAGCTAGTAGTCCTACCAAGGCGAGTGATAAAATTTTCTTTGCTTTCATAATTACCTCCATTTAATAAATATTTTTTTTAATATTGAAATAAGTCCTACAAATAGTAAACTAAACAAAACGACTAATAAAGTACAGGCAAACACCTTATCAAGGGCATAGGAAGACTTAGCCCTAACCATGTAAACTCCCAAGCCTGCACTTCCACCCAACCACTCAGCAACAGTTGCCGCTATAAAGGCATAAGTAGATGAAATCTTTAGACCTGTAAAAAACTTATCCATAGCCATTGGGAATTTGAGATGGACAAAGGTTTTAAGCCTGTTGGCCTTCATAATTTTAAATAAATTTAGAAAGTCCTTGTCTATACTGTCCATACCATCTATAAAATTGATTAGCATAGGGAAAAAGCAGGTTAAGATAACACATATAACCTTCGACTTAATTCCAAAGCCAAACCAAATAACAAGAAGTGGTGCTATTGTGATAGTTGGTATCATCTGAGTTACATACATGATTGGATGAAAACATTTTTTTATAAAAGGCACGAAGTCCATTACCATACCAATAAGGAGGGATATGATTACAGACATGAAAAGACCAATTACTGTTTCTTTTAGGGTCACCCTGCTGTGCATGGCTAGAACCTGCCAATCATTTACAAACTCTAAATATATATCCTTTGGGCTAGGTAGTATATAGGATGGTACAGAAAACTTGACTACTGTAATTTCCCATATAATTATTATCCCAATAAAGGTTGCCAGAGGGTAGGCAATATTTTTTAATTTATCTATGGTGCTTAAGTTTTTCATCAATAGACAATCCACCCTTTTTTTGGTCTATTCTAAAAATTGTTATAACTCTCTCGCAACCTAATTCAAATGGAACAAGGTGGACTTTTTTCGCTAGTTCGAACACCTTATCCAGATCTCCCTCTACAGTTGTTGAATTGGCACCTATTTCATATTTAAGCCCACTCTTTTTAATAAGCTCTATACACTCATCTACAACCCTATACATCTCCTCTTCACTCCCATAAGGCCTTAAGGGCATTACTGCTATATCTCCTAATACCATAACTATCATCTCCTTTTGTTTAATAAAAAAGTCCCACTAGTGTGAGACGAAAAATTCCAACACTGGCATTATCCAATGAGTTTAAGGGTCGAAATAATTCCTCTCAGCAAAAGCTCCCCTTTTAAATTTTCTTTTTTAGTAGGTTTATCAAATCAGAAAAATATAAGATAAGCTACCCTTACAATTATATCATATATATAGTCTAAAGAATAGCTATATTAGTTTTTTTGAAAAACTGTTCACTATATTTGCTGTAATACCCCATATCACAATCTCCCCTATCTTGTAGAAGGAAATAGGATACTTATATGACCCCCAGTGGTATGATTCGGGTATATTCATTTCCTCAAATGGGAAATCAGGACTCGGCTCTATACGGACGGTGTTTTTAAGAACAATGGGCTCATTTTCTAGGAAATAGCTAATTGGAAGAGTAAACAAGCACTCCACCTCATCATTTTTTATATCCAGGTTAAAGTTCCTATCTATCTCTGCAAGAAAACAGTGTATTAGGCCTCTTCCTGGAGCCACATAGGTATCAAGCTTGGTGATGATTTTCACCTGGTCTGGGCTACATGACATTTCTTCAGAGAACTCTCTTATTGCAGCGTCATAAGGTGTTTCGCCTTCCTCTAGTTGACCACCTGGGAAGGAAACTTCACCTGGCTGAACCTTCAGCCTTTTATTCCTAACCTGAAAAATGAGGTGCTGATCACCGTCTATCTCAATAACGGGTACGACAATGGAGTAGGTCTTATTCTCTTGACCTATAAAGCCAGGCTCTTTGTTTTTGAAAATTTCATTTAAATCAAACATTAACTTCCTCCTTAGTCCAAATCTATTGAATTTAACTAGTCACTTATCTCATATAGTATACACCTAGTATACCATATCAAATATATACCCACTATATAAATTTATAATTGTTTATCATATTTTATTAACTTCCTAGATAGGCCTATTCCTATAATCACTGAAATCAGGACAATTAAACTGTATGCACATATTTCCTTGTAAGGTTAGATAGCTTTCATATAAACAAAAAAGACCAATTATGGTCTAGTCCAAAATTAGTCTTTATAAATTCACATTAATAATATAATTCCTATTTTATTGCCTGCTTCTTTGCTCTTATAAGGGTACTCTTCGATATGCCGGTCAATTCCTCTACCTTCTTATAAGAATAAGAGTTTAGCATATCTAGGGCTTCCTGTATTTGTTCCTCGCTAAACTTCTTAGGCCTGCCCTCTTTAAAGCCACTTGTTTTTTTAGCCTTGTTCTTGCCAGACTGGATTCTTTCCACTAATAGTGCCTTATCAAAATTGTTAACAGCACAAAGGGTCTTAAATAGGATATTACCTAAAATTGAAAAATCAACAAGTCCTATATTTAGAATATGAATAGATGCCTGCTTGTCTCTTATAGAGGCAATAATATCAACTGCATCACCAATGGAAGTGGCAAACCTGTCTAACTGGGTAACAACCAATATGTCTTCTGGGTTTAATAAATTAATTATCTTTTCAAATTCTGGTTTCACATTCATATCAAGTGATGACTCTTTAAATATGATGCTGTCATAGTATCTCTCTTTTATAAGATCTTCTTGCTCTTCTAAATATCCAAGCTCTATTTGCTTGCTCGTAGTCGCCCTACAATAACCATAAATCAAGTGCCACACCTCCTTTGATACTCATGTTCATAACTTATGATTTTTTAACTCTATATCCTAACAAAATCATTATAACATACTTTACCCATAAAATACAATTAGTAATATTCAAAAATTGAAAAATATTTTTGAATATTACTAATGAAGTGTTGTAAATTTATGGTTACAATAAATGGCTTTTGGTTAAGACCAATTTATTGTAATCATAAGTCTAATCTTATTTTATTAAAATTTTGTAAAATTTATTTTATAAGTTAGGTTTATAAGTGTCAGTAATTATACCTATAAAAAGCTTGAAATCAAGGCTTTTAGATATATTTGATACTTTTGATACCAAGCATAAAACTTGTGAACCTACTGCTGAACGATTTTCTTCAATAGATCTTGTATTTCTTCGCTTTCTATAAAATCTTCAAAGTTAGTCTTTCTGTCTAAGATTCCATTTTCACCTATAAATATAATCCTGTTAGCTATAGATGATATAAATTGGTGGTCGTGTGAAGTAAATAGAAGGACACCCTTGTAGTCCTCTAAGGCCTTATTGACCGAAGTTATAGATTCTAGGTCTAGGTGGTTTGTAGGATCATCCAGCATAAGTACATTTGCATTTGATAGCATTAGCTTTGATAACATACACCTTACCTTCTCTCCTCCGCTTAATACTTGAGCTTCCTTAAGGGCCTCATCTCCACTAAATAGCATCCTACCAAGAAAACCTCTAATATATGACTCACTCTTCTCTTCTGAATACTGTCTTAGCCAGTCTACCAGGGATAAGTCACATCCGTCAAAGTATTCATTGTGGTTTTTTGGCATATAGTCCTGAGATGTAGTCACACCCCACTTAAAGCTACCTTCGAAGTCTGTATCCCTTTCAGAAAGTATATTAAATAGGGTTGTTGCTGCAGCGTCATCACCCATAAATACAACCTTGTCATCATTTTCTAGCCTAAAAGATATATCATCTAGAACCTTTACTCCATCTATTACCTTAGTAATATTATGAACCTCAAGAACCTCATTACCAATTTCTCTTTCTGGCTTGAAGGCTACATATGGATACTTCCTTCTAGAAGGCTGTATTTCCTCTATATTAAGCTTTTCCAGCTGTTTCTTTCTAGATGTTGCCTGCTTAGCCTTAGAGGCGTTAGAAGAGAACCTAGCGATAAATTCCTTTAACTGGGCAATCTTCTCTTCGGCCTTCTTATTCTGGTCCTTCATTAGCTGTAGTGCCAACTGACTTGATTCATACCAGAAATCATAGTTACCAGTGTATAACTGTATTTTACCAAAGTCTACATCAACTATATGTGTACATATTGTATTCAAGAAATGCCTGTCGTGGGATACTACTATTACTATTGTTTCATCTAGCCCAATTATGAACTCATTAAGCCACTTTATTGATGCATAATCTAAGTGGTTGGTTGGCTCGTCCAAAAGAAGTATTTCAGGTGATCCGAAAAGGGCCTGGGCCAATAATACCTTGACCTTTTCAGCGCCTGTTAGGTCTGCCATCAGTGAGTAGTGTAGGTCTTTTTCAATACCCAATCCCATTAGGATTTTTTCAGCATTAGTTTCGGCATCCCAACCATCAAGCTCAGCAAATTCACCCTCTAGCTCTGCAGCCTTTATTCCGTCTTCATCAGAAAAGTCTTCTTTCATATATAGGGCGTCCTTTTCCTTCATAATATTCCATAGCCTTTCGTGTCCCATTATTACTGTATCAAGGACAGAGGTTTGGTCATATTTAAAGTGGTCCTGCTTTAGGACGGACATTCTTTCTTTGTCAGTAATTGATATTACACCTGTATTAGGCTCAATTTCACCAGATAAGATTTTCAAGAAAGTAGACTTTCCTGCACCATTTGCCCCAATCACTCCATAGCAGTTACCCTTTGTGAATTTTAGATTTACATCCTTATATAGCTCCTTGTCGCCAAATCTTAGGCCGACATCTGTTACCTGTAACATAGTATCTCCTCTCAATTTATATCAAATATTTTTTCTCAAGATAAAGGACTATTGAATACATACATAATCAATAGTCCTTGATATTCCATATATATTTAATTATATCAATTAGACAGCTTTTGTCAATTAGTATTTATACGGACTTATTTTATAGGAATAATAACTTTATTAGGAATAGTATTCCCAGAATTATCATAACCCAAGATACCTTTTCTCTATCTTCTGGCTTAGCGAAGATATTGTAAACTAGGTTAATAATTACATATGAAAGTATACCAATAGTTAAACCGTCACCAATACTGTAAGTAAGGGCCATACTTATAACTGTAATAAAGGCTGGAAGTCCTTCTGTTACATTGTGTAGGTCTACTTCACGTAGGGAGCTGATCATTAGGTAACCAACATATATAAGGGCTGGTGCTGTAGCACAAGCAGGAATTGCTATAAATATTGGTGAGAAGAACATGGCTATAAGGAATAAGATACCTACTGTAATAGCTGTATATCCTGTCTTACCACCTGCTAGCACACCTGTTGATGATTCAACATATGTAGTTACAGTTGATACACCTAGCAGGGCACCTATAGTAGTAGCTAAAGAGTCAGCTAGAAGAGCTCTACCAACATTTGGTACATTACCATCTTCATCAAGCATATTGGCCTTAGAGCAAACACCAACCAAAGTTCCTACTGTATCAAAGAAGTCAACAAATAGGAAAGTACAAACTATAACGAAGAAGTTACCAATGTCTGTCGGATGTGAAAAGAATCCGAAATCAACCTTGCCAGCTATTGGAGCTATTGATTCAAACTTAAAAATTCCTGTAGGAAGATATATGCCAAGCTTAGTTGCCATTTCAGGGTTAAGTGCAGCATATATCCAAGCCATAATAGAAGAAATGGCAATACCTGCAAGTATAGACCCCTTTAAATTCTTCTTATCCATAACACCTATAACAAATAAACCAATAAAGGCAAAGATAACTGTAGGTGAAAGGTGACCCATGCTAACAAATGTAGCTTCATTAGCAACTATAAGGCCACAACCCTTTAAGCCTAGGAAGGCTATAAAGATACCTATACCGGCTGTAACACCATGCTTCATATTCAGTGGTATAGAATTTACTACAGCTTCTCTAACCTTAAATAATGTTAAGAATATAAATATAATACCTTCTACAAATACTGCCGTAAGTGCAGTTTCCCATGGAATACCACCCTTTAAAACAACTGTATATGCAAAGAATGCATTTAAACCCATACCTGATGCAAGGGCAAATGGTAGGTTGGCTACAAATCCCATGATAAAACAACCAAGAGCTGCAGCTAAGCATGTAGCAGTTACTAGGGCTCCGGCATCCATACCAGCAGCAGCTAACGTGCTTGGGTTTACGGCTATAATATAAGCCATAGTTAAAAATGTCGTGATACCTGCTAATATCTCTTTTTTCATATTAACATTTTTTTCAGAAAGCAGGGGAAATATACCCTGGCTACTAGCAGTTTTCTGATTTGAGTTCATTTAGTACCTCCAAAATTAAAAATAAATAATAAAATATATCAAGAGTTGCCCTAATGCTAGAAGCAGCTCTATAAATAACCTATTTCTTATTCATGATTTCCATCAATCTTATCCAGTGTATAACCAATACCCTTTACAGTCTTTATATAGGGTAGGCCAATTTTTTTTCTTATATTCTTTATATGTGCATCTACTATCCTGGAGTCACCATAATAGTCATAGCCCCATATACTGTCTAAAAGAGTCTCCCTAGTAATAACTTGTGGGTACTTCTCAATTAGCTCCTTAAGTATATTAAACTCTTTTAAAGTTAACTCAACGACCGCATCCTTAACCTTCAAGCTGTAGGTATTTAGGTCTAGTGAGATTTCCTCAAAGTTTAATTCGGTATTTTTATTTTCGTTATGACTCCTCCTTAGGACAGCCTCTACTCTCTTTAGTAGGAGGTTGAAAGAAAATGGCTTTGTGATATAGTCGTCACAGCCAAGATCAAAGCCCCTTATTTGATCGGATTCGTCAGCTAAGGCAGTAAGGAATATTATGGGAATGTTAGAAGTATTTCTAATCATCTTGCAGGTAGTATGACCATCTAAGTTAGGCATCCTTACATCTAAGATGATCATATCAAACTTAGATTCCTTAAACTTCTTAATACATTCAACCCCATTAGTAGCAGTATCAACCAGGTAGTTTTTTGCCTGTAAAAATTCAGCTGTCAACTCTCTTGTTTCCTTATCGTCTTCTACAATTAGAATTCTTTGTCTATTCATTTTACTATCCCTTCTCTCGAGCTCACACATAGAAATATTATACCAGATTATCCTAATTCATACAATTTTCTAAATAGACATTGCAAGCCCACTACACATCCTAAAATCAATTATATCAAATTTTATACCAATATTCAAGAAATAAAGTTCGTCTTAATATGAATATTAATCTATAATTAAGTACTATAATCACCTATTGCAAAAAAATATTGGAAATATAAGCCTTTTATTATATAATCTAAGTGATAAATATTTTAAGAGGAGGTTCAGCGTGAAGCACATAGTTTTATTCAAGTTTGAGAATAAGGATTGCCTTGAAAAGGTAGATAGGTTAGTAACTGAAACGTATGATAAATTAGAGAAGGTACATAAGGTGATAGAGGGCTACAGTTTTTCTATTAACTGTTTGCCAGAAAAGGAAAATAATATGGATCTAGTCTTGTTTGTAGACCTTACAGGACCAAGTAGCCTGTCAGGCTATATTGACCATCCAGACCATCAGGAGGTACTTGTTAAGTTAAAATCACTAGGACTAAAAGACAAGGCAGTTATAGATATAAACGAGTAATTATTATAAAATTTGTATATTTATTTACAGGTCTAAATATCTATTAAAGCTTATGAGTAAATTAAAAGGGAAATATAGGGGTTTGTATCGACCCCTATATTTCCCTTTTTTATTATACTTATATTTTATACTTCTTATTTATTCTATCTTATGTCTTATATCATGTGCATATTTTCTCGTCATATAAGCTATATTCATTTAGAATGGCAAGGAAGCTAAAATGTCTTAAATTTCCTCAACCTAAGAGCGTTTGAAACAACACTTACAGATGATAGACTCATGGCCGCAGCAGCTATCATTGGATTCAAAAGTGGTCCTCCAAATATGTATATTAATCCAGCTGCAAAAGGTATGCCTATTATATTGTAACCAAAGGCCCATCCAAGATTTTCTTTAATATTCCTGATAGTTTCCTTGCTAAGCTTGATTGCATTAGGAACATCCATCAGGCTATTCTTCATTAGGACTATATCTGCAGACTCAATGGCTACATCAGTTCCACTACCGATTGCTATTCCAACATCAGCCAAGGCCAAGGCTGGGGCATCATTTATACCATCACCAACCATGGCAACAAACTCACCCTGGTCTTGTAGGTCCTTAATTACCTGAGATTTTTCTGATGGAAGAACATCTGCCCTTACTATATCTATTCCTACCTGCTTGGCTATGGCTAAGGCTGTTTTTTCATTATCTCCAGTAATCATGGCTACCTTGATACCCATTTGATGGAGCTTTTCTACCGCCATAGCACTATCTTTCTTTATTGTATCAGCTACAGCTATAAGAGCTTCAACTTGACCTTCAACTGCTAATAGCATAGGTGTGTTACCCTCTTGTGCATATTGATCAACCATAGCCTTTAGTCTATCCATATCATTTTTATCCTTATAGTCTTCTATTAGTTTTAGGTTACCCAAACTAATCCTTTTTCCATTGACATGGGCTTCTACCCCCTTACCAGTTATACTGGTAAAGCCTTCTACAGGATATAATTCTAGACCTCTTTCTTTGGCGTAATCAAGTATCGCATCTGCTAGAGGATGCTCTGAATTTTTTTCTATTGATCCAGCATATGATATTAGTGCATCTTCATCCGTAGTATTTCCCAATAGCCTTAAACCGATAACCCTAGGCTTTCCCTCGGTAATTGTACCTGTCTTATCAAAGGCTACCGCGCTTATCTTGTGGGCAGATTCAAGTGAATCTCCACCCTTTATAAGTATGCCATTCTCTGCCCCCTTACCTGTTCCAACCATAATGGCAGTAGGTGTTGCCAGGCCAAGTGCACATGGGCAGGCAATTACCAAGACGGATATAAAAATAGTAAAGGAAAACTGGAAGCTCGCCCCCCCAATCAGCAACCAGGCAAGACCTGATGCTAGGGCAATAGCAATGACAACTGGTACAAAGTAGCCTGATATTAGGTCAGCAAGATTGGATATTGGGGCCTTCCTATTTTGGGCATCCTCCACAAGCCTTATAATCTGTGATAGGGTTGTATCCTTGCCAATCTTTTCTACCTTGAATTTAATATATCCGTTTTTATTAACACTGGCACCAGTTACCTGGTCACCAATTGTCTTTTCAATAGGTATACTTTCACCAGTTAACATTGATTCATCTATAGATGTAGAACCGTACACTATACTTCCATCTACTGGTATTTTCTGACCAGGCTTAACAATAACTATATCTCCAACCCTAACCTTATCGATATCTACCTCTTTTTCCTGACCATCAATCTCTATTATAGCTGTTTTAGCCTGAAGCTCAAGTAAGGACTTAATAGCTTGAGAGGTTTTTGACTTGCTTCTGGACTCTAAATATTTACCAAGCATTATAAGGGCTATAATCATGGCACTAGACTCATAATATAAAGGAAGGTGATGGCCATTTGACATAATGCTATCAGCAAATCCTGGCTCACTTCCTATCCTAAAGGTGGTTATTATACTGTAAATAAAGGCAGCTGATGTTGAGACTGCAACCAGGGAGTCCATATTTGGACCAAGTTGGTAAAGGGCCTTAAATCCATTGATATAGAATTTTTTGCCCGCAAGCATTACAACTATAGCCAGTAAAGCCTGTATAAGTGCATAGTTTAGAGGATTATGATGGGGTGATATAAAGGCTGGTAAACCTATCCCCACCATAGGTCCCATGGATATAGTGAAGAGTATGCTAGCAAAGATTATCGCAACCAAAAATCTCTTGAAGCTTGTTGAATTATCTTCTCTTTCTATATTATCCTCCAGCTCCATTTTAAAGCCTGCTTTTTCAATGGCCGCTCTTAGATTGTCTATATTACAAACCTTTGGGTCATACTCCACACTGGCCTTTTCTGTCGCGATATTTACCATAGCAGACTCTACGCCAGGGGTCTTTTTAAGCGATCTTTCAGCAGACTTTGAGCAGGCTGCACAAGACATACCTAAGACTGAAAAATCTATTTTTTCTATTTTGATATTCTTATTGTCCATAACTTACCTCCCAGACTTAGTATATATTAATAAATCAAATACTATATATAATAGTTTTCATCTATAGTCTTATTATACCCCCTATAGGTATATTAAATCAAGTAGTAAAATATATATGGTATTTTTTTTATATTTGCTTTATAATAATTATATGGATGCTTGTAGCTATCCATTATACTATAATAGACAGGGGGTTCTTTATGAGCAAGTCAACTAGAAATATACTACTATTTGTAGCCCTATTCTCTGTTTTTTCTTCAGTGAGTGGTTTAATCTACAAGTTTATTTTGCATGCAGATGTACCGATGTTTCCGATAGTCGGTGGCTTGATATGTGGTTTTGTACTTACTTACCTGGTTACATCATACAACAAGGATGATGACTTTATGCCAAAGAAATAGTACATTTCTTTTTAATAAGTAATTTCACCCTGATCTTCCTTAAAATGTGAAAATCAGGGTTTTTTGTTACGATTTTTCTATACAGTATTCTCATTATTTGGTATAATGTAAAAGTTGATTAAAATTTAATTTAAATTTAATATATGTATTTATAAAGGAGCGTTTTTAGTGAGTATTAAGCATAATATAATTAATATAGCAGTAATAGCCCACGTCGATGCGGGAAAATCTACCCTAGTAGATGCCTTCCTAAACCAAAGTGGTGTTTTTAGAGAAAATGAGGTTGTTAAGGACTGTGTAATGGACAGTAATGACCTAGAACAGGAAAGGGGTATAACTATTTATTCAAAGAACTGTTCAATAAGACATGGTGAATATAAGATAAATATAGTTGATACGCCTGGCCATAGTGACTTCTCTTCTGAGGTTGAGCGTGTCTTAAAGACTGTAGATACAGTTATACTACTTGTTGATGCAACTGAGGGACCAATGCCTCAGACAAGGTTCGTACTTCAGAAGTCCTTAGAACAGGGCCTAAGACCAATCCTATTCATCAACAAGATAGACAAGAAAGACCAGAGGGCTGAAGAGGTTGTCAATGAAGTATTTGACCTATTTGTTGAGTTAAATGCAACAGATGAACAGTGCGATTTCCCTATTGTATATGGTATAGCCAAGCAGGGTATAGCCCTTAAAGAACTTGAGGATGAGGGCAAGGATCTATCTCCCCTATTTGAAACAATAATTAATCATGTAGACGCATATCCAGACTATGATGACGAGCCACTACAGGTGCAGATTTCTGCCCTTGCCTATGACGATTATATAGGAAGACTTGGAATTGGCCGTGTTTTTAAGGGCAAATTAGACTCATCAGAACAGATATGTATCTGCTCAGAGGGGCATGAGCCTAGAAGAGGTAAAATTTCGAAGCTATCAGTTTACGAGGGGCTTAAGCAGGTTGAAACTGACCAGGCTATGAGTGGTGAAATGGTTGTGGTTGCAGGAATACCTGATATAGCAATAGGTGAAACTATATGTAGCCAGGATAATCCAAAGCCAATGGGTGCCATCCTAATTGAGGAGCCTACCCTATCTATGAACTTTATGGTTAATGATTCCCCATTTGTTGGTAGGAGTGGTAAGTATGTTACAACTAGACATATAAAGGACAGACTTGAAAAAGAACTTGAAGTAAATGTAGGACTTAAGGTTGAACCTCTTGAAACAACTGATGGTTATAGGGTTAGTGGACGTGGTGAGCTTCACCTGTCTATACTTATAGAAAACATGAGAAGAGAGGGCTATGAGCTAGGAGTTTCTAAACCGCAGGTATTAATGCACAAGGACTCAGAAGGAAATCTTCTTGAACCAATAGAAAGAGTGACTGTATCATGTCCTGAAGCCTACTCGGGTACAGTTATAAATGAATTAAACCTTAGGAAGGGTCTGATGGAATCAATGGAAATCCTAGATGGGGACTATGTGAAGATAGAATTCTTGGTACCTACTAGGGGCTTACTTGGTTATAGGAGTGAATTTATAAATGCAACGAGGGGTGAAGGTACCCTACTTTCATCATTTGAAAGATTTGACGACTATAAGGGTGAAATACCATCAAGATTAAACGGTGTTTTAGTATCACAGACTGCTGGTAAAACTATGGGTTATGCTCTTAATGCCTTGTCATCTAGGGGTATACTATTCGTAGATCCAGCTATAGATGTGTACGAGGGCATGATAATTGGTATGAACTCCAGAAAGGAAGACATGGTAGTTAACCCATGTAAGAATAAGAAGATGTCAAATGTCAGGGCTTCAGGCTCAGATGATGCCATAAAGCTGTCACCACCTAAGATATTTACGCTAGAGGAATCACTTGAATTTATTGAAGATGATGAGTTGGTTGAAGTAACTCCAGATTCAATTAGACTAAGAAAGAAGATCCTAAATGAACAGGACAGGATTAAATACAATAGGTCACTACAGAATAAGGTAATAGACTAAAAAAATAAGGGTCACTATATAGTTTTAGTAAGCTATTATAGTGACCTTTTTTTATGCTTTTGAAAAATCATCAAGTCTCTTGAGTAAACAGACTTAATACATATATTTGAATAGCAGTCATCGTAAATAGACTTATCCTCTCCTAGCCTATATATTACGAACCTGTCCCTAGGGTCATTTTTAGACTCTTCAAGAAAAACTTCCTTGTACAGCCGGAAGTTGGTCCTGTTTTCTAGGTATTCAATATATTCATATGAAGGATAGTAAAGTATAATATCTACTTCCCTAGGTCTTTCTTCAACAGACCTATAAATATTATTTACAATACATATAAATATACTCAGGGCAAAGGGATTAAAAAAATAAAATTTATTTTCAAAACCACTCACCTGGTACTTCTCCGCTGGTCCATTTACGAAAAACAACCTATCCTTAGAGGCTTGATTTCTTGGTCTATAGGTTTTTTTGTTTGCTAGGGCCGTCTTATGGAAGTCTTCACAAATTTCTACGCTTGTACAAGAGGAGTCAAATAAGAAATTTACCAGAAAGGCAAACCTGGCCTTACCTGAACCAAAATCTACAAAGTGGTCCTCTCCTCCTGCCCTATATTCATCAAATAGCTTGATAAGAGCCTTGTAGGGTGTTGGCTCATAGCGATTGTAGATCTTCTTTGTGTCCATCCTAGTTTCAGCCCTTGAAGTATTTATATGTAATAATTTTTCATAGTTTTCTTCTCGCATTTAAAACACCACCCTATAAGAGCCTCTTCCTTATTAGGTAGGCTGTAGATAAGATGCATATTAAAATTGTAATTACATTTACAATCAAGAAGCCATATGGATGGGTAGCAAAAGGTATACCACCAACGTTCATACCAAATAGACCGGAAATAATCGTTGGTACTGCCATTACAATGGTTACGACAGTTAGGTAAGTCATGACATTATTCTGGTTGTTACTGATAATAGCACTAAAGGCATCCATAATCCTGCTTAGGATGTCTCCGTACATTTTTGACATCTGTAAGGCCTGCTTGTTTTCAATTATTACATCCTCTAATAGGTCTTGATCCTCCTGGTAGTGCTTTATTATATTCAGCTTCAAAAGCCTATCTAATGTTGCCTCGTTAGCTGTAAGCGATGTTGAGAAGTATACAAGTGACTTTTCCAATTGTAATAACTGTAGAAGCTCCCTGTTCTTCATTGAATTATGGATTTCCTGCTCTATTAGATTTGTAGTGTTATTTATTCTTCTAAGATATAGCAAGTAGAAGGTAGCATTTCTATAAAGAATTTGTAGGATAAACCTAGTCTTCATATATGTATAGAAGTCCTTAACATGACCAACTATAAAGTCATTTATTATTCTTGTCTGCTTTGAACATATAGTAATAATACAGTCCTTAGCAAGTATTATACCTATAGGTACTGTCATATAGTTAGATGACTGGGCATCTGACATATCGAAGGGGATGTCAATTAATATAAGTGTATAGTCGTCATCATACTCTACTCTTGAGCTCTCCTCATTATCTAGGGCTGCTCCAACAACATCTGCCTCTATCTCCAAAAGCTTGCTGATATCTTCTATTTCATTGGAGGTAGGCTCAGTAAGATTTATCCAACAACTTGGTTCGAATTCATCTAGTCTTTCTAAATTTTGATTAATTGTCTTGTAGTATCTTATCATAAGCTCACCCCTTTCTGAAATTTATTGTATTTCTATTGATTTCTTTAACAAAATATACCTAATCTATATTTTATCATAAAAGCACTTTATTTAATATATATTCTTAAACATCAATATTTTCGACCTGGCCCTGGTCAACAGCCATCCTTACATCTCCCTGACTAAGTAGGCTTGTTATATCCTCATCTATATCTATGATATATAAGGGCTCAACATCCTCCTTTATAACCTCGTATTCAAGAGGATATATAGAAAAATCAGTCATCAATAGGTGATCATCAATAAAGTCCATATGTCTAACATCATTTAAGAGTTCATTTGTATTCTCGTAATTAAGGTTAGCCAAAGACTTAAACATATCTATTGACTTCCTGTAATAAAAGGCTGCCAAGAAGTATTCACACCTCTTGTTGCCATTTTCTGCCCCCATTTTTAGGTATTTTTCAGCCTTGTCGTATTCAAAGCTTCTAAACATTAACTGGGCAAGATTATACATGGCTTCAGTGCAGTTAAGCATAATGGCCTTCTCATAATACTCAATTGCCTTTTTAGGGTCTTTAAAAAAGTTATCATACATGATGGCTAGTGTATTTAAGGCATATATGTTATTTAGTTTTGCAGGCTCTTCAAGATAGGCCTTGGCCTCCTCGTAGTTAGTCTGCATAAAATATAGCCTACCTGCATATAGCTTGGCTATCTGGTGGCCATGGTCTGAGGCTATCTGGTAGTACATAATTGCCTTCTTCTCATTACCCGTTTTTTCGTATATACTGGCTAGCTTGAAGCATGACTCTATATCACCATGATCAGCTGCCTTCTTATACCAATCTATCATATTATCTAAATCATTTAATTTCTCGTATATATTAGCTAGCTTAATCTGACAGTTTAAATTGTCAGGAATCATCTTATAGTAGTTAATGGCTATATCATATTCCTTTAGAGTCCTACAAAGGTCCCCCATATTCTCCGCCGAATTATAGCATCCCTGGGCTATGGCCTGCTTGTAGTAAAGACCAGCCTCCTTGTAGTTCTTGTCCTCAAAAAGGATACCCGCAAGGTTATTTTTTGCCTCCTTGACACCATCATCAGCAGCCATCTTATAGTATATCCTAGCATTGTCTGTATCATTGTTCCTATTATAAAGGTTAGCCAGTCTGTACTTGGCCATTGTATGGTTTTGGGCAACGGCCAGCTCATAGTAGTGGATAGCATCAGATGACTTGTCCTTCCTATCAAGTATAAAGCCCATCCTATATTGGGCATCCGGGTCCCCCTCATCTGCTGCAACAGAATATGCCTTCTCTGCATCAACGAAGTTTTCAGAAAGCTCACTTAAGACGCCTAGATTCATGGCAGCCTTAAGGTGCTTCTTCTTTAAAAGCTTCTTATAAAGGTCCATAGACCTAGTGAAATTGCTCCTATCCATTTCAATAACAGCCAGGTTGTAGATGGCATCCTCATCATTTAGGCTTGCCCCCTTTTCGTACATTTCTTCTGCAAGCTCCTTATTATCTAGCTCTATATTTAGAAGCCCAAGGTTGAAGTAAGACTTAGCAAAACCAGCCTCAGCAGTCTCCTTTAGGATTTTTTCAGACATTTCATAGTCTTCTAGTATATAGTAAATAACACCAATATTGTTTTTGGCAGCAAGTATTCCTTTTTCTGCCGCCTTTTCATACCAATAAAGGGATGTGTCGTATATTTCATTATTGTAGTACATGTTGCCTAGGTTAAATGCTGCATAATCAACACCATTATTAAAGGCAGACCTATACCAGTTTTCTGCCTTTTCGATTTCACCCTGGCTATCATATAATTGACCTAGAATAAGTTGGGCTCTTTCATATCCAGACTCAGCTGCTTCTCTAAATTTTTCTACAGCAAGTTCAGACTTACCAATTTTTTCATAGAAGTTTCCTTTTAAATAATCCACCTTTGGATTTTGTGACATCTCTTTCACCCCTTACTCTCATTTGCATACTTTTTCACTTATAATTATATAGCATTTAAAAAGTAAAGTAAATATAAAATAAAAAGTGGCCAAGCCCTTTTATACTAAAATACCTCTTGATATTCAAAGTATAGTCTCTTAACCACTATTTTACTGATTCTAGTAGGTAAACAAGGAATAGTAGGAGGACATCAAAATCGATACCTCTTTTTCAAGACTGTCCACCCTTAGATCACCATTTACCCTTTTAAAATTGTATTTAATTTGGTCTATAAGCCTCTGACTAACTCCAGTCTTAGACCTATATGAGCTTATTTTTTCCATATCTGCCCTAATGTCCTTGTTCATATTAGAGACAAAGTAGTTGTATTCAACCTTATTATCCAGCATCATTGACTGGGTCATCATGCTTAGAATTGATACATAGGCAGAATACTTAATGTTAGGGTTTGTATTGTTAATACCAGCTAAATAGGCAAAAAAGGTTGCTTCATCCTCTCTAGCAATTCCCCTTTGATAGGCCATATACTTAGACACTAGGAAGGGCCTGTATATATCTGGTAGGTTTTTGCTTATACTAACCTCATTGGTAAGTATGAAGTACCTAGCCTCTAGACCAAGTGTATCATATATCTGACTATATAGACTTAACTTAGGCCTAGAATATGTGCCCCCAAGGCTTGGAAAGGCATCTGAAATTATCCTAAAGCCCTCCTCTGCCTGAATTGACAAATCATTTATATTGGATAGACTGGTATTTTCCTCATGCCTTACCAAATTTCTTGTATCGATAGCCTTACTCTCAAGATACTTCAAAACCTCAAGTTGCTTATTAGTATCCACATGGACCTTAATATCTGTTGAATACTTTGCATTGTACTTATCGACTAAGGAATTTGCCAAAGGTTGGGTATGGTAGTTTAAGCCATAGAAAAGTACATATACAAAGAATCCTATACAAATTATATTTATAGTTCCCCAAAAGACCCTATAAATATAGGTTAGCCACTTAGTTGGGCTAAATAACCTTCTTACTAAATTCAGCAGGAAAAATATTAGAACAAATATTAGCAGTAGTGCTATTGTGTCACCAATCGGAATATCAACCTTACCAAAGGCAAGACTAAGCTTTTCTCTAATAAATCTGTTAATTATATTCGTATATATAAGCCCTGTTGCCTTTTTATACTTTATAGACAGTCCCAGAATAAAACTGGAAAATACAAATAGCAATAGGGGTCCAATCTTAAATTTAAACACTTTACCACCTCCATAAACATGATATATTATACCATAAATTGAGGTCATTTGCCTTAATTATAGATTAATACTTATTTACCCTTATGAATTTTCTCGCTGGCGTAGATTTCCTCGTCTAATTGTTCGAGTCCACCTATAACCTGTCCCTCATAGTCTATCTTTTTAGTATCCAAACCAAATATTATAATTCTTTTTAGCTCCTCTAAATCTACCATCTTTTCATACTCATTTACATTCAATAAGGAGGCATTATTCTCCACATAGAATATTAGTTTATCATTGTTTAGAAATATATCGGCCCTACCATAATTTACTAGTTTAAAAGTCTTTCCACCGTCCTCTATTTTCTTCTCATCTATGCTTTTAATACCTACACCTGTATCTATATCTTGATCAAGTACAAGCTTGCCCTCCTTATGCTTAATCAGGTACAGATGATAGTTTTTGCTGCCGACAGGATTTTTAACCCTTACTATAATATTTTTTTCTGGCAGATACTTTATATATGAAAAACTATTTGTGTGGTCACTCCTATTAGGGTTATATTCAAATACGGTAAATATTGGATCATTATCATCTATATAGGCTCTAGATATTTTATTTTCCTTAAAATCAAAGGCCAGGGTTGACGGTCTAAAATTGCCATCTTCATCACTATAATCAAAAATATAGAACTTATCGAAGGCTACTAGGCCATACCTACTCCACCTATACTTAACCTTGTCCTCTAGCCTGTCCAGAATCCTAAGCTGATTCTTATCCAAGCAGGCAAAGACAAGGATATTTGTCTTCTTGTCCTTATTATAGTAGGAAAAGGCCAGATAATAATTGTTCTTATACCTTTCTATCCTATAAATCTTCAGATCCTCAGACTTGGCACTTGCTGCTATGTCCTTATCATATATAGATCCACTATACGCCTTCCCCTGATAGTCTTGAAATCTTACTCGTACAAGCCCAGTTTTATCATCAAGGGTATAGTATATATTTATAGGAACACTTAAGGATGTCTTCGGCTTATATATGCTATTTTTATCTCTAAGAAGAAAATCTTGACCTTCTTTTATTATATTAAGCTTTGTTAGTCTATCTGAATTTAATAGATAGGCATTAGTAGTTCTAATCGCATAGTAATTTTTCAACAAATTAGTTGGGTTAGATATTAAATCATTATCGACCAGTAATAGATTTTGTGCATTTAAAATACGGTCACTTCCCCTAATAGTATCAATCTTTAATGACTTATGGTAGGACCTACCTACATATGAAATGCTAACTAATAGGATTGTCAATAGGCCTATAAAAAACAGAATTCCTTTTTTACTTGTCTTCATAACCTAACCCTCCTCTAAAGCTTCTTTTACTATTTACCATATCCAGTATAAATAATATGGCTACTAGTATATATAGTAGAATTATAAAAATTAAAGTTGGATGACTTGAATCTAATCCCTGAATACCGCCTACAAGACCATAAACATTCACATCCAATCCTATAATAATAACTATAAAGGCTGATAGTATAATCAATATAAAGAAGCCAACCCTCTTTGCAAGCCTAGTCCTTATATTTCCTCCATAGATTATACTAGTGGATGCTTGTAGTCCAATTATAGATGGCAAGGCAAGCATAAATGTATAAAATAAAGATGTCATGTAGTCAAATGGTAGAAATAATGCCTTCTTTGTCAGGCTCCATATACCAGGCCTGTATAAATCGGCAAACTTGAATTGGTTTATACAGTCCAAACACATTAGGGCAAGCGTAATTAATATAATTGTATATATGTATAGGCTAAGACCGACTAAAATCTTTGCCAATTTTATTTCTAAGATACTATTGGGAATATTGTATATCAAGTAAAAGGAAGAGTTCCTCTTCCTAAAGTCCCTAGATACCAAAAAGTAGGAGGCTAGTATGGAAGCCAAGCAAATAGGTGCTATCATTAATATATTGTTATTCATTGTAGAGCTAATATTTATAGAACCTCTGAAAAGTAAGCTCAATTGTAGCTTGTCTTGGTCATTAGGTGCACCTGCAATTATTTGGGGTGACAGGTCCTTAACTAGATTTAAGTCACCTGCAGAATACTGGCCCCTGTAAAAATTAAATATACAAAATAAAAACCATGTCAATACTGCTACTCCCAATAGGATTATAATTTTCTTATTTACCTTTAGCTCATGGTAATATAATTTAAAAATATTATTAATAAAAGTCATATATAACCTCCTAATAATCCACATGTTTAACTAAATAGATATTAATTAAGATCATGGTCAAACCGCCAATTATTAACGGTATGGAATTGTCAAATTGATACCTACTTAAAAATGATATCAAAATATATATGGTAAAGTATAGGGCCACAACAAGTAAGCAAGACCCTATGGTGTTTAGTCTAAGCTTTCTCGAAAATAGGATAGTAGTCAGGCATAATATACCAATTAATAGGATCCATCCGGCAACAATCATATCAGGTCTAAAGTTCTGAAAGAGCGGATTATACATAAGTATCTGCTCTAATACTTCTGGCATATTTATTGTTTCCTTTATTGGTATACCATAGTTCAAACTATAGAACTTAAATTTTGATACTAAATAAATTCCTCTAATATAGGAAATTATAACTATCATCAGGTAGTTCACAAGGATGAATAAGCCTGCTTCTATGTAAACCGCTATAGTGTGTATATATTTTGGTAGCGGTAGCTGTAAAATATTATAGCTACTGGTATTTTGTCCAGTGTTTACCTTTTGATTCATTACTACAATGGTTAAAATAAGGGAAAATACAAGTAGTCCAAACGTTTCAATTGAGTTTACAAGGATAGAAAACATACTCGTCCTAAGGTTAATTTCATTAATTTTTGAAAAGTCTAGAGTCCTATAATACTCTACTGTCAACCTATAAGAAACCACATTGCCAAAAATATAAAGTCCAGCCAGTATCATAATAAATACTATTAGTAGTCTCCTATTTCTCTTAAGGTCAAACTTCAAATATCTTAATAAGCTAGTCATCAAAAGACACCTCTCTTATTTTGTCTAGAATAGACTTTCCTTCATGTAATCTCATTTCCTCTGCATCGAAACTGGCAACAAGCCTCCCGTCATTTAGTATGTGTACATAATCTACAACAGACTCTATATCATCGATTTCATGAGTTGTAAGAATCAGCGCCTGGTCATCTGACATATACTGGGCCATCATGCTGACAAATTCCTTCCTCTTAAATACGTCGATGCCTCCAAAGGGCTCATCCAAAATAATATACTTCATATTCAAGCAAAAGGCCATAACAAGCTTTACCTTAGCTATGTTCCCCTTCGACATAGAGTCAATATAGTCATTCCTATTTATCTTGAATAGCTCAAGCATCTCATCAGCCTTATGGTCATCCCACGTCTCATAAAAATCCTTGTAGAAGTCTATCATATCCCGGACCCTATATCCTGGAAAATGTGTTGGACAATCTGGCACATATATCATTTTCTTGTATAACTGGTATGACAGTCTTTGGTCATCAACACTAATAGACCCTCTAGTAGGTTTTATAAAGCCCATGATGGACTTTAATAAGCTTGTCTTCCCCGCCCCATTAAGGCCAAGAATGGCTGTAATTGTCCCTTCCTTTATATCGAGACTTACATTATCAAGAGCATATTTAACACATGAAGACCTTCCCCCTGTCTGATTTCTATATTTCTTCGTCAAATTCTGTATTCGTATCATCTAATAGATCCTCCTTAGTTTTATCGTAATATTTGTCTAGTAGGTCTATAACCTTTTCCTTATCAATATTTATTGACTTCATACTTTTAATAAATTCAATCAGGGGCGCCTTAATATAATCGTCCCTAAGTTGATGTAGTCTTTCTAGGTCGTTTGTTATCACACTACCCTTACTTTTTTCTGTAATTATAAGACCTATATCATCCATATAGGAATAAGCCTTTTGGACGGTATTTAGATTTACTCCAAAAATACCTGCCAATTCCCTTCTTGAAGGTATCAGGCTTCCAGGCTCAAGCTCTCCTAGAAATACCTTAGACTCAAAGTATTTTGATATCTGTAGGTATATGGGTGAATTACTATTGAATTTTATTTCTTTCAAGCTTGAATCACTCCTCTCCTTATTTTAAATATTATAATTAGTAATTTTAAGTCCTTAACTGTACTACTACTATAGTACAGTTAACTGTATTATATCACTAGTACAGTTTAAGTGCAAGAGTAAAAATATCTTTTTCCATTTTATTATTCAATGATACATCTTCGGCAGTATTTAAAATACTTCTTCCTTTTTTTCCATCTATTCTTTGTTCACATAAAAAAGGAAGTATAGGTTATTTACCTTTACTCCCCCTTATAGATGAATAAAATGCAGTGTATTTAATTAAAGATATTCTGGGCTATTTTGTCTCTTGCTAAACGATGTATATCTATATACAAGAATACTAAGGCAATAGCTCCTGATATAATATCACTAAGGGCATTAGCTAAATAAACCCCATTTATGCCCATTATTTTTGGTACTATATATAAAAGCGGTATAAGTATACCCCCGTACCTAAGTATATATAATATGGAAGAGGTCTTTGGTCTACTAATTGACTGGAAGTAGGTTGCCGCTATTGAGTGGATGCCTACAAAAGTTATACCTAGAAGGTATATTCTTATATTATGGCTCGTTATGTCAAGTAGTCTAGTATCAGAAGTATATGGGTATATAAGTAATTCTGGATACAATACTATAAATATTAAAAACAAGGAGCTTATAGCTACTATAACTCCTGTGGTCAACCTCACAGTTTTAACTATCCTGTGGTACTTATTGGCCCCAAAGTTATATCCTATTAGTGGTTGGGCCCCTTGACTGATTCCATAAATTATCATTGTTATAAACAAACTAACAGATGAAATAATAGTTACAGATGCCATATGGTAGTCACCACCAAAGTTAATTATAAACCTATTTAGTATTATATTAACAATTGTACCAAACAAGTTCATAAAGAAATTTGGGAGACCATTATGGAATATTTCCCAAACAACCCTCATGTCAAGAGATGCATTTTTCTTCCTAAGTTTTATAGGTATATTCTCTGCCTTTATAAAGAAGTATAGGACAAATACTGTAACAGTAGTCTGAGATATCACAGTTGCAATTGCTGCTCCCCTTACACCCCACTCAAAGACAAAAATAAAAAGAGCATCCAGTATAATATTAAGTATTGAGCTCACTATAACTATTATCATAGATTCCTTAGCATGTCCAAGACTTCTTACAGAGTTATTTAAACAGTAACCTGTTAAGCCAGGCACGCCACCAATAAGTATAATCCATATATAGTCCCTGGCATATCCATATACATCCTTAGATACGCCTAAAAGATCAAAAATCGGATTCATAAATATGATACAGAGAATAGTAATTATAAGTTCAGAAATTATAATCAAAAGTAAAGAGTTGTATAGTATTTTTTCTGCTGAATCATACTTCTTCTCCCCGTATCGAATAGAAATTAAAGTAGATCCACCTACTCCAATCAGGAGAATAAAGGCCATCTGGACAACCTGAAATGGCATTGTAATACCAATAGCTGTTAGGCCTAAAGGATTGATCCTACCTATAAAAATCCTGTCTACAATATTATAAACCGCAGCAACAAGCATACTTAAAATTGCTGGTATACTCATATCTAGCAATAACTTTGAAATTTTATCATTACCTAAATCCTTCTTCAAAACTACCTCCTAATAGTAAATTTCCCCTAGTGAGGAATAACCCCATAAGGACTTATACCCTTATGAAGTTATTTTATACATGTATATTAAGATTTTCTGCTATCGTTTGAAATAGTGATTGTGATTTGAGTCCCAACATTCTTCTTACTATTTATAGTCAGGTACCCACCATGTAGCTTAACTATTTCTTCACTTATGGCAAGACCTAAGCCACTTCCAGACTTGTGGAAATCTTCCTGGAAGAATTTCTTAGATACATTTGCTATATTCTTTTCATCTATGCCTATACCATTATCGGCTACACATATACTAGTTTCGTTACTTGTCTGGTCAACCTTTACTGAGATAACACCCTCTTCTGGCGTGAATTTAATAGAGTTCTGTACTAGGTTTATCAGAACCTGTCTTAGTCTGTCTTTGTCTCCATAAATTATAGTCATATCTTGATTTAAGAATTCAAAGCTCAGTCTTATATTCTTTTTAATAGCCATAGACCTAAGCTGGTTTATTACACTAGAAACAAGATTTTCTATATTTACCTCTGCAATATTTAGCTTCATCCTGTTGGATGACATCCTTGAAAAGTCAAGGAGCTCCTCTACTAGCTTTATTAGTCTCTCAGTTTCATCATTGATTATGCCTAGACCCATGCTCAGTTCTTCCTTACTAATATTATCCAGTCCAAGGGTTTCACTCCAGCCCTTAATAGATGTTAGAGGTGTTCTTAGCTCATGGGATACTGATGAAATAAATTCATCCTTTAGCTTTTCACTCTTCTGAATTTCCTGGGCCATATTTTCAAAGGTATTGGCAAGGTCGCCAATTTCATCATCATATATCCTAGACTTGTTAACCTTTATATTATAGTTACCCTTGGCCAACATATTAGAAAATATTTTTAGCTCATGTAGGGGGTCTATAATTGAATCAGCAAACTTCAGGCTAAGGCTGATTGAAAATGCGATTACTATTAAGCCCATAAAGAATAGGTAAAACATTATTTTTAATATTTCAGTATTTACATACTTAAGTGAAACACTAAACCTAACCACACCCTGGATTACACCATTGCTTTTAATTGCTACAGAAGCACTCATTACATTTTCATGGGTGTCTTTCTCCTCGTATATATATGTATACATATCATTACCAGCAGTGTTTTTAAGGGCATTTCTTACATCAACATAATCAATGGTTCTATTACTGTTAAAGCCATACTGGTCTACAATTAGCTTACCCTTACTGTTTACAATATTTACAGCTATATTAGAGTTTTGTAGGTTATTTTGGTTTTCTAATATACTCCTAACCCTATCATTAAAGTCTATATTAGTCATATTAGCTGCATTATATACAGTATCTATATACCTCATCTGCGAAAACATGGTCTGCCTTATAGAGGTATAGTAGTACCTAGTTGTAAATATGGCAAAGAATACTTCAAATATCAATACTATCAGGATTATTATAATTATGAAATTTTTAAGAACTTTTTTTCTTAATCCTCCAAAGTATAAACCCATTAATCTGCTCTCCTAAAAGTATAGCCATAGCCCCATGCGGTCAAAATATACTTTGGCTTTGATGGGTCTTCTTCTATCTTGTTTCTAATACGTCTTATATTTACATCCACTATCTTGTAGTCATATAGTTCAGTAGATCCCCATACCTCCTGAAGGATTTGGTCCCTACTCAGACTATCACTTGCATTTATCATTAGGAACTTTACAATTGAGAACTCTGTAGGAGTAAGGTCTACAACATTTCCATTCTTATAAAGCTTCCTCTTATTAATATCCAAAGAAAATGGCGGTAGATCAAGAACACTGCTCTTTCTAGTATCATTGTCCTTATTAACCCTCCTAATTAGGGCAGATACTCTAAATAAAAGCTCTTTTATACTAAATGGCTTTATCATATAATCGTCAGCCCCTGCCACGAAGCCCTCAATCTTATCATCCTCCTGGGACTTTGCAGTAAGCATGATGACACCCATATTTTCATACTTGTCTCTTATATACCTACATATATCTACACCACTCATGTCAGGTAGCATTATATCTAGTAGTGCAACAGCAATGTTGGGTTCACTATTAAGTTTTTCTATGGCCTCACTACCTGTTCCAGCCTCTATTACTTCATAACCCTCTCTCTTTAAATTTATGCTAACAAAACTTCTTATACCTATTTCATCCTCTAAAATAAGAATCTTGTCCATATTATTCCCTCCTAACGTAGATACTATTTATTAATCAACACAAATGTTTTGCTTATTCTATTAAGGTTTACCCCATATTTCTTCAACATAGTTTCATTTGACTTCTTAAGTACGCACACGTAGTCTTCTGTTTCAAACAGGACCCTAGTTTTAACATCCTCCTTATCTATATTTTCATAATTAGCTGAAGCCTTTGGGATGACAGTGTAAGTCAATAATTCGACCTTTGACTTATCATTGATATAGTAAATAGAGTATTCATCCTTATTATCCTTATTTTCAACCTTTATATAGATTTTATCTCCTAGTGTGTCAGGTATAACCTGTTTGAAGTTATAAGTAAATGAATAGAAATTCTGACCTATTCTTGTAAGAACTTCCTTTTTTTCTTCTAGCTTACCATTCCAGTCATACCAGCTAATAATTATATTGTCCTTATTGTTTGAATTTGTCAGTCCCTCTTCAATCTTTGGCAGGTCCAAGATGCCATCACCATTCATATCCTCAGCCCTTAAATTATAAGGATTAATGGCTATGTTAGATTCATTTTTTATAACCTTTTCAAACCTTGAATTTCTGTATATAACTAGTTGGTTTACCGAAGATCCTCTAAGACTCTGGTAGGTTATCACACTTCCTAGGTACTTATTTGTAAGTCTTCCGTTTAGTATCTCGACCTTGTCCAAAGATTCTACAGTATAGGATGTATCATACTTATCAAACTGAATATTATTGTTCTCAAGCCTCATACCACATATACTGACCTCATAATTCTTTTGACTCTGGATAAGGGCTAAACATTCCATATACCCATCATTATCATAGTCGAAGAAGTTTAACTTAATTGAAGTCTCAGATGAGTTGTACTCCGCCTTCTTTTTAATGTTTCCATCTTCATAAGAATAGACGTATATATTTTCATAACCTAGACTATTAATATGAAGAACAATTTCTTTTTTTCCATCATTATCCAAATCTACAAAATTAGCATACTTAATCGTCTCTCCAGGAATTCTAACTATGCTTTCATCATCCTCTGAAATCTGACCACTTTGCATATTAAATATATACATGTATATATTACTCGTACCTTGGTTTTCATTATTTTTTTTCTTAAAGGCAACTATGTCCTCTATTCCATCAGAATCAAGGTCTACCCTATTTATCTTGGACACCTCTTTGAAGTTTTGAGGCATTGTAAAGCTAGTATCAAGAGGCGTTAAACGCCTTATTGAATTATAAATTTGAAGGTTACTTTCATTGCTTACTGGCTTTACTATCAACTTTTCTGGCGATTTTAATGAATTAAAATTGGCGGCGATCAGGGTTGGTAGAGCAATCAATAAAACTATGAAGAATACCCATATATATTTATTAAATAACTTATTCAATATATCACCCCTTTAAGCTTTTTTTGGTGGTTTAGGACCTGGATACTGGTAATAATAGGTTTTTAGCATACCATTATATAGCTTTCTCTTTCTTATAGCATCCTGACCAAATTCATACTCAAAATCTTCATATGAAGTAATAAGGTAGTATGACCAGTTTTTAAGCCTCCTTAGAGTATAGCCTAATTCCTTATATAGAAGCTTTACACTTTCTTGGTCCTCAAGTCTTTCACCATATGGCGGGTTGGTAATTAAAAATCCATACTCTTCTTGAGAAGCAAATTTAGTAGCATCTCCACATTCAAATTTTATATACTTTTCTACCCCTGCAATTTCAGCGTTGTTTTTTGCTATTTTAATAGACTCAGGATCTATATCATATCCATATATGGTGAAGCTTTCATCGTCTCTTAAGAGATCAAAGGCCTCTTTTCTAACCTCCCACCAGATATTTTTATCTATAGTTCTCCACTTTTCTGATATAAACTCCCTATTCATGCCTGGGGCCATATTTAAACCAATCATGGCTGCTTCTATTAGTATTGTTCCTGACCCGCACATTGGATCTACTAGGGTTCTGCCCGGTCTCCAAGGCGTAAGATAGACTAGGCCAGCTGCAAGAGTTTCTCTTATTGGAGCCTTATTTGATAGCTCTCTGTAGCCCCTCTTATGTAGGGCTAAGCCAGTAGTATCTATGGAAAGTACTACCTTGTCCTTATGTATAAAGACAAAGATTGGGTATCTTTCCTTATCTTCCTTTAGCATATTGCTTTCCATATACTTTTCCTTAAGGCTATCAACCACTGCCTTCTTGACTATAGACTGTATATCAGGGGTTGAATAGAGCTTAGACTTTATAGATGATGCCTTTGCTACTGGAAATTCAGCCCCATAGGGTATAAACCTAGACCAGTCTATCTGCCTAGTCCTATCATACAATTCCTCGAATGATGTAGCCTTGAACTCAGCCACCTTTAGGCTAACCCTCTCAGCACACCTCAACCACATATTTGCCTTGGCTATTCCGTACTCATCAGTCTTATAAGTAACCCTGCCATCTTCAGTCTTTTCAATTTCAAAACCTAAATTTTTTATTTCATTTGCTAACATCTTTTCCATACCAAAAAAACATGGAGAGATTAAAGTGTACTTATACTTCATATTTATTCACCATTTCTATCATCTTATCCTTAAGCTCATTCTCAAGCCTAAGGATCTCATTTTCAGCCTCTTTTCTCTTTGCCCTAGACTCAACCTGTATCTTCATAACCTCATCTAGACTAGATATAAGAGCTTCATTTGTATGTTTTAAGCTATCTATATCAACTATTCCTCTTTCTGACTCCTTAGCAGTTTCTATTGAAGCTATTTTAAGGTTGTCTGCATTCTTCTTTAAAAGCTCATTAGTTATATTTGATACTTCTCTTTGGGCCCTTATAGCTTCACTAGAATGACTTACCCCAAGGGCTAATACCATTTGATTTTTCCATAGGGGGATGGTATTTACAATGGTTGATTGTATCTTTTCAACCATGAGAATATTATTATTCTGGACCATTCTTATCTGGGGTGCTGTCTGTATTGATATCATCCTAGACAGATCAAGGTCATGTAGCTTTTTCTCAAACCTATCTATTTGGTTATTAAGGTCATTAAGGTTTTGGGCATCCTCCTGTAGGCCAGATTCCTTGGCCTTTCTACTTAGGGCTGGCAGATCATTGGCCTTAATATCAGCTAATTTTTTCTTACCTGCCAATATATACATCGATACCTCTTTATAGTAATTCTTATTTAGGTCATACATCTGGTCTAGAGTAGAAATATCCTTCATAAGAGTTACCTGCTGCTTTTCTAATGATTTTACTATAGAGTTTACATTATTCTCAGCCTTGTCATAGTTGGCCCTAATTAACTGGGTCTTCTTAGTTCCCCTCTTAAAGAATCCAAGTATACCCTTGTCTTCATCACTAGCATCAAAGCCCTTTAATTCGACAACAAGGTTTGAGATCATATCTCCTACCTCTCCCAGGTCCTTGGTCCTAATAACATTTAGGGTAGAATCTGAGAAATCAGACATCTTTTTTTGAACTCCTGACCCATATTCGAGTACTAGTTGTGAGTTCGCTATATCTATTTGCTTAGAAAAATCTTCAACCATTTTTCGTTCTGATTCACTTAAGCTCATTTCATCGAAAGAATCTAGGGCCCTAGTATCAACAATATTTTCTTCTACTAGGTCTATGTCTTCTTTCGTATTATTTCCAAAACTTAAAATTATATCATCCATATTTAATCTCCTAATTTCTTATTTTATCAATACACATTCCAACTAAATCCAGCCTAAAATATATTATTCAGTCTTATTTTCAAATGGACTAGTACCACTTAAACCATCCTGGGCTAACATTGTTTTTAAGACAGAAATATCTGACTTTATGTCTATATTATCTACCTGAATTAGCTGGTCTACTAGCCTCTGGTAGGCCTCTATGATTGTATCCATAGTAGTTCCTATTTCAATCATAGACTTGTTTAGTAGGTCGGTACTAGGCTTATTTTCAAGGTCTTGATAGGACCTAAGCAGCTTGATTGTAATTGGCATATAGTATGATGAAAACCTGTCTAACCTATGTAGCTTACCTGGATTTTTTGCTACTATAGTCTCAAGACTTTCTATCAGATAGGATATATCTGAACATCTTTGCTTCATGTCTGGGTCAATTAGTGAGCCCTCCAGGCTGACAAGTTCTTGCTTAGCCTCCTGACATGTATCTTGAAATTCCTTTAATTCTTTATTAGATTCAAGTTTTTCTTTTTCAATATCCCTTTGCCTACGACTTTCCTGACCAGACTGGTAGTAGGAATACAATTCATCATTTACAAGGAATATCGTGTCATTCTCTACTAGGTGGCCTTGGTAAAAGAATCTCTTGTCTATCAGCCTATGTAGATCCTTAACAACACTGCTTTCTGCTATCCCTACACGGTAGGCCATGCTTGAAACTTCGGCATATCCATTTTGATCAAGCGATCCTATATAGGACTTGTATCTTGCTATTTCTTTCCTTTTTCTTGAAAAGAAATAACTAATACCAAACATTAGTCCAAAAATAGCAAAGAATGGTATAAAATTCATTTCTAGTACTAGAAAAATAATACCTAATATAAGCATAAGTAAGGATGTAGCACCAAATATTATTTGAAACACCAGGTTAACTGCATAGTTTTCTGGTCTTCTGGCATATACATCTAGTTTATTAGTTTGGATCGTATTGCTAGGGTCATAGCTCTTATTATAGGATTTCTTATAAGAGTTTCTCCCAAATAAGTTTTGACCTATAACTGAATTATTGACCTGGTCAAGGGCTATATCTATAGACCTCTTCACCGTCTCATTTAGGTCCGAAAAATTACTTTCATTTATTTTAGTATCTATAGTATCACCCAAACGCTTAACTAGGTCATCTATAGAAAAATTATTCTTCCTATGTCTATCACTCATAAAAAACACCTCACTAATATGATTATACCATATTTTTAGATATTTTCGCCTTTTGCTTATATAAATATATATAGATATCAGGTTCATATAAGTATATTTTAGATTCTTATTGGTCAGTTTATATAATATAAGTTTATACAATATAAACATGTATATTAAAAAGAGGCCCCGTATTTAAATACGTGACCTCTGTAGGTTGGTACTACCCATCAAGGTAAGAAACTTATTTATTAGATATATTATATACCTTTACTAGACTCATAATTATACTAATTGTCCCTCAGAAATATTAAGGGTTTTGTCAGCAATTTCTTGAGCAAAAACTGTGTCATGGGTAATTATTAATATAGTCATACCCATCCTCTTACAGTTTCTAATGATCTCCTCTACCTTTTGAATATTTTCCTTATCTAGGGCTGAAGTTGGTTCATCAAAGCATAATACCTTTGGCTTAAGGGCACAAGATCTAGCAATAGCAACCCTCTGTTGTTGCCCTCCAGACAACTGGTGAGGATAGTGGTCCTTCTTGTCTAAAAGATCTACCATCTCAAGTAGGTCTAGGGCTTCCTTAACTACTTCATTCTTATTTCTTCCAAATACCCTTACAGGAGATTCTATTATATTCTCAAGGACAGTTAGATGTGGAAAAAGGTTGAAATTCTGGAAAACCATGCCTATCTGGCCCCTAATTTCCTTCATATCATTAATAGACATAATTTCAACATCATCTAGGATAATTTTACCACTATCAAAGCTTTCAAGTCCATTAATACACCTTATAAGGGTCGTCTTGCCTGCTCCTGACTTTCCTAATACTACACCTATTTCACCATCATCAATCTGGAAACTTATTCCCTTTAAAACATCTACCTGCCCGAATTTTTTCTTAAGATCAACTATTCTTAACATCTTCTCACCCCTTACCTATAGTATGAATATCTCTTCTCTAAGATTGCCATCAACTTAGTTAATATAGCTGTCATTACTAGGTATATAACAGCAGCATAAGCGAAAGGCATCAAACTAGCTTCCCTATTGCTGGCTGCTGTTGCCACCCTCAATAGGTCATTTAATCCTAGTATATAAACCAAAGAAGTATCCTTTACTAGGGTGATTAGCTCATTAGATACTGGAGGCAATACCCTCTTAGTTAGCTGGGGCAAAATAATTCTCCTGTACATAGTCGCCTTGTCAAAACCAAGGACCTTAGCTGCTTCAAACTGTCCTTTGTCTATAGATAATAGACCACCTCTAAATATTTCTGCATAATATGCAGCATAGTTGATAACAAAGGCTATAAAGGCTACCGTCAACTGGTCAAATACTAGCTTTGGACTAATTATAGGAAGTACATAGTAGAAAAACATCATCTGTAGTAACAAAGGACTTCCCCTCATTATCCATATATAGAAGCTAGATACTGAACTAGCTATTTTATTATTTGATAGCCTTACAAAGGCAACTGCTATACCCAAGGGTATGGAAAATATAGTTGTTACAAAGAACAATTCTAAAAGTATTTTAACCCCTTCAAACATTCATTTCCTCCTGTCGCTGACCTAATATACTTATCAGCTCTAATTACTTATATTTTTACTATTGGTTGAACCATTTTTTCTTAATATTGTCAAAAGTACCGTCGGCCTTCATATCATCAAGGGCCTTGTCTATCTTATCTCTTAGTTCTGTGTCATTCTTTCTAAATCCAACACCGTACTGCTCACTACCAAGGTCTCCCTCTAGAACCTTATACTTATCAGCACCCCTCTGAGTAATATAGTACTTAAGTAGGACTTCATCACCAACAACTGCCTTAATTCTGCCAATTTCTAAGTCTCTTAGAGCCTTGTCATATGTATCATATGTGACTGGCTTCTGGTCCTTTATCATTCCAATGAATTCCTTGTTAGCTTCAATTGCCTCTAAAGCTGATGATGCTGCCTGAGTTCCAACCACCTGGTCCTTAAGGTCTGCAAGTTTAGTTGGGCTTTCAGTAGACATTGTAATTGCAATCTGCTTGTTATCGAAGTATGGCTTAGAAAAGGCTACTCTTGCCTTACGTTCTTCAGTTATTGAGTATCCATTCCATAGGCAGTCGACATTTCCATTATCAAGGGCCTGTTCCTTCATTGACCAGTCAATATTCTGGAACTTAACTGTATAGCCTGCTCTCTTAAATGCTTCTTTTGCTAGATCGATGTCAAAGCCCTCTAGCTCGTTTTTATCGTTCAAGAATCCCATTGGAACAAATGTGTTGTCAAGTCCCATGACAATTTCTTTTTTAGAGTTTGTATCACTAGCCTTCTTGTCTTCCTTCTGGCCTGAGCATCCTACCAAGCCTGCAGCTAATACTAAGCCTAATCCTAACATAACCGTTTTTTTGATAATACCTTTTTTCATTTTCTTTTCCTCCTAAAAATATAATAAAATATGTTTTAGTCAGGTCCAGGATAGAATACACACAAAAAACTCCCGTGCCCTGACGTCTGCCAGAGGACGAGAGTATAAAATCCAATACTTCGTGTTCCCACCTCTATTCGTTACTATCTCACAATAGCAACCTCATCGAGTACTATATAATACTCTAACACTGTAACGTGTGTTCACGTGATAGCCTACTAAGCTTCGGTATCCAACTCATAGATGTGTTCAATATAATCTGTAATGCGCTTCTCACCAACCAGCTACTCTCTGATTAACTTCATATACCTACTATTTCTAGTCAAAGTCTTTATTTTTGTGGTTTCTTTACTTGTTATAAAACATTCTAAATCATGGTAAAGATTTTGTCAAGCTTATTTTTTAATTTTTTTGAATTTTGTTACTTGTAAAAGTAAATTCCGCCATGATATGGAATTTACTTCTTGTTTCAAGAAATTTCATAGACCGTTATATTATTTCTATGTCCTAGCCCATGGTACTAGGTTAACCTGACCAAAGCTTAGGTCTTTAAATCTATCAGTATACTCGCCCCTGTAATTTATCAGATATAGTATAACCAGTTCAATATAGTTAATACCTAGTAGGGTTATATTCCACATGTCTTCAAATTCCAATTTATTATTTTGCTTAGACTTACTTGGGTGGACTACGGTATTTCTATAATAGGTGATCAGGTCTACCCCATCCTTAAAATCGTCTACAAGGTCTGGTTGGAACTGGTCTATCCTAGCTATGCTTGTATCAAGGCTACATTCCTTAAGAAGCCTCCTGATATTATGCTTGGCAGGATTCCTATCATATTCTACCGTATTGAATACTTCCTTCATTTCTACTAAGACCACATATGAAAGCATCTCAAGAGCAGTCTGTATAGATATTATATTATTGTCTATATTATTACCATTTAAGGCTTCAAGGTACCAGTCAACTGTGTTGTCTATGGCAGAACTATAATATGTATCTTCAAGTCTTTTGCACATAAGAGAAAGGTATTTTTCAATGTTATGGTAATTTGAAATAGTAGATGTCCAATTAAAAACAAAACGGTAGTCTGATGAATAATTTCTACACCACTCCCTATAGGCATTCTTGTCCCCATTATAACCAAAGGCATTTAGGATATTAATATACCTACCACAGAGGAAGGATAGGGCTGTTGATAGGTTATTTAAAATATACCTTACCCTCTTGGTCTTGACCTTACTAGCATCTTTTTTATATATCCTACCTGTATGGGTGATTATATTCCCTGTTTTTGACACTAAGTTATTATGCATTTCCTTATTATACTTATAGCTCTTGTCAATTACTATAGTATACTCATTGACATCAAACTCAAGTCTTGCTGCATAGACTAGGTCACCATGTCTAGCTAGTTTGCCTGGCAGCTTGTCCATATTTAGAATATCAAACTGTAGGTAGTCTACATCTGTATCCTTTGACTTGATCAATATATCATTTATATAGCCGTATAGGTCTCCATTTACAGTTTGAGTTATTTCAGCGTTTATGACCTTATAGCCTGGTATTTCAATAGATATTTCCTCCATAGAAAGGTCATCAATATAGTCTGATATAGTTTCATATTTATAAACGGTAGCCCTGAAATTTATGGAAACGGGATCACTTATCTTATAGTAGATAGTTCCTTGACACTTAATATCATATGTCCCATATATATAAAATCTACCCTGGTATATTATCAAGTCTTCATTGATGTCATTATCATCATAGATAGAGATAAATGATTCATTACTTATATTCAATATTATCTCTCCTTCCAAAAAATAAGTACCCTACTTATTTGTAGAGTACTTATATTATACTATCTTTGTGCATTTAAATCAATTGGTTTGAAAGATGAACCATATAGGGGTTCTTCCCTTCCCTCGGTTTCTCTGAAAGCAGTTGATAGCATTAATTTGATTCTATTTAACTGGTTCACTGACGTAGCCGATGCATCATAATCTATAGGAATTATATTGGCCTTAGGGAAGTCCTTCTTAATACCCTTGATTACCCCCTTACCTATAATATGGTTAGGTAGACATCCAAATGGCTGCATACATACGATATTATTACAACCAGCTTCTAGTAGTTCAAGCATTTCTCCTGGAAGCAACCAACCCTCACCAGTTTGGTTACCTAGGGATACATAAGACTTAGTTAATTCTGCCAGATTATCAATCTTTTTAGGAGGATCAAACCTCTTACTTGCCTTGAGGGCAGACGTATAGGTAGCCATGTAAGTTTCTAGTATCTTTACTACTGCCTTACTAGCAACCATACTCCTCCAAGATCCTTCAAGGTTCTTGTGCTTATATATGTTATTGTAAGCACAGGCCATAAAGAAGTTAATCAATTCAGGAACAACTGCTTCTGCCCCTTCTCTTTCTAATATACCTATAAGGTCATTGTTGGCAATAGGGCTAAACTTTACTAGTATTTCGCCAACTAGTCCAACCCTTGGTTTAACCTCATCAGTTATCTCAAGATTATCAAAGTCTGAAACAATATCTTTTATATTCTTCTTGAACTGCCTGATATTGGCATCCTTAAGTGAGTCCTTACATTTATCACACCATTTTTCATATAATAGATTTGCACTACCAGGTATAGTCTCATAAGGTCTAACTCTTAGTAGGACCTTCATTAAAAGGTCACCATAGACTGCACCCATAACTAGCTTGTGTAGGACCTTCATATTTATCTGGTCCCTGAATCCATTGTCTTCTATACCCTGAGCACTAACAGACACTACGGGTACATTAGGGAAGCCAGCGGACTTTAGGGCCTTTCTAAGAAATGCAATGTAGTTAGTTGCTCTACATCCACCGCCAGTCTGACTCATTAGTACTGTGGTGTTGTCAATATCATATTCACCAGATTTCAGGGCGTGTATAATCTGACCAATTACTATAATAGCCGGATAGCAGGCATCATTGTTTACATACCTCAAGCCTTCATCAATTATTTCAGATGAGTTATTATTTAGTATAACTATATTAAGACCTGAATCCTGCATAGCTCTTTCGATAAACTGGAATTGAACTGGGGCCATCTGTGGTGCTAGCAGTGTATGCTGGGTATTTAACCTTGTATTTTTCTGATATTCCACCTTTTTTTCATCTAGCTGTGATGGCTTTACTCCACTTTGTTCTCTTTCACTTATTGCTGCCTTCAAAGACCTCAATCTTATCTTAGCTGCACCTAGGTTGTTACCTTCATCTATCTTGATTACCGTATGTATCTTGGACTTTTCACTAAGGATATCCTCTACCTGCTCTGTAGTTACTGCATCTAGTCCACAGCCAAATGAATTTAACTGGACCATATCTAAGTTGTCGTGTTCCTTACAGAACTGTGCCGCCTTATATAGTCTTGAGTGGTAAACCCACTGGTCAACTACCCTTAGTGGCCTATCCATCTTGGCCAAGTGGCAAATTGAGTCCTCAGATATGACTGCCATACCCAATGAGTTTATCAATTCAGGTATACCATGGTTTATTTCTGGGTCTAAGTGGTATGGTCTACCTGCCAAAACAATACCCTTTAGGTTGTTTTCTTCTAGGTAGGCTAAGGCTTCTTCACCCTTCTGCCTAACCTGGGCCTTGAATAGGTCATATTCCTTTGTAGCCATATCTATTGCTTTATTTATTTCATCCTGCCTAAGGTCTGGATAATGGTACTTCAATGCAGAGTAGATTCTCTTCTTTAACTTGTTCTTGTCATTTAGTGTTATAAAGAAGTTTATAAACCTAATATCATTTTCTTCAAGTGAATCCATATTACTCTTGATTACCTCTGGATAGGAAGTGACTACCGGACAGTTAAAGTGGTTGTCGGAGTCTGGATCTTCCCTAAACTCATGTGTAACCGATGGATAGAAAATAGTCTTAATCCCCTTCTCTATCAAGTCCTCTATGTGTCCATGTACCAACTTTGCTGGATAACATACGGTATCTGAAGCAATAGAGCTAATCCCCTTTTCGAATATATCCTTAGTTGACTTAGCAGATAGAACTACGGAAAATCCTAGTTCAGTCAAAAAAGTATGCCAGAAGGGATAGTTTTCGTACATATTAAGTACTCTAGGTATACCTATAAGTCCTCTTTTAGCCTTATCAGCCTTAAGAGACTTGTAGTCGAATACCCTATCGTACTTGTACTTATATATATTAATAGACTTTTTATCTTTTTCTATCTTCTTATGAGTGTAAATAGCCTCACCAACCTCACACCTATTACCAGACACAAAAATCTCTGATTCAGAGAACTTATTTATAGTTAATAGGCACTTGTTAGAACAGCCCTTACACCTTGTCACACTTGATTCTACAGTAATATCATTTAACTGGTCTGGGCTAAGTATATTAGACCTAATACCCCTGTACTTTTCTTTGGCAATCAAGGCGCAACCAAAGGCTCCCATTAGTCCAGCTATATCGGGCCTTGTGACCTCTCTTCCTGTAAGAATTTCGAAAGATCTTAATACTAGATCGTTGTAGAAGGTACCGCCCTGGACTACTACATTTTCTCCAAGCTCTTCTACATCCCTTAGTTTTATAACCTTAAATAGGGCATTCTTTACTACTGAGTAAGCCAAGCCTGCTGATATGTCAGCTACGGTAGACCCTTCCTTTTGAGCCTGCTTTACCCTGGAATTCATAAAAACTGTACATCTTGAACCTAGGTCAACTGGATTAGTTGCTCCAATACCAACCTTTGAAAAGTCGACTATGTCCATGTGTAAAGACTTAGAGAAGGACTCTAAGAAGGAACCACAGCCAGATGAACATGCCTCATTTAGGATTATCTGGTCAATTACCCCATCCTTTATCTTTAGACACTTCATATCCTGACCACCTATATCTAGGATAAAGTCAACCTCAGGATCAAAGAACTTTGCCGCCTTATAGTGGGCAATAGTCTCTATTTCTCCCTCATCTATCCTAAGGGCCTTTTTAATAAGTTCCTCACCATAGCCAGTAACTGTTGCCCTAGATATAGAGCAGCCTTCAGGCATCTTGGAGTATATATCCTTTAATATCTTGATGCTCATATCTAAAGGACTGCCTTCATTACTTCCATAATGGGAATAAAGGATTTGCCCCTCATCCCCAATTAAGACTGCCTTAGTTGTAGTTGAACCCGCATCTATACCAAAGAAGCACTGACCTTGATAGTTTTCTATATTAGCTCTCTTTACACAGGCCTTTGCATGTCTTTCCTTAAATTCATCATAGGCCTTATCATCCTTAAATAGGGCCACTATTTCATCACTATTTCCATCCTCAAGGCTGTCTACCCCATCGACCAAGTCGATTAGGTCCTTGATTGAATGTACTTCTTCCTTTGATGCTAAGAGTGCTGCCCCCATAGCCACGTATAGCTGGGCATTTTCTGGGAAAATAATATTATCCTCACTAAGCTTTAACACACTTGCAAACTGCTTCCTTAATTCAGACAAGAAGTATAAGGGACCACCAAGAAAAGCAACATTCCCCTCTATCTTCCTACCACAGGATAATACACTTACAGTTTGGACTACAACTGCATTAAAGATACTCATAGCTATATCTGCCTTGCTTGCACCATCATTTATAAGGGGCTGTATGTCTGTCTTCGCAAACACACCACACCTTGATGCAATAGGATATACTACCTTGAAATCCTTAGCCATTTCATTAAGACCACTCGCATCAGTCTTTAAAAGAGATGCCATCTGGTCAATAAAGGCACCTGTACCACCAGCACAAATACCATTCATCCTCTGGTCAATTCCACCTGACAAGAAGGTAACCTTGGCATCCTCTCCGCCTAGCTCTATTACAACATCAGTATCTGGATTGTACTCCTCTATGGACCTTGTACTAGATATAACCTCCTGTTCAAACTTAATACCTATTTTTTTAGATAGACCAATACCACCTGAACCTGTTATTACAGATTTTACCTTAATATTTCCTAATTTACTAAAAATATCCTTTAACTGGTCACTTACTGCCTTTTTGACATCAGAAAAGTGCCTCCTATATTCCTTATATTCTATTGATTTATCTTCTGATAAGATAACTGCTTTAACGGTTGTGGATCCAACATCTATGCCTAAATTATAGACCTTTTCCATCTTATCCCTCCTTAACGGTAATATACTATATATATACTACCTCTCACCCAATTAAGATAGGTGATACGTATATATAGAATAATCTTTTTAAGATTATCTACTTTTTATACCCATTTTTATATATCTTATACCAAATTTGGATTTTTGTAAAATGAATTTATCTTCATTTTAGGCATAAAAATTATCCTCCCATGATATTTGTTTATCACAGGAGGATAGAGAATTTTATATACTTTATATATACACTACTTTTTAAATTGTATGGATTATTACTTTAGCTTCTTTGATATCATATTTACTAGATCGGCAGTTCTTTCAGCATAACCCCATTCATTGTCATACCAAGAAATTACCTTTACAAGTCCATCGCTCATTACCATAGTAGAAAGGGCATCAACTATTGAAGATCTCTTGTCTCCCTTGAAGTCAACAGATACTAGAGGCTTGTCACAGTAGCCTAATATCCCATTAAGTTCGTTTTCAGCGGCTTCCTTAAGGGCTGCATTTATTTCTTCAACAGTAACATCCTTCTTTTTAAGGTTTACTACTAGGTCTACAACCGATACAGTCTGAGTTGGTACTCTTAAAGAGAATCCATTTAACTTACCTTCTAATTCTGGTAATACTAGTGAAACTGCCTTTGCTGCACCAGTTGTTGTTGGTATTATTGATCCTGCACAAGCTCTAGCCCTTCTTAGGTCCTTGTGAGTCTTGTCCAATACCTGCTGGTCATTCGTATAGGCATGGACGGTTGTCATCATACCATTTTCAATACCAAACTTTGCATCGATAACCTTGGCTACTGGAGCCAGACAGTTAGTCGTACAAGATGCATTTGAAATTATATTATGAAGTTCATTGTCATACTTATCGTCATTTACACCCAATACTATTGTTATGTCTTCGTTTTTAGCTGGACAAGTTATTACAACCTTCTTTGCGCCTGCATCGATATGACCTTGTGCATCTTCTCTATTTTTAAACTTACCTGTATTATCAATAACTATATCAACTCCAAGTTCCTTCCATGGAATCTCACTTGGCTTAGCTGCCCTAGTTATTGCTATATCTCTTCCGTTTACACTTATACAGTCGTTGTTCTTTACTTCAACTTGGCCATCAAATATACCATAGCTTGAATCGTACTCGAATAGGTGGGCTAATGTTTCTGCATTTGCCCTAGCGTTTATAGCTACTACTTCGTATTCATAATTATCAGATGCCTCTGTAATTCTTAATACCGATCTACCAATCCTACCAAATCCGTTTAATCCAACTCTAATTTTCATCATAATCCTCCATTTAGTATAGTATATAATATAATTTTGTAGTTATTAGATATTAGTATATCCTTTTTCTACAAATATTGTATACTATTTATTCTAATAATGCAATACTATAAGGAAAACTTTTTCAACTTTTTATGTGTTCTTTTCTCAATTTTGAGGCGAAAAATAGCGTTGGGAAAAATTCATAGGTCTATCCCAACGCTAAATATAATACACTATTAACTTACACTATCTATTATTTTATTTGCCAACTAAGTCAAGTAATATGCTATATGGCAGGTATCTTTCTCCGCCTATAGCAGTAATTCCATGAATTCTTGTATCACTTATATACTTCTTAACTAGGGCATTACTTGTCTTATTTCTTGACGCCAATAGGGTTGGCCTATTGTATTTACCAGATACTGGTGATATAACAAGGGCATCGGCAAACTCTTCACCAGAAGCTATAAAGGCATCCCTACTATCCTTAAACTTTGATTTGGCAATAGCTACTGAAGTTTCATACCTATCCTTGCCTGCCATCCTCTCAACTACTGAAGGAAGCTTAGCTTCTGTCAACTTAGATATGGTATTTGTTCCACCAGCTATATAGGTCTTCTTAATTTCAAGGTCCTTTATAGCCCTTTCGACCTGGACTGGCACCATATCCTTCTTTACCAATAGGATTGGATAGCCATCCCTAGAAGCAAATGTTCCAACTGATAGGGCATCTGGGAATACCTGGCCTGAAGCTACTACTCCTGTGTACTTCTTGCCTCTAATACCAACTACCCTTCTGGCTACCATTTCAGATGTACCGTACCTATCTACACCGGCTATTCTTTCCACATCCTTATCCTTGTCATAGACCTTTAGGTCTCCTCTTACCTTTTCAGATATGGAGTCAGGACCACCTACTATGATTACTTCTTCGGCACCTAGTCTCTTAATTTCTGCTGCCACTCTTGGGTCAAGTTTGTTTGTAGGATTAAGTAGAATAGGAGCATCCTTTAGCTTGGCAAGGACAGAGGCTGTCATTGAGTCTGGGAACAGGTCGTGCCTAACAAGTATCACAGTCTTAGCCTTATCATAATACTTTTTAGATATATTAATTCCTGTTTCTATCCTATCAGGACCATCTATCCTACCAGGATTTGGATTATTTGGGTTATTTGGTTTTGAAGGGTCATACTTATATGCTGCCTTCAGATAAACATTTCCCGTTAATTTGTTTGATATATTAACTTCTGTTGGAGAATTTTTTTCCCAACGAGGGTTATTATCATTATACCAACCAGTAATTGGGTGATTTGAACCATCAGTCGTAAGGAATGTATTCATTTCTTTAGCATCAGCCAAAATAATACCATTATCAGGGCTTCCGCCTTCTTGGTTTATAATATCATCTGCTGCAACCTTAGCTGTATTATTGGCTAAAATTGCACCCTTTTGAATTTCTGCTTTAGCCTTTTTATTGAATAAGCCACCTCCAGCTTTTTCTGCAGAGTTGTCTACAATAGCTGTACCCTTTAAAATCTTAAGAGTAGCATCAGTATTATAAATTCCTCCACCAACAATTTCAGCTTTATTCCCATATATTCTAGCTCCATCTAGTGTTAATGTTGCCCAATCATCATTAAATAATCCAGCCCCTCCAACAGCTACGTTACCTGTAATCAGAGCATCTTGTAGGATTGCATTTCCTGCCTGGACATATATACCACCGCCACCATGAGCAGCTTTATTGTTGATTATACTACCCTTTTTTATAGTGATAATTCCACCACGGCTATAGATGCCACCGCCACCTTTTTTTATTGTTGTATTGCTAGAAATTTCTCCACCTTCCATGATAATTGTACCTGGAGCGGTAACGATTGACCCATTTAGTCCACGACTATTGTAAATACCTCCACCAATTTTTGCAGTATTATTAGAAATTTTACCACCCTTGATTGTAAGTATTCCACTATTATTTATACCTCCGCCAGAGCTTTTGCTAGTGTTATTGATAATGCTACCAGCCTCAATAACCATAGTTCCATTAGGAGAGTTAGTAACTCCTCCACCCTCGGCTGTATCAACTAGTGTCTCATTTTCAGAGATAAGACCTCCCTTAAGAGTCAGGTCACCAGTATTATATATACCACCAGCACTTGACTTTGCTGTATTCGATATGATTTTAGTGTCTCTTATTGTTGCTGAACCTTTATCAATATAAATTCCTCCGCCTTGCTCTGCATAATTTTCAGAAATTATACCGCCATTTAAAGTTGTTCTTCCATTCTTAACATATATTCCTCCACCACGAGGATAACGATCCACTTTCCTTGTTGAGTATTCTATAGAATTTTTTGAAATACTTCCACCTTCCATATAGAAGCTTGCATTATTCAAATAAATAGCACCACCATTTATATTATATGCGCTTGTCTGGATAGTCTTGTTAGAGTAAATACTTCCTCCATAAATGTTAACGCTTATGTTAGTACCACTAGTACTGCCATCTCCAAAAATAGCTCCTCCTGCCTTATATGGTAGGACTTCATTATCATCTAATGTAATTTCATTATTATTTATCTCTCCGCCATACATATTAAATTGACCATTGGCAATCTTAAGTGCTGAACCATCAATATTTTTATCAGCTTTAATACCACTTATAGCGACACCCGAATACATATTTAGGGTTCCAGTAGATTTATCGCCAGCATCATTTCCAATAATTATTGGGGAAATTGATCGATAAATTGAATCTTTACTGGTAATCGTAAGTTTGTTTTCGCTTTCAGCTTTAGTCTTCTTACCTAAAGATAATATGGCGTTTTTTTCAATGTGGATATATGAACCCAACTTACTGTCACCAAGATTAATTTTATTTCCATTTCCTAAAATAAGTGTATTCTTTTGTATTTTCGCAATATAGCCACCACTTGCTTCACTTGGAAACTCAATGTCATTTTTAAGACTTATAGTATATTCTGCGGCACCACTAGTACTACTATTTATAGTTGTAATTGCGTTTTTAAAGTCCTGAAAATTATTTACTTCGTATGTATTTGAACCCGAATCTGCAAAAATATTCATTGGTATCAAGGACATAATCAAAGCAAATACAAGTATAAAACTAGTTAAGTTTGAAAGTTTGAAATTTTTTTTAATCAACTTTATCCTTCTTTCTTTCATAATATCTACTTTTCAACTGCTGGATCTTCTACAACTGATTCCTCTAATTTAGGTTCTTCCTTATCAAAGTCTTGCATAGAAACTACAAAACTATCAAGGTCATCATCAGCTTCCTCTCCGCCCTCAAAGTCACGAGCATTCTTTCTATCTATTAGGTCTTCAATTGTATCTCTAAGAGCTTCTAGATCTTCCAGCTCAAAATCTTCATCATCGAAATCCTCGAAATCAGCCTCATAATGTAATTTTTCACGAAGGAATTCATTTACTTCTTCTTCGTTGTCCTTATATAGTTTGTAACCAAGTGCACCAGCCGCAAGACCAAGTGCTGTACCAAATAGTATTTTTTTCATAATTTACCTCCTCTATCATTATATAAAAATTTTATATTGGGTAGATAACCCAAATATTTTAAAATTAAAATTGACCAATTTAATCAATACTTCATAGATATTTAAGTGATAAAATCAAGAAATCTCTAATCCACATTCAATTAAAAATTGATGAGGGTCCTCAAACATGTATTGCATATGACTCATACCATCAATTATTTTTATCTTACCTGCTCCCAGTGATTTAATTTCTGGTAGGTTGATTTTAGCCTTATCCTTTTCTCCAAATAAGAAAACAATACTTGTATCATCCCTGTATAGTCTTGATGGTAGTGTATAATCGTAGCAAGAAAAGGCAATTTTCTTTAAGCAGTCATTGTCAATACCACTATAAACATCAATACAATGCTGTTCATCTTCCTTGTTTAGATACCTATATTTTTTAGCCTTACTAAAGAATTCCTTTGGATGCCTCTTAAGGCCATTAGAAGTCTTTTTCATTTCCATATATAACTTTAGACCCTGTATTCTGCTAGACTTCATAGCGGGTGCGTCCAGGGCAGCCTTATCAATTTTTAGATTAATATCCTTTAATATTTCAAAAGCAACTGAAGTTCCATAGGATGACCCCAATAAAAATGCTATCCTATCAATATCATGCTCTTTTAACCAATCAATAATCTTATCCGATTGGCACCTTGCAGATACAAAATCAGAATGAGGGTAGTCAAGCCCCTCCAAATTCGGTATCACAACATAATAGTCCTTTATAAGTAAGGGTAAAATTGTCCTATAACTAGTGACTCCTGGGTAAAAAATGCTATGCACTAAGAGTGCCACGGGTTTTTTAGAATCACCAAAAGTTTGAACATTCATGTTTAAGTTCCTCCACAAAATCTTTTATAGCTTCTCTAAATTATAATACCCCTATAATCGTTAAAAGTAAAGTATTTAGAAATTTTTTATTCATGCTAATTAATTTATGACAGGTCTGCCGTCATCATCTAGTATAGCCTTTCCGTCAGCATCTAGCTTTACACCTGAAACGACCTTGTCTCTTTCAAGTATACCCTCCTCATTATAGTAGAACTTATCATATCCATAAGGCGACCTACTTGCCTGGTAGAGCCAGCCCTTAAATATGCTTGCATTCGAAAACCTATAGGTCTGACTCTCAGTGTCAAAGCCTACATCATTAGAAGCCGAATAAGAGTAATTATACTTGTCCATAATAGAATTAATGGTCAAACCACTTACTGAATTTATACCACCTACTACTGTAATATTGTCACGATTAGCACTTTGTTCTATAGCATTGTCATCTACCCTAGCTGAACATAGTAGGACTCCTGTATCAATCATGCTTGCCATAGATGATGCTGACAAGGCATCTGGAAAGTCCCTTCCACTTGCAATAAGTAGGTTCTTTGGATCTATTATAGAAAGTATTTGATTGCAGGTCTGGTACCTATTGCTACCTGCTATCCTCTTACCATATGCATTTATAATTGAATTTTTCCCACCTACTGTATATAAGACCCTATAGTCTTTTAGAAATTCTAGTTTTTTCCTACCATCTACTAGTAGTAGGCTAGTTTTAGTTTTTGCTACAAGTCCACTAGTAGATAGGGCATCAGGGAAGTTTCTTCCATTAGCTATGCAGAGATTTTTATTTCCAACCCTTTCAACAACCTTCAAGCTTGTATCGTACCTATCGCTTCCCTCTATCCTTTCTACCTGAAAGAACTTTAGTAAGGCTACTTCATACCCCCTGTCTACAGAATTTTCACCACCTACTATGATTACATTTTTTATCTTCCTATTTAAGAGTTCTGCAGCAAATTTTCTATGCTCAAAGACATCTGAACTAGGTTTTACTAATATAATATTTGCCTTATACTTACTTGCAAGACTAATAGCTGATAGGGCATCTGGAAAGTCTTTACCACTAACTACTATGGCCATATCAGACTTATGGTGGTCAGCAACATTCAAGGACGTCTGGTACCTATCAGGTCCATCTATCCTCCTAATTGCTGCTGCATCGGCCCTTATCAAGAAAATTCCAGTAAATATAAGACCTAGTCCCAAATATATTACGCTCTTTCTAAATTTTATCTTACTTAAAATCATATATCCTCCTCATCAGATTCTGTTATTTCCCAGAATTTTTTTTCATTTATTACATTTATATTGTGTCCAAGAGCTAGATAGGCCAATACTATTTCATATTCTTTGGAATCATAGAATACAGGCTTATCATAGCCCTCTCCCACTATAACATAATCTATTTGACTAGATATTTCCTCGTATACTATTGCACCCATGCCTCTTAGTCTCTTTTCTATACTTCCCTTAGACTCGTAATTGAAATCATTATATAGGTAAATTCTCTTGTCCTTAAAGTCAATACAAGACATAGGATCATTGTACTCCCAATCATCTATTGACTCAAAATTTTCTAATATTGTAGCAAGCTCTCCTAAAGACATAATCCTCACAGACCTGCCCAATCTATTTAAATCGACTATTTTTTTTATATATTGTTTATCGAGGTCACCTGTATAGTAGATGAAGTTTTTTACTATATAGTAGTCAGTTTCCAAATCCAAAGAGTTGGTTAATTTTATATTGTACTCATCTAACAACTTCTTAAAGTCTGGCGTATTTTTTAATTTAATCTTATTTGAAAGGCAAAATTTGGAATTGAAAAAGTCTAGGTCCAGCCTCTTGTCCTCTAAATATGCCTTCCTTTTCAAGCTCCAGTTTTTGGAATTAATGCTATTCATGACCCTATTTTTTAAGATCCTATTTTGCTTTAAAAGTGCCCTATCCATCCACTGGAAAAACTCTGTACCATAATTATCTCCGTACTTTGATTTTAGGTCAGATAAGATGGAAAGGTAGGATAAGTGGGTTCTATAGGCGTCTGATCTTGCCCTATGTACTCCTATATTTTTTATATTGAGATAGCCACATAGGCGTATTAGAGAAAATTTTTCTCCATAGATAAATTCTCCTAGGTCAAAGGTATCAATACAAGGATTCTCAAAATCCTTACCCAAAATCCTATCAAAGGCATCCTTGATTTCACGTATATCATTGCCCATACCATGCCCTACTACAGGTAGATTTCCTATAAAGTTATAAAATTTCTTAATGACACTATACTCATCTTCTGCTGAAAAAATCATATCATTAGATATTCCTGTTAAGTCCTCTATAAATTCGTCTATATAATAAATCTCCTGTCCATCAACATTTACAGTAGACTTGACCCTGCTATGCTTATCCTTCCTATTAGGCCTACTCTTATTATCTAATACCTTATAATCCGGAGGCTTAACTAGGCTAGAAAACTCATCAATGATTTCACCATCTACTACCTTTAGGGCTGCTAGTTCGATTATATAATTTAGACAGTAATTGCCAGTTAATTCTAAATCTACTGCTACATATGTTTCTGGAAGTGTTTTTAATTTATGGTCGTATTTATTGCATTTAATCGTCAAAACATTCCTCCTAGAAAACTTTTTCTCTCTATTAATATTATAACATAAGTTGAGTTTTTTAGTTTAGAATGTGTTAAAATATATTAAAGTAGTATTGGGAGGTAATTATGAAAACTCTTAAAAAATATATGGATAAAAGCAAATATTTGGTAGGACAATTAAATATAACAGATATTTTTTCAAGATCGGCAGGCGTTGCCTACTATTTGACATTGTCTATATTCCCATCAGTGATGTTTTTGATGTGCGCCTTTGCCTATATGCCATCTATAATAGGGGATTTTGTTGAAGCCTCAATTAGGACTAATGTTCCTGCTGGAGCATCTAATATTCTCCTTTTAGTGGTGGATTCAGCAATCAATAATAGGAGTTTAAGGCTACTGGAAATCACCTTTTTAATTGCTGTTTGGACCTTCTCAAAGGCAGTTAAGAACCTTATAATAGGTCAAAATGAAGCCTATAATTTTTCTGAAAACAGGTCTTTTATAAAAAGAAACCTATTAGCTTTTTTATATGCAATTGCTTTTTTTATGGCAGTAATACTTGCCGTTGTATTTTTTGTATATGGAGGAAAGTTCGCTAACATAATCAGGGATAGCCTAGATGAATTCTATATACTAACCCTTATATATAACTTTATAAGATTCGTCGTGCCAATAGTATTTATATTATTAATATTTCTTAATTTTTATATATTCGGTCCTTGCAAGCCTATAAAAATTAAACAGGCCTTACCTGGTGCATTTATTACGACTATACTTTGGACTCTATTATCGATTGGATACTCCTATTATATTAATAATTTTAGTAACTATAGAGAGATATACGGTAATATATCGACTATAATCGTTCTTATGACCTGGATATATCTGTGCAGTATTTCTATTACAATCGGCTACAAAATAAATGCCCTACATTATTGGAAGGATGACTATAATAATAAAAGAAAACTAAAATAAGGAGGTTGCCTATATGGACCCCAAGGAATAGAATTTTCTAAGTCCTGGACCATGTGGCAACCTCTTTTAAAATTAAAGCATATATAAATTTGTGTATCTATTTACCTTTATATAATATATTCCTTTTTGAAAATACAACCATACTAGATATTATGATTATACCACCAATTATTGTTCCAAGGTTTGGCACCTCACCAAGAACTAGTGACCCTAATAGGGTTGCAAAGAAGGGGGTTAAAAAGCTATAATTTGCCACCTCACTTGTATTATCAGCTATTGATAGGGCTATACTCCATAGGAAGTAGGCTATAGCACTACAGAATACACTTAAAATAACCAATACTAGTATATACTTACCAGATGCTGCTAGTAGTTCTCCCTTTGCTTGGAGGGAGAAAGGTGACAATATAAGGATTGAAAATACCATACTGTAGGTAACAATCTCAATCCCCTTATAACCATCCATAGATAGTTTCCTATTAAGGTTATTGTATATAGAGAATAATACCGATGCAGCAAGGGTCCAAATCATACCCATATTTACTGACAGTACTCCATCCCATAGCATCATAATAAGTACGCCACCAAAGGCTGTAATCATAGATATCCATCCTATTTTATTTATCTTTTCCCCATATATCTTGCTTGATTCTATGGCAGTTAAGATTGGTGTAAGGGCTATAATGATACTTGAAGATGCAGATGTTATGGTCTGTATCCCCTTATTAAATACAAAGAGGTATACTCCAAAACCACAGGCAGCCGATAAGAAAAGCCAGCCCAAGTCCTTGGCCTTTGGTAGTCTAATCTTGGTGAATATACCTATTACAAGTAAGACAACTGAAGCTATACAAACCCTCAAAAAACCAAGTGCAAAGGGAGTAAAATGTTGCATTGCAACCTTTGAAAATGGAAAGGCCAAGGCCCAAAAGGATATAGTCGCTAGTCCCAATAGGTTTACTTTTAATTTTTTGTTCATTTATACATAACTCCTTTCCTTTTCCTTAATGACTACAAATATATTTTTCACATTAAACATTACTATTATGCTAATATAAATATTTTTGGCAGCTAGGAAATATCTTCATACTTGATTCTAACATCTTTTACCTAGTTCTTCAATCTATATTTTATGAAATTGTGGCTAGAAGAAGGATAGCTGATTTTTCTCGCTCATTCCATCTAGGGCCCCATGTTCAGATAGCTTCTCCACCACAGTTTTAGATAGCTTGGTCCTCTTAATCAGGTCCTCCTTAGACAGGAACTTACCATCTTTTCTAGCATCTACCACACTAAGGGCCGCATTTTCCCCCATCCCCTGAAGAGATACCATTGGTGGTAGTATTTTCTTCGGTCCGTATATCTTGAAGTCCTTAGCATCTGACTCATACAGGTCTATATGCATAAATTCTATACCCCTAGCATACATTTCTACAACGACCTCTAATATTGTATACTGGGAATTTTCCTTGGTAGTTGCCTTGGTTCCCAGCTCCTTTATTTGATTAAGTCTTTCCTTAACATTATCTATTCCAGAAGTGATAAGCTCGATATCAAAGTCATCAACCTTAGTAGTAAAATATGTAGCATAGAAGGCCTCTGGATAGTTAACCTTACAGTAGGCTATCCTGAATGAGGTCATTACATAGGCAACTGCATGTGCCTTTGGAAACATATATTTAATCTTCTTACAAGACGTTATATACCAGTCTGGAACTTCATTTTCCAGCATGGCCTCTTCATGCTCAGGCTTTAGACCCTTACCCTTTCTAACACTCTCCATTATAGTAAAGGCCATTTTTGGTTTAAGACCCATAAATATAAGGTAGTTCATTATGTCGTCACGGGTTGAAATAACCTCCTTTAGACCCACAACGTTAGCCCTAACTAAGTCTTGAGCATTATTTAGCCAAACGTCTGTCCCGTGAGAAAGCCCAGCGATCCTGACCAATTCAGCAAAGGTTGTAGGTTTTGTATCAACCAGCATTTGTCTCGTAAACTTTGTTCCAAATTCAGGTATGGCCATAGATCCTACCGTAGTACCATCTATATCCTCAGGCTCTATACCCAGGGCCTTTGTGGAAGTAAATAGGGACATAGTAGCTGGATCATCAAGGGGTATATCTGTTATCTTAATACCCGTCATATCCTCTAGCATCCTGATTATTGTAGGACCGTCATGTCCTAGAATATCTAGCTTTAAAATTCTGCCACTTATTGAATGGTAGTCGAAATGGGTTGTGATTACACCAGAAGATTTATCATTGGCTGGATACTGGACCGGTGTGAAATCATGAACATTCTTGTAGTGTGGTATTACCATTACACCTCCTGGGTGCTGACCAGAAGTCCTCTTAACCTCCGTACAACCCTTTGTAAGCCATGTCATTTCAGCATTAGTTAGGTCTAAGTGGTTATCTTTAGAGAAATTCCTAACGTATCCAAATGCAGTTTTTTCCTGAACAGTACCAATTGTACCAGCCCTAAAGGTAAAGCCTTCACCAAATAACTCCTCTGTGTACTTATGGATAGTTGCCTGGTAGGTCCCTGAGAAATTCAGGTCAATATCAGGTTCCTTATCACCCTCAAAGCCAAGGAATACCTCAAAAGGTATATCCTGACCCTCCTTTATCAACTGACTTCCACACCTAGGACACTTCTTATCTGGTAGGTCTATACCTGAACCATACTCACCAATACCAAAAAATTCCGAGTACTTACAATCCTCATTTGGACAAACATAGTGGGCAGGTAATGGATTTACCTCTGTAATGTCACTCATCGTTGCAGCAAAAGAAGATCCAACTGACCCCCTTGATCCAACTAGATAGCCATCAGATAGGGACTTGGCAACTAGCTTGTTGGCTATAATATACATAACAGCATATCCATTACCTATAATTGAGTCTAGCTCCCTATTAAGCCTATTCTCAACTATTTCAGGCAATGGATAACCATAGATTCTCTCTGCCTTTTCAAAACACATTCTCCTTAGTTCTTCCTTAGACCCCTCTATAACAGGGGCATAAGTCTCATCAGGTATTGGCCTTATATCTTCAAACATATCGGCTATCTTGTTTGAGTTTTCTACTACCACCCTATAGGCCGTCTCCTCACCTAAGTAGGCAAACTCCTCCAGCATCTCATCAGTGGTCCTGAAATGAAGACTTTCTATATTCTTTTTGTATTTAGGTATCTGTGAATACTTAAGTACACTCCTATATAGTCTTTCATGTGGTTCTAGTGTATGTACATCACCAGTAGCAACTACAGGCTTACCATAGTTATCACCAAGGTCAACTAGTTTTTTATTTATAGCCTTTAACTCTTCGAAGGTCTTTATTTCTCCAGATTCAACCAGGTATTTAAGGTTGTCTAATGGCATAACTTCAATAAAGTCATAAAAGTCTAAGATTTTTTCCATTTCCTCCTTGGTCTTATTTTTTTGTACACCAGAAAAAACTTCGCCACTTGAACAAGCACTACCTATTATTAGGCCTTCACGCTTTTGCTTAACTAGGCTCTTTAGCATTAGGGGTTGCCTGTAGAAATGGTTTAAGTGGGAATCACTGATTAATTCATAGAGATGTCTTAAACCTAGGTAATTTTGTGCATATATTGTTGCATGGCTTGGTCTAAGTTTTGTATGGTCTATCTTTCCATAGACCTTATTTATGTCTGAAAGTTTTTCTACACCATCTTTTTTCATCATGCCAATAAATCTGAGGAATATTTGTGCAGTTGCCTCAGCATCATTTACAGCCCTATGATGACCACTCAGGTTAATGGCTAGGGCCTTGGCTAGTCTGTCCAAACCAAACCTCTTCATATCTGGCATCAAGACTCTAGCAAGTAAAAGTGTGTCTATCTTTTCATGTTTGTAGTCTAATCCAACTTGACTGCACTTCTGAGCAATAAATCCAGTGTCAAAGTCTGCATTATGAGCGACTAGGATGGAGTCCCTGGCAAAGTCCATAAACTTTTTTAGAGCTTCTTCTATAGGTGGTGCATCTTCTACCATATCATTTGTAATATTTGTAAGTTCTTGGACCTCATATGGTATGTCCATTCTTGGATTAACAAAGGTCGAAAACCTGTCCTTTATTTGTCCGTCCTCCAGTAAAACTGCTCCAATTTCCGTTATATTATCACCTGTAACTGAAAATCCTGTAGTCTCTATATCAAAAACTACAAATCTTTGGTTAAAATCTCTATCATTGGGATTTTGTACTATATCTAGGTCATCATCGACTAGGTAAGCCTCAACCCCATATATTACTTTTATATCCTTACCCTTAGACGCATTCATAGCATCTGGAAAGGCCTGAACCACGCCGTGGTCAGTAATTGCAACTGCCTTGTGGCCCCATTCTATCGCCTTGTTTATAAGGTTCTTTATGCTGACTACAGAGTCCATGGCTGACATCTTGGTATGGGCATGAAGCTCGACCCTCTTTTCTAGGGCAGTATCCTGTCTTGACTTTTTATCCTGAGTCCTAATTCCAGTTACCGTCATTTCTATTTCATCAGTATAGGAGCTAACTATAATATCTCCCTTTACCCTTATATAGGAACCTTTTTTTGTGGCATTCTTTACCATATCCACATTGTTATCCTTAAGCTGTAGTTTACATAGCAGGGCTCCACTTGTGTCGGTGATAAAAATAGAATACATGGACTTACCACTCCTTAGGATTACCTCCTCAGTATGAAATACCTCCCCCTCTATTGCCACAGTTCTAAAGCTCTCTTTTATATCCCCAATTCTAACAAGGTCTGCAAAAACATCCTTACCGTATACCATTCTAGGATCAATAGTCTCAAGCTTATAGGTATCTTCATTTTGAGGGTCTTCCTTATCATCAGCCTCCATTTGAGATAGGACTTCCTCAAGCTCAAGGTCGAGGTTTTTAATTAATTTATTGATATTATCCCTGTCGTCCATGTTCAGGTTCTTTTTAGCCACCTCAAATTCAACCTCTATATCTCTAGAAAGCTGCCTTTTAACCATCTCTTTTATTTTTTTGTCTATTTTCTGGTCTACAAGCCTAAAGTATATATAGTCTTCTGGTAGCTTTATCTTCAAACAATTTCCCCTTGTCATATGCTCAAGGTCTTCATGAACGTAAAGGATGGGTACATTAGAATATAATAATTTTTTAATATTCGGCCAATATGACTTCATTATATCTTTTAGGGTCTTCTTTTCTAGTCCTCTAAACCTACATTCCATCCTTATAGAAGAAAGTGGTGGACAGAGCTTTTTCTTTACCTTATCTTCTAGCCTAGTGAGCCTGTCAATCATTATAATTTCATCTGAAACCAAATGGATTGTACAAATCTGTGTGGACTTATCTAAGATAGACTTTTCAATATTAATCTTGTCAAATTCTTCTATGAGATTTTTATTGTCCAAGCCAATCTTTATCAAAAAATCACAAAGCTTCATCTAAACTCCTTTCCTATTTTAACGATAATTCAACAGTAAATATTATAATCAAATTTCTAATTTTAGGTACTAGTCTAAGCTTATACCCTCAGCAGGAATCTTATTGGTATCCACTAGGTCTATATCTTCTAGTAGATCCTTGTGTCTACTTCTAAACTTATCAATTACTTCAAACTTGTTCCAACAATGCATAGGAACTAGGTGTCTTGGTCTCGTTTTTTCAATGAAATACTTCATGCCCCAATCAAAGCGGTCACCCTGTCTTGGGTCAAGAGGTACCATAGCTATGTCTATTAGTCTAGCTCCCATCTTATCTATTTCATTTTTAAAGTTTCTTGTAAGGCTATCAAACTCTTCTTCTGTTTCAAAGCCAACCCATGTCCACCAATTAAGATCTCCTGCATGGTATATAGTCTTCCCATTGTAGGAAACCATAAAGGCAAGGCCCTGGTCCGTGCTTAGATATGTTTCCACCCCCAACTCATTAAAATAATATTCCTTGTTTGGCTCCAAAGAATATGACCTGTCTGCATCTTCTTGCTTCTTAGGAACTACGTCATTAGATAAGATGTATTCCACATCCTTATGGTCTCTAAATATATCGAATATGTCTTCATTAAAATGGTCTGGGTGAGAATGACTTACAAAAACATATAGCTTCTTCTTCTTATCAAGGCTAGGGATATCTCCCTTATAATAGTCAAAAAGCATATATGCTTTTTCAAATTCTAGTAAAAATCCACTGTGATATATATATTTTAAATTCATAATTTATCCTCCTTAATTCTATAAACAAATTATACCATATAGATCTTCTCTTATCTATACTTCCAAGCCTACTTATATAGCTTAGATGCTAATAAAAATCTTATAATAGAAAGTGAATTTCAAATTGAAAGGGTGACAATCCATAAAGGCTGCCACCCAAATCTCTTTATTATATTTAAATTTATGTCTAAGGTCCATGTATGACTAGTTCTTATGTGAGTGTCCCTTGCCATGATCTTGACCACATGAGCACACACCATGCTTATGTGTATGATCATGACTATGGTCATGACCACATGAGCAAGAACCATGTATATGATGACTATGATCATGACTCAAGCCTTCATTACTAGCCTGTGCCTTTTTTAGCTCCATCAGTGCATCATACCTACGTTCCTCTTTTTCATCTACATCATCTAGCTTCTTAGATTTTTCTAAAAGCTCATCAAGCATTTCACCTGTAATATGTGATAGCTTATCTATGTCGCTAGCAAGTAGTTCTGTAAAGTCCATATTAAGGCTTCTCTTTTTCCTATAAACATATCCAGCCATACTTAATATTCCAGATAGGCCTTCAATATAGTCAAGAGTTTTCTTGAATTGGTTAAGCTCACTCAAGCCCTTAGCCCTTGACTTCATATCTATATCTGAGTTTAAGGCAAAGGAATCAAGCAAGGAGTCCTTGATAAATTCTAGTACAACTATCAAGACACTAACCATGTCCACACCACTTAAATTTTTGTTGTAGGCAACCTCATATATTTCCTGGTCACTAGTCATAAAAGTATTTGGCTGGTAGACTTCAATTTTTAGGTTTACCCTACCTAAGTCTGTGACCCTATCTAGAACCTTATTAAAATCTCCCGCTAAAACATCTACAGCCTCTATATCATCAGTATCATTCATTAGCATCATATTATACTCCCCTATTATAAGTGACAGTATCTTAATCATGTCTATTGGGCCTGTCTCATGCTTCTCATCAATCTCAAATATATTATTGTTTACATCCACAGTAATTTCTATAGTATTTACCTTTTTCATTATATCCTCCAAATTATGCATTTAGTCTTAAGTATATAGTCAATTTCATACTTATTCTAAAGGCAGTATAGTAAAGTTCCATAAAATTTAACAATTCATATAAATAATTACAAATAAAACTTATTTTTTATTATACCACATTTGAAAAGAAAATGTAGAGATTTGGGCTACTAATCAGGAAAATATTTGTACCCTCTCAGTTATATATACGTCTTTAGTTAGTAAATGACTCCATAAAAAAAGAGGGCAAATGCCCTCTTTAATATCAAACTTAAAGTGATTCTTCATATATCTTTCTTACAACATCTCTAGAAGCTTCTACTGGTGCACATGCCAATAATCCGTCAAGAGATGGAGTTGTAAATGTTAGGTCTGTAAGCTTATCAAGGTCTGCTTCAGTGAAGCCTTCATCCTTAAGAGTCTGAGTTAGACCTATTGAATGCAACCATTCTCTGACTAGGTTAGCCGCCTCTTCAGCATTTATATCCTTCTTATCTCCAAAAATAGGTGCAAATACTTCAAGGATAGTTTCCTTCTTAGCATCAAACACCTGCCTAACAACTGCAGGAAGAAGTATTCCAAGACCATAACCATGAGTTAAGTCAGTCTTTACTGCACTTAGTGGATGCTCAAGAGCATGAGTAAAGTGTAGAAGACCATTATCAAAAGATGTACCTGCTATCATAGAAGCATATGCTAAGTAGTATCTAGCTTCTAGATCAGATCCATCCTTAAGTGCCTTTGGTAAGTAGTCATGTACTAGTCTAACTGTTTCCTTTGCTAGTAGAATACTTAGTGGATTAGCAACTATACTTGTTGCCGCCTCAAATACATGGTTTACAGCGTCTACAGATACTGACATAGTCTGAAATTCAGACAAGCTAGTCATTAGACCTGGGTCATCTATTGCATATATTGGGTAAATACAGTCATATGCTATTGCAGGCTTTAACTCTTCTTCTGGTATTGATACAACTGCGAACCTGTCAACTTCTGTACCAGTACCATGAGTTAGGTTTATAGCAACTACTGGAACTGACTTGTTAGGAATTAAAGTAAACTTACATAGGTCTGCAGCCTTATTGTCTGGATATTCTAGAAGAATGGCTGCAAATTTAGCCGCATCTATAGGGCTACCTCCTCCTATACCTATAACAGCCTTTGCATTGATTTCTTTAGCCATAACTACTGCTTCATCAACATCCTTATGCTCTGGATTTGGAGTAATCCTATCATATAATACATATTTAATGTTATTATCCTTTAAGGCTTTTTCTACTACATCCCAAGCTCCTGTCTTCTTATAAGCACCTCTACCTGTCATGATTAGAACACTATCTAAGCCCTTGTCTGACATTTCTTTAGCTATATCATTAAATTTTTCTATAGCTCCTACACCAACATAGGCAGTAGTCTTTGTTCTAATTTCTCTGATTTCGTTGATATTGATGTCCTTTTCCCACATAATAATATTACCTCCACATATAAAATAATAAAAAAATTAGTAAGGAGATTGTTATTATACTAACAAAGTCCTTACTAATATTATAATCCTTAATATATTATTTGTAAACATTAAAAGATAAATTTTCTGAATTTTTTGCTATTTTTACAATAAAATCAAGCTAATATTTCAATATCTTAATTATACTTATATAGGTTATTTATGAACAATAACTGGTGTACCTACACTGATTTTTGAGTATAGGTATGACATATTTGAAAGCGGTGTATTTACACAACCATGCGATCCTGCATATAGGTACCTACTTCCACCAAATGCTGGCTGCCAATATGCATCATGGATTCCTATGCTACCATTAAATGGTACCCAGTACTTGACTGGTGATGCGTATCCTGGTCCTCTTAAGACAGCATTTTTCATTTTTTTATTTACCTTAAATATGCCTGGAGGTGTTGCCATACCCTTGTTTGGATTACCAGTTACAACTGGTGTAACAAGCTTATCATAGCCATTTTCTTTCAGCCACATTTTTTGCTGACTTATATCTATCTCAACATATTTTTTACCTATTTTAACCGCCTTAGCAGGTATATCATTTGAACTAGTCACTGAATACTTAGGGCTAATATCATAAGTTGATATGCCGGAATTTAGTATACCAGATAATCTATCTAACTCATAACCAAGATCCATCTTTCTTACCTGGCCCTGCTTAGATATTACAACATCCCCATTTTTCCAGTAGGCATAAGAATCTTCAGATTGACCTGCTAATATCTGACTATCCATATTCTTTAATAGGTACTCCATCCTTGTTTTATCATAGGTTAGGTTGAAGCTAATATCCATTTTGGCTGTAGGTAGGAACTGGCTACCATTAATCAGCTTCTTTGTCCCATCAATATTGTATTCAGCAACTAGGCCCTCCAGCTTCATTAGGCTATCAAAGGCCTGGTCAGCTCTGGCATTACCCTTATTTTGCATTAGCCTAGCTAATATATCCATGCTATTGGCTAGTGTGTCTCCACCACTAACCTGAGTAAGACCTGTCATGCTTGACATATTATATAGGGTCTTATACTGGTTAAAGGAAAGACCAGTATTCGAATTAACTAGGACAACTGCCCCCTCAGATAGGTTTGAGGAATTTGATGGCTGGGCTGGCCCTACCTGCTCAACATCCTTATCTTTTTGACCTGGCTGGGCGTTACTAGCGATTATTCCTGAATTAATTAAGACTGCATCTATAAGTCTATTGGCCTTTACTGCCCCATCGTCTGTTAGGTATACAACTCCTGGGTTTGGGCTGAACTTATTCATCATCTTAAGGTTTGTTTCTTGCCTATTAGATCCAGCTATCCTCTCTACATTAGCCGCGATAGAATCAAATCCATCCACTAGGCTAAGGTTACCTCCAATTACATAAACATTATCTACACCTAGGAGACTCAAGTCTGACCTAGTAGCTTCTAGCTTACTATTAGAAGTAAATAGTATGGGTGATCCATTTTTTGCTGCTATGGCTCCAATACCTGCAGCATCTGCAAGTCCCTTGTGACCATTAACCAAAAATGCAGCCTGGAACTTGTCACTAGTTAGGTCCTTAAGCTTTTTAGCAATATTTAGTGATGTCTCTTCCCTACTAGATCCCTGAATTCTCTCAACCTCAAGCGAAGAAGCCTTCAAGCTATCCTCTAGACCTGATGATATAGAATCCTGTCCACCGATAATTAGTACCTTTTTAGCTCCTAATCTCGAAATTTCTGTCCTTGTAGCTTCATTCAAGGCATTGCTTTGAGTTAAAAGAACTGGTACCCTTAGTTTGCTTGCAAGTGGAGCAACTGAAAGGGAGTCTGCCACTGCATTAGCATTAGTTAGGATTACTGTCTCAGACTGGTTCCATCCTGATTGTGATATTTTAACAGCTGTAGAAAACCTATCACTACCACTAATATTTTGACTACTTACATCTTGAGCATATACACCCGGGGCTAGACTAGTTCCTACTAGTGAACCTGTTGCAATGATTAAAGCCGTATTTCTCACCAATTTTTTCATATACACACCTCACATAATTCCAATAAAATTAAACAAACAATGAGTAATAAATTATAAATAATTTCCTAATTCTAGTATATAAATTTATGAAATTATTTTCAAGTAACATTGCTATTACAATTTATATAAATTTTGGTATATTTTTACGAATACCTAGAAAATATGTAATATAACTGATACTTTTAGATAATATATGGTAAAATACTATTATATGTTTTTATGAAATGTATTTACATCTAGAATATAAAGGTATTTTATAGGAGGTAATGATGACTATAGCAGATAATAATCTAAAATCACTTTGCAACGATATTTTAAATAGTGGTAACAATACCCTAGGAGAAAAAGTTAGACCAAAATATGCTGATGGTATACCATCACATACAATGTTTGTGAACCAGGTATTTGAAAGATATGACCTTTCAAAGGGTGAACTCCCAATTGTTACACTTAGACAGGTTGCATGGAAGTCTGGCATTAAGGAAATATTATGGATATACCAGGACCAGAGTAATAATCTTGATCTTTTAAGGGATAAGTATGGTATTACTTGGTGGGATGAATGGGACTTAGGCGACAGGACTATTGGTCAGAGATACGGTGCAACTGTCAAAAGGTATAAGCTTATAGACAAGCTACTTGAGAATTTAAAGAACCAACCATATGGTAGAAGGCATATAATTAACCTATACCAGGAAGCTGACCTAGAGGAAACAGCAGGGCTTTTCCCATGTGCAATGGAAACACAGTGGTCTGTAAGAGATGGATACCTTGACCTTACTCTTATTCAGAGGTCATCTGACGTAGCAGTTGCCAATGCAATTAATAAAATCCAGTATGTGGCTCTCCAGATGATGGTTGCAAGACATGTTGGCCTGGAACCTGGTGTATTCTGCCATTATGTAAATAATGCCCATATATATGATAGGCATGTAGACCAGATAAGGGAAATGATCGCTAGAGACCCTCAGGAAGGACATGAGTCTGTTAGGTTGGTCCTAAATCCAGAAAAAACCAACTTCTATGACTTCACTATAGATGATTTTACAATGGAAAACTATAATCCAGTAAAACCTAACTTCCAATTTGAGTTAGCCATATAGTAAATATAGGCCTATAGCCTATGCAAGTGTTAATATTTAGGGTATGGTAAATCCAATACCATATCCTATCTTAGTATAAATTAGGAGATAATATATGATAGATAATATATATATGATAGTTGCCATGACTAAAAATACAAGGGCCATTGGTATAGATGGAGATATGCTTTATCACCTTAAGGAAGACCTAAAGTATTTCAAGGAAACTACCCTAAACCACACTATAGTATGTGGTAGAAAAACTTACTTTAGTTTTCCAAAAAGACCCCTACCTAATAGGAAGAATATAATACTTACTAGGGGTAATGACCATTATGATCAGGCCTTCACCCTTCATTCAAAGGACCAGGTTGCCCAATATGCACTTAACCATCCGGATGAGAAGATTTTTATATGTGGTGGTGACAATGTCTATAAGCAGTTTATGGATCTTGCTAGTAAGCTATATATTACAGAAATAGACGAAGATAGTCCTGTAGAGGCTGATAGCTTCTTTCCCCAGATTGATCCTAGCCTATGGACTAAGGTATCGGAATCAGACTATATAATACCTGAAAAAGCACCTAGGTATAAATCCCTAGTCTATGATAGAAATTTATAAGATTAAATAAAAAACCTGAAAAAAATCAAAAAAAGTCCCGCCCTAAAATGGGACTTTTTTAATGTAAAAAAAAAGGGTTGTATAATATTTAGCGTTGGTGAGAGAAAATTCTCTCCCAACGCTAAATTTT